>Ga0307408_100002028_pt1 | contig 14600 bp, 9 predicted proteins | sample 322Cmetagenome_FD_202116 | JGI IMG/M metagenome (GOLD analysis project Ga0307408, IMG submission 202116) | Maize rhizosphere microbial communities from greenhouse at UC Davis, California, United States - 322HYB-C-3 | ecosystem: Host-associated > Plants > Roots > Rhizosphere > Soil | place: USA...
CCACGAGCCGTGAGGCGCGGGCGATCTGACGGGTGTCGATGCCGGTGGACACACCGTAGAACGAGCTGCGCGTATGCAGGGCCATGACGATCTCCTCGAGGGCCGCGTTCCCGGCACGCTCCCCGATCCCGTTTACCGTGCATTCCACCTGTCGCGCGCCTGCACGAATTCCCGCCAGTGAGTTCGCGACGGCGAGCCCGAGGTCGTCGTGGCAGTGCGCGGACAGCATGATGCGGTCGGAGCCACGAAGCGGGGCGATCGCCGCGCGGATCCCCGCCAGCAGCGCGTAGTACTCGTCAGGCGTCGCGTAGCCGACCGTGTCGGGAATGTTGAGGATGGTCGCTCCCGCTTCGACGGCCGCGATGGCCACCTCGTGCAGAAACGCAGCGTCTGAGCGGCTCGCGTCCTCCGGCGAGAACTCCACGTCATCGCACAGCGACCGTGCCAGCGCGACCATCTGGGCCACGGTCTCGAGCGCCGCTTGTCGCGACATGCGGAGCTTGTGCTCGAGATGGAGGTCTGACGTCGCGAGAAACGTGTGGATGCGGCGGCGGCGGGCCGGCGCGATCGCGCGAGCGCACGCCTCGACGTCGTGTGGTGTCGCCCGCGCGAGTCCGCAGATGATGGGAGGCTCGCGCAACTCGCTCAGCTCGACGCCGGCGCCGACCTCCGTGGCGATGGCATGCACGGCGTCCCAATCACCGGGGGAGGCGGCGGGGAATCCGGCCTCGATGATGTCCACTCGCAGGCGAACAAGTTGACGCGCGACCTCGAGCTTCTCCGGGGACGTCAGCGTGCATCCCGGCGATTGCTCGCCGTCTCGGAGCGTGGTGTCGAAGATCCATACCCGATCGACTGTTACGTTGCTCATCGGTCAACGACCTACGGCGGAAGCCGCCGGCTCGGGAGTTGGCTCGCTGTGGTAGTCGCCAGGACGCGTCTCCACGGGACCCACGAACGGCATCATGCGGCGCAGCGTTCGCCCCACGACCTCGAGCTGGTGATCGACATCCTGCCGGCGCGCTCGATTGAACGCCGGCCGTCCCCGCGCATTCTCTTCGATCCACTCGCTTGCGAACGAGCCGTCCTGAATCCGGGCGAGCAGCTCGCGCATCGTCCGCCGAGTCTCGTCGTTCACCACGCGGGGCCCTGCCGTGTAGTCGCCGTATTCGGCCGTATCCGACACCGAATAGCGCATGTAGCTCAGCCCACCGCGGTACATGAGGTCGACGATGAGCTTGAGCTCGTGCAGACACTCGAAGTAGGCGAGCTCCGGCTGGTACCCGGCCTCGACCAGCGTCTCGAACCCGGCCTTCACGAGTGCCGACACGCCCCCGCACAACACCGCCTGCTCGCCGAACAGGTCCGTTTCCGTCTCTTCGGCGAACGTCGTCTCGAGAACGCCGGCGCGCGTGCAGCCGATCGCCTTCGCATACGCGAGCGCATCCGCGAGTGCGCCACCTGACGCGTCCTGGTGAACGCTGATCAACGCCGGCACGCCGCCGCCGTCGACAAACACTTCCCGCACGCGGTGCCCCGGCGCTTTCGGCGCGACCATGCTGACATCCACACCGCGAGGCGGCGCGATCTGCCCGAACCTGATGTTGAACCCGTGCGCGAACATCAGCGTGACGCCTGACACGAGCCACGGGCTCACATCGGCGTCGTAGACGTCGCGTTGGACCGTATCGGGCACGAGCAGCATCACGATGTCCGCTTCGCGCGTTGCATCGCTCACCGTGACTACGCGAAGGCCGAACGACTCCGCTTTCGCGCGACTGGGTGAGCTTTCGTGGAGGCCCACGCGCACATCCACCCCGCTATCGCGAAGGTTGAGCGCATGGGCGTGCCCTTGACTCCCGAACCCGATGACGGCGACCCGCCGTCCGCGAAGGCGGGAGACGTCGGCGTCCTGGTCGTAGTAGAGACGAGCATCGTGGGAGAAATCATGCCGCGACGTCATCGGAGGCTCCATCGGCTTGTGAGGTGAATGGGACGGAAGTCGTGGGGATGGCGAGCGGCACTTCGCCGCGTGGCATGACCACGCGCCCGGTTCGCGTCACGGCGACGAGCCCGAGCTCGCGCAGTCCGTGGACGAATGTCGCGACGGTGTCCGGCGTGTCCGTGATCTCGAAGATCATCGCGGCCTCGTCGGCGTCGACGACCCGCGCACCCGCTGCCGCGCCGAGCGCCGTGAGCTCCGCAGGGGTGACACCGCGAGGCTGCACCTTCACGAGCGCGGTTTCCCGTTCCACCGCGCGCTGGCTCGTCGTCTCACTGACGTCGACGACCTCGATGAGGCGTGTGAACTGCTTCACCACGCGGTCGATGTTCGGCTCGTCGACGACGATCGTCACCCGACTCAGTCCGGGCGTCTCGCTGGGCGCGACGCTCAGGCTCTCGATGTTGAACCCTCGCCGGCGAAACAGGCTCACGGTGCGATTCAGGGCACCGGGACGGTCCTGCAGAAGCGCCGTCAACGTGTGTTTCATGTGCGGAGCGTCTCGTGGTGGTTGTTGCGGTCGTTGCAGTCGTTAGGCTCGTGGCGAGCCGTGATCATTTCGCCGATGCTCTTTCCGGCAGGGACCATCGGGAACACGTTCGCCTCGCGCTCGACGCGGAAATCGATCACCACGGATTCGTGGTGGTCCCAGGCGAGCGCGATCGCGTCGCGCACATCCTCCGTGCGTTCGACGGTGAGCCCACGGAGGCCGTAGGCGTCGGCGAGTCGGGCGAAGCAGGGGCCGGAGAGCGGCGTGCCGCTGTAGCGGCGCCCCTCGAACAGTTCCTGCCACTGCCGCACCATGCCGAGATAGCCGTTGTTAATGATCGCCACCTTCACATTGTGGACGCGTTCCTGGCGAATCGTGGCGAGCTCCTGGTTCGTCATCTGAAAGCCGCCGTCGCCCACCACGACCCAAATGGTCTCGTCAGGGCAGGCGAGCGCCGCGCCTAACGCCGCCGGCACCGCGAAACCCATAGTCCCGGCACCGCCGCTCGTGATGTGTGTCCGAGGTTTGCGCCATTCGATGAGCTGCGCCGCCCACATCTGGTGCTGGCCCACGTCCGTTATGACGCGGGCACCACGACCGTCCGTGCGATCACGGAGCGACGCATCCAGCGCGTCGTACACGTCGTGCGGCATGAGCGCCGCCGTGTGGGGACGCTGCGCATACGCTTGACGAGGCTTGTGCTCCGTCTGCATCTGCCGGATCTCGGCGAGCCACAGCGCGCGCGTTCGGAAGCGACCGTCGTCGCGGCCCGCCTCACGCAGGAGCGTGGCGTCCGCAACGACAAGGCGAAGCAGCTCGCTTAGTACCTCGCGCGCATCGCCCACGATCCCGACATCGGCACGCACGAGCTTGCCGATCTCCGAGCCATCGACGTCCACGTGCACGATTCTCGCTTTCGGGGCGAACGTGGACGCCTTTCCGGTCACGCGATCGTCGAACCGCCCACCGATGTTGATGAGGAGGTCGCACTCCTGAATCGCGCGATTCACGTGCACCCACCCGTGCATTCCGGGCATGCCGAGCGCGAGCTCGTGGTCCTCCGGGAACGCGCCCTTTCCGTGCAGCGTGGTGATGACCGGCACCCGCGTCGCCTCGGCGAATGCGAGCAGCTGGCGTGAGGCGCCCGACTGAATCACGCCGTTGCCGGCGAGGATGAGTGGCTTCACTGCGCCGGCGAGCAGCGTCGCGGCCGCGTGGACGGCATGCGGCGTCGGGTCCGTGAAGAACTGGTAGCCGGGCAGATCGAGCTCGACATCCCAGTTGGGCGCGACGCGCGTCTGCTGCGCGTCCTTCGTGACGTCGATGAGCACGGGTCCCGGGCGGCCCGTGGAGGCCAGATGGAACGCCTCGCGCACCACTCGCGGAATGTCGCGCGCATCGGTGACGAGGTACCCGTGCTTCGTGATCGGGATCGTGATCCCGGTGATGTCCGTTTCCTGAAACGCGTCGGTGCCGAGCAGGGCGCTCGACACTTGACCGGTGATCGCCACGAGCGGAGTCGAATCCATCCACGCATCCGCGATCGGCGTGACGAGGTTCGTTGCACCTGGCCCGCTCGTCGCGATGCAGACGCCCACACGCCCCGAAGCGCGCGCGTAGCCTTCCGCGGCGTGCCCCGCGCCTTGTTCATGACGGCACAGCACGTGGCGTAGCCGGTCGCGATACTCCCACATCGCGTGGTAGAACGGCATGATCGCGCCGCCGGGGATGCCGAACATCACCTCGACGCCCTCCCGAATGAGCGCTTCGCACAGGATCTGCGCCCCGGTCCGGAGCTCGCTCGCGTTCGTCATGCGAGCACTGCTCCCTGACTCGCGTTCGTCACGAGCCGAGCATAACGAGCAAGCCATCCGCGCTCGAACTTCGGGGCGGGAGGAGCAAACGCGTGACGGCGACGGGCCAGCTCCTCATCGCTCACGCAGACGTCGAGACGACGGACAGCGAGATCGATGTCGATCACGTCGCCGTCGCGGACGAGCGCGATCGGACCCGCTTCCGCGCTCTCTGGAGACACGTGTCCAATGCACAGCCCTCGCGTACCGCCCGAGAATCGCCCATCGGTGATCAACGCTATGGACGCGCCGAGTGGCATGCCCTTCAGCAAGCTCGTTAGGGCGAGCATCTCCCGCATTCCGGGGCCGCCCTTCGGGCCCTCGTTCCGGACGACGACCACATCGCCGGGCATGACGCGGCCATCGTGGACGCCGAGAGTAGCATCTTCCTCGCCGTTGAACACGCGCGCCGGTCCGCGGAATGACATCTCATGCTGTTCCACGGCACCCACCTTCACGACGGCACCCTCCGGCGCGAGCGAACCAAACAACGAGCAGAGCGCGCCGCGCTCGGCGTGCGGCGACGTGAGCGGGCGGATGCACTCGGGATTTCGGTTCTCGACACCGTCGAGATTCTCGGCGAGTGTACGACCGGTGACGGTCGCGGCTTCGAGATCGAGCACGTCGGGCTTGGCGGAAAGCGTCTTGAGGATCGCAGGGATGCCGCCGGCCGCGTGGATGTCCTCCATGTGCCACTGCCGATCGCCGTCCCATGCCGGCGAGACCTTTGCGAGGTGTGGCACGCGCGCGCCCACGTCGTTGAAGCGCGCAAGCGAGTAGTCGAGACCCGCTTCGCGCGCCAGCGCGAGCAAGTGGAGCACGGTGTTCGTCGAGCCCCCCATCGCGACATCGAGCGCTATCGCGTTGTCCATCGCGGAGGGCGTGACGATGTCGAGAAAGCGGACCTCATCGCGCACCATGCGCAGGAGATTCGTCCCGGCGCCGCGCGCCAGCGCGAGCCGCTCCGGCGACGTCGCGAGCGCGCTGCCATTGCCCGGCAGCGCGATGCCAAGCGCCTCGCAGAGGCAGTTCATCGAGTTCGCGGTGAACATGCCGCTGCAGCTGCCGCACGTCGGGCAACCGTTGGCCTCCAGATCGTCGAGGCGCGCGTCGTCGATCAGTCCGGCCGCGTGTGCGCCGACGCCCTCGAAGACCGAGATCAGATCGATCTTCTTTCCGCTGCGATCGACGCCCGCCGCCATCGGTCCGCCGGAAACGAAGATCGTCGGGATGTTCACGCGTGCCGCGCCCATCAACATGCCAGGCACGATCTTGTCGCAGTTCGGTATGCACACCATCCCGTCGAAGCAGTGCGCGCGCGCCATGGTTTCGACGGAGTCGGCGATCAGCTCACGCGAGGGCAGGGAGTAGTGCATGCCGGCGTGGCCCATGACGATCCCGTCGTCGACGCCGATCGTATTGAACTCGAACGGAACGCCGCCTGCCTCGCGAATCGCGTCCTTCACGACGCGTCCGAACGCCTGCAGATGGACGTGGCCCGGTACGATGTCGACGTAGGAATTGCACACCGCGATGAACGGCTTGTCGAAATCGCTGGCGCTCCGGAGCTGCCCCGTTGCACGGAGCAGTGCCCGGTGGGGTGCGCGGTGGAATCCTCGTTTGATCGTGTCGGATCGCATTCGTGACGGGTCGAGACGACAAAAAGGCCCCTTCCGCACTTGGAAGGGGCCTCGTCGGCGTGTTCACCCCTCCCGAGTGGTGGCTTGCGGGAGGGTGGCGGTTCGCGTTGTCTACATTCGCGCGATCATGGTGCCTGACTCCCAAACGCCGAGTACTACCGCGAGGAGAATCGCGGCAAGGAGGAGGCTAATAAGTCGAGTCTGAGCGGCGGCGATGGTCATGAGCGCTTGAGCGTGTATATGAGTATAACGGGTCAAGGGCGCAATACCCCTACGACATCGGGAATCGGGAATCGGGCATGGGGAATCGGGCATGGGGAATCCGGCATGGGGAATCGGGCATGGGGAATCGGCAACCGGCGGGGCGCGACCCGGACTCTGGTGGACTGCGACTGTACCGGTAACATAAGAGAGCCGTCGCCGCCGCAGCGCCTTCACGCCACGGTGCCTTGCGCGCAGGATTGGCGTTAGGCTGCACGGGGCCGTTACATCGCCATCTGGCACCGACAGTCCGACGGCAAGTGGAAGTGCAGCCGGTTTCTGTACAACGATCTGCCGCAGTCCTAGCCTTCGAACGTAGGTGATCTGTTCTGACGGGTCGGGTCGAGCTGTTCACCAGTTAGGGGCAATTCTGCGCGGAAATGGCGCAGAATAATGCGGGAGTGATTGTATTCGGCCCCGCAGTGTGCAGCCCTAGCGCGGGTGCTGCGCTGCGTCGAGTTCACAACCGGGAGGAACGATGCGGATACTGTCTGCGGTATTCGTCGCCGTCATCGCGGTACGGGCCTCGGCTCAGACCCACCAGGCGAATCTCGGTCAATGCCCACTGGAGCTTGGCGGCCGGATCGAGAACTGTCGGGTCGCATACCGGACGTTCGGATCACTCGACCCTCAGAAGAAAAACGCGATCCTGATTCCCACCTGGTTCGCGAGTCGAGCCGACACATGGTTACTGCTGCTCGGCCCGACGGGAATCGTCGACACGACAGGATTCTTTGTCGTTGTCGTCGAGTCGCTTGGTGCGGGCTCCTCATCGTCGCCGAGCAACAGCGAATCTCAGCATGGGCTCGCGTTTCCCGAGATTACCGTCGGCGACATGGTCGAGGCGTCATGGTACTTGCCGCCAGCAGCCCGGCGAGCGAAAACCAACGTGGCGACACCAACTATTCTCGGTATCTCGCCGCGGAAGCACGCCAGTTGCGCAACGTCGATCTCTACGAGTGGAGTGTGCACGGCCGCGCAATTCTCCGCCACGATATCGCGCGACGCTTCAACGGGGACGTGACGAAAGCCGCCAAGGTCTGGCGCGCGAAGACGCTCGTGGTGACATCCCCGCAGGACCATTCCATCGATTCCGAGCCTGCTCGCGCATTTGCTCGGCTCATCGGAGCGGATACGCTCGTCCTCGCGAGCGCCGCTGGACACGGCGCGATCTTCGGTGACACGGCCGCGAAGACACGGGTTCGGGAGTTCCTCAAGCGGTAGAGACAACTCGTCGACCTGATGGCACGACAGAGTCGTGGGTTGACGGCAGTGCTGGTGATCCCGGCGTTAGGCGTTCGGGCGTGCTGGAGTGGCGCGGGCGAGCTGACGCTGATTTCCGGGGCGTCCAATGAGTGCCAGGCTCTTGCGTTCGGCCTCCGGGCACCGCACGATGAAGTGCCGACGACGGCGGCATACCGCGTGGGCCGGATGGTTCCGGCCCATTTTCGTCCGGAGGCACCATGTCAGCGACCGTTGCAGAGACCACCAGCAGTTCCGCCGCATCCGCCATGAGCGCGCTCATCGAACCCTGGATCCGCGCTTGTGTGGCACGAGACTGGGACGCCCTATTGTCGTTCTGCACCGACGACGTCGCCTTCTCACCGCCTAACGGGCCGCTCGCCGAGGGCATAACCGTCCGGCCATTCCTCGAAGGCTTCCCGAGCATTGCGACGATGGGATGGGGCATCGATCACATCGAGGAGGCTGGGGACCTGGCGTGGCTTCGTGGCTGGGTCAGAATGACCCTCGATGTGTCCGGCCAGACGGTCGATTTCGACGGGAAGTATACGGACATCGCGCGACGCGGCGCCGACGGAACGTGGCGCATGGCCCACGTCATGTGGAGCTCGAACGAGCCTGCGCCAACCACGTAGGACATAGACCGAGCGGCGCGCTCGAAAGCGAGGCTGACTGGACCTCGCTCGAGCGCGACCTCGGCAACGTATTGGCCCATGGAGCTCCTCGATCAGCTCGCGGCGGCGCTCGGTGATCGCTACCGGGTCGAGCGGGAGCTCGGCCGCGGCGGCATGGCGGTCGTTTTCCTCGCCGAGGATCTGAAGCACCGGCGACGGGTCGCGATCAAGGTGCTCAAGGCGGAGCTGTCGGCCGCGCTGGGCAGCGAGCGGTTCCACCGTGAAATCGAAATCGCCGCGACGCTACAGCACCCTCACATTCTGCCGCTGTTCGACTCGGGGCAGGTGCCGGCAGGCGCTTCCTTCCTTTACTATGTCATGCCGTTCGTCGAGGGCGAGTCGCTCCGCCAGCTGCTCGCGCGCGAACAGCAGCTTCCAATCACCACAGCGCTCCAGATCACCCGCGAAGTCGGCAGCGCGCTGCAGTACGCGCACGAGCACGGCGTAATCCATCGGGATATCAAGCCGGAGAACGTCATGATGTCCGGCGGCGTTGCTGTTGTCGCCGATTTCGGCATTGCCCGAGCGCTCCACGCCGCGGGTCCGGAGCAGCTCACCATGAGTGGAATAGTGGTCGGCACGCCGCAGTACATGAGCCCCGAGCAGGCGGGCGGAAGCACGGTGGATGGTCGGAGCGATCAGTACAGCCTGGCGTGCACCCTCTACGAGATGTTGATCGGTCAGCCGCCGTTTACAGGACCGACGACGCAAGCGGTCATCGCCCGGCACCTCGCCGAGCCCGTACCCGGTCTGCGCGTGGTTAGGCAGACGGTGCCCAGGGCGGTCGAGGCCGCGATTCTGCGGGCGATGGCGAAGGTGCCCGCCGATCGTTTCGCCTCCATCCAGCAGTTCCTGAACGCCCTCGAGGTGCCCGACGACGCGGGAGCTCTGGCCGTGCCCCTTCCGCCACAACGTCGGTTCGCCTGGTGGGCGCGTCGGCCACTGATGATCACGTTAGGCATCGCGGTGCTGGCGGTGACTGCATGGTGGTTGGGTGCGGGACGCGCGATGCGCACTGCTCCCGGCGGTTCTCATCTGGTCAGAGCCATCGCCGTACTCCCGTTCCAGGACCTCACGAGCAACCCCGACAGCTCCTATCTGGGTGTCGGTATGACGGACGGGCTCACCGCCGATCTCGCACAGATCGGCGCGTTGAAGGTCGTGTCGCGCTCATCGGGTGCCGTGGCGCAGGGAACGGCTCGGTCGCTCGCGCGCCTCGGCGCCGACCTTCGCGTCGACGCCGTGGTGACCGGCTCGATTCGACGGTCGGGCGACAGCGTGTCGGTCAACGTGCGATTCATGCACGTCGGTGACAGCGCGGTCCTCTTTGCCAGAGACTATCAACGCCGACTCGGCGAGCTTCCGAACCTGCAGCGGGAAATCACCACGGCCATCACCACCTCGATCGACGCCAACCTCGACGGCGCCGAGCAGCGCCGCCTCGGCGCACGCGGTGAGGTCGATCAACGAGCCTACGACGCCTACCTGCGCGGCCGCTTCCACCTGGAGCGCGGCGAGATGGAGCAGGCACGGGCGCTCTTCGAGCAGGCCAGCCGGATCGCATCGGAGTGGGCGCCGCCTAACGTTGGCCTCGCCAACTACTACACATCGCTTCCGTTCTTCACGGACGTTCCGCCGATCGACGTGCTGCCCAAGGCCCGTGCGGCGCTCGTCCGAGCACTCGAGCTCGACGAGACGTTGGCGGAAGCGCACGCCGCGAACGGCTACATCCGCGCCTACTACGAGTGGGACTGGCGTGCCGCCGAGCAGGAATTCAAACGCGCGCTCGAGCTTCAGCCCAGCTACGCCGATGCGTATTTCTCGTACAGCCGCTTTCTCGCATCCCGCGGCCGGCTCGACGAGGCGATCGCCCAGCTCGAGCGCGCCGTGGAGCTCGACCCGCTGTCGGCATCGCTGCAGGCGAACCGCGCCCTGCTCGACTACTTCGCCGGTCGCTATGACGACGCGGCGAGCCGACTACGCGAGCTCCTCAAGACCGATTCCACCGATGTCACGGTCAAGTGGGGCCTGGGCCTGGTCGCCGAACAGCAAGGGAAGCCGGACGAGGCAATCGCGATTCTGGAGCCGATCAGCGGCAACAGCCTCAATCGCAAGTCGTCGCTCGGCCACGCCTATGCGGCCGCCGGGAAGACAGAGCAGGGACGGAGCGTGCTGCGTGCGCTGCGCTCGGCGGCGGTCCGAAGCTACGTGCCATCCTACTATTTCGCGCTGGTGCACGCCGGACTTGGGCAGCGCAATGACGCGCTGCGTGACCTCGAGCGCGCGTACGAGGAGCGCTCGACCGTGCTGGCCTATCTCATGATCGATCCGCGCCTCGCACCGCTCCGGGACGACCCTCGGTTTCACGCCCTTGCGCGACGCCTTGGAAAGGAGTGACCCGGCGACTCGGGAAACCGCGCCCCGGTGAGGCTCGTAGGCGGGAGGTACCCCGCAGCCTGCGAGCCCCATGTCGTCGATATCATCCGTCATTAGACCGGCCTGGAGATCCCTCCGCCGGAGCCCGGCGTTCACCGTCACCGCTTCGGTGACGCTCATCATCGGGATCGGCGCCGCCGTTGCGATCTTCGCACTGGTAAACGGCGTCTTGCTGCGTCCGCTGCCGTACGGCGACCCTGACCGGCTCGTCGTGCCGTACCACAACATGCAGCTGATCGGGATGAGCAAGGGAAACCAGACCCAAGGCACGTACTTCACGTACAAGAAGCTCGCGCGGTCCCTCGAGGCCATCGGGGTATATCAGCGCGGCGCCCTGAACGTGTCGGACCCGCGCGGCGGGGGCGAGCCGCAGCGCATGAGCTCTGCGTTCATCACCCAGAGCGTGATCCCGCTGCTCCAGGTGCCGCCTCTCCTCGGTCGCAACTTCACGGAGGTCGAGGATGCGCCGAAAGGGCCTAACGTGGTGATCATCAGCGAAGGGCTCTGGCGCTCGCGCTTCGGCGCGGACCGCGGCGTTCTCGGCCGCACGATCGACCTGAACGGGCGCACGTGGGAGATCGTCGGTGTCATGCCGAAGCGGTTCCGCTTCCCATCGCCCGAGACGGAGATCTGGGTGCCGATGCGCCTCGACCCTAACAATCCGGCGCCCGGCGGGTTCAACTACGATGGCATCGCGAGGCTTCGCAAAGGCGCCACCGTCGCCGCTGCCAATCGCGACCTCGTGTCCGCGTTGCCGAAGATCCTGGAGCTGTCCCCGAATCTCGCACCCGGTGTCTCCACGCAGATGCTGCTCGATCAGGCGAGGCCGGTTCCGTACGTCGCGCCGCTCAAGGATGACGTGACCAGCGGCATCGCGAAGACGTTGTGGATCGTGGCCGCGGCCGCCGGCGTGGTGCTGCTCGTCGCGTGCGCGAACGTCACGAACCTCATTCTCGTCAGGGCCGACGGCCGTCAGCGCGAACTCGCCGTGCGCGAAGCGTTGGGTGCCGGGCGCGGCCGCGTCACGGTGTACTTCCTCGGGGAATCGCTGGTGGTCACGGCGGTGTCCGCGGCGGCGGGGATAGCGCTGGCGGCGGTCGCGATACGCCTGCTCGTGAGCTTGGGGCCGACGAGCATTCCGCGGCTGTCGGAGGTGCACATCGATCTGGCGACGATCGCGTTCGCGATCGTCGTGTCGGCGCTGGTAGCGGTGGCCTGCAGCATCGTCCCGGTGCTGCGGATCGGCCGCGTCCATCTCTCCAACGCGCTGCGCGAAGGTGGCCGCGGCGGCACCGCTGGCCGCGCGCGTCAACGCGTTCGGAGTGCGCTCGTCGCGGGCCAGATCGCGCTCGCGCTCGTCGCGCTCGCGAGCTCAGGACTCCTGCTGCGTACCTTCCAGCGACTCAATGCCGTTCGCCCCGGTTTCGAGCCCGAGGGCGTCGCGACGTTCTGGGTGGCACTGCCGTTCGCGCGCTATACGAACGACACGAGCGCCGTGCGCTTCTACTCCCAGCTGCTCGACCGCGTGCGAGCCCTTCCTGGTGTCAAGGACGTCGGCCTCACCTCGAGGCTTCCGTTCGAAGGGAACGGCTGGAGCCAGGACCCACTCTATCCCGAGGACGATCTCGCGACGTACGCGAACAAGATCCCGCCGCTCAACTTCTACACGACGACGGATGGCGGCTACTTCCACGCGATGGGCATCCCGCTGATCGCGGGCAAGACATTCGATCGGCTCGAGCTGCAGCGCGGTGACGAGGTGATCATCAGCCGGGCGACGGCGATCCGGTTCTGGAAGGACTCCACGGGACAGCGCGTGCTTGGCAAGCGGTTCCGCGAGCTGCCGGCCACTCCGTGGCTCACGATCGTAGGTGTCGTCGGCGACACGCGCGACACGTCGCTCGCCAATCCACCATCGCTCGTCGTCTACCGGCCACAGAGCGTCGCCGCCGGCGACAATCGCCCGACGCAGTGGACGATGGGTCTCGTCGTCCGTACGGCGAGCGAGCCGACGGCCATCACATCGGCGGTCCAGCGCGCGGTTCGTGACCTGGACCCGACGCTCCCGCTGTTCGACATCCGATCGATGTCGGACATCATGGAAGCGTCCATGGCGCAGCTGTCGTTCACCATCATCGTGCTCGGCGCCGCAGCGCTCGTGACGCTGATCCTCGGCGCGGTCGGGCTCTATGGCGTGATGGCGTACGTCGTATCGCTCCGCACGAGAGAGCTCGCGGTCCGCATCGCGCTCGGCGCGACGCCATCGGCCGTCATCCGCATGCTGACGACGCAGGGCGTGATGGTCACGGGATTCGGCATCGCGGGCGGGCTCGTGCTGTTCGTGATCGTGGCGCGCGCGCTCAAGTCGTTGCTGTTCGGGGTGGCGTCCACCGATCCGGTGACGCTGCTCAGCGCGTCGCTCCTGCTCGTCGGCATCGCAACGATCGCGAGCTGGCTGCCGGCGCGTCGGACGGCGCGCGTAGACCCGGCGGACGTGCTGCGCTCGGAGTAGAGGCGGATTGCGCGCGGATCATGCATCATTGAGTGCGACTCACTCAATGGACATCTCATGACGCGTGTCAGCCTGATCCCGCGCACCACGCTCGCCGTCGCGTTCGGCCTTGCGACTTCCGTTGCCGCCAGCGCGCAGCAGGCCCCGCCGCCGCCCCTCGTGGGACGGTGGGACCTGGTCGTCTCTGATTCCGGCGGGACGTACCCGTCGTGGCTGGAAGTGACGCGGTCGGGGTACAATGCGCTCGTAGGCCGGTTCGTAGGCCAGGCGGGCAGCGCCCGACCGATCGGCAACGTGGCCTACGACAACGGCGCGTTCAGCTTTGCGATCCCGGCGCAGTGGGAGCAGGGCAAGGCTGATCTGCGACTCGAGGGGAAGATCGAAGGCGAGAAGCTCACGGGCACGATCGTGAATCCGGCGGGCGATCGTCACACGTTCACGGGCTCGCGCGCGCCGGCCCTGCATCGCGCGAGCGCTCCGACGTGGGGCGCGCCGGTCATGCTGTTCAACGGCAAGGACCTCACGGGGTGGACGACGCAGGGAGGCCGGAAGAGTAATTGGACCGTGGTCGGCGGCGTGCTCACGAACCCAGCGGGCGGTGCGAACCTGGTGACGACGCAGAAGTTCAACGACTTCAAGCTGCATCTGGAGTTCCGCTACCCGAAGGAAGGGAACAGCGGCGTCTACCTGCGTGGCCGCCACGAGGTGCAGGTCGAGGACAGCCCGTCCGGCGACTTTCCGCTCGCGGTGCACATGGGCGGCGTGTACGGCTTTCTCTGGCCTAACGAGAACGCGTCGACGGGGCCGGGCAAGTGGCAGACGTACGACATCACGCTCGTCGGCCGCCGCGTCACGGTGGTGCTGAATGGCAAGACCGTGATCGCCGATCAGATCATCCCGGGCATCACGGGCGGTGCGCTGGACAGTGCGGAGGGCACGCCGGGCCCGATTCTGCTGCAGGGCGATCACACCTCGGTCGAGTATCGCAACATTCGTCTGACGCCCGCCAAGTGAAATGACCGCTCACCTACCCCCTGCTGGCATCTCGAGCGGGTACGGTTGAACAAAGGCAGACGCAGAAAACGCAGACCGGGCGCTGCGCGCCCGGGCGCAGAAGGACGCTGAAGTATCCGATGACAAGTCTCGCCTCCGCTCTCAACGAGCCGGGAACTTAGGGGAACGACCTCGGGAAGCTCCGAGCCGCCCGAGGTCGTTCCCCCTTTTTGAAACAGCCCTGGTGCGAGGAGCGGTGGAAAGGTGAGGAGGCTTCAGCGTCCATCTGCGTCCGCCCGCGCCAGCGGGCGGTCTGCGCCGGCGCGCAGCGCCGGTCTGCGTCAGCCGTTGAAAAGCCGGACGGTCGCGAAGCCCGCCAGCCGAGGATGAAGGAGATCAGACGAACCGCCGAACGAAGTTCAGCGCCGTCGTCGCGACCTCCTTCCAGCCACTGTCGATCGTCAGCGCATGACCGCGGTTCGGAATCTCCACGATCT
>Ga0307408_100002029_pt1 | contig 14595 bp, 15 predicted proteins | sample 322Cmetagenome_FD_202116 | JGI IMG/M metagenome (GOLD analysis project Ga0307408, IMG submission 202116) | Maize rhizosphere microbial communities from greenhouse at UC Davis, California, United States - 322HYB-C-3 | ecosystem: Host-associated > Plants > Roots > Rhizosphere > Soil | place...
GAGGCGCCGCGCCAGGTGCTGCGTGCGCTGGGCATTGAGGTCAAGGAGATGCAGCGTTCCGGTTTCCGTTCGCGTTGCTGCGGCGGTGGCGGCGGTGCGCCGATCACTGACATCCCGGGCAAGCAGCGCATTCCCGACATGCGCATGGACGACATCCGCGAAACCGGTGCCGAACTGGTGGCCGTGGGCTGTCCACAGTGCACCGCGATGCTCGAAGGCGTGGTCGAACCACGACCGATGATCAAGGACATTGCCGAACTGGTGGCCGATGCGCTGCTGGAAGACGCGGCCCCGAGCAAGCCCGTGGCCCCGGCCAAACGTGAACCCGCGGAGGTGCATTAATGAGCGACATCATCCGCCGCGACCCTCGCGCCGAGTGGATCGCCCGCAACCGCCTGCATCCACTGCACGCGGCCATGCAACCGGTACAGCACAGTTGGATGGGGCCCAACGGCGTCATTCGCAAGAACGTCCATGGCGTCGGTTTCATCGGCCCCAATGGGATCAAACGAATTGATCGCAGCGGTGCCCAGCAAGGTGGGGCGAGCAAACGCACCGCTGCCGTTGAAGTGCAATTGCCGCTGCATCAGGTGCCGCAACCGGCATTCCATATTTGCGTCGTTCCGGACATGGTCGGTGGCCGCCTCAGCAGCCACGACCGCGATCTGCTCGGCCTGGCCCATCAGTTGGCCGGCAGCGACGGCGCAGTGTTGGCCGTGGTGTTTGGCGAGCATAAGGAAAGCACCTTCGCCACGGCGGGTGTCGACCGCTTGCTGGTACTCGAGGGCGAGGAATTCAGCGGTTATGCACCGGAGCAACGGGTGCAAGGTTTGCGGGCTGTGGATAACCAGTTCAACCCACGCCACTGGCTGCTGCCTGACAGTCGCAGCGGCGGCGGTGAATTGGGCCGACGCTTTGCCGCAGCCCTGGGCGAGCGCCCGGCCACGCGGGTCTGGCAGGTCAAGGGCGAAGAATGCATCGGTCGCGCCGGTGCGGGCCTGCAAGACTTGGCTCGACCGTTGGCGCGCTTGATCCTGGCGGCGGCCGAATGCGCCGAACCGGTCAGCGAAACCCGTCACGAAGCCTTGCCGGTGGAGTTATCCACAAGCGTGGCCCGTAGCTTGTCGCGGATCGAAGATCTTGGCGCGGTTGCCGTGGACCCGGGGGCGATCCCGATGGCCGAGGCCGAATTCATTTTCTCCGGCGGCAACGGGGTCAAGGACTGGACGCTGTTCCACCAGACCGCCGCGGCCCTGGGCGCTACCGAAGGCGCTTCGCGGGTGGCGGTGGACGACGGCTTCATGGCCCGGGATCGCCAGGTCGGTGCATCCGGCACCTGGGTCACTGCGCGGGTCTACGTGGCCGTGGGGATCTCCGGGGCCATCCAGCACCTGCAAGGCATCGGTGCTTGCGACAAGGTGGTGGCGATCAACCTCGACCCAGGCTGCGACATGATCAAACGGGCAGACCTGTCGGTGATCGGTGACAGCGCGGCGATTCTCCAGGCCTTGATCGCGGCGGTAGAGGCTTACCGCAGCGAAGCCAAGCGCGATGCGGCTTAAGCTAAGGAAACGTTCATGAGTACCCAAGTGATCAGCCTCGTGTCCATCGGCGCCCACCCCACTTCCGGTCGGCCCCGGCGCGCCGAACAGGACGCCCGGGCCGTGGAGCTGGGCCTGCAACTGGCCGGCAACGACTTGCAAGTGCTGCACGCCGGCGACGTGGCCGAACCGGCCCTGCGCGCCTACCTGGGCATGGGCCTGGATGAGCTCCACGTCCTGGAAAATCCCGACGGGGCCGACGCCCTGCCGGCCTTGACTGACTACCTGCGTGACGCTGGCGCCCAAGTGGTGCTCACCGGCAGCCAGGCGGAAACCGGTGAAGGCTCGGGCATGTTGCCGTTCTTGCTGGCGGAGAATCTCGGTTGGCCGCTGGTGGTAGGGCTGGCCCAGGTCGAGTCCATCGACAATGGCGTGGCCCTGGTGCTGCAAGCCTTGCCCCGCGGCCAACGGCGCCGTCTCAAAGTGCGCCTGCCATTCCTGGCCACTGTGGATAACGCCGCGCCAAAACCTCGGCAAAGCGCCTACGGCCCGGCCCGGCGGGGGGCGTTGCACGCCGAGGAAGTGGAAGTGATCGACGACACCTTGCTGGCGGTGGCGACCCTGCAACCGGCCAAGCCACGGCCCAAGCGCTTGAAAGTGATCAAGGCCAAGAGCGGCGCCGACCGCATGAAAGCCGCCACGGCCAAGGCCAGCGGCGGAGGCGGGCAAGTGCTCAAGGGACTCAGCCCTGAAGCCGGTGCAGAAGCCATTCTCAAACTGCTCATAGAAGAAGGTGTCGTGCGCTGATCCCAATGTGGGAGGGGCGGTGCGACGATTCGACAGGCACCCTTCCACATTTTGATCTCCATCGGTTCTGAAGTTAAGGCTGTGCCGGGGCCGCTGCGGGTTTGGGCACCGTGGTCGGCGCGGGTTTGGGTATCAGGTCCGGCAACGGCGGCGGCAATGGCTGCCACGTCGTGTTCGGCTGTTGCATCGGTGGCGGCAGTGGCGGCGTCGAGTCACCTCCAATCGGCTTCAGGATCATCTTGTCAGTGGTATCGCGCAGGATCATGCCCTCGGTCGAGCTGCGCGCCTCAGTGCCGCTGTGAAAGGTGCTGATCTGGGAGATCGGCAAGTCCAGATTGCGCTCAATCCTCGGCGTCAGCAGCAGGATGATCTCGGTTTTCTGCTGGGTATTCTGCTGGGTGCCGAACAGCCTTTTGCCGATCCACGGGATCCGGCTCAACCACGGCAAGCCTGAGCCTTCGTCGATGTCCGCCGTACGGATCAGCCCCGAGACGATCTGAGTTTCGTTGTTGCGGGCCGTCAGCAGTGTCTTGGTCGAGCGTGAGCCCAACTCGAAGGTGGCTGGCACGTTTTCGGTGCCGGGAATACGCTTGGTGATATGACTCATTTCCACATTCAACTCCAGGTTTACCTCGTCGCTCAGGCTGATATTGGGCTTGACCATGATTTGCAATCCCACATCCTGGTATGACACCGACGAGGTGGTGATCTGGTTGGCGGTGGTGGTGGTCACGACGGGAATCTTGTCGCCGATATTCACCGAGGCTTCTTCACGGTTGCGCACGCGCACCCTGGGGTTCGCCAGGGTCACGGTATTGCCGCTACGCTGCAGCATATTGATGCGGGCCGAGGTACTGGCGGAGTCGAGCAGGATGTTATCGCTATTGATGCCGCGTAATGCGCTGATGGGAATGCCCGCCAGATCGGCCGGTACGTTGGTCAGGTTACCCACCGACAAACCGATGCTTTCTGGGTACTGGATACCCAGGTTCAACTCGTCGGTCAGGCTGACTTCCAGTACCTGAATATCAATGGTCACTTCCGACTGGGCGATATCGATGGCCTCCACCAATTTCTCCACGGCGCTCAGGGTGTCAAGGCCATCGCGCACGATCACCGCGTTCAAGCGCTCATCCACCAGAACTTCCTTGGGCTTGAGGATTTGCTTGATCTCGGCGCCCACGACTTTGGGATTACTGTGGCTGAGATAGAACGTGCGCACGGCCAACTCGCGGTATTCTCGCTCCTTGTCCGGACGCTTCGGATAAACCAGGATCGTGTTGGAATTGAGGATTTTCTTGTCCAGCCCCTGGGTGGTCAGCAGCAGGTTCAGCGCATCTTCGGCTGTTGTCCTGCTGGCCGTCATGCTTGCCGAGGCGCTTGGGTTGACATCCTTGTCGATGACGAAGTTGACGCCCGACAGTCGTGCGATGGTTTCGAAAATGGTGGTCAGGCTCTGTGCGCTGAACTCCAGGCTCAGGGGCTTGCGCATGGCATCCGAGAGGTCGGCGCTGAGGTAGTCGGCGCTGACCAGTTCGCGGGTCAGGGCATTGCGAAAGTCCAGGGCCTCTCGGTAATTGGGCTTTTGCGCGATGATCTGGCGCACCAGGTTCAGTGCTTCCACCGGGTTGGCGCGCTTCATCTCATAGGCCCGCGCCAACTGCGGGCGCAACTGTTTCATCGCCTGGATGCTCTGGATTTCCTGGCGTGCGCCGAGGTTGCCGGGGTCGTATTTGAGGATGGTTTCCAGGGCTCGTATGGCCGCCGCATCGTCGCCGCGTACGAGCGCTGTGCTGGCCTCGCGGCTTTTTTCGGCCACCAGCAGTTCGAGCTTGCCGAACTGGGCGGTGCGCAGCTGGATATTGTCGGGGTCTGTCTTGGCTTCGGTTTGCAGGACTTCCACCGAGCGCACGATGTCGCCTTGCCGGCGCAACTCATCACTGTGCTTGATTGCCCGTTCGGCCTGGCACCCATTGAGGCCAACCAGCACCAGCCCCAAGGATATCCAAGTACATCTCGCCATGATCGTAGCCCTTCCGAGTCAGTGTCTGTCCAGGCGCAAGGTGCTGACATGCTTCAACGGCATGTAAGTCAGTACCACGGCGGTGTCGGTGAGTTTGTCCAGGCGGTAATGGGCGTCCAGCATATTGCCGGGCACGATGCGCCCAGGCACCGAGCAGCGGTTGCACAGGGTGTACTGGTTGCCATTGCCGCGCAGTACGACGATTTTAGATTGGTGCTCGTAGCGCCATTGCGCGCTGACGGTAAACGGCAGCGGTGGTGGTTTGGGCGGTGATGTGTCGACCGGTTGCGGCGGTGGGACCGGTACCCAGCTTTGCGCGGGGAACAGGTCCACCTGCGTGGCTGGTTGCGCTGCGGCCGGTGCCGAGGGTGGCGCCGGCTCAACAGGCTTGGCGATGACCGGCACTGGCGCGCTGATGGGGCTGTCGACGGTGTCTTGCCAGAACAGCCAGACGCACCAGACCAGGGTCAGCGCCAGCAGTACGCGTGAGTACAACGGCAGCTTCATTCCACCACCCCCAGCAGGCTGAGCTTGAGGGTAATGTTCAGCACGCCGCTGGTGATGGCCTGGCGTTCCAGCGTGAGGCTTTCAATGCGCAGCGCGGGCTCGCGTGCCAGCTCGGTCAAGGATTCACGCAGCAGGCTGTAGGGCCCGGTCAACGGGATCTCTATATCGAGGCGCTGCAGGCCGGCGTCACCCGCGGCGGAATAAGCCAGGGTGGTTTGTTGGATGATGAAGCCGCGGCGTGTCAGCAGGTCCAGAAGGTGCTCCAGACGCGTGGCGAACTCGTCGGCACCGGGCAGTTTTTCGACCACCGCAGGCTCGGTGACCTGAACGTTTTGGGGTTGTTCGGCGATGCCGGCTTCGAGCGCCTGGCGCCGTTGGCGGTCACTGGTGTTTGCTGAATGAATCACCCCGACTTCGATCAACAGGGCCGCCACCATTACACCCAGCGCCAGGAGGCCCGAGAAACCGAGGCGCTGTTGCCATTGCGTTATTTGCCAGCGCACGCGCGGCAGGTAGCGGGTCAGTGCGTGCATGGCTGGCTACTCCGGACCAACGCTGAGTTTGACCTGCATCGGGCGCTGCGGGTCGCTTGTTTTGAGCGCGCTCTGTTGCAAGTCCGCCCGAACCCCCGGCTGCGCGTTGAGCCGTCCGACGAAGCGAAACGCATCCCCCAGTTGTTTGGCCTCCATTTCCAGGTGCACGCGTTGGGCCTGGGTGTTGACCTCTACGCGTGTCAAGGCGATTTCCTGCGACCAGGCCTGTGCCACGGCGTCCATCAACGCGAACGGCGTGGTGTTCTGTTGCGCAAATGCCGCCAGTTGTTGTTTTTGCCGGGGAGATAAACGGATCGCGGCTTGGATCAACTGTTCCTGGCGACGGGTCAGTTGGATGAATTGCTGTTCCAGTGCGTCGGTCTGTTGCTGATGGTGCTCCATGCGTTGCCAGTGGTGCCCTGTGTTCAACAGCAGCCCTGCAGTGACCAGCCACAGCACAGCCACCAACGGGCGGTGGACGGCATTGGCCCGCTGAAAATTCACGCCGGGCGCCTGGGGCGCACGCAGGTGGCGCCAGGCGTTGGTAAGCCTGGACTTCATGGCGACAGCTCCTCCAACCATGGGTGCACGGGGCCCAGCCGATGTTGCGTTGAGGTGTTGCTGACGACCAGGGTGGTGTCGGTGTGTCGCTCTGCCAAAAGGTCTGCGGTAAAGAGGTTATCGCTCAAGGCTCCGCCGGGTTGGGTGGTGATGACACAGACCTGATCGAGCTTGCCCTGGCGCCGGTACAGGCAACTGAGGTTTGCGCTTTCGGGCACTGCCAGCACACAGTCGTCGGGCAACTGCCGCCAGTACTGCCGGGCGATCGCCGTCAGCGTGGGGGAGCAGGTCACCAGGGGCAGGCGGCTCAGTTTGAACAGGTCGCGCAGGTCGTGCAGCAGTTCCCGAGGTGTCGCAACGGCCAAGCGTTGCTCGCCGAAAACGCCGTTGGCGACCTGTACCTGCCAGTGTTCTGCGTCCATTCCTGCCTGCTGGCTGAACAGGGCTTCGGCAAATCCTTGCCAGTCGGCCTGGCTGTACAGGCCGGTTTGCCAAGGCAGCATCAGATAATGCACATGGGGAGCCCCCAGCAGCACGGTGGCCCGGTCCAGAAATCCCACACGTCCTCGCGGGGCTTGCTGGAGCAGGTCGGCGCAGGCGGCCAGGGGGTTACCGTCCTGGTTTGCACGCCAGACACCCGCACCGCGCCAACGCGCACGCGCCGCCCATTCGACACCGTCGCTGTGCAGCCACACGACGTGCTCAATAAAGGGAAATGACACGGTGGATCTCCTTGAGCGTGGTGTCGCCTTGGGCGGCATGGGCCAGGGCGATATCGCGAATGAACACGTGGCCGGCCTCGCGTGCCAGTTCTCGCAGGGTGGACGCCGAGCTGCGGTTGAGCAGGCCTTCCTTGATGGGGTCGGTCATGCTGAGCACCTCTGCCAGCGCCAGCCGGCCGCGATAGCCGGTGTTGCGGCAGGCCTCGCAACCTTTTCCCGCGCGGTAATGCGCTTTTTTGAGCTGTGCCTCGGGCAGTTGAGCAAGGCGCACGATGTCGGGGTCGGGACGGGCGTCCGTGGCGCAATTCGCGCAGATGCGACGCACCAGGCGTTGCGCGACCACACCGTTAAGCGCCTCGACAAAACTGGCCGGGTCCACGTCCATGTAGGTAAAGCGCTCCAGCACACTGAACGCACTGTTGGCGTGTACCGAGGACATCACCAGGTGCCCGGTCAGCGCTGCCTGCACCGCGATACCGGCGGTTTCCCCGTCGCGGATCTCGCCCACCAGGATCGTGTCCGGGTCGTGGCGCAGAATCGAGCGCAGGCCGCGGGCAAAGGTCAGCCCCTTCTTGTCGTTCACCGGAATTTGCAGCACCCCAGGCAGTTCGTATTCCACCGGGTCTTCGATGGTGATGATCTTTTTCTCGCCGGTATTGGTTTCCGACAGGGCGGCATACAGCGTGGTGGATTTGCCACTGCCGGTGGGGCCGGTCACCAGCAGCATGCCGTAGGGTTCGCTGGCCAGGACGCGAATACGCGCGATGGTGTCGCTGGCCAGACCAAGGTTCTCCAGGCTCAGGGATTCACCGCGCTGGGACTTGTCGAGAATGCGCAATACCGCATCCTCGCCGTGGATACTGGGCATGATCGACACACGAAAATCCACCTCCCGGCCCTGTATTTTCATTTTGAAGCGGCCGTCCTGGGGTACCCGTCGCTCGCCGATATCCAGCTCCGACAGCACCTTGATACGTGACAGGGCTTGCTCGGCCATGTCCAGCCCGGCGGCTTTGCCCATCGATTGCAGCACGCCGTCGATGCGGTATTTGATCACCAGGCCCTCGGGCGTGGTTTCCACATGGATATCGCTGGCGCGACTTTGCAGGGCATCGAACAGCATGGAGTTGACCAGGCGCACCACGGGATTGTCATCACGGGCGATGCTGCTCAGGGAAATCTCCTGGGCGGCCTGGCTGACGCGGGCGTTGTGGTCTTCCTCGCCGAACGGTTGCATCACCCGTTGGCTGGCTTCGGCCAAGGCCAGCTGGGTTTTGACGGCGCCTGGTACGCTCATGGCCAACGGCAACCGGCACAAGATCTTGGAAGATTGCAGCCAGTGGCGGCTGGCCAGGGTAAAGGGGTCGCCGAGCACCAGGCAAGGACGCCCCAGGTAATCCATCGGCAACACGTTATGGATCAAGGCCTGGGGAAGGGGCAGCAGGTCAAAGCGCCAGTCTGCACTGAGTTTGTCCGGGGCAACGTCGACCAGGCCCAGCGGCAAGGCAATCGTGCGCAACTGATCGGGCGCTTTTTCCAGGACTTCGGTCAGGTAAGCGGCCAGGGTGATCCCCCGTTGGGTGGCGAGGGCCTGCCATTTGCGTGTCTTATCGCTCATCGCGTCACCCCTGTATGGAACCCGCCAGTTCGAAGATCGGCATGTACAACATGAATACGATCAAGCCGATCAATCCGCCCACCACCAGCATCAGCAACGGCTCGAACACTTTGCTGAACAGCTCGATGGCGCGCTCCAATGCCTCGTCGTGAAACTGTGCGATGCGCTCGCACATGGCCGCCAGCTCACCGCTTTGCTCACCCACGCGCAACAGGCGTTCGGCGACGGCGGTGGTCAATTGGTGTCGCGCCAGGGAGGTTGACAGGGGCTGGCCGGCCTGGATGTCGGTCATCGCGTGGCGCAAGCTGGCTTGACGTTCCGCGGGCAGCAATGCGCCAGCCAATTGCACCGCTGTGACCACCGGCATCCCGCCCATCAGTAACATGCCGGCGGTGCGATAAAAACGCGCGAGGATAAACAACGTGCGCTGGGCCCCCAGGCTGGGGATTTTCCAGAACAGGCTGGCGGCGCGAGCCTTGAACCCAGCGCTGCGAAACAGCAGTACCAACGCGACAATTGCCAGTGCCAGTCCGATAAGCAATTCCATGCCACGTGCGTCCACCAATGCGCCCCACCACACCATGAAACGCGCAGTGGTCGGCAGGTCGTGGACCGCATCGAACACCGAGGCGAACCGGGGGATCACGAAGAACAGCAAAAACATCAGGATCAACGCGCCCACGCTGAGCACGACCAAGGGGTACATCAGGGCGCCGCTCACGCGCTTTTTCACGGTTTCCAGATGCGCTTCAAAATGATGGTAACGGCGCAGGGCCACGGCCAATTGGCCGCTGTGTTCAGAGGACGCCACGGTGGCGATCAACAACGATGGAAAGGTCTGCGGCTTGAGCTGCATGGCTTTGGACAGCGAGTTGCCTTCGTACATCGATGCGAGCAAGTCACTCATGACCTGGCGGTTAAGGCCAGATGGTGCCTTGTCACGCAAGGTCTCCACGGCCTCCACCAGTACCAGTCCGGCGTCCAGCAGCACGACCAGCTCCTGGATAAACAGGCCCAGGGCGAACCTTGAACGCCGGCTTGGCAGTTGGAGTGTGCGACGGGGTTTCAGGGCGATGACTTGCGTGCCGTCAGCCTGCAATTGCTGGCGTGCCTGGGCCAAGTCGAGGGCCTGCAATTGCACAGACTGTAATTGGCCGTCGCGGATGATACGTGCGTCGAAGTCGATCATGGCACTTGCCTCGTCAACTGCTGGCGCTGTTGCAGCAACTGGCCGTAGTAACGCCAGACGGCTCTTGCATAGCGCAAGCGTCGTGCCTCACGGTCCGGACTTGCACCAGCGTTGTAAGCGCCGATGGCCTGCCAGCTATAGCCTTGTTCGCGAATGAACCCGGCAAGGATCCATGCGCCGACCATCACGCTGGTGCAGGGCTGCGTGACCAGGTGCTGTTCGGTGATGCCCAGCTGCAAGAGTGCGGGCAGGTGGCGGCTATTGATCTGCATCAGGCCGATGTCTTGGCTGCCGTCGCTGTTGATGTGGCGGGCACGGGGGTTGAGGTTCGACTCGACCTTGGCGATGGCGTACAGCAAGAGTGGATCGACATGGTAACGGCTGGCCGCCAACTCCCAGCAGTCGGCCTGGGCGAGGCCCATGCCGAAAAACAGCGTCAGGACGAGCGGCAGCTTGCGCATGGCGTGTCAGAGCCCGTACACAATGTCGGCGTAGGTGTTCGCACCGCCGGCTTTACCGTCGCGCCCCAATGAGATGATTTCTGCATCATTGGGCGGGGTGCCGGGGTTTTTATACAGATAGGGGTTACCCCAAGGGTCTGGAGGTAATGCCTTCAGGTAAGGCCCCTGCCAATTGTTGGCGTTGGCGGGGCGTGTATCAAGCGCATTCAGGCCGAGTGTTTCATCGGGGTAGTTGCCGTTGTCCAGGCGGTACTGGTTCAAGGCATCGGCGAGGGATTTCATTTGGCCCTGAGCGGTTTGCACCTTGGCCAACTCCAGACGGTCGAACATCTTCGGGCCGACGTAGCCCGCGAGCAGGGCGATGATCAGCAGGACGACCAATAGCTCCAGCAATGTGAAGCCGCGTTGCGGAATGTGGATAACTGTAGAGACGCGCATGGAGATACCCTGTGGGAGTGCCAAGGTACGGCGGTTGCTGATAACTCTCCCGGCCCGCTGGTTTTAGCGGGCACCGCCGGCAGGACTGCGTTGGAACCTGATTCAACTGTAGCGTCGCTCGATATAAGGCGCCGTGAGACGCCCTATAACGATTGGCGCTAATATTTACCCTTGAACTGAATAAGCGTTGCTGTCCGTCATGGAACTATCTCCCAGGCTTGGTCCCATGCCGTACCCGTCTTTGGGGCGTAAGCCCACGCGGCCCCTCTGCACCAGGGAGTGTATGGGTGGGGTTTGCACCTATAGTGTTTGCCGTCTTTAGACACGATGTCGCCAGCGTTATAAGGCGCTCCTTCCTGGTAGGCAGGGTATTCGCCGCCATCACTGGCTGGCGTTACCGTAAAGTTGAATTCCGCCTGGCTGGTTTTGCCGTTTTGTGTATCGTGCACATTCAAGCGCGCCGTGTGCACCGTTGGACTTGCGACAGTAACCGCGACGCCGTTAACGGTGACTTGGGTGAAAGGTTGGTTTGCCCCAATAATGTTCCATTGATAACTCAATGGCCCGTTATAACCGATGGATTGGCTGGCGCTGAAGGTGAACGGTTTGCCCGATTGAAGGGTGGCAGGTCCGGATATCTTCGCTACCGGTGCAGTCGGGTTTACCGGGTTTTGGCCGTCACCTGGGATGATCGACATGGCTTTGGAGTAACCCTTGGCCAATGCGAAAACGGAGTTAGCGCTGTAATCGGTAGGGTTAAATACAACAGTGGTGTCGTTTTTTTCTCCGACTTTACCAATCCTTGGATCAATTCTATCGGCCAGTTGTTTACCCCAGATATTAGGGTCCAGATTACTCGGGGTGATGGGCAAGGTTATATCAACGACTTCTTTAGCCGATGGCGTGTTGTCCAGCATACGGAAATGTACCGCGTCACCCGGTTTTAGCTTTTCCATGACGGTGTCTATGAAGAAGCCAAGGTCGAACAGCCGTACGGGGGTCGAGGTACCTTCGAGCCTGATATCGCTGCAATTATAGAACCCTTCGCCCGCCGAATCCTCTCGTTGCCAACGCGTGAACAGTACGGCATCCCCTGATCGGTTGGAGGGGATAGCAACGTTAAACTCAAAGAAACCGGATGCGCCTGCTATGGCCGGTGGCGTGCTGCCCCAATTGGTCTTCGCAACGGTCATGCGTTCAGAGTGGATCAGTTCTAAGTCACTCCATCTCAGTGCAGTCCTGGAGGGGTCATATCCCGGTTTGCTCAGGTATATTTTTACGAAACTTGGAACGTGGGGAGCCGTACCAATCAAGCGTACGGGCAGGTGACCATTGGAAAGCTCGACGTCGGTTCTGTGCCAATCCGCTGTCAGGGCATTGAGACCTTCTTTCAGAGGATCGTTGGCCGAGCACAGTTTGCCATCGGGAATGAGTTTTTCGACATCTGCCTGGTTGTTATAGTCATGACCCTGAGCGGCCTGTATGTTTTTCGCAACTTCATTCCACTGCTGCCCAGGATACGTCCCGCTCACGGCGTTAATGGCTGCACAGCCCTTATCATTCGGGTTGCTCCAGAAGTCGTGCTGCGTTAAGCAATGCACCTGTCGGGCAATAGGAATATCCACGGCACCATGTGCCCACGTCAGTGCAGGGATCAATAACGCGGCGGCTGATAGCACCCCTATCATGTTTTTAAAGTACGTCTGTAAATGTCTCATAGTTGAGTCCACCTTCAATTCAGATAACCAAGTTCCGAACGGCTGGAACGATCGGTGCGTTGTTTAATCTGCATCAATGAATCAACTGATCTCCCACGGGAGCGATGCGGGTTGCGGGATTACTCTGTCCAGGACCGTACAGAAACACCCACCCTTGATAACTGCCTTGCCCTGTGAACTGCTGGTTGATGACTGAAAAGTTGCCTTGTTTGAACGGTGTACCCTTAGCCTTACTGAACACACCCATGATGGTTTCGCCCGGCCCCGCCACCACGCCCCACTCGGCGGTGCCGGTCAGCGGGTCTTCATAGACCCGGCGCAAGTAGCGTTTGACTGTTGGTTGGCGGCGGTCGAGTACCAGATCTTCGAGGGCCTTGGGGAAGGTGTTCCCGGCCGCGTAATACAAGCCGATGGCACGACGGATTTCATTGCCTCGTGCCAACAGTTCCAGCTCGCGCTCACGCTGCAGGACGCTGGACCACAGCGTGCCGACTTCCATCAACATCACGGCCACCACTGCCACAGTCACCAACATGCCCATGAACACCGAGCCGTGTTGAACCCGTTTACCATTCTGCATAGGCACTCCCGTCATTGGCCGTGCCGGGCGCGCCGCTGCGTACATCGCCCAGGCCCTGTTCGTCGGACGGTTGCAAGTGCCAGGTATCGCGCTGACCGGTCAGCGGGTCCATCGGGATTTCGCGCAGGTAGCGGTTATCTACCAGTGCCTGCAGTGAGTCGGGGTTTGTGCCGTGGTCTTCACGATACTGGTCGAGGGCCTGGCGGATGGAGGAAAGGTTATGACGCAGCACGGTTTCCTGGGCCTTGGCGTGCTGGCGGAAATACTGGGGCGTAACCAGGGTCATGAGGGTGGCAATAATAGCCATTACCACCAGCAGTTCGATCAATGTAAAACCCTGATTACCACTGGCTGTATAACGTTCCATTCAAACTCTCCCGAGTGCTGCGGGATGAAACGTCAAATACATCTTCTCCCTCTTGTGGATTGTCCGCTGTGCTCTTGTAACTGCGCAGCTGCCAGGTATTTGCGGGTACGAGTTCGGGGCATTCGCACACGGGGTCGCGGGGAATGCGGCGTAGAAAATAGAGTTTTTTACCGGTGAGGTCGGTCTTGTCCGTTACCCCCTCGACCAACGCTTGCAGGGAGGGAGGGTAACCGCTGGCACCGATGGGTTTTTCAATTCGGCCGTCGTCGCTGGCGTCTTTGTAAGCATCGATGGCACGGCGAATTTCTCGCAGCGAGCGCTGCAAGTCGAGTTCCCGGTCACGTTTACCCATCAACGCCGTCAGCGGATAAGCCACTGTCGAAAGCGTGGCCAACAAGGCCAGCGTCAGTAGTATTTCAATCAGCGTAAAACCTTTGGCGCAGTGATGGCTGGGATTACCCTGCCGCATCACTGGTCTGTCTCCTCTTAAGCGCCAAGGACTTCCGTACTACCCCAAGCTAATGGAAATGACTGCAGGAAAAAGTGTAGATGAATTTTAAATTTGAGCACCTTTTGTAAAGATAACTGACAAACGGTCAATTACCCACAATCGCTGTGCACCTGCCTGTGGATAAGGTGTTTGTGTTTGTCCACAGGGCACGTAGATCAAGGCCTGTGCGGCGCTGGACAAAAATTGATCAAGCTAAGTGACGGTTTTTACAGAAGTTTCTGTGTTGATAAGTGCGGTCGAGTTTATAACTTGCCCCCAAAGTCTGTTGGCGGATCTGTGGATAAGATGTTTGCGGTCCTCTGTAGCGAAGGCAATACGGGGTCCGCAAAGGATTGGTTAAAAATTAGCCAAACTGTTGTTTTGGACACTCAAATTGGTTGAAGTCCCGCTCCAGCCGCGACTTAAGCTGGTTTTCCACAGGGTCGGCAAAGTTGCCCCCAAAGTCTGTTGGCGGTTCTGTGGATAAGGTGTTTGCGCAGTGCTGGAGGTCACGTAATCCGGGGCTTTCAAATGGTTGTTCAAAAAATAACCAGCGTAGGCAAAAGCCCGGCTCGATGGATAAGTCACGGATTTTCTTGAGTTAATTTCGGATGAGTTGCGAAGTTGCCCACAATTGCTGTGGGTGGCTTTGTGGATAAGTTGTTGGATAAACGCTGGAGCACTGATTGTTAGCGGTCTGCGCGTGAGTTGATCAAATATCACGCAGCGTCTGGTTCATGTGTGAGAGGGAGCAAGCCCCCCCCACATTCTGATTCGCGGGGTGTCAGTTATTCGTGTGCGGCCACGCCTTTGAGGTAAGGCGCCGGCGCCGCTCCCAGATTGCTCAGCATGCGCTCGCTGTACCAGTCCACGAAGTTCACCACGCCGAACTCATAGGTCTTGGAATACGGGCCTGGCTGGTAGGCGGTGGAGTTGATGCCGCGCTGGTTTTCTTCGGCCAGGCGACGGTCCTGGTCGTTGGTGGCGTCCCAGACCTCGCGCATGCGCGCCACGTCGTAGTCCACGCCTTCGACCGCGTC
>Ga0307408_100002030_pt1 | contig 14586 bp, 10 predicted proteins | sample 322Cmetagenome_FD_202116 | JGI IMG/M metagenome (GOLD analysis project Ga0307408, IMG submission 202116) | Maize rhizosphere microbial communities from greenhouse at UC Davis, California, United States - 322HYB-C-3 | ecosystem: Host-associated > Plants > Roots > Rhizosphere > Soil | place...
CTCAGCAGTATTACGGGTTGCCTCTTTAAACTCTTTGGTTTCCAAACCTGCCGCCGTGCTTAATTCAGCAAGAGATACACCTGTATTTAAATCTGTAATAAATTTATTTGATTGTTCAGTCAGCAGTACACGAGCTTTTTGATCTTTCAAAGTATTTGTAATTTGATCTTTAACATCTGCCAATGCTTTAACTTGGCTTGGCTTATGCTCTGTCATCTTTAGCACCAGCACATTACTTGAATCTATCTCGATAACATCACTACTATTCCCTTCACGCAAAACCTCATCAGAGAATGCTGCTTCTGTGACTTTAGGGTTTGCGAGGATTCCCTTTCCTTTACTACGTTCGTAAAGCCCAGAATTTTCGACTTTAAGACCAAGCTCCTCAGCAACTTCTGCCAGACTTTCAGCGTTATAAGAAATGTCGCGCAACTTCTCGAGCTGAGCAACAAAACTCACTTCGGCTTCCGCACGCTTTAATTGCTCTTCAATTGTTGCTTTTTGCTCCTCAAATGAAGGCGGTGTGGAATTTTTTTCAGCTAACAACTTGATAAAGTGAGTGCCAGCTTCTGTTTTTACAGGCGCAGAAACTTCTCCAACTTTAAGCGCAGCAAGCGCTGTTTCAAATTCCTGAGGGAATGCATCGCCAGAGGTGAATCCCAAATCACCACCTTGGTCTTTGCTCCCTAAATCATCAGAAAACTCTTTTGCAAGTGCAGAAAAATCAGCGCCACCAGAGAGCTTTTCTCCCACCAATTTAACTTTATCTGCATCGTTAGACTCTATAAGAATATGCGCAGCCTGACGTTCTGGCGCAGCTACAAATGACGCCACGTTTTGTTCGTATTGATCGCGCACCTGAGCCTCAGAGATAGAAACACTGCCCATCAAATCCTGAACACTCAAACTGATGTAATCAACCGCAATTTGCTCCTCACTGACAAACATTGATTGATTTGCATCATAGTAAGATTGAATCTCTGAGTCCTGCAATTCAATTGAATCACGTACTTTTCCAGAAGGTAAAATAACGTATTGGATATCGCGCGATTGAAAACTGAGCGCTACTAATTCATCGAGCTGTGTAGGAGTCGAAAAGGCACTTACAGCAACACCAGCCTGCAACTGATTGATCAATAACTCCTCAGATAAAATTTTCGTATAGGTACTATGTGTGTAACCCATATTACGCAACAAACTTTGATAAACATTATTATCAAAAACACCAGCATCATTTTTAAACTGTGGCGCAGCTGCAATTTCTTGCGCGAGATAATCATCCCCTATTGCCATGCCTGTATTTTTAGCTGCCTGGGAGAGAATAAGGCGTTGGACCAAGTTATCAACCGCTGGTTTACGCAAATACTCATCACTCAAAAACTGAGCGGGCACTTGATCACCGTAAGCATTTAGCATCTGTTGTTTTTGCATACCAACAGCTCGAGCCACATCCATTTCAGTGATGGTTTCTCCATTCACTTTCGCTGCTTGATTTGCAGAGGTATCCCAATTGAAAAGCGCTTCAACACCGGTCAGGGCAAAAATGATCACCAAAAATCCGATTAAGATGAAAGAGATTACTCCTCGGGAATTATCTCTGAGGTGTTGTAACATTTTAAACTCCTAGCATGATGAGGATGTCTTGCGCCAACGAGGCAGCACAAACAGACACTAATTACTTAATTATTCGATGTTGAAAAGGACTTGCAACTTGATTAACAAAAGCTACGCCGTTAAAAAAAAAGCGCACCTAGATGCGCTTTTTTACGTGCTTTTAATTCAGCACTAACCCAGTAAATACAAATTAGTTAACAGCATCTTTCAAAGATTTACCTGGTTTGAATCCTGGAACCTTGGCAGCAGCAATTTTAATTTCCGCGCCGGTTTGAGGGTTACGACCAGTACGAGCAGCACGCTCTTTAACGGCAAAGGTGCCAAAGCCTACCAAAACAACAGAGTCGCCATTTTTGAGGGCACCGGTAATACTCTCAACCACTGCATCCAGCGCACGCCCAGCAGCCGCTTTTGGAATATCCGCAGACGCGGCGATGGCTTCAATCAGCTCAGTTTTGTTCACACTTAACCCCTTTTGATTATTTGTTTCTAAAAACACAGTACAAATTCAATGATGCATTTAATTCGCATAATCTGTGCAGCAAATGAATTGCGATTTATACCAACAGAGTATCAGGGGGTCAAGGAAAGCTTACAGCTTTACACAAAAGCCCTAAAATTCTGATCACAAAACAATCAGTTAAATCAACGTACTCGCCCCAAATCACCGTCAGTGAGTACTGAGACGGTTATCGCTATCTCCTGTTTTTTGTGCTGCCTTTTCAAGAGCACGATATTCCTCATCACTGAGCGGTTTGGGGTTGTACTGTAAAGCAAGCTCAAGAACCTCATCAATCCATTTAACCGGCTTAATACATAGATCCTCTTTGATGTTCACGGGAATTTCTTTGAGATCACGCTCATTATCCGCTGGAATAATAACCGTTTTGATTCCTCCTCGATGAGCAGCAAGCAGCTTTTCTTTTAAACCACCTATCCGCAAAACCTCTCCACGAAGGGTAATTTCACCTGTCATTGCTACATCGGCTTTTACAGGAATTCCTGTTTGAACTGACACCAGAGCTGTACACATAGCGATGCCGGCACTAGGGCCATCTTTTGGTGTTGCTCCTTCGGGAACATGAATATGGATATCGACCTTTTCATGATGATCCGGAGCGATACCCAGCGCTTGCCCTCTGGAGCGAACGACGGTCAAGGCCGCTTGTATCGACTCCTGCATAACATCACCAAGCGACCCAGTCTTAATGATACGCCCTTTCCCCACTACAGCAGATGCCTCGATAGTGAGTAGCTCACCACCAACCTGTGTCCAGGCCAAGCCTGTTACCTGACCAATCTGGTCTTTACTCTCCGCCTTGCCAAAATCAAACTTCCGAACTCCCAATAGATCTTCCAACGCTGCAGAGTCGATCACATCAGCGCTGATCAATCGCCCTTTTACATGGCGAGCTACAACTTTACGGCAGATCTTAGCCACTTCACGCTCTAAACCGCGGACGCCAGCTTCGCGGGTGTAATAGCGAATAACATCTTTGATCGCGTCTGCAGTTACGCTAATTTCAGAATCTTTTAGGCCATTTGCCTTGATTTGCTTGGGTATTAGATAACGCTGAGCAATATTTAACTTTTCATCCTCTGTGTACCCGGGAATTCTAATTACTTCCATTCGGTCAAGTAGTGGCCCTGGAATATTCATTGAATTGGAGGTACACACAAACATCACGTCAGACAAGTCGTAATCAACTTCAAGGTAATGGTCGTTAAAGTGGCTGTTTTGTTCCGGATCCAAAACCTCCAAGAGGGCAGACGCAGGATCACCACGATTATCCATTCCCATCTTATCGATTTCATCGAGTAAGAATAATGGGTTTTTGACACCGACTTTGGCCATTTTCTGAATTAGCTTTCCAGGCAAAGAGCCGATGTAAGTTCGTCTGTGACCACGAATTTCCGCTTCGTCACGCACACCACCCAAAGCCATGCGCACAAACTCACGGTTAGTGGCGCGTGCAATTGATTCTCCCAAAGATGTTTTCCCCACACCCGGAGGACCAACAAGGCAAAGAATTGGACCTTTTACTTTTTTTACTCGTTGCTGGACTGCTAAATATTCGAGAATGCGCTCTTTAACTTCTTCAAGACCAAAATGATCCTTATTCAAGACTTCTTCTGCACGAGCGAGATCATTACGAACCTTACTTTTTTTACTCCATGGCACCTTGATCATCCAATCAATATAGGCACGAAGTACCGATGCCTCAGCAGACATTGGCGACATCATTTTTAACTTATTCAATTCAGCACGAGCTTTTTCTAGTGCCTCTTTAGGCATAGCAGCTGCAATTATTTTGTTTTCAAGTTCATCAGCTTCACTGACTTCTTCACCCAACTCACCAAGCTCTTTTTGAATAGCCTTGATTTGCTCATTCAAATAGTATTCGCGCTGGCTTTTCTCCATTTGTTTTTTAACGCGACCACGAATCTTTTTTTCAACATGAAAAAGATCGACTTCAGCGTCCATCAAATCCAACAAGTGCTCGATACGTTCGCGAATGTCTGCTATCTCTAGTACCGATTGCTTTTTGGGTAATTCAAGGGACATGTGGGCGGCAATAGTGTCAGCGAGACGCCCCGGCTCATCTATACCTGAAAGTGAGGTTATAACTTCTACGGGGACTTTTTTGCTTAGATTAACGTATTGCTCGAATTGGCCGATTGCAGAAGCCACCAATGCACGAGATTCCGCAGATTCGACTTCTGGGCTAAATATAAGGCTAACATTAGCCCTAAAATGACTACCAACGTCCTCTATGGACTCTATGTTTGCCCGTTCGCGCCCCTCAATTAGCACTTTAACCGTCCCATCGGGCAACTTAAGCAGCTGTAAAATCGAGGCTATAGTACCAACCGTGTATAAATCCTCGCCCTGCGGCTCATCCTGCTGCGGGTTCTTTTGCGCAACTAAGAGCACCTGCTTATCATTGGCCATCGCCCGCTCCAAGGCTTCGATGGACTTTCCTCTACCAACAAACAGAGGGGTAACCATGTGCGGATAAACGACAACATCGCGCAACGGCAATAAGGGAATGTCAGTAATATGGGTATCTATAAGAGTTTCAGCGACCATTGGTTCCTCTCTATTTCAAGAAGGCAACAAATACCTTGCCATGACCCAAGATTGGGGTCAAAAAGTACTAATTACAAGTTACTCCTAAAGAAAAAACAAAAAGAGCGCATAAATGCGCTCTTTTTCATCAGACCAGATTATTGCTTGAACAATAACTATTTATCGTCCGAGGCAACCTTGGGAGGCACCTCAGCTGTTTCATACACCAATAGCGGCTCGGACTCACCCTTAATAACGGACTCATCTACAACTACCTTAACTACATTGTCCTCAGAGGGAATCTTATACATAGTGTCAAGCAGTACATTTTCCATTATTGACCGCAAACCGCGAGCACCTGTTTTACGCTCAAGCGCACGTTCCGCCACTGCATCCAAAGCGTCTTGACGGAAGTCAATCTGAACCCCCTCCATCTCAAACAACCTTGCATACTGCTTGGTTAGAGCGTTCCTTGGCTCGGTCAGAATCTGAATTAACGCAGCTTTATCCAACTCATCCAAGGTAGCAATTACAGGGAGGCGACCAACAAATTCCGGAATAAGGCCGTAGCGAACCAAATCCTCAGGCTCTAGAGAGTGCAGCGTCTCACCAAAGTTGCGCTTTTCATCTTTACTTTTAACTTCAGCACCGAAGCCGATGCCACTTTTCTCGGATCTGTCGCGGATAACCTTATCCAAACCGGCAAATGCTCCACCACAAATAAAAAGAATATTAGAAGTATCAACCTGCAAAAATTCTTGTTGAGGATGCTTGCGACCTCCTTGGGGTGGAACAGAAGCAACAGTACCTTCGATTAGCTTCAATAGCGCCTGCTGAACACCTTCACCTGACACATCGCGGGTGATTGATGGGTTATCAGATTTGCGGGAGATCTTGTCGATCTCATCTATATAGACTATTCCCTGCTGAGCTTTTTCTACGTCGTAGTCACATTTCTGTAGCAGTTTTTGAATGATATTTTCAACGTCCTCACCGACATAACCAGCTTCAGTGAGCGTAGTTGCATCTGCAATAGTAAATGGCACATCCAACAATCGAGCCAGTGTTTCAGCAAGCAAGGTCTTGCCACTGCCCGTCGGGCCAACCAATAAAATATTGCTCTTGCCTAATTCGATAGGCTCTTTATCTTTACCGGCCTTGTCGCCAAAACGCAGACGCTTGTAATGGTTATAAACAGCAACAGCCAATACTTTTTTGGCGCGCTTTTGGCCGATTACATATTGATCAAGAATTGCTGATATTTCATGAGGTTTAGGTAACTTCTCTGAAACGCCCTCAGTTGCACTTTCTTGAATTTCTTCGCGAATAATATCGTTACAAAGGTCAACACATTCATCACATATAAAAACAGATGGACCAGCAATTAACTTGCGAACCTCATGCTGGCTCTTGCCACAAAAAGAGCAATACAATAACTTTCCGTTTTTGTCACCTGTGTCGCTGGTGTGATCGGTCATTGGAACCCACTCCATCAAAATTTTAAAACAGCTGTTAATCAGAGCACATCAGCTGCAAATACATTACTTACTGCTAACCCAATAGCCTAGACAAGCTATTTGGCTGCTGGCTGAACACGTCGCTCAATAACAGAGTCAATTAAGCCATAGTCTTTTGCTTGCTGGGCAGACATAAAGTTATCGCGCTCGGTATCCAACTCTATTTTTTCAATAGGCTGGCCAGAATGAAAAGCCATCAATTCATTCAAACGCGAACGAATTTTTAAAATTTCTTGTGCCTGAATATGAATATCTGAAGCCTGCCCCTGAGCACCACCACTTGGCTGATGAATCATAACGCGTGAGTTTGGCAGACAAAAGCGCTTACCTTTGGTGCCAGCATTTAATAAAAAGGCTCCCATACTGCACGCTTGGCCAATACACATAGTACTAACATCAGGCTTGATAAATTGCATTGTGTCATAAATTGACATTCCTGCGGTCACGGAGCCACCGGGAGAATTGATATATAAATGAATATCTTTGTCGGGATTCTCTGCTTCCAAAAACAGCAACTGAGCAACAACCAAATTGGCCATATAATCTTCAACTGGACCAACCAGAAAGATCACACGCTCCTTAAGCAGGCGTGAATATATATCAAATGAGCGCTCTCCTCTGGCGGTTTGCTCGATTACCATTGGCACCAAACCGCTATTAATGACAGAAGACTGGGATTTCATAGATTCGTATGACATCTTGCGTTTTATCCTTAAGCGAACTTTTAGTGTCGCTAGTATTGAAAACTATAGATTTTTGTTACCAGAGAGCTTAACTCGTGATGGCATTATATGCCAGTCAAAAGAGGTGTTTTGGGCGGGATTTGAGAGGGAGGAAGCCGCAAAGCAGGCGCTTTGCGGCTTTTTTAAACAGTTAACGTTGAGCGTTGGATTTGATAATTTCATCATAGTTGGTTTCAACTTCTGAAACCTTGGCCTGAGAAATAATATGATCAACCACCTGATCTTCAAGCACCGCCGACTCAACACCAGCCATTAACTCTTGGTTGGAACTGTAGTATTCAATTACCTCTTTAGGCTCTTGATAGGTAGAAGCAATTTCTTCAATCATTGCACGTACACGCTTGGCATCCGGCTTCAGCTTGGCAGACTTAACAATCTCCCCAACAATCAAGCCGAGAGTGACGCGGCGCGACGCTTCATCCTGAAACATAGTATCGGGAAGCAAGGACTTGATATCAAAATTTTGTTGCTGACCACCAAAGCGCTGCATCATTTGATTCCGCAGCACTTGGATCTCATTGGCAACCAACGCTTTTGGTACATCAGTAGTGTGTGACGCAATCAGGGCATCCATAACCTGTACTTTAACTTTTGCTTTAAGAGCATTAGCTAACTCGCGATCCATATTAGCTTTTACCTCTTTGCGGAATTGCTTCTCGCCACCCTTCTCTACACCAAATTTTTGGAAAAATTCTTTCTTGAGTTCAGGCAATTGAGCTTCAGAAACACTATTAACAGTGATCACAAACTCCACTGCAGCACCTTTTAACTCTTCTGCTTGATAGTCTTCCGGAAAAGTCAAGGCGACAGTTTTTTGCTCACCTGCTTTCATGCCTACGACACCCTCTTCAAAACCGGGAATCATAGACTTGGACCCAAGCAATAACGCGTGGTTATCAGCCTTGCCGCCAGCGAATTCAACGCCGTCTTTAGTACCAACAAAATTGATATTAACTTGATCGCCATCTGCCGCAACGCGGTCAACTACCGACCAAGTCGCCTGATGCTTACGCAAAACCTCGATCATGTTGTCTACGTCAGCCTCGGTGACTTCAGCGTTGTATTTAGTGATCTCATAAGCAGAAAGATCACTCAGTTCAACACTTGGATACACCTCAAAGGTAGCGATATATTCCAGGTCTTTACCTGCAGCCAACTGTTTTGGCTGAATAGAGGGCTGACCGGCTGGCTTTACATTTTCTTTTTGCACAGCAGCATAGAAAGAGCGACTAATCACGTCGCCAACCACTTCCTGACGAATACCAGCACCAAAGCGTTGCTTCACAACGGAAAGAGGCACCTTACCCTTGCGAAAACCTTTGATGCTTACGTTACGCGCAGCCTGCTTTAAGCGATTTTCAACTTCGTTTTCTACTTGCTCAGCGGGTACACCAACGGTCAAGCGGCGTTCCAATCCAGAAGTCGTTTCAAGTGAAACCTGCATATGTGCCTCGTGAAATAACTGATAATGTTTGGCATTAGATCGAGCACACTTAGGCGTACTCGGAAAATGGTGCGGACGGAGAGACTCGAACTCTCACACCTTGCGGCGCCAGAACCTAAACCTGGTGTGTCTACCAATTTCACCACGTCCGCTTTTGGTTGCCTCATTTAGGATAAATGCAGGCACTGACTAATTTTCACTGCACCCTAACTGATTGATTTTTAATGTTTTTTATAAAAACCAATAGCCCTGAGGCGCGAAGGGTGCTGATTGTGCCACAGAGATTCTGCAGGTTCAACTTTTTATCAAAACTCCGCACTTGTATCGCGTTGACGCAAAACCAGCGCTCGAAATGAATCCTGCCATGACTCCAGAAGTTCGACAGTCAAGCACACTGCTTGTAGCTCTTCTTCAGCGGTTATCTCTACAGCAATAATCAGGTTATCTTGCTGAAACGATTTCCTTTCTTTTTCTTTTCGTGGAGACTCCAGCGCACTTTGTGCGTACCGCTGTAGTTGTTCGAGCCAAGAACCAGAACGCGCTACAAGCTCATCCAACTCAGAAACCTCGGAAAGAAACTTATCATTCTGGGCCAACGCCACCTGCAATTCAGCGAGGGAGTTAATGGCGCCACTATTTTTCAGAAAACATCTATCGGCAATTTCGCGCAAATAGAAATGAAAGGCCAGTGAAAGCTGATACACGCCGCTACTTAGCACAGCATCTTGACGCAAACGCTCTGCACTGGTTGCAGGAGGTGCAATACCTCTGGCCAAGTCGCAGAGCGACTTGGCAAACGCCAATTTTTGATTAACCAGAGAGAAATTACTGATAGCCATAGATACACTGCTTTACTGATAGTAAAAGGCAACTACCCTCAATTACCACAAGCCCTGACTTACTTCTGAACTTGCCATTTGCCATTGGCAAAAAATGCCTTCCAGCCTGTTGCCTTTCCATTTACTTCAGTTTGTACATATTGTTCTTTAGTTTTGCGGCTAAAACGAATAATTGCTTTATTGCCATCAGGATCAGCAACCGGAGCTGATAACAAGAAATGATACTTGGGATCTATGCGATCCTTATAAGGGAGAAGCTCCTCAACCAAGGGCGCACGTGTTTCACGGTTTTTGGGGAACTGGCTAGCCGCCAAAAATAAGCCTGCAGCACCGTCACGCAGCACATAGTGATCATCAACTTTCTCGCAGCGCAACTCAGGCATGACAATGGGATCCACTTTTGGTGGTGCAGCTTCCCCACTTTTCAACAACTTGCGAGTATTTTTGCACTCGCCATTAGTACAACCGAAGTACTTGCCAAAACGCCCAGTCTTCAGCTGCATTTCGCTACCGCACTTGTCGCATTCAAGCGTAGGGCCTTCATATCCCTTTAGTCGATAGCTACCTTGCTCCACTTCGTAACCCGCACAATCCGGGTTATTGCCGCAAATATGTAACTTGCGATGTTCATCCAGCAAATAGGAATCCATCGCCGAATTACACAACTTGCAGCGATGCTTGGCGCGCAACTGACGAGATTCGGCCTCTTCATCCGCATCGGCATCAATAACTTCATCACCAGACACCAAATTCATGGTGTTTTTGCAGCGCTCTTTGGGTGGCAACGCATAACCAGAGCAACCAAGGAATACACCCGTGCTACCGGTACGAATCTGCATATGGCGACCACAGAGACTGCACGGAATGTCGGTTTCCGTAGGATCATTAGCGCGCATACCTTTATCGGCACCGGATGCCAGCGCAAGTTTTTTACTAAACCCAGCATAAAACTCATTAAGTAATTGGCGCCAGTTTTTGCCACCTTGCGCCACTACATCGAGAGAGTCTTCCATGTTAGCGGTAAAACCGTAATCCATAAGATCATCAAAACTTTCGACCAATCGTTCCGTGACTATATCGCCCATTTTTTCGGCGTAAAACCGACGGTTCTCCTGGCGTACATAACCGCGCTCTTGAATAGTAGAAATGATTGACGCGTAAGTTGATGGACGACCAATAGCGCGCTTTTCCAACTCTTTTACCAAACTGGCTTCGGTATAACGCGCCGCAGGCTTGGTAAAGTGCTGCTGAGGGTTCAACTTGATCAACGATAATACCTGACCGACTTTCATATCAGGTAAGACAACATCCTCATCTTTTTTGGCAACTTGTGGGCTCACCTTGGTATACCCATCAAAGCGAATTACCCGTCCGCGAGTACGCAACTCATATTCACCTGCCGCGACTACCACACTCGTACTGGTGTACTCCGCCGGGGTCATTTGACAGGCAACAAATTGCTGCCAAATCAAGCCATACAAGCGCTCTGCGTCGCGCTCCATACCACTCAACTGATTTGGCATAACACCAACACTGGAAGGACGAATCGCCTCATGCGCTTCCTGTGCACCGTCTTTACTTGAGTAGAGCACCGGCGCTTCAGGTAAATAACGTTTGCCAAAATTTTCAAGAATGTATTCGCGGCAGGACTCAACCGCTTCTTTACTCAGATTGGTAGAGTCAGTACGCATATAAGTGATATAGCCTGCCTCGTACAAACGCTGGGCCATCATCATGGTTTTTTTCACCCCAAAGCCCAAGCGGGTACTGGCCGCTTGCTGGAGTGTGGAGGTGATAAACGGTGCGGAGGGCTTGGATTGTGTCGGTTTGTCCTCGCGGCTGAGTACCTTGTAACTAGCACCTTGCAGGGCGGCAACAGCCGTCATTGCCTGAAGTTCATTCACAGGTTTGAACGCGTCATCGCCAAATTTTTTGACTTCGAAGCTGGCTTGTTGGTTTTTATCGGCCTGTAGATCGGCAAACAGCGTCCAGTATTCCTCTGGAATAAATGCACGAATCTCGCGCTCGCGCTCAACAACCAAACGCACCGCAACCGACTGCACGCGCCCTGCCGACAACCCGCGGGCAACCTTTTCCCACAGCAGAGGGGAAACCATATATCCCACTACGCGATCTAAAAACCGGCGGGCCTGTTGGGCATCCACCCGGTTTTGATCAATTGGCCCTGGGGTTTTGAAAGCATTTTGAATCGCGGTTTTTGTAATTTCATTAAATACTACACGGCGATAGCGTGATTCATCACCACCAATTGCCTCACGCAAATGCCAAGCGATGGCCTCCCCCTCTCTATCCAAGTCGGTTGCGAGGTAGACCATGTCGGCTTTTTCGGCGAGCTTTTTCAGCTCCTCCACTACTTTTTCTTTGCCGGGCAGAATCTCGTAGGTAGCTTCCCAGTTATTCTCCGGGTCAATGCCCATTCGATTGATAAGCTGGCTTTTGCTTTTTTTGGCTTGATAGGTTGCCTTATCTTCAGCAGACATTTTGCGTGTTGCTGCAGCCTGTTTTGCACGCTCTTTGGCATCCACGGGTTTGGCGCCGCCGCTGGTGGGCAAATCGCGAATATGACCAATACTGGACTTAACAATAAAATCGTTACCCAGATACTTATTAATGGTTTTCGCCTTTGCTGGCGACTCAACGATAACTAAGGATTTGCCCATAATGGTCAGAAAATTCTCTATTAAAGGAAGGCTGTGCAAACAATTGAATTATGTGCCAAAAGATTGCAGTATCGCCGATCGGGACAGCTAAATTAGCTCGAAGGTGCGCATATATAAGACCTGCGCCGCAAGGGGTCAAGTTATAATTTCCGTGAGTGACATTAGGCGATGTATTTTTACCGCTGCATAGGAAACCCTATCCCGCGCTGAAAAAAAGTTCTACAAATACAGTTAACTTATTGTTTTTAAAATGTTTTATTTTTAGTTATTGCATAACCATAACAGCCAATACAATCCCTGACTTTTACACCGCAGATATCCGCATGACTTTAATCGCAGTTCTTTTTGTTTTGATGATTCTGGCGCTTGTAGCGGTCAGCGTGGTCAACCGCATCCAACTTCGGCAACGGGAACGGAGGCTACAACAACGCCGATTGCGCATCCGCGCTGAAGAGTTGACCGAAGTGGTGAACTGCCTCGCAGAAACACTTCCCAACCGCATGATCACCAAACACATCAACGACATGATCGCGAGTTTGCAACAGCAAATGCTGGCGTTGGAAGAGAAAAACCCCGAGCTTCTGGAACTTGCAATTCAAAAAACAGAGGCGCACTCGGAAGAGTTACTGAGCGGCACTAACCGCCAATCAATTAGCTATCAACGCGAAAGTGATGCGCAAATTGCCAAAACCCAGCTCCACTTAAACGACGCAATGCAATTGATCACCCAACTTGCCGCCCAAGGGGTAATTAATGAAGCTGAACTAAGCACATATCTGGGGGAGTTGCGCTGGGCACACTTGATGGTCGCGGTGATGTCCTACATAGGACAAGGGGATAAATCCATGGCGATTAGTGACCGCTTTTCTGCGCAGGCGTTTTACCGCAAGGCACAATATTTACTGATGGAATCCATGCACCAGGATCCACGCCGCTTAAAGATGATCAAAGAGTTGGGGGAATTGGTCGATGGCGGCCGCGACAGTCTTAGCAAGGATTTGCGCGACCCGACAAAATCAAGCGTTATGATTTAACCTCGCGAATCAGCGCATCCAGGTTACGCAATACTGCTATCACAGCAATCAAAACCTCCTCGCCCTCTGTTTCCCGCCAAAAAATACAGGTTCCTGATTTTCCCTGAGCTATAGCTGGCACCGAATGTGGCAACGTCGACAATATTGATGTTAATTGCTCACTTACTTGCGGTATCGGGCGAGCATTACCTTGCCAATCCCACTCTTTATAGAAATTCCCTTCATGCTCGTATTCTGTGCGCATCAAGACCCAATCATCCATTGACTGCATGGTAGTTGGCGGCGGTAAAAAATAAACGGGGAGTACCGGGGGTTGCTCCATGTCTGTTTTGCGTGCGGGCAAACGTCGCATACCAAACCTTACACCTTGAGCGCTTGCTTGCATCCGTAGCTGCTCTTTGCGTTTTTGCGCCGGATTCGGACGCAACATGGAAATTGGCCCCAGCACCAGCGCAATAGTTACAACCAACAGAACAAAAAACCAGAGGTTCATATAAATCCTTGTGCGATCAAAGGGCGCAATTTTCGCCAGAGCGAACTAAACTCTTAACAGTGACAATATTCATAGGGGGCAGGAATCATGACAGAAACAATTAGCTACAAGCATATTATTATCGGTGTCGATCTTTCCGAAGATTGCCCCGCCGTGATTCGACGCGCAGCAGGGATAGCCAACACCTGTAATGCAAAACTGACTATTGCCCATGTGCTTGAGCCTATTGCATTTGCTTACGGCGGTGATATGCCGGTCGATTTAAGCGGCGTGCAAGAACAACAAGTACAGAAAGCGGAGGCTGATTTAGCGCAATTGGCCGCATCCAGCCCCTACCCTATCCAGCAGCGCCATGTGTTAGTCGGCCAACCTGCTGCCGAGCTACATTATTTAGCGGAACAGGAATCAGCTGACTTAATTGTGGTGGGCAGTCACGGCCGCAAAGGGTTTTCACTCTTACTTGGTTCTACCCCTAATAGTGTTTTACACGGTGCGACCTGCGACGTGTTGGCCGTGCTCGTCAAAAAACAAACCAGCGATTCCTAAATAACACTATTACCTGGAACGAAAACAATGCAGCGAGAGCAATCCTACTCTTGCTGCATATCCTCAAGCTCTGCCCAGCGCTCAAAACAATCATCCAACTGCTTCTGTGCCGTTGCCAGTTCTTGCAACTTCTGTTCAACCACTGCAGCAGGTTGGCTATAGAAATCTGATGCACTGGTAATCGCAGCCAATGCTTCCACACTGCTTTCCAAGTGTTCGATTTTTTGTGGCAACTCATCAAATTCTTTTTGAAATTTGTAGCTAAGCTTTTTTATTTTCGCAGGTACCTTCACCACTTCACTAGATACGGCAGGCTTCTGCTCGACTATCACGGGAGCTGGCGACTCTGCGGCCGGCAATTCATCAGCTTGCGTCCATTTTCCACCCTGACGTATCCAATCGTCATAACCGCCAATGTATTCGAGCACATTCCCGCGCCCTTCAAATGCAATGACACTGCTCACAATATTGTTCAAAAATGCCCGGTCATGGCTGACCAACAATAAGGTGCCAGGGTATTCGGTGAGGATATCCTCCAGCAATTCCAACGTTTCTACATCGAGATCATTGGTCGGTTCATCCAATACCAACAAGTTTGCCGATTT
>Ga0307408_100002032_pt1 | contig 14576 bp, 12 predicted proteins | sample 322Cmetagenome_FD_202116 | JGI IMG/M metagenome (GOLD analysis project Ga0307408, IMG submission 202116) | Maize rhizosphere microbial communities from greenhouse at UC Davis, California, United States - 322HYB-C-3 | ecosystem: Host-associated > Plants > Roots > Rhizosphere > Soil | place...
GAAGCGCCGGAGTTCGCGGACGATCAGGGACCGTTCTACCAGGCACGCCGGGACCGCTTCGTGGCGCTGCTGGCGGGCTCGCGCTTCCAGCTCCGGCCCGTGCACGGGACCTATTTCCAGCTCGCCGACTATTCGGCCGTGTCAGACCTGCCCGACGCTGCGTTCTGTGAGCTGCTGACGCGGCGGCACGGCCTGGCGGCCATTCCGCTGTCTCCGTTCTGCGACCAGCCTCCTTCGGCACGGCTCGTCCGCTTCTGCTTTGCTAAGCACGACGCGACCCTCCAGGCGGCGGCGGAGAAACTCCGCGCGGTTCGAGCGGTCTGCTAGGCCATGAGCCACGGAAGGTAACCGCCATGAAGCGCCGCATCCTCTGGCCCGCAGGATTCTCGACCGCTTTGCTCGCCTGCGGCGGCGGCGGCGATGGCAACGGCGGCAACCCGGATCCCCCCGATCCGCCGAGCTGCAGTACGGGCATCGAGACACCGCGGGCCTTCGAGAATCTCGACTTCACGGATCCCGTCGCCCTGGTGCAGGCGCCGAACGACGGCTCGCGCTGGTTCGTCGCGGAGCAGGGCGGGCGGATCTTCGCGTTCGAGAATGTTCCGGCCGCCGAGGATCCCGTCGAGTTCATCGACCTGCGCAGCCGCGTCCACCAGGAGGGCGAGGCGGGCCTGCTCGGAATGGCATTCCATCCGGACTTCGCGACGAACGGGCGCGTTTACCTCAACTTCAGCGAGCTGGTCGGTGCGCAGCTGCGATCGATCACGGCCGAGTACACGAGCGCGGACGGCGGCCAGACGATCGACCCGGCGTCCGAGCGCATCCTGCTGCGGGTCAACAAGGGCGCGTCCAACCACAACGGCGGCAACATCGCATTCGGTCCCGACGGCTACCTGTACATCGGGCTCGGCGACGGCGGCGGCGTGGGCGACCCGCAAGCAAACGGGCAGAACCCCGAGCGCCTGCTCGGCAAGATGCTGCGCATCGACGTCGACTCGCAGCCGAACGGCGACCCGTACGGCATTCCCGGCGGCGCCTCGGGCAATCCGTTCGCCGGAAACGACCTGTGCAACGTGGATGGCGCCGGCGTGCAGCCCTGCCCCGAGATCTACGCGCTCGGCTTCCGCAATCCCTGGCGCTGGAGCTTTGACCGGCAGTCCGGGGAACTCTGGGTCGGTGATGTCGGCCAGGCGGACTGGGAGGAAATCGACCTCGTGAGCCGCGGCGGCAACTACGGCTGGAATGTCCGCGAGGGCGCCCACTGCTTCGAGCCGGCGACCGGCTGCGACACGCAGGGCCTCACCGATCCGGTCGCGGAATACAGCCACGACCTCGGCTTCTCGATCACCGGCGGCTACGTGTACCGCGGAACGCAGACGTCACAGGTTGCGGGCAACTACGTGTTCGCCGATTTTGGCGGCATGATCGCCTGGCTCGAGCCCGACGGCGCGGGCGGCTTCGACATCCAGGAGCTCGCACCGCAAAGCTGCGCGCCGCCCGGTGCGGAAGATTCCTTGCAGGTCTCCTCGTTCGCCGAGGACCTCGACGGCGAGCTGTTCATGCTCGACTACGGCCGGGGCGAGATCCGGCATCTCGTGTTTACAGAATAGTCAAACGCGCCCTCCAGCGCGCCCCGGTCTAAACTGGGTCGCACAGGGGGTGCTGATGGCCTGGCGGATGATCTTGCCCGCGGTCGCAATGGCCGCGCTGTGGGCTTGCTCGGAAAGCGGGCAGCCGCCGCCTCCGCCCGTTTCCGGCCTCGACGCACGGCCCGTGAACTCGAGCTGCGTGGCGCCGGAGCGCGACTTCATCACGGCGACCGTCACGACGCCCGCTGCATTCCCGGCACTCGTTTTCGACGGCCCGGTCGCGATGCTGCAGGCGCCGGGCGATGCCTCGCGCTGGTTCGTGGTCGAGCAGGGCGGCCGCATCCGCACGTTCGCGAATGACGATGCCGTGCCCGCGACATCCGACTTTCTCGATCTCCAGGCGCGCGTCCACCTGGGCGTCGAATCGGGCCTGCTCGGGCTCGCATTCCATCCCGACTTCGCTTCGAACGGGCGCGCCTACGTCAATTACGTCACCGAGGCGGGCGCCGGGTTTCGCTTCGTCGCGGCGGAGTTCTCGAGTCCGGACGGCGGCCTGACGCTCGACCCGGGCTCCGAGCGCGTGGTCCTGTCGGTCGTTCTTGAATCCGCGAGCCGCGTGGGTGGCGGCATCGCCTTCGGACCCGACCGGTTACTCTACATCGGGGTCGGTGACGGCGACGCCGCGGACTCGGCGCAGGATCCCGCGACCTTGCTCGGCAAGATGCTGCGCATCGACGTCGACTCGCAGCCGAACGGCGCCCCGTACGGCATCCCCGCGGACAACCCCTTCGCGGACGACGAACTGTGCGAAGAGGGCCTGGCGGAATCGGGCTCCTGCCCGGAGATCTTCGCGCTCGGCTTTCACGACCCGCGGCGCTGGAGCTTCGACCGCGTCACCGGCGCGCTCTGGGTGCCGGAGCCGCGTGAACCAGCGGCCGAAGAAATCCATGTCGTCGAACTCGGCGGCAATTACGCCCTCATCGATCCGATCGCCGCATACGGACCGCAATCCGGCGACGCGATCACCGGCGGTTTCGTCTATCGAGGGTCGCAGGTCGCCGCGCTGCGGGGGCGCTACGTGTTCGCCGATTTCGGCAGCGGCCTGCTCGGGTCGCTGGCGCCCGACGGCGGCGGTGGCTTCCTGATCGAGCAGATCGTGCGCCCCGGCGCGACGCCTGCCGGTGCGCCGGGCCCGCTCGAGGTTTCAGCCTTTGGCCAGGATGCCGGCGGCGAGCTGTACGTCCTCGACTACGGGCGCGGCGCGATCCGCCGGCTCGCCTTCATCGCCGGCGACGGCAGCGACAATGTTCCGGACCTGCTTTCCGAAACGGGCTGCATCGACACCGCCGAGGCTGGCGCGCCGGAGCTCGACAGCCTGATCCCGTACGGACTGAACGCTGCGTTCTGGTCCGACGGCGCGGCGAAGGACCGCTGGCTCGGCCTGCCCGAAGGCCAGAACATCACGGTTCCCGACAATGGCGATTGGGACTTTCCGAACGGTACCGTCCTCGTCAAGCACTTCCACCTGAACGACCGGCTGGCCGAGACGCGGCTCTTCATGCGCCATCCGGACGGCGGATGGGCGGGCTACACCTACCGCTGGAACGAGGCGCAGACGGAGGCGACTCGCGTGCGCGGCGGACTGGTCGCGCCCGTCGGCGGCCAGGACTGGATCTATCCGAGCGAGGCCGACTGCATGTTCTGCCACAACAAGGCTTCGGGATACAGCCTCGGGCTCGAGACCGCGCAGCTGAATGGCGAGCATCATTATCCGCAGACGGGCATCACGACCAACCAGATCGCGACGCTCAACGCGATCGAGGCGCTGACGCCTCCGATAACCGGCGATCCTCCCGCATACCCGGATCCGGCCGACCAGAGCCAGCCGCTCGAGGCTCGCGCACGCAGTTACCTGCATGCGAACTGCTCGTTTTGCCACCGGCCGGGGGGCCCGACGCCGGCGCAGATGGACCTGCGCCACGAGATTCCGCTCGAAGCCACGGGTGCCTGCGACGCGCCGCCGACGCTCGGCGACCTCGGCATCCCGGACGCGCGCATCATCGCGCCCGGCGATCCGGATCGTTCCGAGCTGCTTTCACGGATGTCGCGGCGTGACTTTGCCGGAATGCCGCCGGTCGCGAGCCGCCTGCCGGACCCGGCCGGCGTGGCACTCATCCGCGCCTGGATCGAGTCGCTTACGCCGGACAGCTGCCGGTAAGCCGCCTCAGGCGGCGTCGCGCGCCTTGCGAGGGGCCTCGCCCGTGACGGCGGGCTGGCTCTCGGCGGAGCCGCGCATCACGCGGCGGTACACGCCGCGGCCGGAATTGTGCCGCGTCATGACGAGCTGCCAGAGGTGCAGCTGCTCCACGTCGAAGGCGGCCTTGCAGGACATCAGGTAATAATTCCAGAGCCGGCGGAAGCGCTCGTCGAAGGGCTTCGTCGTCGGCAGCGCCCGGATGCGGTCCCAGTTCGCGTTGAAGCGGTCGTACCAGGCTTGCAGCGTCGGCGAGTAGTGGTGGCCGTAGTTCTCCCAGTCCTCGATCACGAACCGGCCCTCGGCGGCATCCGCCAGCTGGCTCATCGCCGGCGCCATCGAGTTGCGGAAGATGTACTTCTCGATCCACGGATCGACGACGGTCGTCCTCTCGCAGTTGCCGATCGTGTGCAGGAGGAAGAGCCCGTCGGGCTTCAGCATCTCGTGCACAACGCCCATGATCTTCGGGTAGTTCTTGTAGCCGACGTGCTCCAGCATGCCGACGATCGAGACCTTGTCGAAGGGCGCGAGGTCCGACCGCGGCAGGTCGCGGTAGTCGAGCTTGCGGATGGTGACCGGCAGCCCCTTCGTGTACTCGACGGCGTAGCGGATCTGCATGTCGGAGAGGCTGATGCCCGTGACTTCGCAGTCGCGCGTCGCGGCGGCGTACTTCGCGAACCCGCCCCAGCCGCAGCCGATGTCGAGCAGCCGGTCGCCGGCCTTGAGCTCGAGCTTGTCGCAGAGCATCTCGAGCTTGATGACTTCCGCGCGTTCGAGGTCCGTCGTGCCGTCGAAGAAGCAGCAGGTGTACTGGTTCCACGGGCCGAGGAACAGCGCGTACATGCGGTGGTCGAGGTCGTAGTGCTCCTCGGCCACGGCGCGCGAGCGGCGCGGGGTCTGCAGGTTGGTGAAGCGGGCCTGCAGCGACTTGAAGGCGCGGGCGACGCGGATCAGCGGCTTGCGCTGCGCATCGGAAGACAGCACCCGGCGGAAGAGCTCGTCCAGTGCATCGCAGTCCCAGTCGCCGTCGATGTAGGATTCGCCGATGCCCAGCGAGCCGCGCAGCGCACGGCGATACAGCCGGTCGCGGTTCACGCGAATGTCCCAGGCGCGGTCGCCGTCGATCCGGATGCCCGCGCCAGAAATCAGGCTCTCGAACAGCGGCTTGAAGAGTCGATTCATCATGGGAGGCCGGCCGCATTCTACGCCGAGGCGGGCGTAGAATGTCAGCGCCCGGCCCGCCCGGGCTCAGGGAAGGGGACATGCCCCAGTCGCAAGGATTCCGGCGCGCGCTCGCCGCCGCAGCAGTACTGCTGCTGCTGCCCGCGGCCCGCGCGGATTCGCTGCCGGAGGCCGACGCGCAGGAAGTGCGCGCCTATGCGCTGACCGACGCCGTGCTCAACAAGTACGTCAAGGCGACGCGCAAGCTGAGCGCGATTCCGCTCGACTGTGACGCCGGTGACAGCGGCATCAGCAGCCTCGACGACGCCGCGGCCAAGATCGACGCGATGCCCGGCGCAAAGGCGGTGATGAAGTCTGCGGGCATCACGAGCCGCGAGTACGTCGTGTTCGCGTTCGCGCTCATCGAGAACGCCTACGCCGCGTACTCGGTCGACCAGCCGGGCGGGAAGCTGCCGCCCGGCACGTCCATGGCGAACGTCGAGTTCCTGCGAAGGAATACCGGCGTGATCGAAAAGCTCGCGAACGAGACCGAGGTGGCCGAATGCGCGGACGGCACGGGCGGCGGCTGAGCAATCAGCCGCGCGCGAGCGGCAGGACCGTCGATTCCTTGATCACCGTGACGACGATCGAGGAGTTCACGGACTGGACGTTGGGGATCTTCGACAGGTGGTCGAGGAAGAAGGCTTCGTATTCCTTCATGTCGTGGGTGACGATACGCAGGCAGAAGTCCCACTCGCCAGTCAGCGTGCAGCAGTCGAGCACTTCCGGCCGGTCGCGCACCGCGCGTTCGAACTGCGCGAGCGCATCGCGTCCCTGCGTCGAGAGGCGCACGTGCACGTAGACCATCACGTCGAGGCCGAGCGCCTTGCGGTCGAGCAGGGCGACGCGGCGCCGTATCACGCCTGCCTGCTCGAGCAGCTGGATGCGACGCCAGCAGGTCGTGTTGGAAAGTCCCAGCTTGGTCGCGACGTCCGCGGCCGACTGCGCGCCATCGCGCTGCAGCTCGTCCAGGATGCGCCGATCAGTGGCGTCCAAAACCATGAAATATATATCCCGTTCAGAGGCTGATATCGGAATGATTATTCCACTATTTTGCAGGACAGCACAAGAAACCTCCGTTTTCGCGGCGCCGCCGCGTACGATTGCGGTTTGAAATCCGCCCCGCCAGGCGAGAGGGACCCGATGGCCGTCGAGTCACGCCTGCACGTCCCCAAGACGCCCGCGCGTCCCGGCGACGCACCCGATTTCAGCTACCTCAAGCTTTCTCCCGCGGGCAAGGTCGCGCGCCCCGACGCCGGAAGCCCCGCGAGCGAGATCGGATTCCTGTCCGAAGGCCTCGTGCGCGTCCTCGACGACAGGCATCGCGCGGTCGGCCCCTGGAATCCGCACCTCGACGCCGCCGACCTGCAGGTCGGGCTGCGCCACATGCTGCTGACGCGCGTATTCGACGACCGCATGCAGCGCATCCAGCGCTCCGGAAAGATCTCGTTCTACATGCGCTCGTACGGCGAGGAAGCCGTGTCGGTCGCGATGGCGATGGCGCTGCGGCCCACGGACATGCTGTTCCCCTCGTACCGCAACCAGGGCCTCTATGTCGTGCGCGGCCGCCCGATGCTCGACCTGATGTGCCAGCTGCTTTCGAACACGCGCGACATGTGCAAGGGCCGCCAACTGCCGGTCATGTATCACTGGCGCGACGGCAACATCTTCTCGATCTCCGGCAACCTCGCGACGCAGTTCCCCCAGGCGGTCGGCTGGGCGATGGCGGCCGCGATCAAGGGCCAGGACGACCTCGCGGTGAGCTGGATCGGCGAAGGCTCGAGCGCGGAGGCGGACTTCCACCATGCGCTGCTCTTCGCCTCGGTCTACAAGGCGTCGGTCATCCTCTGCGTCGTCAACAACCAGTGGGCGATCTCGACCTTCCAGGGCCATGCGGGCGGCGAGCGCCAGACATTCGCGGCGCGCGGCCCGGGTTACGGGATCGCGGGCGTGCGCGTGGACGGCAACGACTTCCTCGCGGTGCACGCCGTCACCCAGTGGGCGGCGGAGCGCGCGCGCACGGGCCGCGGCCCGACGCTGATCGAGCACGTGACTTACCGCGCTGCCGCGCACTCGACGAGCGACGACCCCGCGCGCTACCGGCCGAAAGACGACTACCAGAAGTTCCCGCTCGGCGACCCGGTCGAGCGCCTCAAGGACCACCTCATTGGTCTCGGCGAATGGACCGAGGACCGAAACCAGGCGCTCACGAAGGAGCTCGAGGAGCACGTCGCGAGCTCGTGGAAGGAAGCCGTCAGCTACGGCACGCTCACCGAGGCGCCGCGCCTCGATCCCGGCCTCATGTTCGAGGACGTGTTCGCCGAGATGCCGGAGCACCTGCGCCGCCAGGAAGCTGAGATGCGCGGCGAGCAGGCGGAGAAATAGCGCCATGGCGCGGATGAACATGATCCAGGCCCTGAACTCGGCCATGGACATCAAGCTGGGCCAGGACCCGAGCGTCGTCGTGCTGGGCGAGGACGTCGGCTATTTCGGCGGCGTGTTCCGCGTCACCGACGGCCTTCAGCGCAAGTACGGCGAGAGCCGCGTGATGGATACCCCGATTGCGGAGGGCGGCATCATCGCAGCCGCGATCGGCATGGCGGTCAACGGCCTGCGGCCGGTCGCCGAGATCCAGTTCGCCGACTACATCTACCCGGGCTACGACCAGATCGTGAGCGAGCTCGCGCGCATCCGCTACCGCAGCGCCGGCGAGTTCACCGCGCCGGTCACCGTGCGCACGCCCTGCGGGGGCGGCATCCGCGGCGGGCAGACGCATTCGCAAAGTCCGGAGGCGCTCTTTGCGCACGTCGCGGGCCTCAAGGTCGTGATGCCCTCGAATCCCCACGACGCCAAGGGCCTGCTGATCTCGGCGATCGAGAGCGACGACCCGGTGATCTTTTTCGAGCCGAAGCGCATCTACAACGGGCCCTTCGACGGCGACCCGCACAAGCCGGCCGTGCCGTGGAGCATGCACGCGAAGGGCGAGGTGCCGGAAGGTCATTTCACCGTGCCGATCGGAAAATCAGAGATAGTCCGACCCGGCGATGACTTGACCGTGGTGACCTATGGGACCATGGTGCATGTCAGTGAGGCGGCGGCCCGCAGCCTCGGGCTGAACGCGGAGATCATCGACGTGCGAACGATGGTGCCGCTCGACGCGGACACGATCTGCAATTCGGTGGCGCGCACCGGCCGCTGCGTGATCGTGCACGAGGCGACGCGCTTCGCAGGCTTCGGCGCGGAACTCTCCGCCACCGTCCAGGAAAACTGCTTCTGGAACCTCGAGGCCCCGATCCTGCGCGTCGCGGGCTGGGACACGCCGTATCCGCACGCCTTCGAATGGGAATACTTCCCCGGCCAGGCGCGAGTCGCGAAAGCCCTCAGGGCCGTCATGGAGGCCTCATGAGCCGCTACGTCTTCAAGATGCCGGACCTCGGCGAAGGCACGGTTTCGGCCGAGGTCGTCGAGTGGAAGGTCAAGGTCGGCGACTCGGTCAAGGAAGACCAGGTCATCGCCGAGGTCATGACCGACAAGGCCGCGGTCGAGATTCCGTCGCCCGTGACCGGGCGCGTGGTCTCGATCACCGGGCAGCCCGGCGACATGGTGGCGGTCGGCGCCGAATTGATCGCATTCGACACTTCCGGGGCAGCGCCCGCCGAGCCGGCCGCGGCACCGAAGCCTGCGGCGGGACCGGCATCCGCGCCGCCGGCGAAGCCCGCGGCCGTAGCCGCCCCGCCCAAGAGCAACGGCCCCGCGGCTGCGGCAGCGCCGGCCCCCGCCGTCGGCGCGCGCGTGATGGCATCGCCTGCCACGCGCCGCAAGGCGCATGTCGCCGGCGTCGACCTCGCGACCGTCCCGGGCTCGGGCCCCGGCGGGCGCATCTCGGCGCAGGACCTCGAGGCCGTCATCTCGGGGCAGGGCGGCGCAGCGGCACGCCCGGCCATCGCAGCCCGCAAGGGCGTCGAGGAGATCAAGGTCATTGGCCTGCGCCGCCTCATCGCCGAGCGCATGAGCGCCGCCAAGCGCAACATCCCGCACTTCTCGTACGTCGAGGAAGTCGACGTCACGGAGCTGGAGGCGCTGCGCCAGTACCTGATCTCGCGCCAGCCGAAGGGCACGCCGTCGCTGACCTACCTGCCGTTCCTGGTCGCGGCGCTCGTGCGCGTGCTGGAGAAGTTCCCGCAGTGCAATGCCGTGCACGACGCCGAGCGCAACGTGATCCTGCGGCACTCCGCCGTGCATGTCGGCGTCGCAACGCAGACGCCGGACGGCCTGAAGGTGCCGGTGGTGAAACACGCCGAGGCGCGCTCGCTTTACGACGTCGCCGCGGAGATCCGTCGCGTGTCCGAGGCGGCGCGCAGCAACAAGGCGACGCGCGACGAGCTGACCGGCTCGACCATCACGGTCACGAGCCTCGGCAAGCTCGGCGGCATCGCCTCGACGCCGGTCATCAATGCGCCCGAGGTCGCGATTGTCGGCGTCAACAAGGCGGTCGAGCGGCCCGTCGTCGTCGACGGCAGCATCGCCATCCGCCGCATCATGAACCTCTCGTCGTCGTTCGATCACCGCTTCGTGGACGGTTTCGACGCGGCCGCGATGATCCAGGCGCTCAAGGAAAAGCTCGAGCATCCCGCAACCATCTTCATACAGGACTGAAAGACATGAACGCACAGGTCATGCACAAGGTGCACGCCACGGAAGCCGCGGCCCGGCCCGCTTTCGGGACCGTGCTCGCGAGCCAGATGGCGGTCGTGAGCTACCAGGATGGCAGCTGGTCGGACCACGAGTTCTGCGCCTACGGGCCGCTCGAGATGTCGCCCGCGATCCACGGCCTGCACTACGGGAGTGCCTGCTTCGAGGGCTTCAAGGCCTATCGCTGGGCGGACGGCAGCATCAACGTCTTCCGCATGGACAAGCACATCGCGCGCATGCAGAAGAGCGCCGAGTACCTCGTCATGCCGAAGCCGGACCCGAAGCAGATGGCCGAGATGGTAGTCGGCGTCATCGACCGCGTGCGCGGCGAGGTCCCGGAGGCGCCGGGCGCCCTGTACCTGCGTCCCACGCTGTTCGGCACGGGCGCATCGATCGGCGGCGCCACCGCGCCCGCAACCGAAGCCATGTTGGTCGTGCTCGCGAGCCCGGTATGGGACTACTTCACGAAGGGCGAGAAGCCGCTGCGCATCTACGTCGAGGAGAAGCTGACGCGCACCTCGACGCTCATGGGCCAGGTCAAGGCCGCCGGCAACTACGCCGCGGCCCTCGGCCCGACGATCGCCGCCCGCAAGAACCACCAGGCCGACCAGGTCGTGTTCTGCCCCGGCGGCTCGGTGCAGGAGACGGGCGCGGCCAACTTCCTGCTGATCCGCGACGGCAGGATCCTGACGCGCAGCCTCGACACGCAGTTCCTGCACGGCGTGACGCGCGACTCCATCCTGACGATCGCGCCGCAGCTCGGCTACGCGGTCGAGGAACGCCAGTTCACCGTCGACGAAATGCTCGACTGGGTGAAGGACGGCGAGGCGGCGCTCTGCGGCACGGCGGCAGTGCTCTCCGGCGTCGGCACGCTGATCCGCGAGGGCGGGCGCGAGATCCAGGTCGGCAGCGGCGAGATCGGCCCGAACGTCAAGAAGCTGCGCAAGGCGCTGGTCGGCATGCAGCGCGGCGAGATCCCGACGCCCACGGGCTGGATCACGCGGGTCTGACGGCGGCGCCGGCGGGCAGGGGGATGAGCCCGGGGTCGTCGCGATGAAGGGGCGCACGCGCGTCAACCATCCGCCGGAAGCGCCGCTGGCCGCGGATAACCGGCCGCTCGTCGCGCCGATCCACCAGACCGTCAAGTTCGCCTACGACAGCCTCGAGGAGACGCTGCGGTTCAACCGCGGCGAGCGCGAGGGCTATTTCTACACACGGCGCGCGAATCCCACGACGCGCCAGCTCGAGCTGCTGCTGGCCGAGCTTCAACAGCGCGATGACTGCGTCGCGACGGGCTCCGGCGCTGCGGCGGTCGCCACCTGCCTGCTCTCGCAGCTACGCGCCGGCGACCACTTGCTCTGCTTCGTCGAAACCTACGGTCCGACGCTCGCGCTCATCCGCGGCACGCTCGCGCGGCTCGGCGTCACGCACACGATGCTCTCGGTCGAGGATGGCGCCGGCATCGAGCGCGCGCTGGCCGAGCGCAAGGCCAAGCTCGTCTACTTCGAATCGCCGACGAACCCGGTCACGCGCATCGCCGACATCGCGCGCATCACGAAGGCGGCGCACGCGGCCGGCGCGCTGACCGTGATGGACAACACCTTCGCGGGCTTCCACAACCACGGGCAGTACGGCGTCGACATCTTCGTCCACAGCCTGACCAAGTACGCCTCGGGCCACGGCGACGTCATGGGCGGGGCGATCATCACGCGCACGGACCTGGCGCAGGCAATCCGGCGCGAGGCCGTGCTGCTCGGCCCGCTGCTCGACCCGCACGCGGCCTTCCTGGTCATGCGCGGCATGAAGACCTATTACCTGCGCTACGAGGCGCAGGCGGCGTCGGCGCTCGCCGTCGCGCGCTTCCTCGCCGAGCACGCGGCCGTCGCGCGCGTGCACTATCCGGGCCTGCCGGACCACCCGCGGCACACGCTCGCCCGCGCGCAGATGCGCGAGTTCGGCAGCATCGTCGCTTTCGACCTGGCGCGCGGCGGCGAGGCCGTGCGGCCGTTCGTGGACGCGCTCGAGTTCTTCGCGATCACGCCGAGCCTCGGGTCGGTGGAATCGCTCGTGATGCCGCCGCAGCTCCTCAAGGTGCGCGGGCTGCCGGCGGAGCTCCAGGCGCTGTCGGGCGTGGGGGAGGGGACCGTGCGGCTGTCGATCGGTATCGAGGACACCGAGGACCTGATCGAAGACCTGGAGGCGGCGCTGGATCGCGTTGCCGACTAGGCGAGCCGCTCGGGCACTTCACGTCGCCATACGAGCAGAAAACGCAGCAGTCGCCGGGTAGCGGCTGAAGCAAGCCAGGACTGCTTGCAAAGTCTAGAGGCCCTTCAAGATGTTCAGCAGCGCAACTGCCCAGAGTCCGAGCACGGCGACGAAATTCACGGTGAAGACCAGGCCCCGAAGCCGAATATTGGTCGTCGTGATCTGCACGTAGCTGTGCAGAAGGCGTCCGCCCACGAACACCCACGCGAGCGTCACCGCGAGCCGCCCTGTTTCATGCTGGATGAGAAGAATCATGCATCCGACATAAAAGATCACGGGCCATTCGAACTGGTTTGACAGGTTGTGGCTGATTCGAGGCTCGAAGTGTGCCCAAGGATTGCTGCCATCGGGACGACGGCCAACACCCCAGACTGTCGGGGCTCGCACGAGCGTCAGTAGCACGTAAAGGCATGCAGCCAGCGCGACGTGGGCCGCCATTGGAAAGACCAAAGACTGCGAAAAGCTGCTCACGGTCGTGTCAGGTCGATGGCTTCCGACTCGCCTGAACTTGTTTCCCGGTCATCTGTGACAAGTTGTCCGCGATGTGGTCCCAAGGTGCCTTGAATTCCGTGTAGATGTGCTTGTCCGGCCTGATGAGGGGATCATCGTCGAGGGCGCCCGCCGGTATCTCGAAACAGGGGTCCTGGGTTCTGGATGGATTTGGTACCTGCGAGCCGCAGCGGGTGCAGAAGCTGGTGTCATACGGGGGCGGAGAGTCGCTGACCGGACGTTCATATGTCCTGATCAGGTCCGCGCCTTGAAGAAAGCGGAAGTCCTCTCGAAGCACTGTGAGCCAGGTGAGGTAGGCGGAACCGCTGACCTTTCGGCATCGGGAGCAATGGCAAAGCTCAAATGGGCCTACCGCGCGCTCGATTTCGAACTTGACCGCACCACAGAGACAGCTTCCCTGAATCATCACTCACCGCCTAAAATCGAGTTCATGAGCCTCGGGACTGAAGTGCTTGAGCAATTCTACGCTGCGCTCAATCGCAATGACTTGCTGGCCATCACCAAGGACCTCGACCCGGAGATCGTGCGAATCGAGTTCGAAGGCCTCCCGATGGCCGGCACTTATCGTGGTATTGCAGAAGTGAAGGAGCACATCACGAAAGGGCGCGGTACCTGGGCCGAAGGGGCCTGCGAGCCCGAAGAGTTCCTGGAAAGCGGAGACAGAGTCGTCGTGTACGTCCACGTTCTGGTCCGTCTGAAAGACTCGACCGGCTGGGTTGAAGGGCGAATCGCCGACGGCTTCGAGTTTCGCGAGGGCAAGATCATCGAATTTCGTTCATTCGTTGAGCGATCCGATGCACTGAAGTGGGCCGGCATCAAGAAATGACGAGCAAGCTTCTCACAGGCTGCTCGCGACGCGCACGCGGTGCGGATGGTAGGGCAGGACCTCGACGAGGTCGCCAGCTGCGAGCCGCTCCTGCAGCGCCCGCCACCAGCCCGCCTCGAGGATTTCGCCGTGCTTCTCCAGGAACACTTCGTGGAGCCGGCCTTCGAATCCCAGGAACTTGAGGAACGTCTCCGGAAAGACATCGTTGTCTGCGATGTAGAACCAGCTCTCCGCGCGCATCTCGTCCTCGTCGGTCCTCGACTGCGGGACGTCGCGGAAGCGGCAGTCGGTGACGCGGCAGAGCTCGTCGTAATCGTAGAAGATCACGCGGTTGTGGCGCGTGACGCCGAAGTTCTTCAGCAGCAGGTCGCCGGCGAAGATGTTGGTGTAGGCGAGGTCGCGGATGCACTGCCCGTAGTCGACGACCGCGAGCTCGGCCTGCTCCGGCGTGGCGCTTCGCACGTACAGGTTGAGCGGCGTCATCTGCCGCTCGATGTACACGTGGCCGACGATGAGGTCCTCGCCTTCGAGCTGCACGTTCTCGGAGCATTCGGTGAGCAGTTCCTCCAGCATGTCGGGCGCGAATCGCGCCTTGGGCAGCCGGATACGGCGGAACTCCTGGGCGTCCACCAGACGTCCCGCGCGGTCATGCCGGAAGACCATGTCGTACTTGGCCATGACCTCTTCGCGGCGCACGTTCTTCACGGCCGGGAACCTGTCGCGGATCACCTTGAAGATGACGTCCGCGTTCTCGAGCGTGAAGCAGGCCATGACGAGCCCGCGCTCGCCCGGTGCGCGCACGAAGCGGTCGCTCGTGGCGCCGAGGTGGCGGAAAATCGCGCGGAAGCGTTCGGTCTTGCCCTGCTTGGCACGCCCGAGCACCGTGAACAGCTCCGAGACGGGCTTCAGCGGCATGATGCCGTGCAGGAACAGCACGGCATCGCTCACGCGCTCGAGGTCCACGTGGAAGTAGGAGCGCGTGAAGCTGAACAGGATCGAGACGTCCGCGACCGCCAGCATGACGGCGTCCACCAGCACGCCGAGCGGGGAGTTTCGGAAGGCGATCGCGAGCGGGAGCTTCCAGCCGTCGCCATGCAGGGCGCCGACCACGTAGGCCCGGCTCATCTGGTAGAAGACCGGGCGCACCAGCTCGACCGAGCGCAGGGGCCGCGTCTCGCCGAGGCTCTTGAGCTTCAGCTCGACGTCCGCGACGACGTGG
>Ga0307408_100002034_pt1 | contig 14562 bp, 13 predicted proteins | sample 322Cmetagenome_FD_202116 | JGI IMG/M metagenome (GOLD analysis project Ga0307408, IMG submission 202116) | Maize rhizosphere microbial communities from greenhouse at UC Davis, California, United States - 322HYB-C-3 | ecosystem: Host-associated > Plants > Roots > Rhizosphere > Soil | place...
CGCCATTAAATTTATCGGCTTTGCCCTCTTCAAAAAAATATGATTCTGCGCCAATGTTAATACTCCAGTTGACTGCGGTATAATTAATCAGATATTCCCCGGGATTCAGAGGTGTTTTCTTGCTTTGGAGCCTCACCTTATGGGCAACATTGTTTTTATCTAATTTGACAACACAGAAGCCTCTTTTAGGGATTTCATCAATTTTTATATCACTGGAAATGGCATAGTTCAACCGCATATAATCGCCCTGCATTAAAGAACGCGGATCTACCGGTGCCAATTCAAGCAGTATAAGTTTGCCTTCGGCAAGCGTTTTTTCCTTACTCATTACGGACCAATTGATATATCCCAATAGTAATAATAGGTTAAGCAGTATAATCAGGTTCCTGGTTTTCATCTTTCAATAAGTATTTTTTTAGTGCTAAAAAGACAATGATAAAAAGTAGTCCGCTTGCCATAAGTATCTCCGATTTTACCAATAGTGAGAGTTTAAGGTCGTAGTAGTAGCGGCTAATAAAGTAAATAAGGGCAATGATACCGGTGAAAAATCCCGTTCTGTGGCCGTAATGAAAACTTATCAGAATGATAAACAAGGAGCCAAGAATAGCCGGAGCGAAAATTTCGGGTAGTAGTATTAATGTGCTAACCAGATAGTAGCCAAGTCTTATTTGCGGCTTATCAACTTTAAATGAATTTAATATGTGGTTTATTACCAGTAAGATAGATATGATTAACAGAATCGATGAGAGCCATGGGACCTGCATTCTATCGCGTAAAACATAGCTTTCGCTGAAGGTTAATAAGGTAAATATGAAGGTTATCAAAAATCCGCTGCGTATTGGGTTATATAACCTGCTTATTTCCAGTTTCTGAGAAACAATTCTCGCTTCAGAATAGGTAAGCAGCGAAAAAACAACGATAACATACAGCATATAAAGGTGAAGAAGGTTATATGCATCGTTAATGAAAATAAAGGAAAGCAGGGCACTATTGGCGATAAGCAGCGACAAAAACGCGAGCATAAAACCGCGAGAGAAAAATAGAACAGTTATGGAAATCACCAATGCGATAAATGCCAGTCCCATTGTCGCCGATATGTTCGCTGTTTAGCCCGTAGCCTAATAAAAGCCCACCGACAAGATAGAGGCAGATGATGCCTGTGTCTAGCAAAATGCTCTGGCTTATTTTATGAATAACAACTGACCCTATGATAAAAAGGGAGCCGAAAATGATACAGCCTTTGGATGAATTGAAAACGATTGATGCAAGGAATCCTAAGAAGAAGCCTGAACCTAAAATCCCTCCAATAACAGAAAGTAACTTAATTCCGATATGAGAAAAGATGGTGCTTTTACTTTCGATTTCTTCTTCAATTTTATTTCTATCGAAGCTGAAATCTGGCTGTTGCTGCTGAATTTTTTCGAGAAGGTTATTTAGCTTTTCCATTCCATTTCTTGCTAATTGTGATAATTTGATTGATCTGGAAGGAAATACTTCCAATTACGAAAAGCGTGATAATAAGCATCATACCTTCATCATAGCTGATTTTTACCAGAAGCGATGACAGGATGATAATAATGCTTAGCGGCACACAGCAGAGGTAGAAAATATTCTTCTTTTGGAGACTATCTCTGATTGCCAGATAATAGAGTGGAATTGCAATAAGGATACTAATTAATCCATAAGGAAAAAAGTCATCATGTATACTTGTACTTATCGTTAATGTGCCAAACGCGAAAGCTGCTAGCGCGATGCTTTGGACATACCAGCGAGGCATATCCTGTATCTTTCCGACACTAACTAGCCATTCGGAGCAGAGTACAATTAAGCTGTTGAAGGCAAACAGGATGGTATAAATTTCTTCGTCGGAAAATGCCTTGCTTACCTGTTCTGTATAAAGAAGAAAGGTGGTATTAATCAGCATAATTAGAGACAGCCAAAGAGGCGGAAACCTGGAAATCAAAGCCCAGATGCTTATAAAAACAGTCCAGCCTAAAAAGAAATCGTAGGCGTTAGCTCCGGTCTGATAAATCTGTCCGAAAACGGCAAACAGCGCACCAACGGTAATCGATGCAGCCATCAAAAAAATGTTTTTAACGGTGATGCTTGCTTTCGAGAAAATGGCGGCAGCGATAAAAACGATAATTGCCCCCTGAACTAAACCGAGCTTTGCGAATTTGTGCAGATCTGCCCAGTTAAAGGCGAGAAAGAATATGATTCCGCTAACTGTAAAGGCTAAGCCGAGGCTTAATAAAGCATAGTAAATGAAGGTTTTCCACTCTTTTCTGCTGGCATAAACACCGTTTTCTTTAAGGCTGTGGGTTATAAATTCTGGTTTCCAGTTGCTGTGTTTGGCAACGCTGTGTGCCAAGGTTCGGTTGGAACTCTTAAGGTTAAAATTCATGGAAGAAGCTTTCAGGTTTTTTTAAAGATAAAAATTATACCAAAATCCTGATTGCTTTAATTAATGAATTTTCTTTTTGAAATAATTATAGCCTTTGCCAGATAACGTCAGTAAACCGTTTTTCGGAATCAAATAGGTTCTTGAGGTGTTTGAAACCTGCCTTCTGTGCCATGCTATCGATTTCTTCAACCGTATATTTTTGGGAAGTTTCCATATAAATTTGCTCGTTTTCGGCAAACTGGATGTTGTTGCTATCAATTTGTACCTGTTGCTCGGCAAGGCTTATCAGGTAGCTTTTGCAGGCGCCGGTTTCGGGGTCATAGCTTTCATAGTGATCCCAATTTTCGAGAATGAAATTTGCCTGAAGTTCGCGGTTTATTCTTCTGAGGAGATTAATATTGAACTCTTTAGTAACTCCTTTGGCGTCGTTGTAGGCGTTAAAAATAGTCCAGGGATTTTTTTTAAGGTCGAAGCCAATCAACACAATGTCTCCGGGAGCCAAGTGTTTATACAGCTGCTTCAAAAAAAGCTCGGCTTCTCGCGGTGGCATATTTCCGATATTTCCTCCCAAAAAAAGAATCCATCTTGGTTTTGAAGATAGTTGAGAAACTCTCTCTAATCCCATGAAATATTCGGCTTCTATTCCCTTTATTTTTAACCCTTTAATTTTTTTTGGAAGCTCCGTCTCGATGAATTGAAGTATATCTTTAGAAATATCGATAGGGTAGTAACTAAAGTCGACCCTGGCTTGTGCGAGGCATTTTAAAAGCTGGCTTGATTTAAGGGCATCGCCAACGCCGAGTTCAATCAAATCAAAATCTGATGCGATAAAATCCTTCAATAAATCAAGTATCTCGAGGCATTGATTGCTAAATATTTCCAGCTCGGCTTTGGTTAAATAATACTCGGGAGTTGCCATGATTTGCTGAAAAAGCTTATCTCCTTGAGAATCATAAAAATATTTGCCCTGCAGGTACTTGGGCGATGATTGTAGCCCTTTTAATACATCTAGTTTAAAAGCCTCTGAAGTTTCAATGTTATCTGTGGACTCGCTCATAGCAAATTTAAAAGGCAAGCCGTATGCCAGCATATTGCCATTGCAGGTGCGGATGAAAAAAATTGCGGTAACTAATTCTGCTATGCCCTTCAGGGGTAGCTTCAGAAGCGCCTCTGAGCACCATTTGGTTCACCATAAACTTGCCGTTATATTCGCCAATTGCTCCAGGAGCTTTCTTGTAAAAAGGGTAGGGTAAATATGCGCTCTCGGTCCATTCCCATCGGCTTCCCCATTTAAACTGAGGCGCCGCGGCTTCCCATTCAAATTCGGTTGGCAGCCTTTTACCGCTCCATTCGGCAAATGCATGAGCTTCGTAATAATTTACATGGCAAGCTGGTTCATCCATGTTTACTGGTATTAATCCTTGTAAGGTGTAGTTAAAATGTTGGCCATCAATTAAGTGCCAATAAAGCGGAGCTTCGGCTTTGGTAGTTTTTACCCATTCCCAGCCTTCAGAATGCCAATGCCTGAAATCTTTGTAGCCACCCGATTCTATGAATTCTAAATACTCTGCATTAGTAACCAGTTCAGAGCCGATACTGTAATCGTGGAGATAAACTTTATGGCGGGCCAGTTCATTATCAAAGCAGAAGCCTGTTCCGTCATAGCCAATATCATAAATACCTTCCGGGACTTGTAAATAGGAGTTTATTGCCAAATCTACTTCTGGGCTATCATCAGAATTGTAGGCAGGAAATAACGGATTATGCCCTAAAATATACTTTAAATCGGTGATTAATAGTTCCTGGTGTTGTTGCTCGTGATTATATCCCAGCAGTAAAATATCCTGGAGCTCCTGTGTTATTTCATGTTCAATAAGAAAGTGGTCCATTGCCTCATCTATATAAGCACGGTATTTGTACACATCTTCCACTGTGGGGCGGCTTAAATTGCCTCTGTCTGTTCGTATAACTCTTGCACCAACGGTTTCATAATAGCTATTGAAAATGAAATTGTAGTCGGGATTGAACTCTTTGTAGCCTTGGGCATATGGTTTCAAAACAAAGCTTTCAAAAAACCAGGTGCTATGCCCCAAATGCCATTTTGGTGGGCTAACGTCAACCACCGGCTGTACCACATAATCTTCTGTTTTCAGCGGTGCGCAGATGTCTTCGGTATGTTTTCTAATTCTTTTATAAGTAGTTAAAAACATACATTTTAAATGGGGGAAAGCTCTGAAATGTTTGATGCCCTGGCATAATTGTAAACCGTAATAATGAATATCTATCTCGATGATAGGCACCAAATGTTTAACTGCATATTGATCTTTATCAAACATTAATTACTTATTTACATTTGTGCTTATATCTATTTTAGTACATAAGAAATGAAATTTGGAACCAAAGCGATACATGCCGGGCAAGAGCCTGACCCTTCTACCGGGGCAGTGATGACACCGATTTATCAAACCTCGACCTACTGGCAAAGAAGCCCGGGAGAGCATAAGGGATATGAATATTCGAGGGGGACAAACCCTACACGTAAAGCCCTGGAAGATTGCCTTGCTGCTTTGGAAAATGCAAAATTTGGACTAGCCTTTTCAAGTGGAATGGGTGCTACGGATGCGGTGATGAAGCTGCTTCGGCCTGGCGATGAAGTGGTTACCGGAAACGACTTGTATGGTGGCTCGTTCAGGATGTTCACCAAGATTTTTGCGCACTATGGCATTAAGTTTCATTTTATAGATTTATCAAGCCCTGAAAATATTACCCCTTATATAAATGATAATACAAAGCTGATTTGGATAGAAACCCCAACCAATCCAACTATGCAGATTGTTGATATAGAGGGTGTTGCTGCCATCGCGAAAGCAAAGAATATTCTCCTGGCGGTAGATAATACCTTTGCTTCGCCTTATCTCCAAAACCCGATTGATTTGGGTGCTGATATTGTGATGCACTCGGTTACAAAGTACCTGGGTGGGCACTCGGACGTGATTATGGGTGCTTTGATGCTTAACGACCCGGCTTTATATAAGCGGCTTTGGTTTCTTTATAATGCTTGCGGCGCTACTCCCGGCCCTATGGATAGTTTCCTGGTTTTGAGAGGAATCAAAACCCTGCACTTAAGAATGAAAGCCCACTGTGAGAATGGAAGAAGGATTGCTGAGTTTTTAAAAGTACATCCCCGAGTGGATAAGATATACTGGCCTGGTTTTGAAGATCATCCCAATCATGAGATAGCAAAAAAGCAGATGAGGGATTTTGGGGGAATGATTTCTTTTACATTAAAAGGCGCTGATTTACAGCAGACGTTCAATCTCGCTTCCAGATTTAAATTGTTTACCCTCGCCGAATCACTTGGTGGGGTAGAATCTTTAATTAACCATCCAGTAAGCATGACCCACGGTTCTATACCGAAGGAAACACGTGAAGCCGTTGGTGTGGTTGATAACTTGCTTCGTTTAAGTGTTGGGGTAGAGGATATTGATGATTTATTGGCTGATTTAGAACAAGCACTTAATTTCTAATGGATATTTCGGTAACAATTCCCAACAGCCGCGAAGGCTTGCAAGGTTTTCTTGATGCGAAGGTTGAGCAGTATAATGTTCCAGGTTTTATCGAGAACGACCCGATTGTGATTCCTCACCAGTTTTCTGCAAAGCAGGATATTGAAATTATGGGCTTCTTTGCCTCAATTTTAGCCTGGGGGCAACGCAAAACCATCATCAACAAATGCCGCGAACTGATTGAAAGGATGGATAATGCCCCTTTTGATTTTGTAAAAAATCACCAGGAAACCGATTTACAAACATTACTTGGATTTAAGCATCGAACCTTTAATGATACAGATTTGCTCTATTTCGTGCATTTCTTTCAGCATCATTACAAGGAGTTTGATTCATTAGAAGATGCCTTTTTGCCGTCTAGAACTGGCGCGTTTCACGAACATTCTTTTCGGGAAGAATTTATGGAGGAAGTTCCCATTCGTGGTGATGAAATAGAGCTGGCTTCTTCTGCGTGTTATCTTAACGAACTTCAGCCAAAGGGCGAACGTGTAGAAACGGCCTTAAACCATTTCAGAAAGTATTTTTTTAGTTTGCCAGATTCACCCCAACGTACAGTTAAACACGTAAGTGCACCCTCGCAAAAATCTACTTGCAAACGTTTAAACATGTTTCTGCGTTGGATGGTACGTAAGGATAATAAGGGTGTTGATTTCGGTATCTGGAATAGAATTAACCCATCACAACTGATTTGCCCTTGTGATTTACATGTAGAAAGAGTCGCCCGGAAATTGGGTTTGATTACACGCAGGCAAGTAGATTGGCAAACCGCCATTGAATTAACCCAGCATCTAAGGGATTTCGACCCCTTAGATCCGGTTAAATATGATTTTGCCTTGTTTGGGCTTGGAATTGAAGAGAAATTTGGATTTTAAGTCTGGTTTTTAAGAGAATCTCTAATTTCTGTTAATAATAATTGATCTTTGGTAAGCACATCAGGAGCAGGAGTAACGGGTTGTTCCTGTTCTTTCTTTTTTACCGAATTCATCAATTTAATGACGAAAAATATAGCCATTGCTACAATAAGGAAATCAATTATATCCTGAATGAACTTTCCATAATTTAATGTTACGGCAGGGATTTCTTTGCCATCTTTTACCACGGCATCCTTTAGGACTACACTTAAATCCGAAAAATCAACTCCGCCTATTATTATTCCAAGCGGCGGCATCAGAATATTGTCTACTAATGATGTAACCACTTTTCCGAAAGCTGCACCAATAATTAAACCTACGGCAATGTCAACAAGGTTACCCTTAATGGCAAACTCTTTAAATTCTTTAATAACTCCCATGATAAGTATTTACGCTTTAACACAAGAGAGTATTACTTGTTTTCGTTAAAGTTTAATTGTGAAAGCTTATTGCGATGAAAAATTATCAAATATGTTAATGATTGATCAGCTTTAAAAAAGAGTTCCGGTTCCCCCTGGTTTTAATTTGCCTAAATGCTTATAAGCCAGTTCGGTAACTTCCCGTCCTCTGGAGGTGCGCATCATAAAGCCTTCCTGTATTAAAAAGGGTTCGTAAACCTCTTCAATAGTGCCTTCATCTTCGCCAACGGCTGTTGCAATGGTTTTTAGTCCAACCGGCCCACCTTTAAACTTATCAATGATGGTCATCAAAATCTTATTGTCCATCTCGTCTAATCCGTGGCTGTCCACATTTAAAGCATTAAGGGCGTACTGGGCAATTGCAGTATCAATGCTTCCATTGCCTTTTATCTGGGCAAAATCTCGGGTGCGGCGAAGTAGCGCATTCGCGATACGCGGGGTACCACGGCTTCGGCGGGCAATTTCATATGCACCTTCGTCAGATATTGGTGTTTTTAAAATAGATGCAGACCGTAAAACTATAGTGGTAAGCAATTTAGCATCGTAGTACTGAAGCCTAGAATTAATTCCGAAACGGGCTCTCAACGGCGCTGTTAGCAAACCCGAACGGGTTGTTGCTCCAACCAGCGTAAAAGGGTTTAACGAAATTTGCACGGAACGCGCATTCGGCCCAGTTTCGAGCATAATATCGATTTTAAAGTCCTCCATGGCAGAATATAAATATTCTTCAACCAGAGGGCTTAATCGGTGAATTTCATCTATAAATAAAATATCGCCTACTTCCAGATTCGTTAATAATCCGGCAAGATCGCCGGGTTTATCCAAAACCGGGCCCGAAGTGATTTTAAGATTTACACCCATTTCATTCGCAATAATGTGCGATAGGGTAGTTTTTCCTAATCCCGGAGGTCCGTGCAGTAGCACATGGTCGAGCGCTTCGCCACGAAGCTTCGCTGCCTGAACAAATATTCTGAGATTTTCCAGAATTTTATCCTGTCCAGTAAAGTCTTCAAATGCTTGTGGGCGAAGTACTTTTTCTATATCTCGTTCTGTAGGGCTCAACCTTTCTGCACTTGGGTCTAGATGTTCATTCAGCATTGCGCTAAATTAGAGAATTTGGGGGAGAGATTGATGGTTTGTGAATAGAGATTAGGGTGCATTATTTATTGCCGTCCGGCTTCAGCTAACAGAGGAAATTCAGAAATAAAAAAGCCGCAATTTTCGTCGCGGCTTTCTTGTGTTTAGTTTAGTGAACAGAGTCTCGTAAAGCTCTCACTTTGTCGTGTGCTTCTCTGAGGGAATTTTTTTGCTCTGTGATTAATGTGCGTATGTAAGCTGGTAAGCCTTCCTCTTCCAGAGCCAATTTATAGGCTTTCTGGGCTGCATCTTCGCCAAACTCACAATTCTCTAAAACAGCTTGTCTGTCGTGGCCGGTAAAAAGTGCTTTGAAATCCATCCATGCGCGATAAATTTTACCGCTATTGGTGGTCCCTTTTTCAACTTCTTCTCCAAGCGAGGTTATTTCTGAAGCCAGGGCCATTTTATAGGTGTGGCTTTCAGCGATAAAGCCAGTAAATAGAACTTTTAGGTCCGAATCGGTATCCTTCAACTCCTTAATTGCCTTTTCATAGCCACGGATACGGTCATTGTTAATCTCCACCAGGTCGTTTAAAACCATGGTTGTCGTTTCTTTAGTTTCCATACTAGATAGATTGTTTTATAGCATTGTTTATACAAGGACTGTTCCAAAATCATAAAGGAAGTTGGATTTAATAACTTGGAGGCGTTTTTTTGCATCTGGTTGATATAAAGATGCTGCTCTCTTGACTCAAGCTCCGGTTTGGTGTTTAAAGTTGACTAGCTACGATACTGCTTATTTTTCTAGGCACTGCTGGAGATTTCTCCCTTGACACACAAAGCATTAGTCCGATTTAACACTTTTTGCGCCTGCATAAGCATCAAAAATTATTTTGAAAGGAATAATATTGCCCTTCTTTTTAACAAAACACACAATGAATAAACGTTTTATAACAGTACTATCGGTTGCATTAGGCTTACATGTTGCATCATTTGCACAGCAAGCTCCGTTGGCTAAAGCCGACTCAACCAAGGCTAAGCCAGAGTTAAAGTACAACCTTAGTTTAGATGGCTCCAAGTACATTAAATTCACTTTTTTAAATCAGGCTTGGTTTCGCTTTAACGAAAGTAACCCAGGCACCGCCGTAAATGGGCAGCCAAAAGACAACACCTTTGATATCGGCTTGCGCCGCACACGTATGCAGCTTTTTGGACAGTTAACGGACAGAATGTTTTTTTACACGCAGTTTGGAATGAATAATTTCAACGCCATGTCGCAGAATGCAGGCAATCGTAAACTGCAAGCTTTCTTTCACGATGCATTAGGTGAATATAAGGTGTTTAAGAAGAGCGATAAGCTTAAACTTGGGGGAGGTTTAACTATTGCCAGCGGCTTAAGCCGGTTTTCGCAGCCCAGTGTAAGCACGATTATGACGACCGACGTACCTGTTTTCTTACAAGCTACGGTAGACCAAACGGACGAGTTTGCACGCAAGTTGAGCCTGTACGCCCGGGGGCAATTAGGTAAATTGGATTATCGCTTAATCTTATCAGACCCATTCATTATTCAAACAAACGGGCAAGCAGCGCCAACCGTAGGTAGCAATGCAAATTTTACGCCTTACGGCCATACCAAGCAATATCAAGGCTTCCTTGCTTATAATTTCTTTGATAAAGAGCCCAATGTTACTCCATACATGACTGGAACTTACCTTGGAGATAAGAAAGTATTGAATCTGGAGGCTGGCTTTATTGCTCAAAAGGATGCTACTGCTTATTTAGTGGGCGATGGTTCAACTGCTTATGACAACATGCTTTTATGGTCTGCTGCCGTATTTGCCGATATGCCAATTGCCAATAATAAATATGCGTTATCGGCATATGCCGGATATTTTGACACTGATTATGGTAAAAATTATATCCGCAATAACAGCACTATGGCGCCAGCAAACGGAACATACAACTCTAACAGCTTTAGTGGCGGTGGTAATGCTTACCCGATGTTTGGCACAGGGCAATCGATTTATGCGCAGGTAGGTTTGCGTTTACCAAAAGCTTTATTGGGAGATCAAGGCACATTAATGCCTTATGCTTCATTCCGCCATTCTAACTATGACAGGCTAAAAGACGCTGTAGATATATATGATGCAGGTATTAATTGGTTGATCAATAAGCATCAATCTAAGCTATCGCTAAACTATCAGTTAAGACCTGTATTTAAACAGCAAACAGATGGTTCGGTGGAGCGAAGCTCAAATGCGAGTGCTGTCTGGTTGCAATACCAGGTTGCGTTTTAATATTAGTAAAGGTATCCTGCAGTCAAACTTAGCTCGGCTGCAGGAGTTTTTGCTATTGAGCTTAGAACTGCCCCGTTAAAAGCCAAATGGGATATCCTAATTTAAGTGGTTTCTGGGGACACTCTTGTTTCTAATCTCTTGTTTCTAATCTCTTGTTTCTAATCTCTTGTTTCTAATCTCTTGTTTCTAATCTCTTGTTTCTAATCTCTTGTTTCTAATCTCTAATCTCCTGTCTCCAATCTCCAATCTCTTGTCTCCAATCTCCAGTCTCCACTCCCAACTCATCATCTTCCCCCGGTTAAATGTTTCCGATATTCAAGCGGCGTTTTTCCTGTAATCGCTTTAAAATGGCGGTTAAAGTTCGACATATTGGTGAAGCCACTTTCATAACAAATCATACCGGCTGTGTAATTCGTTTCCATTAAAAGTTTGCAGGCATGACTTACTTTAATTTCCAACAAAAAAGTCGAGTAGGTTTTCTTGGTACGCGATTTAAAGTATCTACAGAAAGAATGAGGGCACATGTGTACCACATTGGCAATTTCCTCAAGGCTAATGTTTTTTATGAAGTTATTTAAAGTATAATGATAGATGCGGTTAAGGCGGTGTTCATCATTGCTGTTAAAGGGTTTTCCGAATTTTTTATGCGACATCACTTCCTGCTCAGATTGCGCTACGTTGTTTAGTATCTCTAAAAGCTTAATAATCCTATCCCCATTTTGCGCATAGCGGATATCATGAAGCAGTGATTTAAGTTTCCCAGACTCTTTTATCTTGATATTTATGCCATATGATGACTGGTATAATAACCGGGAAATATCTTTATTCTCCGGAAGTCCTAAAAATGCAGTATTGAAAAGCTGAGGTAAAAAGTGAATCATGGTGGCTTCTGATTTCAACGCAGAGTCATTTAAATAATTCTCATTATCGCTTTTAAGCATGTGTGGCAAGTTTGAGCCAATGATTAAGAGGTCACCCGCTTTGAAATTATGTACACTATCGCCAATAAACAAAGTTCCGCTGCCTTCAATAATGTAGGCTAGTTCTATTTCTGAATGATAATGCCATTGATTGTAAAAACTCGCGCCAAGTTCATACAGTACACTAAATGAATCGTCGGCTCCCAGGTTGATTTTGTGATAATGGGGGTTCATAATATCAAGATAACCTAATATTGTCAAATATGTTTAAAAAGCGGTTAACATAGTATCAATATTGGTTAACGACGATCAAATATTTGTCTTGTTAGTCAGCTACTTTTATATCATAAAACTCTTATTATGAAAAATTCTACCATACTTAAACTTGCTGAAGTAAATATTAAAGATGTTGAGCTTGTAGGCGGAAAAAATGCTTCCCTCGGAGAAATGATTCAGAACCTCGCAGCCCTTGGAATTCAGGTTCCGGATGGCTTTATAATAACTGTTAAAGCATATCGTGATTTTTTAACTTACAACAAACTCAATGATTTGATTGAGGATATTTTGAACAGCCTGGAACCGGATAATTTACTCTCCTTGCAGAAATGCGGAAAAGCAATTCGTAGCCTGATCACTGATGCTGAATTTTCTCCCCATTTAAAGAGGCAGATTGATGCAGCTTATTCTTCAATGTCAATTTCCTATGGACAACATAACGTGGATGTAGCAGTTCGCTCATCAGCCACGGCTGAAGATTTGCCAGATGCTTCGTTTGCCGGGCAGCAAGAAACCTATTTGAATGTTAGTGGCTTAGCCTCTATTTACGATGCCGTACGTAAATGTTTTGCATCTCTTTTTACCGACCGGGCAATAAGCTATCGTCATGGTATGGGCTACGAGCATTCTAATATAGGCTTATCAGTTTGTGTACAAAAAATGGTTCGTTCAGATAAAGGTGCCTCCGGGGTTGCCTTTTCACTCGATCCTGAAAGTGGTTTTAAAGATGTTGTAGTGATTAATGGCTCATTTGGCTTGGGCGAAATGGTGGTTCAGGGAGCAGTTTCTCCAGACGAGTTTATTGTTTTCAAACCTGCTTTGATAAAAGGGCAAGATGCCATTATTGATAAAAAGCTTGGAGAGAAAAACTCTAAGATGGTGTACGGAACTTCTGAAGGCGAGCGTGTAAAAACCGTTGATTGCACAAACGAAGAACAAACAACATTCTGCCTTAATAATCAGCAGATTTTGCAACTGGCAAGTTGGGTTTTAAATATCGAAAAACATTATAGTGAGGTAAAAGGGGAGTATTGCCCGATGGATATAGAATGGGCAGTAGATGGCCTAAGCGGCGAACTTTATATTGTACAGGCTCGCCCGGAAACTATTCATTCACGCAAAAAGCATAATACAATAAAAACTTATACCATACATGATGCAGGCAGGGCCAGCAAGGTAATATTACAAGGAATTGCCGTGGGCGACAAAATTGCTTCTGGCAAAGTTCGGGTGTTTAAAGGCGATGCCCGCGAGCAAATTACTTCGGCTGTTTTTGAAAGGGGGGATGTTTTAGTCGCAGATATGACCGATCCGGACTGGGAGCCGATTATGAAAAAAGCTTCGGCTATAATTACCAATAAAGGCGGTCGAACTTGCCACGCAGCCATAGTTGCACGTGAACTGGGCGTTCCGGCGATTGTTGGATGTGGAAATGCTACGGAAGTTTTAAAGGAAAGCCAGGAAGTTACCGCTTCTTGTGCAGAGGGTACCACGGGTTTGGTTTACGATGGCGAAATTGATTATAAAATCCATGAAATTGACCTGGATAATTTGCCCGACACACGTACGCCGGTGTTAATGAATGTGGCTTCTGCCGATCTGGCTTTCACTTTTGCTTCCTATCCGTCTAAAGGAGTAGGGCTTGCCCGCGAGGAATTTATTATTAACAATTTTATTCAAGCGCACCCGCTGGCATTGTTGAAATACAAGGAGTTAAACGATGATAAGTTAACCGAACGGATTGAGCGCTTAACTAATGGCTATAAAGATGGCGCTGAATATTTTATCGAAAAGCTCTCTTTTGGGGTCGCCAAAATAGCTGCGGCATTTTATCCTAATAATGTAATTGTGCGGTTTTCTGATTTCAAGAGCAACGAGTATTATAATTTGTTAGGAGGCGAACATTTTGAGCCGCATGAAGAAAATCCGATGATCGGCTGGAGGGGGGCTTCACGGTATTACTCTCCGGAGTACAAAGAAGCCTTCGGACTAGAATGCCTGGCAATTAAAAGAGTGAGAGAGGAAATGGGCTTTGAAAATGTAGTGGTTATGATTCCGTTTTGCCGCACCGTTTATGAGTTGTTCCAGGTTTATGAAACGATGGATGAGTATGGCCTGCGCCGGGGCGAAAATGGCTTGCAGGTCTATCTAATGGCAGAATTGCCTTCCAATATCATTATGGCTGCCGAATTTGCCAAATATATAGATGGCTTCTCCATTGGCTCAAACGACCTTACTCAATTGGTTTTAGGTTTGGATAGGGATTCATCTTTGGTTGCCCATATTTACGATGAGCGCAATTATGCGGTGAAAAAGATGATTAGGATGCTAATTACGACAGCCCGGGAAGCTGGAATTAACGTAGGTATCTGTGGTCAGGGTCCTTCAGATTTTCCAGATTTTGCCCAATTCCTGGTTGAAGAAGGCATTGATTCTATTTCAGTAACTCCAGATTCATTCTTAAAGACGGTTAATGCCATTCATCAAATCGAATCTCAGGAAGAAATAATTAGAAAGGATTACGAAAGCCTGGAAATTGCCAGGTTGAGATTTTTAGAGGAAAAATATAGAAATGCTGGTTAGGGGATTTCACGTTGAGGTGTTAGCTCAAGCGAGGTTCGGAAGCTTTTGCCAAGTGTCTTGTTCAAGCTTAACACCTTTGCGTGAAAAATTAAAATATTGATCATCACCA
>Ga0307408_100002035_pt1 | contig 14554 bp, 9 predicted proteins | sample 322Cmetagenome_FD_202116 | JGI IMG/M metagenome (GOLD analysis project Ga0307408, IMG submission 202116) | Maize rhizosphere microbial communities from greenhouse at UC Davis, California, United States - 322HYB-C-3 | ecosystem: Host-associated > Plants > Roots > Rhizosphere > Soil | place: USA...
GCTGAAATCCGAGTGGGACATCAGCGAGGCGAATCAGCGCGCCAAGTACTACCGGCTGACCTCCGCCGGAAAGGCTCAGCTGTCGCGTGAGGCGGATCGCTGGTCGCAGCTGGTCCATGCGATCGGGCGCATCATGAACACGGCGCCACGGGAGGAATAGCCGTGCGACCCGATCTGCGGGAGCTCGACGAGGAAATACGCGGCCACCTGGCGCTCAGCATCAAGGAGCGGATCGATCGCGGTGAGGATCCCGAAGCGGCGAGGCTCGCAGCGCTCAGGGAGTTCGGCTACGTCCCGGCGGTTCGCGATTCGATGCACCGCGTCTGGTACAGCCGCGGCCTCGATGCGCTCACCGCGCTCCTCCAGGAGATGCGAATCGGAATGCGATCGCTCCTGCGCGCTCCTGGCCTGGCGGTCACCGTCATTGTCACGCTGGCGCTGGGGATCGGCGCCAACGCCGCGATTTTCAGCGTGGTCCGCGGCGTTCTGCTCCGTCCGCTGGTCAACCGTGGCGCGGATCAGCTGGTCTATATCCGCCAGAGCGCTCCGGGCCTCGGCGCGGCGAACACGACGTTCTCGGTACCCGAGATCGATGAGTTCAAGTCCCGGGTCACGACGATCGGCGCGTTCGGCGACTTCTCGACGATCGATTTCACGCTGATCGGCTTCGGCGAGCCGCGCGTGGTCCGGGCCGGCGTCGTCGGAGGATCGTACTTCGATGTCATGGGCCTGCGTCCTGTCCTCGGCCGGCTGCTCGGTCCGTCCGACGACGGGCCGAACGCGGCGCCGGTGGCGATTCTGACCTACCGATTCTGGAGCAACGCGCTCGACAGCGATTCGTCAGTGGTCGGCAAGACCATCCGGTTGAGCTCGCGCCCGGCCACGATCGTCGGCGTCCTCGAGCCGTCGGTGCCCTATCCCGCCGACACCGAGATCATCGCGAACGTCGTGACGAGTCCCCATCACCTCGGGGCCACGATGGTCACCGGACGCACGCACCGCATGACCGAGCTGTTCGGGCGTCTGACGCCGGGGACCACCCTCGAGGACGCGCGCGCCGAGCTGACCGCGGTTCATGCCGCGATGGTGAAGCAACATCCTGACGCCTACTCGCCGAAGGCCGATGTCAGGCTGAGCGTCACGCCGCTGCGCGATCAGATCGCGTCGCCGGCGCGCACCATCCTTCTCGTGCTGCTCGGCGCCGCGGCGATCGTGTTCATCATTGCCTGCTCGAACGTCGCTAACCTGATCCTCGCTCGCTCGGTGCGTCGTGAGGGTGAACTGGCCGTGCGCGCCGCACTCGGCGCGAGCCACGGCGCCCTCCGCCGAACGCTGCTCGGCGAAAGCCTGGTGCTGTGCGGAGCCGGCGCCGTTCTCGGCATGGTTCTCGCGGGTCCGCTCGTGAACCTGATCGCCCGTTTCGCGTCGCGATTCTCCGTCCGTGCCCTCGAAGTGACGGTCGACACCACGGTTTTGTGGGTTGGCGCCGGGCTCGCGATGGCCGCTGCCGTGCTGCTCGCGTATGTTCCCCGCCTGCCCTCGTCTTTTGCGCCGACCGGATTGGGGCTGACAAACGGCAGCGTCCGCATTTCGCCGGCAACCAACCGCCGCCTGCGGGCATTCGCGATGACGCAGATCGCGTTCTCGTTCGTGCTCCTCGCCGCCGCCGGCACGCTGCTGGCGTCGCTCCTCGCGCTGCAGAGCGCCAGGACCGGTTACGACATGAAGCAGGTGCTCGCGATCGATCTGCCGACGATCGGCGCGATCGGCGTGAGGGACGCGAAGGAGATGGCGTTCTACCAGGAAATGACCCGGCGAATCGACGAGCTGCCGGGCGTCACCGGGGTCGTTCTCGGCAGCTTCGTGCCCTGGCGCGACGCGGGCAGTTTTCCCAGCTTCCAGTTCCGCGTCGAAGGGTACACGCCGGAGAATGGCGAAGAGAATCCACACGCACGTTTTCGCATCGTCGGGCCCGGCTTCTTCTCGGTGCTCGGTGTGCCCGTTCTCGCCGGCCGTGACTTCACCGACGAGGATCGCGCCGGCAACGAACCGGTGGTGATCGTGAGCCGGAGCCTCGCGCACCGATTGTTCCCGAATGGCAACGCCCTGAATCGGAAATTCTGGTGGACCGAGGCGCTCTTCGGCAAGCCGCAGCCGCGCCGGATCGTCGGCGTCGTCGCGGACGTGGACGACGAGCACGTGGTCCCTGGTCCGGCCTTTACGGTGTACCAGCCCGTCCTGCAGTTGCGAGCGGCGGGACGCATGTTCGTCCACGTCACCGGCGATCCATATGCGATCGTGCCGTCCGTGATGCGTGTGATACACGCGATGTCGGCAGAGCAGGCGGTCGAGCGGGTCGCGACGCTCGAAGACGTGCGGGCCGAGATCCTGGCGCCGGAGCGGCTGAATGCGTTCGTCCTTGCCGGATTCGCCGGTATCGCCCTGCTGATTGCGGTGGTGGGTGTCGCCGGCGTGCTGGCGTTTTCAGTGAGCGCACGCACCCGCGAGTTCGGTATCCGCCTGGCGGTTGGCTCGACACCCCGTCGTCTGTTGTGGAGCGTGCTCTCGGAGGGCGCGCTCATCGTGTCGATCGGAATCGGCGCCGGTGTCGCCGGCGCGTATGCGTTTGCCGGCGTCGCCGAGACATACATCGACAACATGCGCACACCAGGCGTGCTGACAGTGCTTGGTGCCGCAGGGATTCTCGCGGGCGCCGCGGTGGTGGCTTCGCTGACACCGGCTGCGCGCGCATCGCACGTGGACGTGCTTCAGGCACTCAGATCGGAGTGAACGCGATGGAGCTACAGTCACCTCCGACGAACCTTCCGACACCGCTCCGGTTGTGGCCCGGCGTAGTCGCTGCCGCGGTGATCGTCGGGCTCAGGATCCTGATGCCGGCGATTTTTCCCGAGACCGGGTTCGCCGGCATGATCGCCGCGCTCGCGGGCACGCTGGCGATCATCGTGTGGTGGCTGTTCTTCAGCCGTGCGCCGTGGTCCGAGCGGATCGGCGCAATCGTCGTGATGGTTGCCGCAGTGTTCGCGACACGTCCCTTCCTCCACCGTTCGATCACGAACGGAATGATGGGTCTCATGTTTCCGATTTACGCCGTCCCCGTGCTGCTGGGTCCGGCATTCGTCGCCTCAGTGCTGGCGACCCGGCGATCTTCGAGCTGGGTTCGAGTGGTCTCGATGGTCGTGGCGATCTTCCTCGCGTGCGGCCTCTGGACGCTGATTCGGACCGATGGCCTCAATAGCACCGGGGCGCAGCTCGCGTGGCGCTGGACGAAGACCGCGGAGGAACGGCTGCTGGCCCAGGGTTCTGACGAATCACAGGAGGCGCCCTCAGTCGTGGCACCGCCCGCGGCATCCACTCCCGCGCCCGCGGTTGCGCCGGCGGAGAAGGTGCCCGCGGCTCCAGCGGTGACTACGGAGAAGGCAGACAGGCCGGCAGCTGCCGCTACTCCCGGGGCCGTCGGAGATCCGGATCCCGATCCCGGGATGGCTGCGGTCCGGCCGGAATGGCCCGGATTCCGGGGACCGAAGCGCGACGGGGTAATCCACGGCGTGCAGGTAAAGACGGACTGGTCATCGTCTCCGCCGATCGAGATGTGGCGGCGGCCCGTCGGGCCGGGCTGGTCATCCTTCGCGGTTCAGGGGGACCTTCTCTACACGCAGGAACAACGGGGAGAACAGGAGATCGTCGCCTGCTACAGGGTGTCCACGGGGGCGCCAGTGTGGCGGCACCGCGATCCGGTCCGGTTCTGGGAATCGAACGCCGGCCCCGGTCCGCGCGGAACGCCGACGCTCAGTGGCGGCCGGGTATATGCGTTTGGCGCAACCGGAATCCTGAACGCGCTCGACGCACGCACTGGCGCGGTGGTCTGGTCTCGAAACGTGTCGGCGGAGACGAGCCGGAAAGTGCCGGACTGGGGCTTCGCCAGTTCTCCGCTGATCGTGGACGATGTCGTCATCGTGGCGGCGTCGGGGACACTCGCCGGGTACGACGTTCCGACCGGCAGGCAGCGCTGGGTCGGTCCGCGCCAGTACGGCAGCTACAGCTCTCCGCATCGCGCGACCATCGACGGCGTGCCGCAGGTCCTGCTCCTGAGCGGGTCAGGCGCGATCAGTCTTGCGCCGGCGAGCGGCCGCCAGCTCTGGCAGCACGACTGGGAGACCGGCGGCACGACCATCGTCCAGCCGGCGTTGACCGATGATGGAAACATCGTGATCAACGGCATCGCCGCGACCGGCGGTGCGGGGACGCGCCGCCTTGCCGTGTCGCACAAAGCGGACGGGTGGAACGTCGAAGAGCGCTGGACATCGAACGGCCTCAAGCCGTACTTCAACGATTTCGTCATCCACAAGGGCCACGCCTACGGCTTCGACGGCAACATTCTCGCGTCCATCGACCTCGAAGATGGCGTGCGGAAGTGGAAGGGCGGCCGCTACGGCAACGGCCAGCTCGTAGTGCTGGCCGACCAGGACGTGCTGCTGGTGCTGTCTGACGAAGGCGAGCTGGTCCTGGTGAGCGCAACGCCCGACCAGTTCAAGGAGCTCGCACGCTTCAAGGCCATCGAAGGAAAGACCTGGAACCACCCGGTCGTCGTCGGCGACGTCCTGCTGGTCCGCAACGGCGAAGAGATGGCCGCCTTCCGGCTGCCGCTCGATCGCCGTTGACGCCACTCCGCACGCAAGATTCCCGTTGAACGGCAGGAGAAAAGCCGATAAAAACTCGGGCGGGTCCAAGGACCCACCCCTCCAAAGAGGTTTGTGCCACCAGATTTGTAGGGTCGGTCTTCGGACCCGAGCGACTCGAGGTTTTAACCATGCTCACGACCGAGCAGTTGCAGGCCATCATGCCGCTGTTGCCGCCGGCGAAGCGGGCCACCCTCTTCCCCTTCCTGACCGCCGCGGTCAACGAGTTCGGCATCGATCAACCGGCGCGGGCCGCGGCGTTTCTCGCCCAGCTCGCCCACGAATCCGCGCAATTCCGGTTCATGGAGGAAATCTGGGGCCCGACCGCCGCGCAGCGCCGCTACGAACCTCCGGGCAAGCTGGCCGGCGATCTCGGAAACACCGATGCGGGTGATGGCCGGAGATTCAAAGGCCGGGGGCCCATCCAGATCACCGGCCGGGCGAACTACCGCCGCTTTGGCGACCTGCTCGGCCTCGATCTGGTGTCGGCTCCCGAACAGGCGGCGTTGCCCGAGGTGGCGTTCAGGATCGCGGGCTTGTATTGGTCGAAGAAGGGACTCAACGAGCTCGCCGATCGCATGACCGCCGAGGCGTTCCGCGAGATTACGAGGCGCATCAACGGCGGCTTCAACGGCCTGGCGGAGCGGGAGCGGCTTTACGAGACGGCGAAAACGGTGCTGAATGCCGTCGGCCCTGGAGGCGTCTCATTCGGCATCGAGGAAGAGCTGGATACCGTCGAGCCGATCTTCGAGCGGGGGCTCGAGGGGATGCGCCTCGAGGCCGCAGCCGCTCCGACACGCAGAAAGACTGCAAAGAGGAAAAGACCGAAGCGGGCCGCCAAGAGAGTGGCCAAGAAGACGACTGCCTCGAGGAAGCGTACCGTCAAGCCCGTAGTCAAAAAGCGCGCGGCGAAGAAGGCTGCGCGCAAGGGTCAGGCGCGAAAGCGCGCCCGAAAGGGAGCGGCGAAGCGACGCTAGGCGTATGCCGCGCGTTGACGCCGTGCGACCACTGCGTGTAAAAGCGGCCGATGCGGATTCAGCGTGCGCAGCAAGTTGCGTCTGGCGTGGTCATCCTCCTCGCCGCCATCGGCTGTGATCGGCTGATCGATCTTTCGCGTCCCCTTCCGCTTCACGCCCAGGGCCGCGCCAGCGCCATTCAGAGCGCCGGTGGGGGAGCCGGACCCCTCGCCGCGCCGGATGCGAAGGATCCCGCGAACGCAAAGGCCGATCTCTCCCCAAGGCCGCCGGTCCGCGCCCTGACCCCCGACGAGCAGGCGAAGCAGTTCTGGCTTCCCGCGGGCTATCGGATGGAGCCGGTGTTGTCCGATCCGCTGATCGACTCGCCAGGTCAGGTGACATTCGACGGCAACGGCCGCATGTTCCTGCTCGAGCTCCGTGGCTACGAGCAGACGCCGGACGGCATCGATTCGCTGGTCCCCACCGGCAGGATCTCCGCGCACGAAGATCGCGACGGCGACGGCGCGTTCGAGCACCACACCGTGTTCGTCGACCGCCTCCTCTTCCCGCGGTTCGCGATGCCATTCGGCGCCGACGCGATCCTGACGAGCGAAACGAACCGCGACGAGGTGTGGAAGTACACGGACACCAACAAGGACGGCGTGGCTGACAAGAAAGAGCTGTTCGCGACCGGCTTCGGCCGCGGCGGGAGCATGGAGGCGCAGCCGTCGAACCTGATGTGGGGGATGGACAACTGGCTTTACAGCACGGTGAACTCGTTCCGGCTGCGCTGGACTCCGGCGGGCGTCATCCGTGAAGCGACAGGACCGAGCTCGTCGCAGTGGGGAGTCACGCAGGACGACAACGGCAAGGTCTGGTTCCAGCACGGCGCGAGCGGCCTGCCCGGCTACTTTCAGTTCCCGATTCACTATGGCAACTTCGCCACGCCCGATCAGTTCGAACCGGATCTGGAAATCGTCTGGCCTGCACCGCACCAGATTGGAGACGTCCAGGCCGGAGTGCCGGGCACACGCTGGCCCGACGGCACGGTGATCTACGGAACCGCCGCGGCCGGCAACGCGATTTATCGAGGTCACCGGCTGCCGCAGGATCTGGTCGGCGACTACTTGCACGGAGAGGTCGTGGCCCGGTCGGTGCGCCGGCTGCGGCCGGTTCGGACCGAAGGCCTGACCCAGCTCCGGAACGTCTACCCACGGCGTGAATTCATCCGATCGCTCGATCCGCTGTTCCGACCGGTAGGCCTGGCGAACGCTCCCGACGGCACGATCTACATCGCCGACATGTACCGCGGCGTGATCGAGGGAGCGCCGTGGGCGAAGGAAGGCACCTACCTCTGGGAGAAAATCAAGCAGCATCAGTTGAACAAAGTCCTGGGTCACGGACGCGTGTGGCGGCTCACCTACGAGGGGATGACCCCGGATCGCACGAAGCCACGCATGCTGCAGGAGACCGCCGCGCAGCTCGTGCGGCACTTGTCACACGCGAATGGATGGTGGCGCGACACCGCGCAGCAGCTGCTCGTCCTGAAGCAGGACCAGTCGATCGCGCCGGCGTTGAAGACGCTGGTCCGGAGGTCGAAGAATGAGCTGGCGCGTTTTCACGCGCTGTGGACCCTGGAAGGGCTCGGCAGCCTGGACGCCCCGCTCGTACGCGAATTGCTGAACGATGCGGCTCCCGCAGTACGGATCCAGGCGCTTCGCGCGAGCGAATCGCTGTACAAGGCCGGCGACGTGTCGCTCGCGGCCGACGTCGGCGCCCTCGCGACAAAGGATCGCGACGCCGACGTGGTGATTCAGGCGATGCTGACGCTCAATCACCTGAAAGTGCCGGGCGCGGCTGCCACAATCGCGGCCGCGCGCGATGCGCTCGAGGGCAAAGGAACCGCTTGGGTTGCCGGGCGCATCCTGACTCCGCCCGCGCCCGCCGGCGGTCGAGGCATGAATCTCTCGCCCGACGAACGCGCGTCGGTCGAGCGCGGCGCCACCGCGTACGCCGAAAGCTGTTTCGCGTGTCACGGTGAGGACGGCCGCGGTGCGCCGATGCCGGGCGGACGCGGGTTGCGGGCCCCGGCATTGGCAGGATCAGCGCGGGTGCTCGGTCATCGCGACTACGTGGCGAAGGCGATTCTTCATGGCCTGTCCGGACCGCTCGACGGCCGCAGCTACGCCGAGGTGATGCCGCCGATGCGCGCGAGCACGGACCGCTGGATCGCCGACGTCGCCAGCTTCGTCAGGAACGCCTTCGGCAACTCGGCGACGGCGATCACCGAGGCGGACGTCGCGCGCGTGCGGAAGGAGACCGGCGCGCGCGACAGTATGTGGACCGTCGAAGAGCTCGAGCGCACGCTGCCCCGCCCGCTCATTGCCGATGCCGCCTGGCGGGCCTCGGCGAGCCACAACAGCGGCGGCGCCGCCGGAGCGTTCGACTACACGCGGTGGTCGACGAACGCGCCGCAGGAAGCGGGCATGTGGTTCCGCATCGAGCTCCCGGCGCCTATGCGCTTGACGGAACTGCAGTTCGACTCACCGCCAGCCGGCGGCGGCCGTTCCGGCGCGCCGCCGGCGGCAACATCACCCCGGACCTATCGCGTTGAGGTGTCGAACGATGGCAACGCGTGGACCCCGGTCGCAGCAGGGCAGGGCGGCGCGCGGACCACGACCATTGTCTTCGCGCCGGTGACTGCACGAATGGTGCAGATTACTCAGACGGCCGACGCGACGGATGCGCCGACCTGGTCGATGGAGCGGCTGCGGCTGTTTCAGCCGGCGAGCGGAGCGGCCGTGAAGTAGAAGTGATTTTCGAGTCCGCCCGACCTGTCCTATGAAGGAATCGAGAGGAGTCTTCATTTGCTATCGCCGCGAGGACGCTGGCGGTTTTGCCGGCCGGTTGCACCGCGACCTCGCTCGCGCGCTGCAGTGCGAGGTCTTCATCGACATCGACTCGATCAAGGGCGGTGACGACTTCGTCGCCGCCATCTCGAACAGGATGGCGCGCTGCTCGACCGTCCTTGTCCTGGTCGGGACCAAGTGGCTGACTGCGACCGACAGACGGGGGAGCAGACGACTCGACGATCCGAACGACTTCGTGCGGCAGGAGATCGAGGAAAGCTTGCGGAATTCACGTCTCCTGGTCGTCCCGGTGCTCCTCGATGGCGTCGCTTTCCCGGACACGAAAGACCTTCCAGACGCGATCAGGCCGCTCGCACGCCGAAATGCAGTCGAGCTCACGAACAAACGCTGGGACTACGACGTCGCCGAACTCTTGAAGCTGCTGCCAGAGCCCTCGAAGCGCCTCTGGCACGTTCCCGCCCTGTCGGCCGCGGCTGCCGTTCTGGGCAGCACTCTGATCTGGTTCTGGGCGGTCAACCGACCTGTTCGACCGCCGGCCGGGAGTGATGGCACTTCAGCTGCGGCAGCAGGCACCACACGCGGCACGTCTGCGGAGGCTGTCGAATCGCCGCCAGCTGGCTCGAAGGCACCTCCACCCGCCGGCGCGAGGGAGCCGTTCGTGGGGCCGATTGCCGTCAACGGCGGCGTGAGCGGTATCGCTTTCAACCCTGACGGGACACACATCGCAACCGCGGGTGGAAACAATCACACGTTAATCTTGTGGAGCGCCCTGACCGGACACCAGGTCAGGTCCTTCGCGGGTGATTCGATCGTGTCGGCAGTCGCATTCAGCCGCGACGGAAAACACGTGGCGACAGATTCCACCCTGTACGATGTCTCAACCGGCGAGCGAATCGCAAGCATCGGGCGCGGCGCCTACGATGTTGCCTTCAGCCCGGATGGCCGCTTCATCGCCACGGCGAGCGGCTACAGTCCATCGCTCGGAACCAGGCTGTACGACCAGACGACCGGCCAGGAAATCGTCCAGCTGTCGAACGAATACGCGAGCCGAACCGCATTCAGCCACGACGGCAAGCTGCTGGCGGCGGCGACCGGTTACCTTCGCAAGGGAGTCCGGATCTGGAACGTCGACGACCGCGCCCTCGCGAGGACGCTCGAAGGACCATCGCACGACGTGTCGTTCAGCCCCGACGGTCGATTCGTTGCGACCGTGGGTGATGGCATCGTCAGCCTCTTCAGGCCCGCGACCGGCGAGCACCTTCGCAACATCAGCGGCCGGAGCGCGGTCTTCAGTCCAGACGGCAGGATCCTCGCCATCATCGGAGAGGACCGGCATGTTCAACTCTGGGATCCGTCGAACGGAAACCCGATTCGCACCTTGCAGGACGTCTACGCCAAGGAGCTGGTGTTCAGTCCCGACGGCGAGCGAATCGTGACGCTTGCCCCGGACAACTCCGTCCGGATCTGGAAGGCCCGGTGACCGGTGTGACGGATTGGTCGTCGGCGGGCAGTGAAGGCACATTGCCGGCCGGCTTTGTACCGTGGCAACGCGGTGTCACCTGCACCGTGCGGCCCGAGTGGCTCGCGCCGATCGATCCGTGTCGCACCTACCTCGCCAACGTCACCGTGCAGAGAGTCGCCCCTCGACGCGAACCATTCACGGATTATCGATCGCTGTATGACCGTGCAATGGCGATTGTCCGCGGGCATCAAAGTGATCGAGCGGGAGCAGAAAAACTGCGACAAACGTGGATTCAGGCACACGCCTGGTTCCGTATCGACCTGCCGGAATCTGCGCTCGTCTCGGCAACCGTAACGCTGGGCCTGTCCGCCAGCGACGACGCCTCCAGGACAGCGGGGCAGTCTCCGCCCTCGGCTGAGAGCCTGCTCCATCCGAGCGGTCAGTCCCCGGAGTCTTTCAATCGCAGACATGAAGACGTGCCGAGGTCAACGGCGCGTGGACCATTTCTACACCGACTTCGATCGGACAGATGGCTCGTCGGGCGATATCACGCTCTCGTACGGGGAATACGCGGATAATGCGCCGTCAGACTATGGTGCGTTCATCGCGCGTGCCGAACGATTCGTGCGGTCGTACGACCCCTCGCTCGACCTCCTGATGCGTGAGTGGCGCGCCACGAGGACCGACAAAGCCACGGACATGCCTTGGATCATCGTCGTCGAGACCTATCTCCGACGGCGTTGAGCGGCGGGCGCTTGGACCGCGCGTCGTCCGCAGGCAACGCGTTCACCGTGGCTCCCCGGCGCGGACCGCGGCACATTTGACAAGCGGGGTTCGCCTCGGGCACCGTGAGGGACCCGATGACACTCGACCGCTTGAAGGCCCTGCTGGCGATCTATCGCGGCGGGCTTTTAGACGATACCCTCCCTTTCTGGATCCCTCGGGCGATCGACCGCGAGTACGGCGGCTATCTCACCGCCCTCGATCGCGATGGATCGGTGCTGCAGACTGACAAGTCGGTGTGGGTGCAGGGCCGATTCGCCTGGCTCCTGGCCACGCTGTTCGAGACCGTCGAGCGACGCGCCGAATGGCTCGATCTCGCCCGGCACGGCATCGAGTTCATCAACCGCTGCTGCTTCGACGCCGACGGACGCATGTTCTTCTCCGTCACCGGCGACGGACGCCCGCTGCGCAAGCGCCGGTATCTGTTCTCGGAGGCGTTCACCGTCATCGCGCTCGCGGCGTTCGGCCGTGCGGCCGGGGATCAGCGCTCGATCCGACAGGCCCTCGATCTCTTCCGGTTGATCCTCAGATACCATCGCGACCCCGGCCTGCTCCAGCCCAAGACGATTGCTGCGACGCGCCCCATGAAAGGGCTCGCGATGCCGATGATCCTGATCGTGACCGCGCAGGAGCTGCGCAAGTCGGTTGACGATCCGATCTGCAACGAGGTGATCGATGCGTGCATCGCCGAGATCGAACGTGACTTCCTCCGCCCCGACCTGCAGTGCGTGCTCGAGACCGTCGGGCCCGGGGGCGAGTTCTACGACACCTTCGACGGCCGCCTGGTGTGTCCGGGGCACGCGATCGAGGCAGGATGGTTCATCCTCGACGAAGCGCGCCACCGCGGCTGCCGGCGTGAGCTGATCGAGCTCGCCACGACGATCATCCGCTGGTCGCTGGACCATGGGTGGGACGCCGAGTACGGCGGGCTCGTCTACTTCCGCGACGCGCGTGGGCTGCCGAGCGCCGAGTACGCGCACGACATGAAGCTGTGGTGGCCGCACAACGAAGCGATCATCGCCACGCTGCTTGCGCATCAGCTCACCGGGGATGCGGAGTACGAGCGATGGCACGAGCGCGTGCACGGCTGGGCCTACGCACATTTCCCCGATCCGGTCCACGGCGAGTGGTTCGGCTACCTGCACCGTGACGGCAGCGTGTCGACGCGGCTGAAGGGCAATCTGTGGAAGGGCCCCTTCCACCTGCCGCGCATGCAGTGGTACTGCGCGCAGCGCGTCTCCGAGATGCTGCAGGCCGCCCAGTGATCGCCGACGGCTTCGAGGTCCGGCTCCAGGCGCTCGACTACGCCGTGATGGGTGCTTACATGCTCGTGCTGGTCGCGATCGGCCTGGTTCTGCGACGGCGGGCGGGCACCGACCTGGAGGGCTACTTCCTCGCGGGCCGGCGGATGCCGGGCTGGCTGAACGGCTGTTCCTACGCCGCGACCTGCCTGAACGCGGATGTCGCCCCCGCCTACTGCGGCATGACCGTGATCACCGGCGCCTTCATCTGCTGGTGGTACCTCAGTCGTTTCGGGCTCGCGCTGATGATCGGCGGCGTGCTGTTCGCCGTTCTGTGGCGGCGGCTCTCGCTGATGACGTCGCCCGAGTTCTACGAGCTGCGCTTCAGCGGCGCACCGGCCGCCGCGGTCCGGACCTGGGTGGCGCTGCGGAGCGCGTTCATCGCGGTTGTCGCCTGGACCGGCGCCGGCCTCCTCGGCATGCACAAGGTGGCGCAGCCCATGCTCGGCTGGGATCTCTTGACCACCTTCGCCGTCGTCGTGCCGATCATTCTGTTCTACGTCCTGCTCTCGGGCTACATCGGCGTCGTGATCTCGGATTTCTTCCAGACGCTCGTGATTATCGGCGCGTCGCTGATGTTGATGTGGGCAGTGCAGGCCGATTTCGGCGGACCGGCCGGCCTGCACGATGCACTGGTGCGCGCATTCGGCGAAGGCGTCGTGAGCTGGCGGCCGCCGCTCGAACATGAGCTGCTCGGCGTGCTCGGCGTGATTGCCTGGACGATCGGCACAGCCGTGGGTTACGGCGGCGATGCCGCGCCGATGGCCGGCGCGATGGAGGGCCAGCGCATCCTTTCCTGCCGCACTGCAGCCGAAGCCTCGAAGATGTACGTCTGGACCCAGGTCGTGCTGTTCCTGATGCTGGCGCTCATCACGCTGCCGGCGCTCGGCGCGGCAGTGCGATGGCCAGGCCTGCGCGACGGCACCATCGACAAGGAGCTCGCCTACGGCATGCTGCTCGGTCACTACCTGCCGCCGGGCCTGCTCGGCCTCGCGGTGAGCGGCATCCTGGCCTCGATCATGTCGACCGTCAGCTCGAACATGAACTTCGGGGCGCAGGTGTTCCTGAATGACGTCTACAAGCGATCGATCGTCCGCGCCGCGCCGGATCGCCACTACCTGATGGTCGGACGGATCGTCGCGGTGAGCATCGTCGTGCTCGCGATGATCGTGGCAATGCAGGCGCAGAACGTCATCGACATCGCCATATTCATGCTCGGGCTCGCGTCCGCCGAGTTGACCGCCAACTGGGCGCAGTGGTGGTGGTGGCGCTTCAATGGCAAGGCGCGATTCGCCGCCTCGTTCGGCGGACCGCTCCTGTTCCTGTTCAATCAGCTGGTCGTGTTCCGCTACGTCGTCGATGCCGGACCGGCATCGGTGTACCTCGTCGTGTTCATGTCGATGGCGGCGACGACAATTCTGTGGATCGTCGTGGCGCGATTCACCGAGCCGGAGCCCGAGGCGCTGCTCGTCGAGTTCTATCGCCGGGCGCGACCGATGGGCGCCTGGGGCCCGATCCCCGCGAGAGCCGGGCTCGAGCCGGTGGGATGGCAGCCCGTGTTCCAGGGCCTCGGCATCGCAACCCTCGGCGCGGTCACCGTCGGCGCCGTCACGATTGCGCTGTCGTGCGCCTACATCGGCCGCTGGGGCGTGGCGGCTACCGCAGCCGTCATGAGCGCCGGTGCAGGAGTCCTGTTCAAGCAGCAGTTCAGGCCGTTCATCGATCGGCTCGACCACGGTCGCGCCGCGGTGGAAGCACACGCCGTCACGCCGCGATAAGCGCGAAGTGTGTAGGCGCGGCCACTCAGGATCGTACGCGACAGCGACGACAGTCGGGCTACGCTTGTGCATGCCCCTGAAGTCGATTCGCGCCTGGCTTGGCGTCGATCGCCCGGAGAAGGACGAGTTCGCGCCGCTGCGCGAGACGCTCGAAGCACTGGATCATCTCGAACCCGACCGCGCCCGGTATCTCGGCGCGTTTGCCTACCTGCTCGGCCGCGTTGCGCACGCCGATCAGCACGTCTCGGAGGCGGAGACGGGCGCCATGGAAGCGCTCGTTCGCGAACACGGCCAACTGCCGCACGAGCAGGCGATGATTGTGGTGCAGCTGGCGAAGACCAGCAACCTCTTGTTTGGCGGGACGGCCAACTTTCTCGTCGCACGGGAATTTTCCGCGCTGGCAACCTACGACGAGAAGCTTGCCCTGATGCGGTGCTTGTTCGAGGTCTCGGCCACGGACGAGTCGATCTCGACCGCCGAGGAAGGCGAAATCCATCGCATTGCCAACGAGCTTCGCATCAATCCGCCCGATCTGGTGGCGCTGCGCGTCGCCCATCGCCGCCACCTGCCCGGGGTGTCGCGCGCGACACCCTTCCCGCACGAGTAACGCACACTGTTTCGATGAAAGACCCGGCGATCGGGTGAATGGTCGAATGGCTGGATCACGCGGATTGTTTCAAGCTGCCGAGCAGAGCAGCCGCCGAACG
>Ga0307408_100002037_pt1 | contig 14551 bp, 13 predicted proteins | sample 322Cmetagenome_FD_202116 | JGI IMG/M metagenome (GOLD analysis project Ga0307408, IMG submission 202116) | Maize rhizosphere microbial communities from greenhouse at UC Davis, California, United States - 322HYB-C-3 | ecosystem: Host-associated > Plants > Roots > Rhizosphere > Soil | place...
AATCTGCTCCGCTTCGGCGGCCGGGGTGTCCGAGATGAACTTGGGATCGACGGCCGGCTTGTTCATGTTCAGCGTGTAGCCGACATACGCGTAGCCACGTCGCAGCAAGTAGTCACGGGTCAGGATCCAGCCGGCGCCACGCTCGCCAAACCAACTGAACGGCTCGATCACCACCGTGCCGTTGAAGCGCGCCGGGTCCGCCGGTTTACGTACCAGGATGCGCGTGGTGTAGGGCGCCTCGAAGAGGGTTTTGCCTGCGGCGGTAATCGCCGGGGCGACGCCTTGCAGGTAAAACTCCTCCTCGACGTAGCCGTACTTGTCGAGATCGCTGTGTTCCGTGCCTGGCCGTTTCGCCGACGACAGCGGTGGCTCGCTGGAAGGTGGTATGGCAATGGCCGTGGGCATGCGCGGCACCTCGGCGAACGCGTTCGAGCTAAGGATCAGCGACAGCAGGACCCCTGGCAGCGCCGGCCGCAGGAGGCTGAGGGTCATCGGTCGTTCCATCCGGTCATCTCCAAGGGAGCAAAATCAGTCTGGTTTGGGGGCGCTTCGCACCCCCAACACTGGCCTCGCGGCAGGGCTTCACTCACGGCTCAGGGACGCCTTGCCCTCGCTGTCGATCACGATCTGGTTGTTCTCGCAGACGTATTCTTGAATGGCGTAGTTAGAGCGCTTGTAGTCGAAGGTGAAGCGATACGGGGTGTTGAGCACCTCCGGGTCCTCGATCACCACCTGGTTCTCCAAATGGTCCGGCCCCTTTAGCCTGATGCGCTCGGTGATCTTCATCGCCTCACTGTGGGGAACGTCATAGAAGGTCACGTCGGTTCGCACGCGTTGCGTCTCCACCACCAGCGTGTCGCCTTCCCAGTGGCCGCGGGAATGACCCTGGTACTTGGGGTCGAGTTTCTCTTTAGGCGGCATGGCTTGGTCCAGGAGAATCCGGCGCACCTGCTGGAGGTACTCGCCGAGGACAATCACCTGCTTGTCATCGTGAATGATCTGGATCGGAAACAGCGCCGCCATCATCGTCGGCATGCCTTCGGGCAGGCACTTGGAGCTCGTCGTGGCCAGGGGCGTGCCGGCTTCGTTCGCGGCGGCTTGTTTCTTTTTCAGCGCGGCGTAGTCACGGGCATAGGATTCCTTCAGATCCATCGGGCCACCCGGGTGCACCGGATCGTCCGGGTTCTCACCGAACCAGTCGTCCGGGGTTCGTTCCCAGGTACCGCTGATGTCCGGGCGCGTAGTTTTCTGGGATTTAGACGGCGCGGCGGTGCACACCCCGGCGACGGTCATGAGGACGACGCTGAGGAAGATCGTTGCTGCGCTCAAAGTTCGTGTCGGTTTCATTGAAACATCTCCACGCTGTTGGCTGGCTTGTTCGGTTTGGTTCAGTGGTCATCAGGCGGGGGGACTTTTCCTATCCGCCGCCGGTGAGCACGACGTCACCGATCTTGATCTCCACCAGCAGTCCGCCCGGGTCACCGTTTTTCAGGGGCCTGAAGGACACCTCGGCGCTCTCGCCGGCCTTGATCGAGTCAGCGCTCCAGCCAGCACGCTGCAATGCGTTGACGCTGCCTGTCTCGATCTTGAAGCGCTGGGGCGGTGGGCCGGGGGTATCGAGATAAATCGTGATGTGCGGATTGGTCCAGGCAAAGCGCTCGACGACGCCCTTGACCGTGACCGTCTTGGTCTGGTCGAAGAGTGCGAATGAATGGTGGGCAGTGGCCAGGGATGGCAGGGCACTGCAGGCGACGATGGTCAGCAGGCAAAGCCCCTGACGTAACAGCGGTATTGGGGTCATGACGGGTGCCTCGTTCTTATGCGTTCTTATGGCCCCAGCATAGGGCGGACGCATGAGTGGGCCGTAGCCCAAAACGGCAACCGTTCAACTCTCTGGACATGTTTTCCGCCGGGTGGGGGGAACGGCAAGGAAATGCTTCGCGGGTCCTCTCACGTGCTGATTTGGGCTACCGCACGGACGAGCCGAATCGGAACACTCATGACTCGCCTCATAAATATAAAAACAGGAGAGACGTCATGCGCACCCCCCATTACGCCCCATTGCTTTCGCTGGTTGCACTCTGCGCGTTCGAGCCGCAGGCGCAAGGCTATGAGCTTTACAACGAAAACGAAGGTGGAACCGTCCTGAACGCCGAGCTGTGGGCGGGATTTGGCTGGTTCGGCAGCAGCGAGAATTACCTCGGCGACCCGCAACGGGAACCCGGCAGCATGCGATGGCAGGAAGGGTTCGCCAAGTATGGAATCAGCGGCACGACGGATAAGATCGACGCCGGCTCTATCTACGGCGGATTCAGCATGATCAGTACCGGGTCATGGGGCGACGGCGACGCGGGCGCGATCACCGCGGGAAATGAGAGAGAAACCGCGGTGGAAGAGGCCTACCTGGGCTGGAAGTCAGGTGATTTGATTCCGGCCTTGGGCGTGGACGGCGTGGATTTCTCCTTTGGCCGGCAGATCGTGACGGTGGACGGCTTTCTGATTACCGATGATGGGTTCGCCCCCGGGAACGCTTTCAATCCCATCGAGGGCGTCGCGGATGGCCGGTTTAATCGCGGCGGTGCCTTTTACCTCGGCCCGCGCTTGGCGTTCGGGAATACGGCGGTCCTGAAGCTGGGCGGTACGCAGGGCCTTCACGGCAGCCTGATCTGGTTGAAATCGGACAATCCCGGGCAGTCCAAGACCGAAGTGGCGGCTGCCACTGTCGACTACACGACGCCCATCGGCTCGATCGGTTCGACGTACGTGCGCGGCCTGGATGTCGAAGAACGATACGTCTTTGGCGATCGGGGTGAGCGCAAGGGCATGGACATCTACAGCATCCGTGGCCAGGGTAATGCCGGCATCGAGAACGCCGATTTCGCGTTCGAAGTGGCGCGCCAGGAAAAACGCTCGGGGTCGCAGCGGGCGATGTTCTTCGACGCAGGCTACACCTTCGCCGATGTCAAATGGCAACCGACGGTGAGCTATCGCTATACGCGCTATTCCGAAGGCTGGGACTTCCTGTTCCAGGGCGGTTTTCGCAAACGCTACCAAGGTGAAGTCGGTGTGAATTACGCCGGTTCGGTGACTTCGAACATGCAGATCAATGATGTACTGCTCTCGGTCATGCCGACCGACAAGTTGACGCTTAACGCGATGGCCTTCGACTACCACCAGCTTTCCCGGCGAGGGGAGCAGGATTTCAGCGCACGCGAGTTCGACTTTTTCCTGGATTGGATGGTGACGGACAACATCACGCTCTCGCCCCTCGTCGGCTTCTACAAGCCCGATAAGTGGCTCGGCAATGGCGGCAACCAGAGTGGAAGCGCGTCGACCAACACCTACTTCCAACTCATCGCCTGGGTGAGTTTCTGAGGGCTATCCACGCCGCCAAACATCCTCAGCCACTTCCAACGTGTAGAAGAAGACGCAGGTCATGCCTATGAAAACGCTACCTCTCGTTCATGCAGTCATTGCGCTGCTGGCTATCCTGGCCGCATCCGCGAATCCCTTGTCCGCCGACGCCGCAACGCCCCCTGCAATGTCCAGCGCGGCCAAGCCGAAAGCCGCACCGCCCGACCTCAGCGGACTGTGGATGCCGGTGGGGAGTTCCGTAGACCCCCTTGTCAACAGCACCGGTGCCGATAACCCCGACACCAATGTCGGCCCCCCATTCGGCACCACGCCGGCGCTCAAGGGGGTCTACCTCGAGAGCGCCAGAAAACGGACTGAGGACCTCGCCAAAGTGGGCAGCGAGTTCAAGACGTCGTGCAAGGTGCTGGGCATGCCGACGAACATGGTTGGGCCTTACGCGGTAGAGATCATGCAAACGCCGACGCAGATCAACTGGGCGCAAGAGTTCCTGCGCGAGACGCGTCGCATCTACCTCGATGGGCGTGCCCACCCCAATCCCGAGGAGTCGCCTGCGACATTCGAGGGCCATTCGGTCGCACGCTGGGAGGGAAATGTGCTGGTCGTCGAGACGACCAACATCCGCCAGGAAACCACATTAGGCGAGTACGGGCATGCCGACGACGCGCTCGGCCACGGTCCGCGCATGATCATCAAAGAGCGGATCTTCATCAACGACGAAGGCCTGCTGCAGGTGGATGGCAGGGTCGAAGACCCGGATGCGCTGGTCCAGCCGTGGCAGTGGAAGCCGCTGACGTTCCGCCGTGCGCCCAAGGGGGTCGAGTTCATGGAGTTCGTCTGCGAGGACAGCAATAACGAGTCGATCGATCCCGTGACGGGCGCGGAAATCACGACGATTCCCGAGCGACGGAACCTGAATCAGACGGGCAACAACAATCAAGGAGACACCCAGTGAAGCTCAAATTCATGCTGTTCAGTCTGGCGCTCCTGGGCTTGCCGACACCGGCGGCTTTTGCCCACCACTCCTACTCAGCCTTCGACATGTCGAAGCTCGTCGCGATTGCCGGCACAGTGAGTGAGGTGCAGTTTAAGAACCCTCACGTTTGGTTGTTCGTCGATGTGCCGGCCGGGGACAAGACCGAGACCTGGGCGATCGAGGCCGGCGGCCCGAATATCCTGATGCGCCAGGGCTGGATGGCCAATACGCTCAAGCCAGGCGACAAGGTCGACCTGCAGTTCGCTCCGATGAAGGACGAGACGAAGACAGGAGGCGCCCTTCAAGCGCTGCGGCTGCCCAATGGAAAAACCATCGGGGCCTGGAAATGAAGCCTATGGGCGAGGTTTGGTTGCCCAGGTTTTCCATGGCGGCTTTGCTGGTGCTGACGACGGGCGAGCCCGTCGTCGCGCAAATCCCATCCATGCCGCAAATCTCCCCGGTGCCGCCCAGCGGCCGGTTGCCTCTCGCGTCCGCGTCGAGGCACGGCACCGAGTATGTCGACTTGGAGAGGTTCGGGTATGTAGAGGAGGAGTATTACCTGCTGGGGCTCGCGCCAGCGATCACCGCGTCTGGCGAGCACTTGTTCGACGCCCCCTACGTGACGCGTTTTCTGATCCGCAAACCCAAGGACCCTGGACGCTTCAACGGCACGGTCGTGCTGGAGCCGTTCAGTTGGATGGGCGAACGTGGCGCTGGCTGGATCCTCACCCGCCAGTACCTGATGCGCAAGGGTTATGCATTCGCCGGCTATACACTCAGCATCAATCGACCGGCGAACGATCCCAAGACACTGGATTGGGATCCTGAGCCCCGTAACTTGAACCTCGACTTCATGCGCCGCTACGACTACAAGCGCTACGCACCGCTCGGCAGCTACTACGACAGCGACCGGTTCCGACGCGGCGACGGTCCCGACCAGTACCCGCCCCAGGCGCAGGGCATTGCCGCGCAACTGGCCTTGCTGCTCAAGTCAAACCTCGTACACGGCCCCACCCAGGGGCTCGACGTCAAGCGCATCTACGTCAATACCTGGGCTATCAATGGCCAGCTCTGGCTCGATTATCTCGATCAGGGGCGTCATCAGCAGTGGCGCATGCCGGACGGCAAGCCGCTGATCGACGCCTACATGACGGGGCACGTGGTGTATGGCGACCTGGGGGGCGAGGTGCTCCGGGTTCCGCGCCAAATGCCCATGGACGCGCCTTTCGTGACGGTCTACAGCCAGGCCGAGGTGGTACACGATGCCACCCAGGCGGTCGCGCTACCGCCAGACACCGACCAACCGAAGCTGCGTTACTACGAGGTCACGGGCATGCCGCATCTGCGTCTTGCCGATCAAGGCACCGACGCGACGGAGCCGCATCCGGCTGACGGTGACAAGCGCAACGATCCGCAATGCCAGTCCCTTTATGACGAGCCGGTGGAGACGGTCGTATCCGCGATCCTCGACGCGATGGATCGCTGGGTGCGTGAAGGCACGCCGATGCCCAAGGCTGAACGGGTCGGTCGCGAAGGGAAGGGCATTGCCCGCGACCCGCGGACCGGCAACATGTTGGGCGGGGTACGTCCGCCGTGGATCAAGGTGCCGAGCGCCACCTACCTGACCGACCAGGAAACCGGCTGCGGTTCAGCCTACGACACGAAGGTGCCGTATTCCGCGCAGCGGCTGAAGGTGTTGTATGGCAGTCATGCCAATTATGCGAGTCGTTTCGAGTCTGCCAAACAGCAGACGATCAAGGAAGGATATTTGTTGCCGGAGGATGCGGTACTCGTCAAGCCAGTCGCTTTACCGGCGGACTTTACCGGCCCTCTGCGGTCCGAGCCGTGAGTGAAGGCGTTGGCGTCTTTCGCCAACGCCTCATCAAGTCACAGCATGCGGCGCAGGACATCGTTTCGAGGGTCACGGTCATAGAACCGGTGCTTGAGGGCGCCGGCGACATGCACCAGGATCAGGCCGAGCAGGGTATAGGCGAGGACTTTATGCAGCCATTGGAAGACGACGAACCAGTCGTCATTCTTGCTCAGCAGCTCCGGAAGGTTTACCCCAAAGAAGAACACGCCGTCGCTCATGGTGTAGGTGCTCGACATCGAATAGCCCATCAGCGGCACGATCACCAGCAGCGCATACAGGGTACGGTGGGCGAGCCGTGACGAAACCCGTTCATACCGTGCCAGCGTCTCCGGCGGTTGCGGCAGCCTGGCCGTTTTCACCCGTAGGGCGATCTGGACCAGGACCACCAGGAATGCCAACACGCCAAAGGATTTGTGCCACGGGTAATAGAGCTCGTATTTACTCGCCACTTCGTCATCAAGCCCGGTCATGTGCCAGCCCGCCCAGAGGAGGCCGGCGATGAGCACGGCGCGCACCCAGTGCAAAATCCGCAGGGACGTCGGATACCGATCAATTATTGTTTGATTTGCCGGATTCATCGCGGTCTCTCCATCCATCATCAAGGCATCGAAAATGCACGTTTTGAACGGCCACCCTCTATGTCACTGAGACGTGGAGGGTGGCCGAGCCAGTGCAGGTTTATTCTCAGCTAGGCAGCAGCACGGTAATGACCTTCTCCTCGGTGTAGGCCAGTGCGCCGCTGAATCCGCCCTCTCGGCCAATGCCGCTGGCCTTGACACCGCCCCAGGGCAGGTTGGCGTCCAGCGGGCTCCAGCAGTTGATGCCCACGGCACCGGCCTTTACTGCCGCCGCCACGCGATGCGCCCGCGCCAGGTCGTTGGTCCAGACCGTGGCTGCAAGGCCATAGTTGGAATCGTTGGCCAATGCGATCGCCTCATCCTCGCTGTCGAACGTGATCACCGTGCCGACGGGACCGAAGATCTCGTCCCGGGCGATCGCCATGTCGTTACGGGCGTTGGCGAAGATCGTCGGCCGGACGAACCAGCCTTGCTCAGGGCTCGAAACGCCGCCGGCCAGCAGGGAGGCACCTTGGTCGATGCCCAGTTGGATGTAACGGTTGACGCGATCCAATTGGGCTTTCTTGGCCACCGGCCCCATCTGCACGCCGGGTTGGCGAGGATCACCCACTTTGACGGCGCGTGCGGCATCGGCCAGCGCCGCGGCGAAGCGGTCGGCGAGGCCGCGTTGGACCAGAATGCGTGAGCCGGCGGCGCAGATCTGTCCCTGGTTGGCGAACAGGCCGAGGGAGCAGCCGAACAGCGCGTCATCGAAGGAGGCATCGTCGAAGACGATCTGCGGGCTCTTGCCGCCCAACTCCAGGGCCACGCGCTTGAACAGCACGCCGGCGGTGCGCTGGATTTCGCGGCCGGCTTCAGGGCTGCCGGTGAAGCTGATCTTGTCGACGTGCGGGTGCTCGCACAAGGCGCGTCCCACCTCGTTGCCGTAACCGGTGACCACGTTGATCACGCCGTCCGGGAAGCCCGCTTCCTGGGCCAGTGCCGCCAGGTGCAGGGCCGACTGTGGCGTTTCTTCCGAAGGCTTGATCACGACGGTGCAGCCTGCCGCCAGCAAGGCGGCGAGTTTCCACACGGTGATCATCAGTGGTGAGTTCCATGGAACGATGGCCCCGACGACGCCCACTGGCTCCCGCACCGTGTATGAGAGGGACTTGGTGCCGAAGTAGCCACCGGAGGGAATGGTCCGCCCCTCGAGCTGGTTGGCCCAGCCGGCGGAGGCGCGCAGGTTGGCGACGGCGTTGGGTACGTCCAGCCGGCGCGGTTCGATCGGTGAGCGGCCGATGGCGTCGGCGTCCATATCGGCCAGCAGGTCGGTGTCGCGTTCCACGAGGTCGGCCAGTTTCGACAGCAACCGAGCGCGCTGGGCGCCATCAAGCTGGCTCCAGGCGCCACGTTCGAGCTGGTTGCGTGCGGCCGACACGGCACGGTCGACATCTTCGGCGGTGCCGCGGGCGCAACTGCCGTAGACCTGTTCAGTCACGGGATTGACGAGGTTGATGCGGTCGCCGCCGGAGGCTTCGAAAGACGCGCCTGCGATGAAGTGTTTCAAGTGATCAGTCATTTTGAAGTCCATGGGTGATAGACAGGAGTCGGGGACATGTCACGCCTCGAGGGAGTCCAGAGCGTCGCCGAAGATGTCCAGTGCCTTGAAGAACAACGCCCGTGAAATGGTCAGCGAAGGCATGACGCGCATCACGTTGCTGTAGCGTCCGCAGGGAATCATCAGTACACCGTGGTTCAGCAGGTAACCCATGAGCTGGCCGATTTTTTCCGGCGCCAGTGGCGCCTTGGTGGTCGGGTCCGAGACCAGCTCGATGCCGATCATCAAGCCGCGACCGCGGACTTCACCGACCAATGGGCTGCCGAAGCCACGGATACGTTCCTGGGCTTCCAGCCCCAGTGTGTGGGCCCTGTTGAGCAGATCGAGCTCCGGGTCCTGGAGGATGCTGATGTTGGTCAGCGCCACTGCCGCGGACAACGAGTTGGCGGCGAAGGTGTTGGGCATCGATCCGTCCGGAATCGCCGCCGCCAGGTCCGAACGCATGATCAGGCCGGCCATGGGCAAGTCGCTGCCGATGCCCTTGCCGAAGGTGAGCATGTCGGGCTTCACGCCGGAGTGCTCGACCGCCCACATCTTGCCGGTACGCCCGGCGCCGGATTGCACTTCATCGACGATAAGCAGTGCGCCACTTCGGTCGCAGGCCTTGCGCAACAACTGCAGGAACTCGGGTGAAGGTGGTACGTAACCACCTTCGCCCTGCACCGGCTCGACGATCACGGCAGCCACGTCATCGGCGGCGGTATAAGGGGTGTTCAGCAGGTAATCCACGTAGTCACCGGCAATCTGCTCGGCGCTTTTGTGGGTGGTGTCGAAGGGGAAGCGGTAGGCATAAGGGTAGGGCGCGTGAATGACGCCACCCATCTGGGCACCATAGCCTTTGCGGTAAGCCGTGCCTGTGGTGAGCGCGCCGGACGCGTTCCACACACCATGGTAACCACCGTGGAAGGCGATGATCTGGTGCCGTCCGGTGACGCGCTTGGCGAACTTGATGGCCGCCTCCAGCGCATCGCTGCCGCTTTGGGTGAAGAACGTGATGCAGTCGCCGCGCAAGCCATCGGGCGCGATCTCGGAGAGCTTGGCGGCCAGTTCGGTGCGCCGGGTGCTGTTGACCTCCAGGGCGTGCATCAGCACTTCGGACTGTTCGCGAATGGCTTGTACCACTTTCGGATGGCAGCGACCTACGCTGCTGACGCCCACGCCTGCGGACAGGTCGATGTAGGTATTGCCATCGGCGTCCTTGAAGGTCGCGCCGAACGCCCGGTCCATGGCCACGGGCATGCGTCCGCCGCCGCGCGCCATCGACTCGGTGCGCGCCGACAACGCCAGGGCCTCGGTGGTCCTTGGGCCGGGAATGGCGGAGGTAATCCGCGGGGCATCCGCGAAATGGAGGGATTCTAGTTTGGCTTCACTCATGACGGTCTCTCAGATTTCGGTTTTCAGTATCCCGATCATCCTCGTGGCCCGTTCCTGGCCGGTAGCCCGAATCGGCACATTGGGAGGCCCGCCGCGTACCTTCCATTCGAAGATTTGGCGACCACGAAAGAAAAGTTGCAGAATTCTCTTAATGTGAGAATATCGCTCTGGAAGGCGATCTAAAAACAAGAATATTGGCCGAGGCTTTCGTCATCATGACAAATCTGAACATCAGCCACTTCCACGACATTCATGTCCACGCCGCCACCGTCCAGGAGTGGAGCCAGGACTACAACCAGCTGACCGCTGGTTCGGCTGAGAGCTCACTGATCCAATTGACGACGGCGCGCTGCCATGTCTTTCGTGAGCAGATCAATCAACGTGTCGTGCAGCATGGCGTGGCCCCTCGGGGCAAGATGTGCTTCGCCGTGCCGATCACCGTCCCGGGTACGATCCGGATGCAAGGGCGGGAAGTGGATGACAGCAGCCTGTTCTTTCTTCATGGCGGCGAGGAGTTCATGTTCCATATGCCGATGGGCATGGAGCTGCTGGCGATCACCTTCGAGCGTGAGTTGTTCGAGCAGGCGTTGGCGCAAACCGCCTCGGCCAAGGAAATCAGTCAATTGCTACGTCAGCCGGTGATCAGGCTTTCCACCCAACGCTACGCCGAGGCTCGCCGGCGAATGCTGGCGGCGTTCTCCCAGGCGCTCTGGAGTGAAGAACTCGATAACGCGCAAGAGCGGGACATTGCACTGGAGCAGACCATGCTCGACGAGTTGCTGCAATTGATGACCGACCCCGCCTGCGACAAGCAGCAGCGCGCGCCCAGTTCCACGCGCAGTTACATTGTCGAAAAATGTCACCGCCTGGCGACCGCGCAATCGAACAACGTGCCCAGCGTGGACGAGTTGTGCCAGCGACTCCAGGTCAGTCGGCGTACCGTTCAGAACAGCTTCCGTTCGGTGACCGAGACGACGCCGGTCAATTACCTGCGCTCCGTAAGACTCAACGGCGTGCGACGAACCTTGATGTCCACCCCGGCGTCGCGTCTCTCGATTGGCGACGCCGCCGCCCAGTGGGGCTTCTACCACCTCAGCCATTTTGCGGCGGAGTACCAGGCGTTGTTCGCAGAGTTGCCCTCCCAAACCGCGCGCGCTGCTATCGGCGGTTGTGCGCTTGCTTGAGCATTGCCTGCACAAGGATGTTGAAAAGATGAATAGCCTTCGCCGTCTGCTCAGGGTCTTTGACTTGTTTCGCCCTGAACAGCCGGTCATCGATGTTGACGTTATTTGCCGGGAGCTTGGCTACACGCCTGCCACCGCCTATCGTTACCTGCGCGAACTCGGTGACGCGGGTTTCTTGAAGCGATTGCCCCGGGGCTACGCGCTCGGCCCACGTATTGTCACGCTGGAGCATCAGATGGCCCGCTACGATCCATTGCTGTCCTGCAGCCGGGGCCTGGTCGACAAGCTGGTGGCCGACACCGGCCTGGACGCGCTGGTCAGTGAATGGCACGGTGACTCGGTGGTCAATGTGGTGATCCAGCGGGGCTCCGACGCCGGCCCGGTGGGTGGCGACCGGGGGCGGCCGATCGATCTTTTCCATAGCGCGACCGCTCGGGTCGTATTGGCCTATCTGTTGCCGCGCCAGATTCGCCGTATCTACGACGTCCACGCCAATCCCGCGCAAGCGCTGCATCAGAGGCTGGAGTGGAAACAGTTCACCAAGGGCCTGCTCGCCATCCGCAAGCAGGGCTACTGCATCAGCGAAAGCGAGCTGTACCCGGGACGCAGTGGCGTCGCGGCACCGATCTTCGATGAAAAACACCGCGTGCTCGGGAGCATGACCCTGGTGGGGCGCAGCGAGCGGTTCCGCGCGTTTCAGCAGGGCTACTTGTGCGACCTGGTCACCGGCGCGGCGTCGGAACTCACGGCGCGTATTGCCCACCAGTGAAGTGAGAGGGGCCGCACGCCCTGATGCCTGTCAGCTCGAGGAAAACGGCATAAATCCTGTGGGAGCAAAGCTTGCTCGCGATCGCGGCAGAGTCGTCAATATCGTTGTCGGCTGGCTTACTGCAATCGCGAGCAAGCTTTGCTCCCACAGGTTTTGCAGCTTAATTAACTGGGATTAGCCACACGCCTGGCTTTTTTGAGGCGAGCGCGGCGATTACCGATTTGGGCTAATGGGGCGTTCAGGGAGAGGCATAGGATCGAATCCAGCGTGCGACAAGAACAATAACGCTATTCGGTGACGGTGAGCGTTTGACTGCACCGATCCTACAGCGACTGCCTCATACAATAAGGTCAAGAAAACATGAGTGTACCTCTCCCGGGCAATAGCTCCACGGAACTCAAGCGTGGGGCCTTGGGTGTCGGCTTCATCATCTTCTTCGTGGTTTCGGCGGCGAGTCCCTTGAGCGTCATCGCCGGTGGCTTCCCCATCGGCATCATGCTGGGTAACGGCGCCGGCACACCGGCGTTGCTGATCCTGGCCTTGATGGTGCTACTGGCGTTTTCGGTGGGCTACACCACCATGTCCCGGCATGTGACCAACGCCGGTGGTTTTTATGCGTTCACTTCCCGTGGCCTGGGGGGCTTGGCCGGTGGCGCGGCAGGAGTGCTGGCGATGTTTGCCTACAACATTCTCCAGGTCGGCCTGTACGGCATGTTCGGCGGCGTGGTCAGCGGCACGATGGCCAGCGTCTTTGGCCTGGATTTGCCATGGTGGACCTATTCACTCCTGGCGATGGCGAGCATCGCGATTCTTGGCTATCGCAAAATCGACCTGTCGGCCCGGGTACTGTCGGTGATCGTGATCGCCGAATACCTGGCGATCCTGCTCCTGGACTTCGCCATCCTCAGGACCGGCGGTGACAGCGGCGTCAACCTCGACGCGTTTGACCGCACTCACGTCTTCAGCGGCACGCCGTCCATCGGCTTGCTGTTCTGCTTCGCGGCGTTCATCGGCTTCGAGGCCACCACCATCTACGGCGAAGAAGCCAAGAACCCGCAACGGACAATCCCGATTGCCACTTACTGTTCGGTGCTGCTGATCGGTGGGTTCTACGCGCTGTCGGTGTGGTCGATGGTGATTGGCGTCGGGGCGGACAAGATCGTGGCCACGCTCCAGGCCCTGCAGGACCCGACGACGTTTATCTATGGCATGTCCGACCACTTTGTCGGCCCGCAGCTGACCCAGGTCATCCGCGTGCTGTTCATGGTCAGCATCTACGCTGGACTGCTGGCGTTCCACAACGCCGCGGCCCGTTATTTCTATGCCATCGGGCGTGACGGTTTGCTCCACAGCCGCTTGGGCACCACCCATCGCGTCCATCAGAGCCCGCACATGGGCTCGGCGTTGCAGAGCTTGATTTCCGCCGTGGTGGTACTGATTTTCGCCGCCATGGATGCCGATCCGATCCTGCAACTGTTCGCCTGGCTGTCCAACCTGGCGACGCTTTGCGTGATCTTGCTGATGGCGCTTACGTCCGCGGCGGTATGGGTCTTTGCCCGACGCCACCCCGAGCTCAAGTTGGGGATCTGGCGTGGGCGGATTTTTCCGGGGTTCTCTTGCCTGGCGCTATTGGCGGTGCTGTTTATCGCGGTGGTGCATTTCGATGTGTTGACGGGGGCGAGCAAGGCCTTGTCATACGGTCTCTGCGCGATCATTCCGGCGGCGTTGCTGGTGGGTGTGTTCCTGGCGGCGCGACTGCGCAAGGCGGCACCGCAGCGGTATTCGGTGCTGGGTAGTCACAAGCTATAGATGCTCGCGCGGTGTCGATGGCACTTGAGAGAGATAAGGCTAAGCTCATTGAGTTCCCGCACTCCGGTACCTCGGCAACTGGAGTGCCGGGCTGGACTGTAAAAGCACAGGAGTCTGGCGATGATGCTTCCACGAGCGTTGGCATTCGATGTGTTCGGTACCGTGGTTGACTGGCATTCAGGCGTCGCGCGTGAGGCGAGTCCATTCGTGTCGACCTACCTGCCCGCGATCACTCCCGCAGAGTTTGCAATGCAATGGCGCCGGTTGTATGCGCCAGCGCTGCGCGAGTGCATTCAGGGCCATGGAGGCTTCGTTGTCCTGGACACATTGCACTACGAGACGCTGGTCCAGTTGTTGAGAACCTACGGCGTGGAAGTCGACCAGGTTGCCCCCGAGGCATTGCGCACGCTTGCCCATGCCTGGCGCCGCCTGGACCCTTGGCCCGACGTGACCGAGGGCCTGGCCCTGTTACGCCGACGTTTCGCGGTGGTGACCTTGTCCAATGCCAATGTGGCCTTGATGATCGCCATGAACCGGTACAACGGTTTGCAGTGGGACGCGCTGCTGGGGGCGGAATTCGCACAAACCTATAAACCGGATCCAGCCGCGTACCTGTCCACGGCAAAGGCACTGGGTTTGAAATCCAATGAACTTTGCCTGGTGGCCTGTCACCACAGCGATCTTGCTGCAGCCAGGAATTGTGGCCTGATGACGGCCTATATCGACCGACCCATGGAATACGGTGGAGCACCTGCCCCCGATGCCGCCGACGCCCAGGATTGGGATTGGCAGGCGGACAGTTTCATCGAGCTTGATTACAAGCTCCGGTGAGCATAAGGGGCGGAAAGGCCAGCGTTGTATAGCCTTTGAGGATGTGACGCATAGACGATCCCGACTGCCGGGACCTACTGATGCATCTCCGTTACGGACATGGTGAACACCAACCTGGATCTGCCAGCGTTGGAATAGGAGTGGGGAACATCGGTCCTGGCCACTGCCGAGCTTCCCGCAGGGAT
>Ga0307408_100002038_pt1 | contig 14545 bp, 11 predicted proteins | sample 322Cmetagenome_FD_202116 | JGI IMG/M metagenome (GOLD analysis project Ga0307408, IMG submission 202116) | Maize rhizosphere microbial communities from greenhouse at UC Davis, California, United States - 322HYB-C-3 | ecosystem: Host-associated > Plants > Roots > Rhizosphere > Soil | place...
CGTATTGCAACAGCCGTCAGGATGACGGGGATTGGTCGATCAAAGCTCTATGAATTGATCCAGGAGGGGGCGATCGACATCGTGAAGATCGGCTCCGCCACCCTAATTCCGGTTGCCAGCTTGCATCGACTGCTGGAGCGAAATCGACGGTGACAGGGCCGTCGCCTCGACTTTTTTGACTTGCGGCTCGCTTGCCGAATGAAGCGGGAATTAAACAGGTGCCACCGGCCTTATTATTTCTCGCCCAATGCGGCCGATCAATCGAGTTGGAGAGGCGCGCGCACCCCTTGCTCAAAGATCAATCGTCGTCCAACTCACGCAGCGCGGAACGTATTCTTGGCCGAAGGGAGTTTACAAATGCGTTGGTTCGTTCTTGGAGCCATGCGATCGCGGCTGATCTATCGTCGGCTGCTTCTAAATTCTGAACCGCAAACTTCTGTGAAACGATGGGCTCATCCTGTGTGAAGTCGACTGTGGCTTCAGGGCCGAGTTCACTCCGGATGTCCGAGGCCTGGCCGGCCAGCATCTTAGCCGCCCTTTCACCAACAGAATTGACGTTCCACGACAAGTCGAGGCCGACACTATTTCCGCGCATGTCTCGATAAACCGTAAGCCAGCTGGTCCCGCCCGGAGCTCCAAATTTGAATACAACGTGCCCGCCACGAGCGGCCGGGGGTGGCATCTGGTCGGGATCATCGAGATGTAGGCCCGACAGAAAGTCGCGCCAGAAGGCTTGGCGGATGCCATTGCGGCGTTCGCGACCCGCTGCGCGTTCTGGTGTTTCGCGCCGCGCGTATGGTTCGTCGTCATCCATAGCATCGTCTTCGACGACGAAACCGTCAGGAACGGCAATTACATTGCGAACAATCGTCTGAGTTTTGGCCAAGACTCGAGGTACGACCAGTCTTGCGCCATCAGGGAGTGCATAGATTGGCATTTCAACTAGCCCGAGCGTGAAATGCAGGCCAGCGTGGGCCTGGAGATATTCGGTTATCGCCTCGACACCCTCGCGAATGCCATCGCCGACGATCAGCAGAAGAAAGCGGCCGCGCCGCAGGTTGAACGTGAGAGCATCGTTGAAGGCGATTTCATCAACCTCATGCCCCGCATCTCTCACCAGTTCGAGCAGAACATTGCCAGCACGACCCAAGCGTCGGCTCGCTTCGCGCTGCAGGTCGGAAGCTGACCACCGCGTGAGCTCCTTCGAATAGTCGAGGATTTGGCCGATGACCTCCCGTCGTCCTTCGGGGTTCCGCCAAAGCTTGCATTCCACTAGGACTGGCAAGCCGCTCGGAGTAATTAAGAGGTTGTCTATCGCGCCTGCGGGGGTCAAGAGTTCCCGGCAGATTGGCACCGGATCAGCAAACAATGGGTCGATTTCGGAGATCGGCAGACACGCAGAATGGCGATGTACGAGGTCCTGGATCGAAGCTTCGTTGATTCCATGCCCGCCAACGCCAAGCGGCATGGGCACCGCAGCAACAGCCTCTGAACCGTCGGGGGCCAAAAGCAAGGGTGCACTATGCTGGCGGCTCAAAGCAGTTCACTCCTCGCAGCAGTGACAAGCTGGTGCGTACTAGTCACAGTGTTGCCGGCGGTCCGCATTACAGTCGCCAATGCTTAGCAAACAGGTCGAGCAGCAGCTTATGCCGCTTTTCCAGAATCTCGCTGTTCCAGACGTCGTGGCCCAATATCTGGGTCGTCAGCGGAAAAGGCGACACCCCACCATTTGTGAAATAAGCCTCCTTTTTGCGAGCCAGTTCGTAGTTCGAAGCGGAGCTGTTCTTCTTGCGGGTAAGCAGCGCCAGATTGCCAAGGCGATGGGTCCAGCCTTTACGGACATCGTCGTCGGGGAACCAGTCCAGCCAGAGACTCCCGATGACCGGCGTCTGCGGAAGTACATGCTCGACGGTAACCGAGGGATAGTCATACGTCGCGCCACCCCCGGAAAGAAGATCATCCAACCGCAAAAGGATGGATGAACGGGCACGAGCCGACAGACTTTCATAAACAGGACCATCCAACGCCTGGAGCGCGCGTGCGCGCTCCTCAGCGGTCAACTGAAGCGCGCTTTCCTCAACATTAAGATCGGCACCATCCTCGATTTCGCGCGTCATGCGGGAGAAGCGTTCCAGACGATCGTTCACTCCCCAGCGGCACAACAGCATGAAATAGGAGAGACGCTCGAGGTCAGCAAAGAACTCAGCCATCGCGCCTGCGTCACCGCGATATTTTACTGCGAATGCGAGCGCAGGAGGCACCCAATCAGAGAATTCAAGCCGGTTGAGCCATTTCAGGTGATGGTTGACCGGCTCTGCCCCCGCTGTACTCGAATAGCTGCTCTCGCGGATTTCCTCGAACGCCAGCGCGTGGGGGTAGATGATGTCGCTGATTAGAACGTGCGCATCTTTGCCCTTGGAGACATGGGCCTCGAACTCGCGCAGTAGCGTGCCCTGCGGCTTTGCTTTCCGGTAGATCATGCGGATATGACCGAAGAGCTCGACGAACGCGTCTCGGCCCAGCTGTTCTTCAATGTCTTCCCACCGTTTGGTGTAATGGTCGCGCTGATCTGCCGCGACGTTACCGATGATCTCGGCCTTCAGGATATCGGTAGCCGAAAGGTCCAGTCCGCGACTGTTCATCACCGAAAAGATTCGGTAGGCGGCGTCAAGATCGGGCGTCGAGACCACCACAAGGAAACAGCGCATCGCAATGAACTGCGCGAGGCGAACCACCTCGGACTGATCCAGTGCGCTCAGCCGTTCAACATATTGTCGGGCATTGCGCCGCAGCAGGCTGCGACTGTCGGACAAAATGTCTGCGCTGGCGACCAGTCGAGCTATGCCCCCGGGTAGCTGCACCCAGGTCTGGAAGAACTCGCGATCCCGTTCTCGCAGAGCGAGACGGAACCGGTCCTCGGTTCCCGAGATCAGGCTACCAGCCTGGTAGAGGAACTGGGTGATCTCCTGTGCCCTGTCGGAAGGCAGAACCTCCCTCAGCGTGGCGAGCAGGAGCGTCAGCGTGGTGAGACGCTGCTGTCCATCGACGACATCTGCAGATGGCGAGCCTTCGGTTTTAATGAGCACGATGCTGCCCAAGAAATAGGGAGACATTTCCGGGACAGGACAGCTTTGCTCGCGCATGAAGGACAATAGATCGTCGAGTAGCTCGCCTGCCTGTTCGGGCGTCCACGCGTAGGGCCGTTGGTAGCCGGGGATGTTGAACTGGAATTCATCGCTGAATATTTGTCCGACCTTCTTCTCATGTGCTGATAATGTAGACGCCACGCAGATTTCCTCGTTCATATATTCTACTCAGGGTGGGCCGCACCCTGCTGCAGCGATGTGCTGCGATTTTGTTTCGCTCCCGAAATCCGGGAATGCCAAAGCCTGTGTCTTAGGTTGAATGAATTGCAGGCGGGTTATCGCATCATGCTTCGCCGAGGACGGCCTACCAAGGCCAACCCTCTCCGTGGACCCGCATCCGTAACGCAGCGTCAGGAGATCATTCGGCTAGGTCAGGACAACCCTTGTCATAGTGGCTGCAATGGGCTGGTGCAGCCAGAATTCATGACAAGGCTTGCCTGTGACTTCCTCGAGCGCCTGGGCGTAAAGGGCGGCCTGCCCTGCAAAAGCCTGTAGGCGTTCGCCATCGATATCCATGATGCCGGGGAAGCTCTTGTGATCAACGACGATGTATCCGTCAGGGGTATCGGCGAGGAGATCGATCCGCCCGGCGATCAGCTGAGTATCGGCTAAGGCGTGGACAGGCCACTCCCGCATGATCCTTGCCGATGGGAAACGGCTGCCAAGAAACTCATGGAGACGCCGGGATGCCTCGACGAGGTCGCCAGGCGCCAGTTCTGGCGCCGACCAGCGCTTGAGCAGCCAAGTCGCCCGCTCTAAACGGAAGACACTGTCGTGGCGGAGATCATCATAGGCAAAGAAGCGATGGCAAGCCTCTCCCACGGCATTCATGTCGGGCTTGCCAGCAATCGTGAGGCGCGGGCCTAGGATATGGCGCTCGCCGATCGTCACTTTGCCGGGATAGACCGCTTTGCTGGGGTTCAACCGCAAGGGGCGCTGCTCAACACGGACAACCGTTGGCCGTTGGTGATCGACGCCAATGCTTTCGTCCGCCTCGGGTGCGACCGGCGCGCCGCGCGAGGTGAATATCAGTCCGCCAACGCTAACCTGATCTGCTGCAAGGGAGATATGGGCTTGGTCGCTATCATCACAAAGTTCGTTGAGCCAGGCCGTGGGGCGCCCGGTCAGTGCCATGATCTGATAGTCGCGTGCCCGTGTCATGCCGACATAGAGGAGCCGTGTCCGCTCGAGCCGTTCTGAGGCAAGCGCGTGAATGCCTTCCGGGCTCAACGCTGCGCTAGCATCGAGGCCGACATCTTTTTTCTGATCGCCATAGGGCCAGGGCCAATAGTGAAGCACGCGGCCGTCAAGCGGCGACTGCCAGTTTGGCTCCGTCTCGTTGCGGGCAAACAGGCCAAAAGGCGAGCCCTTGGCTTCAGCTTCAAGCTCAGTCAGGATCGTGACCGGCCATTCAAGACCCTTGGCGCCATGGTAGGTCAGGAGCTGGACCGCATCAGGATGCTGGCTTTGAGGCTGGGCCGCGTCGGATCTTGACCCAAGCCACTCGCACAAGCCCGTGAGGGTTGCCGCCTGTCTGTCAACCCGCTGCTCGTCCTGATATGTCTCGGCAAGGGCGCGGAGCGCTTCTAGGTTGTGGAGCCGCTGCTCATAGGCTCCCCAGCGTCCGATCAGTCCACCAAGACCCTCGATATGGAGCACTGCGTCAAGGGCTTCCGCAGGCGTCAATTGGTAGGCGTGGGCTCTGATGTCCGCCAAGTTTTGCGCAAAGGGAAGGCTGGCAAGGAGCGCCTCGGCCGCTTCCTGACCGAACGCAGCATCCAGCCATTCTTCGTCATCTTTGGTCAGCCGCGCCATCTCGGCGAGAGCCAGCGTATCGCTCGGATCGGCGACCCAGCGCAGTGCCGCAAGGACCAGTTCGGCCTCCGGCTGGTCAAGAAGGCCGACGCGGGCCACCGCGACGCGGACACCGCGGGCGCTGAGTGCCTTGGCGAGGTCGATGACGCCATCATTGCTCCGACATAGGATGGCGATGTCGCTACCCCGGACCGATCGGGGGTCACCTTGTCGCGGCATGATTGGCCAGCTTTCACGATTGGCAAGCATGCCTGCGACCATCCCGGCAAGAGAGTGGGCGCGCAGATCTTTGTTGCTCCCGGCCAGCGTCCAGGTGCCGAGCGCCGAGGGCATGTCAGGAGGGTCGGTGCGGGCCCAGTCCTCGAAAGCAATCTCTTCGTGGTCCATGCCGATTTTGCGGAAGTTCGGCAGAAACGCGGCATTGGCGAACTCGCCAAGCGATGGACGCGACCGCCAGGACCGACGCAAGTAGCGTACACTGCCTCCTGTGCCAGCGGTTATCTGTCCGGCTGCGGTGCGGGTGAGCTCCGGGTCGGCGTCACGAAAACCATAGATCGACTGTTTAGGATCCCCGACCCAGACTGAATGCGGTGCAAGGCGTGCCAGTTCGGAAAAGATAGCGATTTGGATCGGGCTCGAATCCTGGAACTCGTCAACGAAGACCGCCCCGATCAGTTCTGAAAGCCGTTCGCTGTTCGCAGGATTGCGCAGGATTTCAAGCGCAAGCATTTCCTGGTCGACGAAGTCGATGAGGCCGTGCGTTTTCTTATACTCTGCATAGGCATCCATGCAGGCCGCCGCGCACTCGAAAAGCGCGCCGATGAAGTCGGTGAGGTCCTGCCGTAGGCGCGGGTGCCGGGCGTGAGCCGAAGCCGCTGCAATGACGTCGACGAACATGGCCTCATCGGCCTTGGTGGCGCCAAGTTTGCTCAACTGCGCCCAGTTGACCCATGGGAGCAGTTCACCACGTTGCAGTAGCGGAACGGCGGCGTCTATTCGCGGCAAGTCCTTATCGATTGTGCCTTTCTTCAGCAGCGTCCGGCGGGCCGGGGTCAGCTGAGCGGCCAGCGCGAGGATTGCATCGCGCAACTCCCCGTCCAAGGCGTCGGCAGTTTCGCCGGGACCCGGCTCAGGGAGGAGCGCCGTCAAGCTGGCGATTGAGTGTGCGGCCGAGTGGGCCAGCGCCTCGCTGGCGATCCCGTTAGACCTGGCGGCGTCGACAATGCGCCGCGCCGTATCCTGCCAGCCCCGTCTTGTGCCTTGCTTGGACTTATAGTCACGCGCCTCGATGCTAAGCCTTTCTGCCAGCGGCGCGATGGCCCCTATGAAGTCCGTTATTATGGGTCCCACCGCCCGAGCGAAGGTCGCCCCTTGCCGGTCTTCGGTGATCACGTCGGCGGTCGGCGAACGTCCCAGCTCGAATGCGAACTCGCTGATCAGCGAGCCGCAGACGCCATTCACTGTGCCTATGCGGGCGGAGAGCAGTCCGGCGGCGCTCTGGGGCTTACCAGCCTTGATCAGAGCGGTACGGAGGCGGCCGGCGAGTTCCGCTGCCGCCTTCTTGGTGAAGGTCGTCGCCAGCAAGCGCGCGGGCGAAAGGCCGTTCTGGATCGCCGAGCAAATGTCCTCGACCAGCGTGTAGGTCTTGCCCGTACCCGCCGAGGCGATGATCGTATCGACCCGGCCGTAGGCCGGTGTTGAACCCGTCATTGGAGACCCCTCACACGGCAAAGGCTGCGATAGTCGCACCACTTGCAGTTGGCTTCCCGAACGAGGCTTGCACCCGCCGGCAGATAGTCGTCAGCGCCTTCGACCCCCGTTGCGACCAGATAGCCTGCGTCTGCCGCATCGCGCCATGATTTCCAGCTTCCCTGGACGGCGGTCCACGTCTCGGGAAGAGTTCTTGCGCCGGCAAACTCCCGGCCGATGAGACCCGACGAAGTCAGGGTGAAGAACTGCCGCTGGTTGAGCATAAAATAGCCGGCGCGATAGGGCGCGTCCTCGGCCGCCATGGCGCCATAGGTTGCAAGCTGTACCGCTTGCCCGCCCGCGAGCTCTTTTCCCCGGCTATCGGCTCGGCGCGTCCATTTGAGATCGACGATCACGATTTCCCCTGTCGTATCGCGGGCGATAAGGTCGATGGCGCCGCGCACAGCAAGTGCGTCCTCGAATTCACCGCTGACCTGGAGCTCGGTTGCTTCCACGACAAGGCCGTTCTCTGTAAGGCTTTGGGCAAGCGCTGCCATGGCCTCGGGCAAACGGCGTTGTGCAAAAGCCAGTTCGCTTGCAAGTGCGGGATGGCGGAGCGGGGCGGCGATCTGGTCAATGGTTGTGTCAAGCAGGGCAAGGGTGCGCTCCGCCGCGTCGTCTGGGGACGGGGGATGACCAGGTTCGAACACATGGCGGGCGATCGCGTGGGCGAGGTTGCCTAGGAGCCTGTTCTCGTCCGGGATCGAGCGGGCGCGGCCAAGCCTTAGCCCGGCGACGTGGTTCAGCGCCCATTTGAGCTGGCAGGAGAGCAGGTTCTCAAAGGACGTGGCGGACTCGATCCGCCCTTCAAGACGCGCTGCGTAGCTGGCTGGCGTGGTCCATCGCATCTTGGCGACAGAGACGGGCGAGCGGTCGAGTGCGACGCGCACGAGTTGTTGGCCAGCAAGCTCGGAGTTTTCGCTCGCCAAGGCGTCCTCGAGCCTTATGATGTCTGCGGACTCTTCAAGGGCGGACGCAATTCTATGCGCTACGGGATGGCGCCCGGCTTCGTCATGGGCATCGAGTCCGCCGTTCACCAGCAGCAGACGCTTGCGGCAGTTAAGGATCGCCCGCTCCCATGCGGCGCTCAGCGCCTGTCCGGCAAGCGCCGGATCATCGAGGGCGCAGTCCATTGATGCCAACATGTCGCGTTCCGCCTGCGTCCAGGGTTGGCGCGAAGTGCCTTCCGACGTGCTCGTGAAATCCCACCACATGACATAATCGACCGGGTTCCAGATTGCACCCGGGTGGGCGGCTGTCCGCCAATTGGCCGCTTCGGCAATGGACGCGGGATTGTCATGGCCCGTATCGAGTGCTTGGTCGATGATCCGCTCGATGAGGATTCGGGGCAGGAGGGGGCGATCGAGCGCCACCAGTGCACGGCGCACGTCGGTGGCAAGCGCAGCGGTCGCGAGATAGAGGGAGTCGGGATTACTGGCGTGGCGCGAGAGCGCCCAGGCGGCGGTGCGGTCGCAGATCTCAGCGGCATCGACGATGGCCATCCCCGCGACCGGATCGCTCAGCGCGGGTTCGGCCCAGGCGCGCCAACGCGCAATCCGTTCGGCAACGGCCGCGAGATCCTTTTCGCTCGTGGCTGCCGCCTCCTCGGCCTCATGGATGCGGGTCCAGGTCTGTGTCCATATATCGCTGCCGCGACCCGGTGCCTCCTCGAGCGCTTTGGCAAGGCGTGAGGCTGCGCGGCCTGCTATCGGCGACCGAGCGAAGAGCAGCAATTCCATAAGCGCGTTTGGGTCGAACGGACTCCAGGCGATCTTGAATCCCAGCAGAAGGAGCTGGAGGGTTCCGCGATGGGGCGAGCGACGGCTACGGCCGGCCCGGGGCTGGCCGGCGGCCGCAAGGCCATGATCCAGAAGCTGAGTGTCGCCGTTTTGCGCGAGCAGGGCTACGCTGTCCGGGCCCGTGCTGACGAGCTCCGACCATTGGCCGACGATTTCGGCCGCTAGGACGCTGCTAGACGCAGTGGCTAGGGTAAGCGACCCATCAGGGGCTGCGGCGTGAGGTTCTCCCGTCAACATCCAGCGCTGAAGCTGTCCAAGTGCAGTGCCCGCCGGCGCGGTGGCGAAGGGTTCCAGAGTTTCGATCAGGACACCGTGCTCTTCAAGTTTTGCGAGCAGGAGCCGCCAGCCACAAGGAAGAAAGGCGCGCTGGTCGATCAGGCGAACACGCCTGATAGTTTCGGATATGGTCGAGGTGATGGCGTCGGCCGTCCGACGCACTCGATCAGCAAGTGATGCCGGGAAATCCACTGTCGCTGCTTCGGCCGCAGCCAAGTCGGCGATCCGCCCGGCCGGCCAAGGCTTTTCGGCTTTCCAGCCTGATTCGACGAGCATGTCGCGCCATGAAAGCAGCGTGCGTGCCGTTGACCAAGCATCTACCGCGAAGGAGGCGGACCAGAAGCGCTCACCTTTATCCACGGCGGCAAGGGCGGACTGCCAAGCCGCGATCCGTACAACATGTGCGGATGGTGGCTCAGAGAGGCCGTAGATTGTTTCCAGCAGGTCAAGGAGACCGCTTGGTCCAACGACGGGAGCACCTAGCGCACCCTTTGATATACCTCCGTGGTCAGGTACCGCTCCGCCATCGGCGAACAGTCCGAAGACGATATCCATAGTTTTCTCCCCAAGCTTTGATGCCGGGTCAAAAGATGTCTGGCAAGGAGATCTGCGCCCATAATGCGACAAGACCTGTCGGCCTCGCACCTAATTGTGTCTGTTTAGGTGCCTGATCAGATTGGGTTTGGCGGACTTGCTCCCCAATTTTGCTCCACGAAGTCTCGCACATGCGGCCGACTGCAAAATTCGCAGTCTGCAATGCGATTGCGCAATGCGCGAAGACGATTGATGGGCCGACCCCAAGGATCAACCTGCCAGTAGTTGGTTGCGGCGAGACCAGCCTTGAACCGCAGCATCTCTACGACGATCAGCGCTCCGGCCAAGCTACTGACGAAGGCGAAGGGAGCAAGAACCTGGCGCCCTTCCGGGGTGCTGAGCGCCTGTTCAGCGCAGAGCTGCTTGAAGAGGCTGTCGTAAGCCATGCCGACAAATGCGGAGGTAGGTTGGTCCGGATACCGCAATGCGATCAGGGCAGCTGCCGAAGGCGTTATCAGGTTCTCCTTCACCATGGCGATATCGATGCCAAGGCCGTCTGCAATGGCGCGCTCACGGACATTCTCGAGTTCCACATGTTTATAAATACAGGATAGGCAGGCATTATCGGTGGGAAGTTCATGGGAATGGACGACCACCGAACGGATGTCAGTTGTCGATGCATCGAACACTCTTCCCGGCACCTCCGCCTGAATGCTCCGTCGAACGCGTCGGCTGTCGACCGTCACTATCGCGGTGTGCTGCATCCCTTTCGATTTCACATATTCGTGAAAGTCGCCGACGAAGGGTTCCAGGGTAACGGCTTGCAGATCGGCATGCGCGTTGCGCGCCAAAGCGACTGCCTTATCGACGCCAACATCGGCGTCTTGAAGATACAGGCATCGGTTCAAGTTGCCTCCGCCAACCTTCTTGGGGTCCACGATCAGCATATGGCCTCTTGCATGGACGTGGCGCAGCGCGCGGATGAAGCCGTGACCGACAGCACCCGCACCGATAAGAACCGCCTCATCCAGATTCAGGGACGCTTCGAGAGCGGAATCGGTGATCCCAAGATCCGTAACCGTGACGGTAAGAGGAAGCGCTGCCGCTGGGATGCCTTGCGAATTAATCGCCTTGCTGAGTGTCGCAGCCGCGACTGAACAGGCGGCAACGGCCGCAAAGAGACCATGAGGCAATGAGCAAGAAACGCTGACCGGCTCCGTAGCGATCACCACCTTCTGTCTGTCGATTGAAGCATACAGCCGGGGAACGGTTCCTTGCGCATCGACATCGCCAATGACAAGTTCGACCGCAACATGGTTAGAAGGCTCCGTTGTGATGGCGACCGTGCGCTCAATCAATGAGCAAATCTCAGATGCCCACCGCTGGCTCTTTTCATCCGATGCAGACGTGATGAGGACCGTTCGGTTGAGGCGCTCGGCCGCTTCATCCTCCTGAATGCCGATGAGCGATGCGAGCATCCTCGCGTTTTCTTGCTGAGCATTGATCACGACGTCACTCCGATTCGGCCAGACGGGCCGCCACTGGGTGCGGGCACCCATTCGTTCTGAGCGGAAAGCTCGTATGTCGCCGCCTGCTCGAAAAAGTTGGCAGGGGTCGTGCTGGCGGCGAATTGGGGAATAACCAGAGAGAGCGCGCCCTCGTGGCGGACTATCGCCCATTCGTCATCCGCCTCGGAATGGAATGCCCGTCCAGGATGACTGTGGACTTGCGCCACAATCTTGAGACGCTTCGCGCGCAGATGGGCCATCAACGCCCGCAAGCTTTCCCTCGGCAGCTTGAAATAGTCGACATCAGTGATCTGGTCCGGCCTGTAGACCTCCACGATAGGGTAGGGCGGCCGGACCGCCGAAAGCGGCGCCAGCCAAAGCACCACCTGCTCTTCGCCAACGGCGCCACCCGCGCGAAGGACGCCGATCGTCTGATCGAGCGTCTGAAGGGAGCAATTGATAGTCGTCATCTTACCGCCTTCTTCCAAGCGCGATACAACTGGGCGACAATGCCGATGAGGTCGTTGCCCGGCTTCCCCCGATAGCTGGACCACAGTTCGTTCACGTGGCTCGGATGCGTGTGATACTCCTGTGCTCCCCGCATGCAGACGAAGAAGCGGTTGGTTGTCGGATGGTGTCCGGGGTGAAAGACGCCACCCACGTTTGGCGGTGCGGCTTCTACGGGGGTGCCATCCGCTTTCAGCAATTCGATGCTGGGCGGAAATTCATCCCATCGGCTGCAATCGAGGCGGAGCCGAAGGGGGGCAGCGACCGGATGCTCGAAGATCACATCGAAAACGGGGTATTCGCTGCTAACCACGGTCCAGCCCCAGCGTTTGACAGCTGCCAGATCGAGGCGGACCATGTCCGCCTCGAATGCCGATCTTGATAGTGCCTCAAGCATCGCCGCCACCACCTTCCAGAGGCATCCAGTCCAACTCGATCGTCCCGGTAAGTCCCGCTTGGGCAAAGGTCTGCGAGATGATCACATCGGTGCCAGCTACACTGGCGACCCAATCCGTGGTTTCGGTCAGTCCCAGCTTCCGTGCCGCCTTTTCCAGCACCGAAGAAATGAGATCGCTATCCTTGACCTTCAGCGCACCTTCACTGGGGAAGATGCCGCTCGTGGTCAGAACCGTGACCAGCAGCTTGCCGGCCCCATGCTTCGGGCGGGAGACGATGTGTTCGACGCCTTTGGGACCAAGCGACAGGGTACCACCTGCCGCCAGCACGACATCAGGCTCGTCCTCGCGCTCTAGAACCCACTCATGGCCGCTGGGCGGCGACCAGATTGAGTAAAATTCTTCAGTGTCCATGACGTCCGTGCCCCAAATCTGCCCGATCTCATTCACCGTGAAGGAGAAGGACTCGCCGGAGGGGAAAACCCGCAGGACGGCGTGCGGATGGTCAGAAAGCCTGATCTTGTCTTCACCGAGGAAAAGGTGCGTGCGCCCCTTCTCGACGAGAATAGCGACATGTTCGCTGGCAGGCGTGAAGCCAGCGGCATTCAACGCCTCGCGGGTTTCGATCAGATCGTCATCGAAACGCAACATAGTGCCGTTGACTTCGAGGTGGTTGTCGGGGCGAACCCGCCCGGCATCGAGGGTATCCATTTTTGCTTTACTCCGCTGTCGCGACAAAAGTGCCGCGACTCTTGACGACGGGCTCATTCAGACTAAAATGCCCCATGAGTCTCGATCTGGACTAAGTATGTATCGGGACTATATTGCGCGTCAAGTCCATTTATAGACGAGGAGTGTTCTGTCATGGTCACGCACGCCCCCGACGCCCATATGGGCGCCGGGCGATCAAGGATTCCGGTCGAACTAGAGGCCTTCTTCGGCATGGCTGAACGATGGAATCTCTCAACCGATGAGCAAATCCTGCTTCTAGGATCACCCGGTCGTTCGACATTTTTCAAATGGAAGAAGGAGGGCGGCAATCTGCCTGCTGACACCCTGGAGCGGCTTTCACATTTGTTGGGTATCTGGAAATCGCTCCGGATATTATTCACTGTCGATGAGCAAGCGGAGGAATGGATACGGCGGCCGAATCGATATTTTGACGACGCAAGTGCGCTCGACGTGCTTCTGGAAGGCACGATGATGAGCATCTATAAGGTTCGGAGATTTCTGGATGCGCAGCGTGGCGGTTGATTTTGGACCTATCGTTCCCTGGAGCGGCGAGACCTATCGGCTCATCCCTTCTCGCTTTCCCCCGGTAGCCGTATACGAAGGCCTGGTCGCCAATGACCGCTTCGCCGATCTCGTCGAAGTCGAGAATTTGACAAACCCAAGGCTCAGGGCTCAGGGACGCATTGCCGACCTGGCTGGCGAGAATCCAGACACATCGGCGCGGCTTCAGAACTGGAATCACGCCCCTTTCGCCTATGGCAATCCCGATGGCAGCATTTTCTTTGACGAATTGACGCCTTGTCTTGAGGTCGCGACCGATCGGCAGACAGCACTCGCGGTGTCGGTGGCGCGCCGAGAGCGTTTCCTAGGCTATACCCGCGAGCCTGCAACCGGCCTGGACATGCGAATGCTCAAGACACCTGTTGATGGTCGCTTCTTGGATCTTAGGTCGCTCGAACCTGAGGAATTCGAATCGCGTGGTCGGGAACTGGGAGCAAAGCTGGCGGAAAATGCGCATGGAATCCTTTATCGACCGATTGAACGTCCGACTGCTACCGCCGTCTCCATCGTGAACGCTCAGGTACTCGGGCGAGCGATACAGACCGTCCACTTTCGCTTCATGTGGAATGGCGATCGAATCGCCACCCTATACTCATTCGATGCAGCGGGCACGGAGATCAATACCATCGACCTCCGAGGCGAAGCAGACTGCATCGCCGCCTAGGTGCGAATGTTGGATTTTTCCGGGTTGGCAGGAATCCTTCCGGCATCCCAGCCTTCAAGGCGGACCACCTCATGATAGCTGCACCGGGGTTGTTTGCAGACGATACTTGGTACGACCCGCCCATCGGCTTCGATCGTATGATCACGTAAGGTGATGCCGTGTCCTTGGGAGCATGTCACCTCGGCCTTGAAACGCGCAATCGTGCTCGGATGACTTGGCTTCCACTGTAGGCGGGGAGGCTTTCCATCCCCGTAATGGCGGGCAAGCGATCGAAGCGGGTAGTTGGGCCGATGCGCCCGTCGCGTCGCGGCCGTAGGGGGGGATGCGGGGCTCGCAGGACGCGTCGAAGCGTCGGTTTTCTGTGCTGGACCAACAAAAAAGCGGACGATCGCACGTAACCATCTCGGCATTGGCAGCTCCAGTTCTGATCAACCGCGCTGGCAAAAAACCAGACTGTTCTCTTATTGTTCGTAGCTCAATGCGGGTTCGGGCTCAATCGAAACTCCTCATTGTCAATGCCATCAAGATCAAAATCTATTGAAGACGGCTGCGTGCAAAGGTGGATTGTGGTAGATTCGTACAGATAGAAAAATATTGTCAAAACACGGGATTCGGGAATCGAACCTCGCCCGCATTTTGCGTTGCGGGTATATATGAGGGTATCGACAATACCGGTTTTTGAAGACTAAGGTTTTTAAACAATTGCATAATTCTTAAATGCGAGTCCTCTTCTGGCACCATTTTTTCATTTGCGCGCTGAAGCCCCAAAAGCGAAGCTATATCATCGCTGACGGGAAAGGACTTTGCATCGAAGTGGCTGTGAGCGGGTCGAAGCTGTGGCGCTTTTGTTATCGGTTTG
>Ga0307408_100002039_pt1 | contig 14543 bp, 5 predicted proteins | sample 322Cmetagenome_FD_202116 | JGI IMG/M metagenome (GOLD analysis project Ga0307408, IMG submission 202116) | Maize rhizosphere microbial communities from greenhouse at UC Davis, California, United States - 322HYB-C-3 | ecosystem: Host-associated > Plants > Roots > Rhizosphere > Soil | place: USA...
CCCCCATTGGAATGAGACCTGTACTATTTGTAAGAATAGATTGCTCCGCTCCTCCGTTAAGCATCATCGCAAACTTAATTTTATTATTAGAAGCAGTAGTATTAACTCCGTTTGGGACTAAAAACATATAGTTCCCTTTATTATCTCCAAAATCAAACAAGCGTTGATACGGAGCGCCCGCTGTTGTTCCGTCAACATTCCATTTCATATAGGCAGCAATAGTAATGGCATCATGATTTGCGACTACTCCATCTGCTAACTTTATATAATCAGTTGTCCCGTTTAAACTAATAGCTTGGCCCAATCCCCCAACGTAAGTAGGGGCACCTTTAGTGCTACCAGTATAATTGCCCTGATTGTCATTAACATTGTTTTCGAATTTATAATAGGAAGTGAGACTTGATGATGGGAAATTCACCTTTAATAACTGAGTTGCTTCTGCAGCTTCATATGTAGCATCTCCTGCTTGTATAGCCTTAATATAAGTTATACCTCCGCCAACAATATGAACTTTGCCGCTAACGATGGTAGCCACATTGGTGTTACTGCTTGAATATGAAACAGGAAGACCGGATGAAGCTGTTGCTGCCGGATCAAAATCTGCATTACCGATACTTTGAGTTGTTAACGCATTAAAGGTAATACCCTGTAATGTTTTTGTTGTGGCAATGTATGGCAACAATTCAAAGGGATATGATTCTGGCTGAGGAAAGGCCAATGCACCTCCGGTTAGCCCGGTACCATTCAGGCCCGACAGAAGATTAGTTGCATTATTTATTGCCCAGAAAGAATAAGTATTATTCGAGTTTTTAGAACTCCCGGCATTTTGGAATGCATATAAGTTGTTAGCTCCATTATAATAGATATTATAAGTATTCCAGGCTGCGCTATATGCATTCGTTCCAAACACTCCCCTTTCATTCACATATCCTAAAAACGTCCCAGGACTCTCACAATATATCTTATAGCGACCCCCATCTTTGGTAAAGATCCAACGTTGCAATGAAAGGTCTGTTAAATCAAGGGCTTTAAATATTGGAGCATTAGAAGTTCCATTCCTGCTCAAATACAAGTTAGTTCCCGGTTTTCTTATGTAGTACGTCCCGTCCACAAGTGTATTTAGCTGGCCAAAAACGGTGGCTGCCTGAAAAATAAAAAAGGCAAAAACAAAGCAAATTTTAATGCCCAGCCTCTGCCCTAAAGGCGTAATTCCATTGCCTTGTCGAAGTTTTAATTTGTAAAAAGTGTTCATATTTATTAATTAGATAATTATTCTGCCTAAAAAGGAATACGCATGCGTTGACAGCTATCCAGGTTATCCAGACGCTTCGCATAACGAGCGAGCATCGGTAAAACCTTCTTGCCAAAAAAGACAGAAATACAAAGCATTTACTTATATCTCATACTTATGCTACAAGCAGCCACACTCTTTTCCAAACTGTTATGAGCTTTTTGTATGCGTTATTTACATCAGATTTCGATTCCCCTTATTATTATCGAAATGGTTTATTTGATTATTGTTGCCCCAAATATCATATAGAAAATCATAAACAAGGGGGGATTAGGAAGGCAATTATAGGGGGTAAGAAAAGCAAAACAGGTAAATTGAGTTACGCAGAGAGGCACCGAATAGATAGACTAATAATTTCCGATTAAAGAGCAGACCGGAACAATCTGGTGTGGATGAATTATATGCGAGTTATAATTTCGCGGTTAGGTGCGACGAGATTACGAACCTCGCCGCCCAGAAGGTGCCGTGTATCTTATACTGCTTTTGAGCAGCACAATGCGCTTTCGTGTGTGCACTGCACATGTAAAAACTCTAAACCTTCTTATTCTTACTTTGCTGCTGTACAAAAGCACCATTTAAATTATGGTTTTTAATATATGTCTTTCTGTATTTACGGATAAAATCAGAAGGGTTCATTTCAAAAAGCTTGCAGAATTGTTCCCTAAAGTATTTCATATCCTGAATTCCGACATGGAAAGCAACTTCCTTGATTTTAAGATCTGTTTGTATCATTAATTCTGCGGCTTTCCTCAGGCGAACATAACGGATGAATTCAGAGATCGATAAGCCAGAAATAGATTTTAACTTCCTGGATAATTTCGAACGACTCATGCATATTTCATCTGTAAATGTACTGAGAGAAAACTCTTCCTCAACCATGTGCTTTTCAATAATAGCAATGCACCTGGAAAGAAATTCGCTATATTCTTCTGGTATTTTTAAACTATTATTTTGAAGCGTTATCTCATTAAGAAAATATTGTTTGAGAGTGTTTCTACCTTTAAGTATGCCTTTGATACGAGCCACCAGCAATTCATTTTCGAAAGGCTTGGTAATATAATCATCGGCTCCGCACTCTATTCCCTTCAGTTTAATTTCCGGAGAAGAACTACCAGTGAGCAATATAACAGGAATATGATTTAAGGACGCTGATTCTTTCATTTTTGAGCAAAACTCAACCCCGCTCATTCCCTGCTGCAATACCACATCACAAACAACAATATCAGGTTCAGTCTCCTGCACCATTTCAAATCCCTTGTCTGCAGTACTTGCCTCATAAATAGTAAATGTATCTTTTAGCAATTGCTTCACATAATGTCTCAATTCCTGATCATCATCAATAAGAAGGATGCTAGCTTTCTGAGTAACAACATTCTTTAATAATACATCGTCGGGTTCAGAATCGAGATCTGAAGATATGGATGCAACAGGCTCAGCAACCAATTCCTTTAACAAATCAGAATTAACGTAATCTTTACTAACATGTACTTCGTCGTTGTTCTTAACTGAGGGCTTGGTCAAGCCAATATCTCCTTTAGGCAGAAGAATCTGAAAAACAGTGCCTTCATTTAACTTGCTGGTATAAGTTAAATTACCATGATGGATGTCAACGTATCTTTTTGTAAGGTAAAGCCCGATACCAAATCCGCTTGGCGATTCTGCATTACTCTCCTCTTTTATACGATAAAACTTCTCAAATAACATGTTGCCGGTCCCTTCGGGAATGCCCCGCCCGCTGTCTTTTACCAATATTTCTACACTTTCAATCTGTTCAGATACGATCAGACTTATAGTTCCATTTTCCGGAGTGAATTTGATAGCGTTTGACAATAGATTGAACAGCACCACTTCAATCTTTTCCCGATCAGCGTACACGTCAATATGTTTATTACTACATTCAAAATGGTACCGCAAAGATTTGGCTTTTACTTGATTGTTAAAACAAAGAAAAATTTCGCGGCATACATCAGCTAAGTTTAACCATTCAGGTTTCAATTCAGAAATTTCATCCTCTGCTGTTTTAAACAACAGAAGCTGATTGACCAAGCTTAATAGACGACGCGAATTACGGTATACAGAACTGATATCTATCAAATCTGTATTCTTGCCATTATTGAGAAGCAATTCTTTAATCGGATTTACGATCAGTGTTAATGGCGTTCTTAGTTCATGCGAAATATTCGTAAAGAATGAGATTTTCTTCTCATTTAACTCTTTTGTAAACTTAACTTCGTATTGTAAGCGGGTTTGCTTTTTCTGGTAATATACATACGCATAAATGGAACCACTGGCTAATGCTATATAGAAGAGGTAAGCCCACCAAGTGCGATACCAGGGGGGAAGTATAGTGACATAAATGAGTTTTTCGTTTGGATTCCAAATACCGGACGCGTTTGTTGATCTGATTTTAAGAATATATTCTCCTTCATCAAGGCGGGTATAGTTTATCGTTCGCTGTTTGTTGACGTAATTCCAGGCTTTATCCCATCCTTTAAGATAATAAGCATATTGAATTTTTTCAGGCAATGAATATTCAAGCGCAACATAATCTAAAGAAAGTATAGCCTTATCATAAGGCAGTCTGATATGTGAAACGTTATAGATATTCGAACTTTTTTCTACAAAGTCACTTTCGGCATTTACAGGGAGGTTAAACACCCTTAAATCGGTTACTAATAAAGATGGAAAGTCTTTGAATTGACGGATACTATCGGGGTTAAATATATTAAAGCCCTTTATTCCGCCAAACAGCATTTCTCCAGAACTTAGCTGACTGGAGGCATTAAAATAAAACTGATTGGACTGCAGTCCGTCGGATGTATAAAAGTTCTCAAATTTGTGGGTTGCTATATTAAGCTTTGAAAGGCCATTATACGTGCTAACCCAGATATTTCCTTTTTTGTCTTCTGCAATGTTTAATGCAGTGTTGTTAGAAAGCCCTTCACGCTCTGTATAACTTGTAAACTTATTTGTGGCTTTGTCATAGCACATCAATCCCCTTCCATTCGTTGCTATCCATAGTTTTCCAGTTTTACTGAAATGCAAAGCCCTTACAGCAGTTTTCAGATTAAACACCTTAGTGATGCCGCCTTTTTTATTTGCCCGAACCAGACTTGTATGCGTTCCAAACCATAAGTTTCCATTATCATCCTCGGTAATAAAAATAATATCGGTATTTACAGGAAAGGGAGCTGGAATAAAACGCTGGGTCCCGGCATCGTATTTAAATAACTTGTGCCATGCATTTGCGAAAGCACCGGTTAAGCAAGACACCCAGATTTCTCCACCTTTATCAACGTAAAGCCTCCCGACAGGCATATCTTTCACGTTTCCAAAGGGGATATTTTCAAAATCCCCTGTATGCTTGTTGAACTTACAAACGCCCCCGCCGAAAGTGCCAACCCAAATGTTCTGCTCTTTATCTTTTACAATACTACATACTTGATTATTGCTAAGAGAACGTTCATTCCCAACTTCATGTACATAGTTTTTGAAGGTATTTGTTCTCCTATTCCAAACACTAATTCCTCCACCGTCGGTGCCTATCCAAACATCTTTATTAGTGTCCTCACAAAATGAAAATGTAAAATTATGAACCAGGCTGTTGTTATTTAAAGGATCGTGAGCAATGGTTCTAAATTGACTCCTTTTCCGATCTATAACATTAATTCCACCTCTCAGGGTCCCTATCCATTTTCGTGATTGTTCATCCTGGTAGATGGTGTTAATGGCATTACTGGTTAATGTCCCAGAACTCCCCTGCTTCATCACACGATATTCACCGGTACCAAAAACATCAATTATACCAATACCATTCCCATCTGTAGACATCCATAATAAATTCTTATCGAAGCAGATATCTGAAATTATACTATTGTTAAGAATTTTGTCTCTTAACTCGAATTTCTCAAGCTTACCAGACAGGGAATTAAAGAAGTAAAGGCCTTTCAGTGTTCCTATCCAAACTTTACCAAAACGATCTCGCTTAATGCAAGTCGCAGTTGGCATATTACTATCTATGAGAACTAGGGAACCAGCTTTAGCATTATAATAACATAAACCCCAATGATTTACCATAAGCCAGGCACTATTTTCAGGATCTATAGTTAATGCTATCGCGGAGTATTTATTGATCTTAGTACCATGATTAATCAGAGGAATCTGTATGGCTTTTTTGGCATTTTTTTTATAAAGCAATAAACCAAGGTCTTCTGAACAGATAAAAATATTGCCACTTTTATCTATTTTAATATCATTTACAACGTTATCATATAGCTTTGATGTACCAGTTTTATCATTTGGAATATAAGAAATAGCCGAAAAACGAAGCGTTTTATTATCTAAAACACCTATACCCTTATCAGTACCGACCCAAAGGTTTCCGGTTTTATCCTCTGTTAATGCAGTAATTTTATTACTAGGCAACGAGGAAAGATCACCAAATTGATTTTTAAACAGCTTGAAGGTATAGCCATCATAACGGTTCAGTCCATCAAACGTTCCGAACCACATAAAGCCAAAGCTATCTTTATAAATATCCGTTACTGTATTATTTGACAGACCTTGTTCTATTCCCAAATAAGAGACCGATTGCGATTTTGTAGTATTAGATATCCCCAATATCAGTAAAGCAACCGCACAATATTTAATAATTACAGAAAAGACTCGAAAAACGACCACGACTTTATTTATATGCCAAAAAACACCTCTAAATATACCGCAATTTTTAGCATTATTATATCTGATTGATGCACGTATGAAACAAAATGGGTTTATATATTTAACAGACTTTATTTAACACGACGTCCCAATCCTGTTATAACCTAAACTCACCTAATTTAAGTTCAGACAACCTAAACACCAGCACCAGAATCTTTGCATTTATTTCAGGTTTGAAGACGGCGGCTTTCATCCATAAGCAAAAAAACCAAAATCCGTCTAATCGAAGGATTTTGGTTATAACTATTGCTGCCTGAACCGTAACTTCCTGTTCTCAAAAATTACTTCTTCAAGTCCCAATAAACAACATAACGCTCTCTATGAATATTATATAGCGGCCTTAGAATTACACCCTCCTTTACTGTTTTAAATAGGAGACTTTCTCCAGTTACTGGCTTTACTGAATTATTTAACTTTTTAACATCAAGGCTTAATGAGCTTGTGATGTCTGCCGGTACATTGAAATTGTACGTATAATAATCATTGTAGAGATGTGGGTTTGAATAAGGAGCACGATAAATGAAATTTTTTGTTCCCATTTCCCCAGCCAGTACAATCGGACCATAGGTAATTGCCACTTTATTAGGGTCATCATTAGTTGCAACAGCCTCCAGGGACATCGGATAAGATACTTCCACTTTATCTCCGGCTTTCCACTTTCTATTCAGAGAAATATAACTTCCAGGCTGCTGAGAGACTTTTACATTCGTTCCATTTACTTTTACAAACGCACCGTTTTTAGCCCAACCTGGATAACGAATACTTAATGTAGTTCCCGTCCCCACGGCTTCGATAGTAAACACCGCGGTTCCTTCCTGCGGGAATTTAGTCTCTTGCCTTACCTTAAAACCTTTCTCCTTCCAGTTTAATTCGGACGGAATAAAAAGATTTACATACACATTATTGTCTGAATGGTAATATATTGATTCACCATATTTAGCCTGATTCTCAAAGCCACTCCCTACACAACACCAAAAAGAACTATCTGGTGTGCTGTACACTTTGTGGGCTCCTGGCAGCATCGGTAAAAAGTATGAGATCATACCCGTTGCCGGATCCTGTTGCCCTAAAATGTGATTAAATAAAGCTTTTTCGTAATAATCAGCATATTTTACATCAGGAGAATGCGTAAATAAATGCCTTGTTAATTTTAGCATATTGTACACATTGCAGGACTCACCTGTGTATCCGGTTAAATGCTTTGATATTTCATCTGCTTTAAAAAATTTCTCTTTATCACTATTGCTCCCTGTCACAAAAGAGTGGTGGTCGACTACCGTTTGCCAAAAGAAGTCAGCGCTGTTATGCCCATCTCCTTTGCCGTCTAACTCATACTGACGAGTTAGACCCAACAATTTAGGTATATAGGTATTAGCGTGTTTCTTTTCAAGAATATCCTTTCCATTTTTCAAAGGATCGAGCATTTCATTGTGATAGAAAAATTCTGCAAGCCATTTATACTCTGACTTTCCGGTGATGGCATACAGATTATAAAATGATTCATTGATCCCGCCAAATTCATTGCGGAGCATACCAGCACGTTGTTCAGGCGTTACAGGTTGCAACTTTTTATACGCCCACATTCCCATTTTTGAAACGACATCCAGCGCCTGTTGATTATTACAGTACAGATACTGATCGATTAATCCAGAGTAAATTTTGTGAAGCGTATACCAGGGAGCCCAAACTTTTTTTCCAGCCAGGTTTCTGTTAATCAGTTCCGCGGGATAGGCACTTAAATACCCATCCTGATTCAGTACCTTTTGCACCTCCGCTAAGCCCGCAACCAGGCTATCGGCTTTAAGCTTATATTTTTCTTCACGTGTAGATGCATACATTAATGCTAAACCAGATAAAATATGTCCTGTTGTATGCCCTCTTAATTCGCAATCTAGAGACTCCCAGCCCGCCAGTTTTTTGGTTACGAAATAACCGCCTTCGTTACCGCTATATATACCTGCGTTGGTGCGGAAACTATGAAGTAGCCGGTCGGTGCTAATTGATAAAAGCCATTTTTGCTCCCGCTCCATATTTTGCTTAAACCTGCTATCGAGCAACGTTACCGCATCAAGGTCAAAAGCATAAACTGAAGGTTTTAATTTGTCCTGAACTGCGAATTTGCCCACATGCTGCCCGGGGTAATGTGATTGGGCATTTACAGATGCTGCAACTAAAATGGATGAAAGAATGCTAACTATGTGTTTTTTCATTGTTTTAATCTCAAATTAAATCATCAAAACCTCAAATTAATCTATAAGTCGGATGATATAGCCATACTTGTATTGACTATCTAACAAGCGATACTCCTGATGTGGAGGCCTTCCCCAGCTATTGTCCCCTCCTAATCCACGCTGTTTAAGATCAATCGTTAAATAAACCTCTTTGTGTGGAAGAACATCAATAGTATGCTGCATCTTTTTGGTTAACCCAGGATCAAGATCTTCAACAGCTATGTTTAAAGCAGTGAAGCCCAAAGGCTGCAAGCCCTCAATTTTTAAGCCTTTACCTTGTCTGTTTACGAGGCTAAGCCAGCGAACGTCGGTTTTGTTGCCGCTTTCCTGTGGCCTGATGTATCCCCAGTAATATTGATTTGCCACGTTATCAGAATACTTACCAATGAACGTTGCAGTGTTGCGGTCTATATAATTTTCAACCGGACCTCTGCCATAATATTGAAGACTATCAAAGCCTTCCGGCAATATCATCCGCATACCAAAACGAGGTAACTCAGGCAATTGCTTTCCTGTCATATCCATAGCTGCATTTACAGCAATAGATCCATCGTTCTGTATCAAATAGTCAAGAGTGTAAGGCACCTGAATATCGGTTAACAACCATTCTACATGTATAGGAAGGCCTTTAGCAGTTAGTTCGCCACATGTAGCCTTTACTAACTTCCTATTCACATGCGCCGTACGCCATACTCCCATTTTGGAACCCATGCCAAAACCGAAATCATTATCAACAGGAGCTCTCCAGAATGCAGGCTCAGGAAACTGTGCAATAACCTTTTCACCTTTAAGTGAGTAACTGTTCAATCCGCCTTTTCCAAGGTCAAATTCTCCTGTAACCGAGCCGGAACTGAACCTGATCTTGTTTTGGTTCTTGTTTACTGTAAGTTTATTTGCTGTCTCTGTTGAACGTTTGAAAAAAGCATTCGGATTAATGGCGAATTGTTCTTTAGCAACTTCAAAATGAGCCGGCAGCATTTCTGTAGCAGCTTTTGAATAGGCATAGACATTCACAAAATATTCGTTGGAACTAGCAGTATCACGAATAGCAGGTATCTTTAGTTTTAGTATCTTTTCCGCTCGTGGAGAAAGGCTCAAATTGAAATTCCCTTCATTTACTTTTGTGCCGTTTTTGAGCAATTCCCATCTGAAATCGAAAGCACTTAAATCGGTAAAATCATACATATTCTTAATGCTGATCAAGCCTTTGGCTATGTCTTTATTATTGAAAAATATGTACTGATAAATTTTCTTTATTTCCTGAGTCGCAGGATCAGGCTCACCGTTCGCAGAGATTAGGCCATCACCTCCGCCATTCTCATCCATCGGCCAGATGTGGCTTCCCATTTTGCCATTATATGTCCAGTAAACCCTTCCATCAGGTTCTTTCATTTTAAAGCCCTGATCCATCCAGTCCCAGATAAATCCACCCTGCATATTAGGGCTGCTGTAAATGAGGTCCCAGTACTCTTTAAAATTGCCATTACTGTTGCCCATAGCATGCGAGTATTCGCACATTATATAGGGCCTTGTTTTACCCGACTTGGCGTAAGCAGCCATATTTACCGGGGTTGGATACATGTGGCAAACAATATCGGTGTTCCAGTCTTCAAATGCCTGTTCAAACTGTACAGGGCGAGAAGGGTCCCAGGCTTTAATCTTGCGGTATTCATCATGAAATATCTTGCCATTTCCGCATTCATTTCCCATACTCCAGATAATTACAGAAGCGTGATTTTTATCTCTCTGCGTAAGCCGGTTAATACGGTCTGTATGAGCTGGGTACCAAACTGGTAAATAGGCAGGATGAACAGTAGAGTCTGTAACCCAAGGCAGGGAGCCCATACCATGCGTTTCAATATTGGCTTCATCTACCAGGTATAGGCCAAACTGGTCACATAGTTTATACCACAAAGGATCATTGGGATAATGCGAAGTCCTTACCGCATTGATGTTCAATTGCTTCATCAGGCGGATATCCTTAAGCATAATCTCCCTGGAAGGCACATGGCCCAAGCTATCGTTGTGTTCATGTCGATTCACCCCTTTGATATAAATAGCCTGCCCGTTAACTAAAAGCCTTGAGTTTTTAATTTCGACTTTACGGAAGCCTATTTTGTAGGAGCATACGCCCAGATTTTGTCCATCCGCACCCTTAAGTGCCATTACACAGGTATATAAATTGGGTTGTTCTGCATTCCATTTCGCCACTTTGCTGATGGTAGTATTAAAGTTGGCTGACACCAGACTGTCTTTACCCAACATCAGCTGTTTCTCCTGTGAGAAAATCTTACGCCCCTGAGCATCATACAAAGCCAGGTTTAACTCCGCTTTCTCTATGCTGCTACCGCTGAAACGGCGAACATTAACAGTAGCATCAAACTTGCCATTGAGATACTGGTTATCCAGATCGGCTTTAAGCCAGAAATCCCAAATAGACGTTTTTGGATAAGCCTGAAGAAAAACATCGCGTTCAATTCCGGCTAAACGCCAGAAATCCTGATCTTCCAAAAAGCTTCCGTCATGCCATTTAAAAATTTGCACGGCCAGGGTATTTTGCCCCTCCTTCAGCACAGAGGTAATATCAAATTCGGCGGCAGATTTGGAAACCTTTGTCATTCCCACACGCTTGCCATTAACAAATATCTGTGCGTAACCGGTAATAGATCCGAAATGCAAAATTACTTCGCTGTTTTTCCAGGAAGCAGGCACCGCAAAAGTTCTCCGGTATGTGCCTATGGGGTTATGTTTGTTATCCACAAAGGGTGGATTAGCAGGGCCGTCAGTGAAAGGATAGACAAAGTTTGCAAAAACCGGGGCACCGAAGCCCTTCAATTCCCAATTTGAAGGTACTGTGATTTCGGACCAGTTTTTATCTGAGAATTCAGGTTTGTAAAAATCTCTTGGACGGGCCTCTACGTTATCCGAATAGTTAAACTTCCATGTACCGTTTAGCGATTGAAACCAGGGCGATTGGTTAACCTTATCAGACATTGCGCTAGCTACAGTTTCATACAGCATAAAGTCTGTATGGGGACGCTCTTTGTTATATTCAAACTTCTGGGGATTTTCCCATTCATTAACTTGTGCAAAAAGCAGAGACGGTAATAGAATCAACAACAGCGACAGACGCCTGATAAATTGATAAGTCATTGGATTAGATTTTTTATTAGTGTGTATAATTCGGTGGTTAAAACCAGCCACCAAGTATTAAAAAAATATCGATATTAATTGTAAGTCACTTACACTTCCGGCCTAATTTGGAAGCTGCACATTTCTACTTTGAAAACACAACATCAGTAGCATAATTTCCTGTTTTAATATTCCCGGAATCTGCATCCAGAATGAGCTTTCCATTTATTTTCAGGTTTTGAAATCGAATATTTTTAATTGCATGTGTACTATCAAAGCCTGAGATAACAGAAGGGTTTAAATTGGAGCCAGTGTAGTTTATATTTTTAAAGAGGATATTTTCGATCCCTTTTCCCGGACCAGTGTTGTACTTGGCATTTTGCACCACCCTCAGATTGAACAACGTCCCCTCCTGAAAATCGCCTATACGGATATCTTCAAATGTTATGTTCTTAACGTAATTGAAATCTCCCGCGCTAATGGCGATACATCCCTGGTAATTAGGATCATCTTCATCCTGTTCCAATATATCGATATTCTTAAAATTAAGATTTTCAATCACATCGCCTTCTGTTTCGGTATTTCCATGCAGCCCAATATAAATAGGATGAGCAATATCCGCCCAAAGCACCGAATTAGTAACATTATAACTTCTTGCATCCCCGTAAAAATCCCAACGATGCCCATAAATAGCAATACAGTCGTCTGAATTGCGCATAAATACATCATCAATCGTTACATCAGAACAACTCATCAGGTCGATACCATCGCTCCAACCATTTACACTAAATGATTTAAGATTCCTGATTGTGATATTTTTTGACCCTCCGCCATAAATGGTGTAATGCTTTGGATTCACTACGATAATCCCGTCTACTTCAACTCTATCCGAATGCCTGATTTCTACCCCTCTAATCGGGTGGTCTAAAATCCCTCTTCCTATAATACGCACATTATTCACCCCATCGCAAACGAATTTAGCACGTACCACTGCACCTCCCGCTATATAAACCGTTTTTCCACTTGGAATATTGAACTCATCGCCAGGAAGATCTTTGGGTTGGTGCACTCCAGGCCCGAAATAAACCACATTAGGATCTTTAGGATCGGGCTTGTTTTTCTCTACCGGATTACCAAAAACATGCAGGTTATGTAATTTATCGCCATCAAATTCTACTGAAACTTTTCGGGGTTTATCCAAACTAAAAACTACAGTATTTCCCTTAACTGTAGTTTTAATATCATAAGATCCGGGCCTTACCTTCACGGATTGAAACGAACCATTATTTTTTCCGACAGCCACTTCCACACTTCCGGAAAAATCGAAATATACCATGGAAGCATCTTGAGGCTTATCCATATCAACTTTTACGTTGTATTCAAAGAGATCCTGCCATTCCCCTCCGGGCTTGCGAACCTTTACGGTATAATCATCATTATGCTGGGTATATAAAACTGCAGCCGGAGCCGGATAGGTAATAAGCTCCTGCGCCTGACTACCTAGACAAATTATGGATAAAAATAAAAAAGCTGATAACTTTTTCCTGGTTGAGACACCTTTACTAATCATTCTTTATTAGTTATTGATTTACCGTTTTTTATTATTAGTCTTACCTATTATTCTAATACTCCTGCAATTGGCGTTGCCCCCCATCGACACACCAATAACTGACCTTTTCTACATCAGATCATCTTCACAATAAAGCTTTTTGAATTGGTTAACAGGTAAGCTGATATCTTTCAAAAGAAAATCATACATCTGATGATTTATTAACGGGCCTTTATACATTAATCAATAACTATATTCTAATCAGACTTCAATTCTGTGAAAGAATTGAAAAGGTTTACTTGGTAAAGATTTTTATAAAATCAATGGTCAAAGGTCAGACAAAAGCAGAAAAACAAAGGGGGGACTGGGGCTCAATCATAGGGGGTAAAATAGAAAAAATACGCTTTAATGCCCTAGAATAAAGCCTTTACTACAATTGTTCAGATTATAATTGAAAATAGAATTTCCCGTCAAAATAAAATGCAGATCCAATACAAAAGAGATAAGATATACCAAATTCAAGCTCGCTGCCGAGAAGAGCTATCAACGTCTTTTAGTTCAGTTTACGCTTTTGTAGGTTGAGTACCTATCTTTGTGAGTTCAGTCATTTTACATAAAGATCCATCCCTGGAGCCTCACATTTTTGCATCAAACTTTGCAGAAATGGAACAAAATATAGTACGCACAAATTCAAAACGTTACTTACTGACGGGCTTAGCCTTCTTAATCACTACATCATGTTTAGTGTCCTTCATATTAATTAAAAATCAGGATGCAGTTCAAAATGAAATCAAAGAAGAGCTGAAGCCAATGGGTTATACTGCTAAAGCAACTTTAGTTAAGGAAATCAGTTTCTCAGATGCTTACAGTTACAGGGGCACAGTTGAAGCCGGGAAAATCATCACATTAACCTCGGAAACAGATGGCCAGGTAGTTTACTCTGCTATTGAAAAAGGAAAGGCCATTAACAAAGGGACAATCCTGGCTAAAGTAGATAAGTCGACACGCTATTCCTCCCTTCGAATTAGCCAGGATACTTATGAAAAATCGAAAAACGACTACCTGAAACTTAAAGAACTTTTTGCTTCTGGTAACGCTTCTGGTATTGAAGTAGAGAACGCTAAGCTGCAGATGCAAAATGCCGCCTCTCAGTTAAACATCAGTAAAAAGCAGGTTGGCCAAACGGTAGTACTGGCTCCAGAAAATGGTACTGTTATCGATAAAAAAATCAACCAAGGAGAATATGTTCCCCCTGGGACCGCGCTGGGTTCAATAGCCTGCCTAGATGAGGTGACGGTTAACGTTTTTGTGCAGGAAAATGAAGTTACCCGACTTAAATTGGGGACGGTAGTAACTGTTCAGGCTGATGCTTATCCAGGCACAACCTATACTGGCAAAATATCTGCAATAATCCCGGTAGCTTCGGTCGCGAAAACATTCCCGGTAGAAATCAGAATCATTAATAACAAGCAGCAGAAGCTATTCGCAGGCATGAATGTATCTGTGCTTTTTAACGAAGGCAAACATTCAAAGGCATTAGTTATACCTCGAAGTGCATTAACCGGCGATAAAAAACAGGCCGCTGTTTATCTGATCCACCAATCCCGACAACCGGTGCTCA
>Ga0307408_100002041_pt1 | contig 14535 bp, 15 predicted proteins | sample 322Cmetagenome_FD_202116 | JGI IMG/M metagenome (GOLD analysis project Ga0307408, IMG submission 202116) | Maize rhizosphere microbial communities from greenhouse at UC Davis, California, United States - 322HYB-C-3 | ecosystem: Host-associated > Plants > Roots > Rhizosphere > Soil | place...
ACGACGCGCTGCACCAGCTTCCAGCTTCGCCGGACCTTGCCCTTGCGCCACAGATCGGTGACCCAGTAGCGCCCGGACCAGTCCTGGTCGTCCAGCGTTGCCTTCAAATCCAGCTGCGAAGCGAAGAGCGCCATGCCGCCAAGATTGCGTACGTAAATGTCGCCGAAGCGGAACGACGTGCAGAGGTATCGCGACCCTGCGGCGTCGAGCCAGCTCCGCGAGTCGAGGATCATCGGTGGCTTCGATCCCGTCACGAGCATGAAGTCACGCGAGGTCAGCGCCTTCATCGCCTTCAAATCGCGCTGCACCCAGGCCCGCATCCAGCGGTTTTCGAGCGTTTCGATAACGGGCGTCAGGCTGGCCATGAGGCAATTTCCTAATCGAGCGGAACGGCGTGGCAAGAGGCGGGCAATCAAAGCGTGCAACTTGCGTTCAGCTTCGAAGGTCCATTGCCCAACGTTCGCGACGGAGCCAAGTGTGCCCAGATGTTGAGCAGCCTTGCCGGATTGATGCTCGCTGCGGCTGCACCGGCCGCCTACGGCCCTGCACTTCCAGCGCCGCCGAAACCCGCGACAAGGGCCCCTGCACCCGAGGCGTGCAAAGCGCCCGATATCAAGGACGACACAACCGAGATCGTAGTCTGCGCCGTGAAACCCAATGGCTACCGGCTGGACCCGGACGTCATGCAGGCGAAGAAACAGGCCAAGGATCGCCGTAGCGGCCCGAAGGCGGCCGAGAGCTTTGCCGACAACACTTGTGCGAGCGTGGGGCCGCGCGGCTGCGGTGGCGGTGGCGTGAACCTTCTCGCGGCCGCGATCACTGCAGTCACGATGGCGACCAAGGCCGCGAAGGGCGAGAATGTCGGCAAGATGTTCGTTACCGACCCTGAGCCCGACGAATATCAACTTTACGAGCAGGCCAGGCGAGAGCGTGAAGCGAAAGAGGCCGAAGCGGCTGCGCTTGCCCGCGCGAACGCCGCTCCTGAGGCGGACGACGAGGCCGAATAAGCGGCCCGAGCTTAACCCTGTGGTGACCATGACCCGCTACACCGGCCGCATGTCCAGTTCGTCCCTCGCTCGCTACCTCAATCCCTGGAAATTTCGGCGCGAGGAGCACGAACGAAAGGTCGCGTCGCTCCGCTATCGTGACGGCGACAATTGCATCCGCTGCCGACGGCCCGTGCGCTTCGACTTTCCTTCTGGTCACGACCTCAGCCCGAAGATCGAGCTGATGGGCGGCGGCGAGGCAGATACGATCGAGCATAGCTGCCTGACCCACACCCGCTGCAACGCGCAGGCCGGCGACAACACTGAAGAGGTTCAGGAGCGTGTCCGCCGAAAGAGCGAGGCGGCTTTGTTCACTGATGCGCGGACAAAGCGGCGGGCTTGAGGTGTCAGGTCCTGACAACATCAGCAAAGTCGAGAGACTGCGGTTGCGAGACGGGCCTAACTGCTGGCTTTGTGACGAGCCAATCGACTTCAAGGCCGAGCCCAATTCGGCCAAGGCGCCCACTCTGGAGCATTTGATAGCTCAGTGCCGAAATGGCCCGAGCACCTTGGACAACCTTGTCCTGTGCCATCCTCCTTGCAATCGGCAGTTGGGTGACCGCGAGTTGGTGAAGAAGATCAAAATGCGCGAGAAGCGCCGCAAGAAGGCTTGGAAGAAGCTGCTCAAAGCCCGCGTCGCCAAGATTTTCGCTTGATCGATTAGGTAGTCTCCCCGTTGCCAGCGATGTGGCATGTCGGTCATTTTAGTAAGCGGTGGGCAAAATAATTCTGTTCCGGCGAGGTCGGACGCTTCGTGCGGCAAAAGAGTCACGGCCTAACAAGCGCATTCGCTTCTGGCCTGAACCGAAGCGCAGTCCGTGGAAGAAAGCGCTGTTCGTTGGGCGGCCGTTCGCGCTCGCCGCGGTGGTCGGAGCGATCTGGGTCGGCTACGATCCTGCTGTAATCGAACCGCCGTCATTCCTCTCGACGGACCCTGAGCGCGTCACCGAACACTTCACGCGGTGCGGCATCGGGCGCGGACATGCCTGCGTGATCGACGGCGACACGTTCAAGATCGGCCAGCGGCGCGTACGGATCATCGGCATCGATGCCCCAGAGACCCATCCCGCGCGTTGCCAGGAAGAAGCTCGGCTGGGAGAGGAAGCGACTGCGAAACTGCAGCAATTGCTGAACCAAGGCGCATTCGAGATGGTCGCACCCGTTTACGGAAGCCACGACAAGTACGGCCGCGACCTTCGGACCGTGCAACGCCGCCTGCCCGACGGAAGCCTGCAATCCATCGCGGAAGACATGCGCACGACCGGCCTCGCGCATCGCTACACCGGGTTCAAGACCGCCTGGTGCTGAGCGCTTAAGGGTGCGCGAAGGCTGCCCTTCTGATATGGCAAGTCCTGCATCGGGAAGGGGGCTCCACGAATGCCATATCGCCACGCACCATATTACGTGCTGGTCTGCATCGCAGTCATCATCGCGGGCTTCTGGGGAAGCTATTTTTCGGTCTGGGGCGAGGTGCCATGGCAATTCCACGCGCATGGGATCGCAGCGAGCATCTGGGTTCTGATGGTCTTGGCGCAGAGCTGGACTCCTCACCACGGACAGCTCGCCCTGCACCGGGCCGTCGGCAAGTCGAGCCTGCTGCTGTTTCCGTTTTTGATCGGCGGGCTGATGGCCATCATCGACGTCACTGGCAAAGGTTTCGTTGCGAACGAGCCCGGCCGGGTACTCTTCGGCAGCCAGTTTGTGATCGGCCTCGCCTTGGCCGTCGCAGCCTACGTCACGCTCTTCTATCGCGCGCTTAAGTTCCGCCGGAAGGTTTGGGTCCACTCCGGCTACATGCTTGCGACGCCCCTCATCTTGTTCGAATCGCCGCTTAGCCGGGTGTTGGGGAACTGGATGCCGGGATTGACCATACACGGTCCGGAGGACCTGCATCGCGTCATCCCGTCGATCCTGACTGCAATGGCCGTCGAGCTCGCCGTCATCGCCGGAATCTGGCTACGATACCGCGAGCGCGCGAAGCCGTTCCTCGTCGCGGGCATTTTCATCATCGGCCAGATGCTGACCATGGGGCTGCTTAGCCACAACCCGCTCCTAGAAAATCTGCTGGTCGTCATCGGTACCCTGCCGAGCGCTGCGGTCGTGATGACCGGCTTCGCGATCGGCGCGGCGACGAGCTGGGCCGGATGGCAGGCGGGCAAACGCTCGGGGGCGCAGTTGAAGGCATCTGTGCACGTGGCGTGACGCTAACCCGCTGCTAACCCTCTCCTAGTACCTTTGCGCGCATGGCCAGTCCGCTGAAAACCGCCAAGCCGTCCGTCGCGCTCGGATCCGTCACGGGATCGCAGCGCGTCCCGGGATCACGCATCCGCCGCGAACCACCACCGCCCGAGCCCGTCAAGAAGCTTGATGTGAGGGACCCGAATGCGGACGACCGGCGAATGGCGATCATCGGGATCGTCACCTTCGCTCTCGCCATGTTCGTTATCGTCGTCGGCTTCGCCGCAATGGGGGGCTGGACTCCAAGGCAATATATCGCGCGGTTCTGAAGCTTGCTCTTAACCCGATCGACAGCTGGGCGGACGACGTCCAGGGCGAGGCTCGCGCCAACTAAAGAAACGGCGCCATGACGTCGGGCGGCACGCGGATCGGCCGTCCTGCAGCCTTGTCGATAATCGCCCAGGTCGTTCGCGCGCGGACGCGCACTTTTCCGTCGTCGCCGACGAATTCCATTTCACGGTCGAAGCGCGCGCCCTTTGCGGCCTCGCCGACCCATGTTCGGCCGGTGACCGTCTCGCCTTCCACGACGGCCCGGAGATAGTCGATCTCGTGCCGCACCACGACCCAGATGTAATCGTCCTGATGGGCGGGGTCGGCGACGCTGTACCAGTGTGCCAGCGCGACTTCCTGGATCCACTGCACCCAGACGGCATTGTTGACGTGGCCTAGCTCGTCGATGTGCTCCGCCTGAGCAGTGATCCGGTGCTCGAAGACGGGGCGCGTCATTGCACCTGCGTCAGCATGAAGGCGTAGGTTTCCGCAACCTCGTGAAGCCGCTCCCAGCGGCCCGACTTGCCGCCGTGGCCCGCGCCCATGTTGATCTTCAGCAGCAGCAGGTTGTCGTCTGTCTTGGTCGCGCGCAGCCGCGCCGCCCATTTCGCCGGCTCCCAATAGGTCACGCGCGGGTCGTTGAGACCCCCAGTGATCAGCATCGGCGGGTAAGCCTGCGCGCTGACATTGTCGTAGGGCGAGTAGCTGCGGATCAGCTCGAACGCGGCTTTGTCGGTGATTGGATTGCCCCATTCGGGCCATTCGCCGGGAGTCAGCGGTAGGGTGTCGTCAAGCATGGTGTTGAGCACATCGACGAAGGGAACGTCGGCGATTACCGCTCCCCACAAGTCGGGATCGGAATTGACGACTGCGCCCATCAGCTCACCGCCGGCCGATCCGCCGTTGATTGCTATTCGGCCGGGCTTGCTGAACTTCTTCGCGACCAGCCCCCTCGCGACGTCGACGAAGTCGTTGAACGTGTTGGTGCGCTTCTCGAGCTTCCCGTCGAGGAACCACTGATAGCCGAGGTCGTCGCCGCCCCGGATATGAGCGATGGCGCAGGCCCAGCCGCGGTCGAGCAAGCTGATGCGGTTTGAGTTGAAAGCGGGCGGGACCGCGTAGCCGTAAGCGCCGTAAGCGTAGAGGAAGAGCTTCCCCTCCCCGTTCTTCTCGAAGCCCTTTTTGTAGACGACCGAGACCGGCACCTGCTTGCCGTCGCGCGCGGTGACCATCAGCCGCTCGGTGTCGTAGAGTGAGGCGTCGTAGCCGGACGGTATCTCCTGGACCTTGAGCACCTCGAGCCGGTCATCAGCCGGATGGTAGTCGTAAACCGTCAGCGGCGTGACCATCGACGAATAGACCAAACGATAGGCATCCGGCGCGAATTCGGGATTGCCGGCGAAGCTAGCGCTGTAGCTGGCTTCGTGGAGCGGCAGGCGATGCTCTTCGCCCTCGTACGTCCGCAAAACCAGCTGATCGAGGCCGTCCACGCGCTGCTGAACAGCTAGATGATCGCGATACGATGTGACGTGGCGAAGGTAGACGCGGTCCGAGCCCGGGATGACCGTCCGCCACTCTTCGGGGTTGGCCGGGTCGGCTTCGGCGAGGCGGAAGTTCACGTGTTCGTCGTTGGTCAGGATCCACAATTTCCCGTGGGCTGCGTCGACGTCGTACTGCCGCTTCTCCTTGCGGCGCGAGATTAGCGTTAGCGGCTGCGTAGGGTCGGCGGCTGAAACAAACCGCACTTCGCTGGTCGCATTGTCGCCGGTGGCGACAAAAATGAGGCTGCGGTCCTGCGAGTGGCCGACGCCGACGGTGAAGCCGAGCTCCTCGGTCTCCTCGTATAGCGTGACGTCCTGATCCGTCGGCGTGCCCAGCCGGTGGAAGCGCGCTCGATAGCTGCGCCAGTTCTCATTGACCTCGTTGAAGACAATGCCGTCCGACCCGCTGGTCCACACCGGCGAGCCGATCGCGACGTCGGTAACCGATTCGATGTCCTTGCCCGTCGCAAGATCGCGAATGCGCAAAGTGAAGCGCTCGGCGCCGCTTTCGTCGACAAGGACGGCGGCCAGCTCGCCGTCGGGGCTGACTTCCAACGCCCCGAGGCGGAAATATTCCTTGCCCTCGGCTTCGGCAGGCTCGTCGAAGACGATCTCGTCCGCTCCGCCGGCGAGCTTGCGCCGGTACCAGGTCCGGTACTGCGCGCCCGGGGTGAAGGCCCACCAATAAACGTACTCGCCCTCGCGCAGCGGCACGGAGCTTTCGTCTTCTTTGATGCGCCCCTTCATCTCTTCGAACAGCCCGTCGAGCAGCGCCTTGTTCGGCTCCGCCCAATGCTTGAAGTAATCGTTCTCGGCCGTCAGGTACGCGAGCACGTCCTTGTCGGTGACCTGCGGATACCCTTTGTCGCGGATCCACGCCCATGGGTCATCGATGCTGACCCCGTGCCGCTCATAGCTGTGAGGCCGCTGCTCGGCGATCGGCGGGGCGGGAAAAGCGGTGGGTTTGTCCATTCCCGTCATTTAGCGCGCCAATGCGCCACGGGAAGGGACAGCTCGCGGTTTTACCGCGGCTTGCGCTTCGCCCTGCCCGGCGGTCCGTGCCGGATTACGCCCGACGAGACACGTGGCGGGCGAGCTTGCGGCGGTTCGCCTTGAATGCGCGGCGGTGCCTGCTCGATCACCAGCCCTTCGTCTTCCGGGGCGATGGTCGCGCGACGGAGGGCCTTGGTGAAGCCGGGCGTCGCGCGCTGGGTCACCTCGAAATAGCTTTCGTTCTGAGCGACGCGGATCGCGCCAATGTCGTTCCGCCCGACATGACCGTATCGACAGATGAGCGGAAGAAGCCAGCGCGGATCGGCGTTGTGGCGGCGGCCAGCATTGATCAGGAACCAAGTCGATCCCTCGAAGCCGGGACGCGGTCCGGGCTCGCCACGGTCGTCTCGTCCACCGCCCGATGCGAGAATGTCCTCAGGCGCCGGCAGATCGGTGCGCAGCGACCGGACGAGCGCGGCCGCAATCGCTTCGGGTGTCATGCGCTCCATCAGCTGCTTCGCGAATTCCTGATCCTCTTCGTCGGCTTCGACTGGAACCGTGACGGTTTCGAGCAGGCGTTCACGATCCTTCAAGAGGATTTCTTCCGGCGTCGGCGGTTCGATCCATTCGGCATCGATACGCGCCCGCTTGAGCATAGCTTCGACCGGGCGTCGGCGACGGAAGGGGACGATTAAGACGGCGATGCCCTTGCGCCCTGCCCTTCCCGTGCGGCCCGAGCGGTGCTGCAGCGCCTCGGCGTCGCGCGGGAGCTCGACGTGGATGACGAGGGAGACCGACGGCAGATCGATCCCGCGTGCAGCGACGTCGGTCGCCACGCACACCCGCGCCTTTTTATCGCGAAGCGCCTGAAGCGCATTGTTGCGCTCGTTCTGGCTGTGCTCGCCGGACAACGCCACGGCGTGGAACCCTCGTTCGGTCAGGCTGGCATGGAGGCGGCGCACCGCCTCACGGGTGGCGCAGAACAGGATTGCTGTCTCGGCCTCATGCAGGCGAAGCAGGTTGACCACGACATGCTCGATGTCGGTCGGGGACACAGCGACGGCTTGATAGGCGATATCCGCATGTGCCTCCCGCTCGCCGATGGTTTCGATGCGCAGCGCGTCTTTCTGGTAGCGCTTGGCCATCGCCACGATCGGGCGCGGCATGGTCGCGGAGAACAGAAGCGTTCGACGCTCGGCCGGCGTGGCATCAAGGATTTCCTCGAGCTCTTCGCGGAAGCCCATGTCGAGCATTTCATCGGCCTCGTCGAGGACGACTGCCCGCAAGGCGGACAGGTCCAGAGCGCCGCGTTCGAGGTGGTCGCGAAGGCGCCCCGGCGTTCCGACGACGATGTGTGCCCCGCCATTAAGCGCCCGGCGCTCCTTCATCGGGTCCATGCCGCCGACGCAGGTGACGACGCGAGCGCCGGCCGATGCATAGAGCCAGTCCAGCTCCTTGCTGACCTGAATGGCGAGTTCGCGCGTCGGAGCGATGACCAGGCCCAGTGGTTCGCGGGTCCACGGCACCTTGTCGGCCTCGATCAGCTGCTCGGCGATGGCGAGGCCGAACGCGACGGTCTTGCCCGATCCGGTCTTGGCGGAAACGATGAGGTCGCGGCCCTGCGCCTCTTCCTGAATGACTGCGGATTGGACCGATGTCAGCGTGTCATAGCCGCGCGCGGCAAGGGCCTCCGCGAGCGCGGAGTGGATTCTCGAATTTTGCATGGGACGAGCGCCTACCCGCATTCGTCGCCGAGGGGTAGGCCTAGAACGATTGAGCGGCGGCGTAAGCGCTCGCCCAGGCCCATTGAAAGTTGTAGCCGCCGAGCCAGCCGGTTACGTCGACCGCCTCGCCGATGGCGTAGAGACCCGGAACCCGCTTCGCTTCCATCGTCTGCGAGGACAGTTCGGCAGTGCTGATTCCCCCGATCGTGACCTCCGCCTTGGCGAAGCCCTCGCTACCGTTGGGGGTGAATTGCCAGTCGGCAAGCCGGCGTTCGGCGTCATCGAGGACCCGGTCGGGAGCGTTGCCGAGCTCCCAGGCTAGCCCGATCTGATCGGACAACGTCTCCGCCAACCGATCAGGCAGCGAGCGGCCGAGCACGCGACGAAGCATAGTGCGCGGATCGTCCCGCTTCGCCCGCCGAAGCCACCCGGCCGAAAGGTCCGGAAGAAAGTCGATGCCCACCGGCTCGCCGTGGCGCCAATAGGAGGACACCTGGAGGATCGCCGGGCCGGAAAGGCCTCGGTGTGTAAATAGGGCCGCCTCGCGGAACGAACCCTTCCCCGCGCTTGCAACGACCTCGGCCGACACTCCTGAGAGCGTATTGAACAGCGCCTGGTCGCCGGAAAGGGTCAGCGGCACGAGCGCAGGGCGAGGCTCGACGATCTTCAAGCCGAAGCTTCTCGCCACGTCATAAGCAAAGCTGGTGGCTCCGAGCTTCGGGATCGACAGTCCGCCAGTGGCTAGCACGAGCGCCGGCGCCTCGGCCTTCTCGCCACCGAAGCTCGCGTGGAAGTTACCGTCGCGGTGTTCGACAGTCGCTGGGTGCCCGAACGCGGTCGTCACACCGCCCTTGGCGCATTCGTCCAGCAGCATCGCGACAATTTGCTTCGACGACCCGTCGCAGAACAGCTGGCCGAGCGTCTTCTCGTGCCAGCCGATGCCGTAGCTTTCGACCAAATCGATGAAGTCTGCCGGCGTGTATCGGCTCAGCGCCGACTTGGCGAAATGCGGATTGGCGGAGAGGTAGTTCGCCGCCGTCGCGCCGACATTCGTGAAATTGCAGCGGCCGCCGCCCGAGATAAGGATCTTTCGCCCCGGCTGCCGCGAATGGTCGATCAGCAGGACGCGGCGGCGGCGCTGACCGGCCTGCGCCGCGCAGAACATTCCGGCCGCACCGGCGCCGATTATGATTGCGTCAAACGCGGCCATGGAGCGCGCCCTATGCGGTGCACCGGCGCCTGTCCAAGGCCTGAGTCTTCAATATCGGCGCCGCATGGATTAGCTGGGCAACAACGGAGCAAAGCCTATGTCCACTTATGCAGACCGCCTGAACGCCCTTCGCGAGCAGCTGAAGGCCGACCGCCTCGACGGGTTCGTCGTGCCCCTGACCGACGAGCATATGAGCGAATATGTCGGAAGCTATGCGCAGCGGCTGGCGTGGCTAACCGGGTTCGAGGGCTCGGCAGGCTCGGCGGTGGTGCTGCCGCAGGAAGCGGCGATCTTCGTCGACGGGCGCTACACGCTGCAGGTACGCAGCCAGGTCGATGGCGCGCACTGGTCGTATCAGTCCGTGCCGGAAACGAGCATCGCCGACTGGCTCAAGGATCATGCGCCTGAGGGCGGCCGCATCGGTTACGACCCGTGGCTGCACAGCCGGGATTGGGTCAGGCGGGCAACCGAAGCTCTCAAGAGCCGCGGGGCCGAGCTCGTCGCGGTCGAGCAGAACCCGATCGACAAGGTTTGGCGCGATCGCCCCGAGGCGTCGAAGGCGCACCTCGTCGTCCATCCCGACAAATATGCCGGACGCTCCTCGGCCGATAAGCGCCAGGACATTGCCGATCAGCTGAGCAAGATCGGCGCCGATGCGGCGGTGCTCTCGGCGCTCGATTCGATCGCTTGGGCGTTCAACGTGCGTGGCGCCGACGTGGCGCGGACTCCAGTCGCTCTCGCCTTTGCGCTGATGCGGTCGGACGGCACTGCCGATTTGTTCGTCGAGCCGGAGAAGGTCAGTCCTGAGGTGCAGCAGCATCTCGGCAACGGCGTTCGCCTTCATGACCGCTCGGCGTTCGAAGGGGCGCTGGGCGAGCTCAAGGACAAGACCGTTGCTGTCGATCCGGAGCGTGCGGTCGCCGCCATCTTCGAAGCTCTCGACCGCGCCGGCGCGAAGATCGTGACCATGCGCGACCCGACGATCCTGCCCAAGGCAATCAAGAACCCCGTCGAGATTGCCGGCCAACAGGCAGCGCAAGCGCGCGACGGTGCGGCCATTTCGCGCTTCCTGCGCTGGGTCGAGACGGAGGCGCCCAAGGGCGACGTCGACGAGCTGACCGCGTCGGACCATCTCGAGGCTCTGCGCAAGGAATCGCCCGAGCTTCGCGACCTTTCGTTCGACACGATCTCGGGCGCCGGGCCGAACGGCGCGATCGTCCACTACCGCTCGAGCGAGAAGACCAACCGAAAGCTCGCGACCGGCTCGCTCTACCTGGTCGATTCGGGTGGGCAGTATGTTGACGGCACAACCGACATAACCCGCACCGTCGTCATCGGCGAGCCGACCGACGAAATGCGCGACCGCTTCACTCGGGTGCTGAAAGGCCACATCGCGGTCGCCACCGCCGTCTTCCCGAAGGGCGTCCGCGGCAGCCAGCTCGACAGCTTTGCCCGCCGTCCTTTGTGGGAAGTAGGGCTCGATTACGCCCACGGAACCGGACACGGCGTCGGCAGCTTCCTGTCGGTCCACGAAGGGCCGCAGCGTATCTCGCCGGTCGGAAGCGTCCAGTCGGGCGGCGACGAGCCGCTTCAGCCGGGCATGATCCTTTCCAACGAGCCGGGTTATTACAAGACGGGCGAGTACGGCATCCGCATCGAGAACCTGGTGCTAGTGGTCGAACGGCCGGTCGAGGGCGCGGAGAAGGAAACGTTCGGCTTCGACACGTTGACCTTCGCGCCGATCGAACGGCGGCTGATCATCAAGGAGATGCTGGCGCCGCAGGAGCTGGACTGGCTCAACGCCTATCACGCCGAGGTGCTGGCAAAGATCGGGCCGCAGCTTGATGGCGAAGACCGCGCCTGGCTCGAAAGCGCCTGCGCCCCACTCTAATCCTTGGCCTTGGGCTTCTCGTCGAGTTGCCGCGCCTGTGCTTTTCGGCGCTTCAGGTTCTCGCGAAGCGCCTCGGCCAGCTTATCCTTGTCCTTGGTCATGCCTTTTCCTTGACAGGGAAAGCGCCGCGCGGCCATAGGCCCGCCTTCTCCGGTCAGTGCTGCCGTAGCTCAGTGGTAGAGCGCATCCTTGGTAAGGCTGAGGTCGTGAGTTCAATCCTCACCGGCAGCACCACCGCGGACTGGAGTTAGCCGTAGTCGGCCTCCAGCAGACCTTCGATGACGTGGTGCTGGATCACCTGCGTGAGTTCGTCGGCAACGCGGTACATCAAATGGTCCCGGACGATCGGCGGTAGCGAGTCGACGTAAGCCCTGGTCACCTGCAGGTCGTGGTGATCGGCATTGGTCGCGTCCGGCGCATCGACGCCTATGACGAGAACCGGCCGCGCTTCGCTTGATCTGTTCGCCGTTCCGCGATGGATGGTGAGCGCTGAACGCGCCGAAATGTCGCCGCGCTGCGGCAACTTCTGGACCGCGCGCGAAACGTAGCGCTCCCAAAGAGCCTTGTCGGGAAACATGCCGTCCTTCGCTGCGGGAATGTCGTCCCATTGCGTGCCCGGTGCGACTTCGAACGGCCCGTGTTCCAGGCGCGTGTCGACCGTGGTCAGGTTGAAAGCCAAGCTGTTGAGCCGCCGGCCTTTGAGCGTTGCCTCCGGCGACGGAAAGTCGCGGTGCCACGGCTGGTCCGCCGCGCCAGGAAAAGGAATGTCGAAGCCGACCTCGACGATGCGGTAGTCCGGACCCAGGACGGCCTCGCACACCGCCACGAACCAAGGGTGGGTCGCGATATCGACAAAGCCGCTGATGCGTTCCGGCTGAACTTCCACGTACCAGCGCTGCGGTCCTCGCGGCAGGGCGCCGCCCGGAACTGCCCGGGCCTCTTCGAACAGCGACATGATCTCTTCGCGGAGACGGTCCGCCCATTCGGGGGCGAAGGCGCGCTTCACGCCGATGATCCCGTCGCCGTAGAGCCCGCCCATGATGGCTGCCACATCGTCTTGTTCGCCGACGCTCACATCCTGCTCCTCATTCGACTCGCGCCGGTGAAGCTATCACCCGCGGCTTGCCATGCGAGCCGGGTTCGGCTTGGAAAATTTCACCATGCGATTTTTCTCAGACAATGCCGCCGCCGCTCATCCGGCCGTGATCGAAGCAATCGTTGAAGCGAACCAGCTCGACACCGCCTATGACGGCGACGCGTGGAGCTCACGGCTCGACGGGGCGCTGTCCGACGTGTTCGAAACGCAGGTCAGGGCGTTATGGGTGACTACCGGCACGGCCGCGAACTGCCTCGCGCTTGCGGCCCTCTGTCCTTCGTACGGTGCGATCATCTGCCACCGCGAAGCGCATATCGAAAATGACGAGGCCGGTGCGCCTGGCTTCTTCACGCAGGGCGCCAAGCTGATGCTGGTAGATGGTCCGGGGGCGAAGGTCGCGCCGGAAGCGGTAGAGGGTGCAGTCGCCCGAATCCGCAAGGACGTTCACCAGGTCCAACCGAAGGCTTTGTCGATCACCAACGCGACCGAATACGGCCTCGCCTATAAGGCGGCGGAGGTCGGCGCGCTCGGCGAGGTGGCGAAGCGGCACGGCCTCGGTTTCCACATGGATGGCGCGCGCTTCGCCAATGCCGTCGTCTCCTCCGGCGAGAGCCCCGCGGACTTGACCTCGCGAGCGGGAGTCGACGCCCTCAGCTTCGGCTTCGTCAAGAACGGGGGGCTCAATGCCGAGTGCCTCGTGCTGTTCAAGACCGAGCTTGCAGACGAGATCGCGGTCCGTCGTAAGCGCGCGGGGCATTTGCTGTCCAAAGGCCGGATGCTCGCTGCGCAGGTGCTGGCGATGCTCGACGGCGATCTTTGGCTAGAGAATGCGCGGGCGGCCAACGCGGCGGCCCAGACAATCGCAAACGGTGCCGGAGAGCGGCTCGTCTATCCCGTCGAAGCAAACGAGATCTTCATCCGGGTGTCGCCCGACGAGGCGGCGGCGCTGCGTACGGAGGGCTTCGACTTCTACGACTGGGCCCCGGGCGAGATTCGGCTGGTGACGAGCTGGGACCAGACTGGTGCGCCAGTGGAAAAGCTCGCCGCGGCGATCGCGGCGCTGTGAAGCACGGCCGGGCGACCGAGGTCGTCCTTCCCTTCGCGATTTTCACGATCATTTGGGGCACGACCTGGATCGTCATCCGCGATCAGCTCGGCGTGGTGCCTGCGCAATGGTCGGTCACCTACCGCTTCGTGATTGCCGGGGTGGCCATGGCGGCTGTGACCCTGTGGAAGGGGCAGAGCCTTCGCCTCGATCGCGGAGGAATGCTCGCCGCGCTTATCCTCGGCGTCCTGCAATTCGTGCTCAATTTCAACTTCGTTTATTTCGCTGAGCACCACGTCACGTCGGGCCTTGTCGCGACGGTTTTCGCCTTGCTGCTGATCCCCAACAGCTTGCTGGCTTGGGGTTTCCTGGGTCAGCGGCCGACGGTCCGTTTCGCAATCAGCTCAGTCTTCGCCGTCGCGGGCATCGGCCTGCTGTTCCTGCACGAACTGCGCGAAAATCCGTCGCAGTCGCAGGCCATTCTCGTTGGAATCGCACTGACGCTCGGCGGAATGTTCAGCGCCTCTGCCGCGAATGTCTTTCAAGCGCTCGAGCGGGTGAAACGCTATCCGCTGTTCGCGCTTCTCGCCTGGGCAATGCTGCTCGGAGCGACGGTGGACGGCATCATGGCATTCGCGATCAACGGACCACCGGTGTTCGAGACGCGCACCGGCTACTGGCTCGGCGTCGTCTATCTCGCGCTTTTCGCCTCGGCGCTCGCGTTCAGCCTGTACCTTCCGGTCGTCCGCAAGATCGGACCGGGCAAGGCGGCCTATTCCAGCGCGATGGTGCCGATCATCGCCATGGGCTTCTCGACCTGGCTCGAAGGCTATCGCTGGACCCCGCTGACGATCGCCGGCGCCGTACTCGCGCTCGGGGGCATGCTCGGCGCGCTCAGCCGAAGCCGCTCGGTTGTGCAGGCACCCGACGCTGCCTAAGTCGTCAGCATGGACGTACGCCAGAACCCGGAAGCCCCGCTCAGCCCTGAGCACACCACCATTCGCCGCGAGGACTATCGACCGCCAGACTGGCTCGTGCCGGAAATCGCGCTCGACTTCGCGCTGGACGGAGATGCTACGCGAGTTCGCGCAAAACTGTCGGTCCAACGCAACGGCGACCACGACCGTCCGCTAGTCCTGGACGGCGATGAACTGACACCGACATTGGTTCTCGTCGACGGCGCCGATGCGGCGTGGCGGATGGAGGGGCCAAAACTGGTCATCGATGTATCGGGCACACACGCCACGGTCGAAACCGAAGTCATCATCCACCCGTCGGCGAACACCAAACTGACGGGCCTGTACGAATCCAACGGCATGCTCTGCACTCAGTGCGAGGCCGAGGGGTTTAGGCGCATCACTTTCTTCCCCGACCGGCCCGACGTGCTCAGCCGCTTTTCGGTGCGGATGGAAGCGGACGAAGCGCGCTTCCCGATCCTCCTCACCAACGGCAATCCGATAGCAACTGGCAAGAGCGACGGT
>Ga0307408_100002042_pt1 | contig 14535 bp, 13 predicted proteins | sample 322Cmetagenome_FD_202116 | JGI IMG/M metagenome (GOLD analysis project Ga0307408, IMG submission 202116) | Maize rhizosphere microbial communities from greenhouse at UC Davis, California, United States - 322HYB-C-3 | ecosystem: Host-associated > Plants > Roots > Rhizosphere > Soil | place...
CTTCAAACCCGGCACGGGCCAGATAGTAAGCACTGGCGGTACCGATGACGCCGCTACCCAAGACCATGACGCGCATTTTCAATCCCTCATCGCGGCTTTGTGCCGAGCTGTGTTGTTAGAGCAATGATGAGCGCAGTGTAAAAAAGAAACGCCAGTGCTTTTCACTATATAAGCGCCTATATTTGGCGACAATTCTCGGCAAAAACCCTTTTCACGGAGGCGCATCCCCTATGCGGACCAACACCCAGACCAAGCGCGAGCTGGACAAGATCGACCGCAACATCCTGCGGATCCTGCAGGCGGACGGGCGCATTTCGTTTACCGAACTGGGGGAAAAGGTTGGTCTCTCCACCACGCCCTGCACCGAGCGCGTGCGGCGTCTGGAGCGCGAAGGAATCATCATGGGCTACAACGCCCGGCTCAATCCGCAGCATTTGAAGGGTAGCCTGCTGGTGTTCGTCGAGATCAGCCTCGACTATAAATCCGGCGACACTTTCGAGGAGTTCCGACGCGCGGTGCTGAAATTGCCCCACGTCCTGGAATGTCATCTGGTGTCAGGGGATTTCGACTATCTGGTCAAGGCGCGGATTTCCGAGATGGCCTCGTACCGCAAACTGCTCGGCGACATCCTGCTCAAGCTGCCGCATGTACGCGAATCGAAGAGCTACATCGTCATGGAAGAAGTCAAAGAGAGCCTGTGCCTGCCGATTCCTGATTGAAATCCGGTGGCGCCCCCTTCGCGAGCAGGCTCGCTCCCACATTGGAAATGCGCTCTCCTGTGGGAGCGAGCCTGCTCGCGAAGGCCGCACCTCGGTTCCGAATGAACGCAACAGCTAAACCAACACCTGTCGATTCGCCGCCATGTATTCAAATATCTGCTTTTCCACCCGCGGATGAATCAGCTCCACCGGCCGCCGCTCATTCGGGCAAGGCAGTGTCTTGGTGGTGCCGAACAACCGGCAGATCAACGGCCGTTCTTCATAGACCGTGCAGCCATCCGGCCCCAGGTGTACGCAGTTCAGTTCTTGCATCGCCGCATCCTGTTCGGCGCGGCTCTTGCGCGGCAGGCGGGCCATTTCCTCGGGCGAGGTGGTCACCGGCCCGCAGCAGTCGTGGCAGCCGGGTACGCACTCGAACGAGGGGATCTGCTGACGCAACGTGCGGATTTTCTGGCTGTTGCAGCTCATCGAAACGGCGACCGTGGGGAAATGGACGGCAATTGTGCCGTAAAAGGCTTGGGCCAGACACCGTAGACCGACCAATGTTGCCCGTGCTCGACTGTGCGGCTTATGCTCCGTCAAATTTTCTCGACACCGCCTCAGGATGACGCCCATGACCGCCCGCGCCCACACTTTCGCGAGCCAACCCCACGCCGCCTCTTACTACGCCGCGAGCAGCCTGCCGCAACCGGACCATCAGCGGCTGCAAGGTGAAGTGCTGGCCGACGTCTGTGTGGTCGGTGGCGGGTTTTCCGGGTTGAACACCGCGCTGGAACTGGCTGAACGCGGCTTCAGCGTCGTCCTACTGGAGGCGAACAAGATCGGCTGGGGCGCCAGCGGGCGCAACGGCGGACAGCTGATTCGCGGCGTTGGTCATGGCCTCGATCAGTTCGCCAACGTCGTCGGCACCGACGGCGTGCGGGCGATGAAACTCATGGGCCTGGAAGCCGTGGAAATCGTTCGTCAGCGCGTCGAGCGTTTCCAGATCGCCTGCGATCTGACCTGGGGTTACTGCGACCTCGCCAACAAGCCTGCTGATCTGCAAGGCTTTGCCGAAGAGGCCGAAGAGCTGCGCAGCCTTGGCTACCATTATGAGACCCGTCTGCTGCAAGCCAACGAGATGCACACGGTGGTCGGCTCCAAACGCTACGTCGGCGGTTTGATCGACATGGGTTCCGGGCATTTGCACCCGCTGAACCTGGCACTCGGTGAAGCCGCCGCGGCGCAGCAGATGGGCGTGAAGCTGTTCGAGCAATCGGCGGTGATCAGGATTGATTACGGTGCCGAAGTGAAGGTGCACACGGCGCAAGGGTCGGTGCGGGCGAAGACCCTGGTGCTTGGCTGCAATGCCTATCTGAATGGTCTGAACCCGCAACTCAGCGGCAAAGTCCTGCCCGCCGGCAGTTACATCATCGCCACCGAGCCATTGAGCGAAGCCCAGGCCCAAGACCTGCTGCCGCAGAACATGGCGGTCTGCGACCAGCGTGTCGCCCTGGATTATTACCGACTATCAGCGGATCGACGCCTGTTGTTCGGCGGCGCCTGCCATTACTCAGGGCGCGATCCGAAAGACATCGCCGCGTATATGCAGCCAAAGATGCTTGAGGTGTTCCCGCAACTCGCTGGGGTGAAAATCGATTTTCAGTGGGGCGGGATGATCGGCATCGGCGCCAACCGCTTGCCGCAGATCGGCCGGCTCGCCGATCAGCCGAATGTGTATTACGCCCAGGCCTATTCCGGGCATGGCGTGAATGCCACCCACCTGGCGGGCAAGCTGCTGGCAGAGGCGATCAGCGGCCAGCAGGGTGGAGGTTTTGATCTGTTTGCCAAAGTGCCGCACATCACCTTTCCCGGCGGCAAGCATTTGCGCTCGCCGCTGCTGGCGTTGGGGATGTTGTGGCATCGGCTCAAAGAATTGCTCTGACGGCCTTTAGAGATGGAGATCGTTCCCACGCTCTGCGTGGGAATGCATCCAGTGACGCTCTGCGTCACAGCGGACGCGGAGCGTCCGGGGCGGCGTTCCCACGCAGAGCGTGGGAACGATCGGTGAAGAACGATACAGATCTCAGATCCGCCAGAACGGCTTCAACCCCTCCTCCAATGCCTGCTCCCGGGTCAGGCCGATGTCCTTGAGCTGATCCGTGGTCAGCGTCAGCAATGCCTTGCGCGTGTGCAGACGGTGCCACAACAGGCCCCAGCGACTCAGCCCGGACGGTGCATTGCGCAGTTCATTGCGCGCCCGCTCCTTCTGCCCTGCCGCCAGTTCCTGACTGTGTAACGTCAGCCGCACATCGCTCAAGCCGTTCATTTTTTGTCGCTCCTGTTTACTTGGGTAGCCAGAGATTCCATGATGCGCGGGCGAGCAAAACCATTACAGACGCAAAGAACCTGTATTAACTCCATACAGATTTGCTGATATGCCGACTGAATGATCAATTTTTGCCGCATCTGTACTGGTTTTTTGCTCAACTGCACCGAGGCCGCCATGACTCTGTATGTAAATCTCGCCGAATTGCTCGGCACCCGCATCGAACAGGGCTTCTATCGGCCCGGCGACCGCTTGCCCTCGGTGCGCGCCCTGAGCGTTGAGCATGGGGTGAGCCTGAGCACGGTGCAGCAGGCCTATCGCATGCTCGAGGACAGCGGCCTCGCCACGCCGAAACCCAAGTCCGGCTACTTTGTCCCGGTCGGCCGTGAGCTGCCGGAGCTGCCCGCCGTGGGCCGCCCGGCGCAACGGCCGGTGGAGATTTCGCAGTGGGATCAGGTGCTGGAACTGATCCGCGCGGTGCCGCGCAAAGACGTCGTGCAATTGGGTCGCGGCATGCCCGACGTTGGCTCACCAACGATGAAACCGCTGCTGCGCGGCCTCGCGCGGATCAGTCGCCGGCAGGACATGCCCGGTTTGTATTACGACAACATCCACGGCAACCTCGAACTGCGTGAGCAGATTGCGCGGCTGATGCTTGATTCAGGCTGCCAGTTGAGCGCCAGCGATCTGGTGATCACCACCGGTTGCCACGAGGCGCTGTCCACGAGCATCCATGCGATCTGCGAACCGGGCGACATCGTCGCGGTGGATTCGCCGAGCTTTCACGGCGCCATGCAAACGCTTAAAGGTCTGGGCATGAAAGCTCTGGAGATTCCCACCGACCCGCTCACCGGTATCAGCCTCGACGCGTTGGAACTGGCACTTGAGCAGTGGCCGATCAAAGCCATACAGCTCACGCCCAACTGTAATAACCCGCTCGGCTACGTCATGCCCGAATCGCGCAAACGGGCGCTGCTGACGTTGGCGCAGCGCTTTGACGTGGCCATCATCGAAGACGATGTGTATGGCGAGCTGGCGTATTCCTACCCGCGTCCGCGCACGATCAAATCCTTCGACGAAGACGGTCGCGTATTACTGTGCAGTTCGTTTTCCAAGACTCTGGCGCCGGGGCTGCGCATTGGCTGGGTTGCACCCGGTCGCTATCTGGAGCGGCTGCTGCACATGAAATACATCAGCACCGGCTCGACCGCGCCGCAACCGCAGATTGCCATTGCCGAATTTCTCAAGGCCGGCCACTTCGAGCCGCACTTGCGGCGCATGCGCATGCAATACCAGCGCAATCGTGATGCGATGATCGACTGGGTCACCCGTTACTTTCCCGTGGGCACCCGCGCCAGTCGCCCGCAGGGCAGCTTCATGCTCTGGGTCGAGTTGCCGGAAGGCTTCGACACGCTGAAACTCAATCGCGCGCTGCACGATCAAAGCGTACAGATTGCCGTCGGCAGCATCTTTTCCGCCTCAGGCAAATACCGTAATTGCCTGCGGATGAACTACGCTGCCAAACCAACGGCACAGATCGAAGAAGCGGTGCGCAGGGTCGGGGCGACAGCGATCAAACTGCTGACCGAGTCCGACTAATCGATCTGAAACGCTCCGCTGCCCTCGAAACGCCTCAGGTCGGCAACCCGACTTGAGACATCTTCCACCTGGGCATCGATCTCGAACTCCACTTGCAAAAAACGTCCCTGCGCAACAGCCGCGCCACTCCAGGGCACGATACGTGCGCCCGGCGATAACAGATTCGCTTCAAGGGGCTGCCCGTTTTCCAGGCGCCACTGCACCGCCACACCATCGAGGCGTGCCGCGACGATGCGCACTTGCAACGTGCCAGCCTCCCAGCGATAGCGCCGAGAGTCTGCCATCGGCGCGACAAACGACCACTTGATCGGACGAGCTTGCGGGCAATGAACACGCAAATGCACGTTGCGCAGGCCAAACCCCTCGCTCTGCACTGAAGCAGAACGCAAGAGTTCGGAGCGGGTTATTGCGCCGTAATCCAGGGTCGCCGGCGACAGATCCACCTCACAGGCATCGTTCGCCCATGCCGAGGCACAGGCAAGACAGGCCGCAAGTACGGCAATAATCCGGGGCTTCATGGCAGGCACTCGGTCAGGACAGATTTAAAGGGCGACAGATCGCCTCAACGGTTTCAATTTGCGTAGCCTCGCCGGGCGATTCACTCAGGGGGAAATGCAAGACGCAGTGGCTGCTGTCGGATAACTTCACGCGCAACACCTGCCCTGGTTGGATATCCGGCAAAAAAATCGCCCCGGCGTCCATCACGGACGTCAGGTACTCACCCTGCGCATCCAGTACGCTCAAGCCTCTGGGCAACCATTGGCGATCCTGCGACCGCGCCTTGAGCAACAGACGCCGGACGGTAACCAGGGAAAAATCCAGGTGCTGCACCGAACCTCGCCCGGCTGTCACCTCCTGCACACCATTGAGAACTTCGACATTACGCGGCAGACCCAGTGGATCGACTTCTAGCCGTGCCAAAGAATAAGCTGGCAGGTTCGCCGCCACTGCGCGCCCCGCGCCATCCGTCCAGACGGGGCCTTGTGGCGTTTGCAGCCGCACTCCGGAACGCTCGCCCGCCTTCAGCACCCCCACCGTGTCACGTAGCGCATAGGGTGACAGCGTGACGCCATCGCGGTGCAGCAACACGCCGCCGCGCAAGCCCAGATCATATTCCGTCGTACCGGCGCGCTGCCCGAGCCCCACATCCAGGCTGGTATAGCGCGGCAAGGCATTGATTCGGGCAGCCACTGCAGCCGATGCGTTATCACGGTGTTCGGCATTGACGGTGTAGGCCAGGGTTTCGCTGACCGTAGCGCTCACGGCCAGACCTTGGCGAACGCCTGAGCGCTCGTCACTGCGCACGTACCCGCGCAACCGGCCTTGCCCGCCCAGCGGAATGCCCACGGTCATGTAAGCCGCGCGGCCCTGACGATATTCCTCGTTACCACCGATGCCTCGTTCCACGCTCAGCGACAAGCTGACGCGCTGCGGCAACGTCAGTGACCAGGACAACCCCAATTGCGACACCGGCGCTTCGCCCATGCTCGAATAACGCGACCAGCTTGCGCCAAAGGCCCCCCAGTCATCGGTGGCGCCATTGAGCGAAAACACCCAGTGATCGCGTTTGCGCGACTCGGCCTGATGCCGCCGCTGATTCCAGCCGGTATCTGACAAGGTGCGAAAGTCCCGGCTCTGGCGCACTGCGACCAGACTTGCCGAGAGATTGGCCGCCAAAGGCGCGCTGAACGTCAGCTGCAATTGATCACCAGCAAGACCCACCGCGCGCTGTTCCGACACCACTTGGCGCAGCCCCAGCGTGATCGGCCCAGACCACTGTTGTTGCAGCCCCCAACCGGCGGAAAGGTAAGCGTCGCCCGCGAGCGCACCAGCGGTTGCACGCAGGCCTCGGCGCATTTCCCAGTCTTTGCTGAACGCCGCGAATGTCGGCGCCTCACGGTTATCCGCTGACAGACGGCGGACCCGGCCCAGCGCCAGATTGAAACCCTCGGGGGCGTCAGACTGCGCCGCTTGCAGACTCGCCGCCGGCACCCGAAAACGTCGCACCTGACCATCCTGCTCATGCACCGCTACCTCCAGATCGAGCTGATTGCTCAACAACGGCAGCGCGCGCAAGGTAAAAGGCCCGCTTGGCACCATCGTCGTATAGATCGCCACGCCGTTCTGGCGGACCTCGATACGGGACGGTGAGTAAGCAACCCCGTCCACTTGGCCACGGGCGCCGTTGCGGGCGGCATCGAGTCGGGCGAAGGCTGCTTCAGGAAAAACCTGTACGCCCGTGAACGACTCACCGGCAAACAGCGACGATGCCAGGTTGAGCTGACCGATCTGAAGGCTGGCCTCGTGATCTTCCAGCGTGTGCATCGCATAGGCATAGAGGTGCTCGAACCGTGAGCTGTCGGGCAATGCCGTGAATGACTGGCGACTGCGTAGCACCCAGTCGCCGGCATTCAAGCCGGCTTCCGAACTCAGGCTGCGATAGTTGCTGGTCTGCCCGTCGAATTGACTTCCGGCCATTAGCAAATCGTAATTCAACACACCGGCCACGCCGCCATTGGCAAAGCTGCGCTGCGACGGCTCGGGCTCAGCGAGCGTATCGGTAGGCACCAGTAACCGGACCTGCTGACTGCCGGGGTTCAACTGCACGACGGCTGCGGGGAAACCCTGTGCGGCAGTCACACACGACCCTGACGCCAGCGGCGCAGACGCGGGCAGACGCACTCCGGCAGCCGTTAACCATTGCTTCCCCAGACACAACTCGCCCACACCGTTGAACGTCATTTGCACACGGCCCTTTGGCTGTCCGTTGACTTCAAGCACGACGGCATGCACACCCTGAGTAAAACGCGCAGCATCACGAAAATACTCCGCCAGGGCCGGATCGACTCCGCGGTCCCTGAGCACTTCAACGTCGAACGTCACCGGTTCTGCCGCCACTGCCACGCGCCACCCGCAGCCACCCAGCGCCAGCAATGATCCGGCGATGCACATCCAGTTCAACGTGTCACCGGGGCGATATGATCGTCGACAGCAAAACCGTAAGTGGTCGCCGGGAATATCCGCACCGACGACACCTGTGCCAACGAACTCAAAGGCAAATCGAGTTGCAGTCTCTCGCCCGGCAGAATATAGGTGCGCGGCAGTTCGACCGGGCTTGAGCCGGGCAACGGTGTAACCGCTTTGCTGAGTCGAACGACGTAGGGACTGGGATTGTGAACATGCAAGCCGTCACGCGTGACGGTCCAGACGAGGCGTTTCCACGGCTCACGCTCGACGGGCAATCCGGCCGGACGCAGGATCACCGGCAGGTTCTGCCGCACGCCGAGGCTGACACGCGCCCCACCTGCGGCTGCAACCGGGTTGATGCCTTCGAAAATCACCCGTTTCAATCGTTCGGTCTGCAAGGGCTGAGCGCTCTGCAGAAGGAACCGTACCTGCTGAACCTGGCCAGCCTCGACACGTGCAACAGGGGGAGTGAAAACCAGAAGGACCTCATCGTCCGATTCAGTGTTTTCGACGGTGGTGTACAGAAGCGCCGGATGAGCATCGGTGTTGCGCACGTTCATGACGGCTTCGCCGAGGCTCTGCTCGACGACCAGTACCGGCGTTTGCGGAACCATGCCGGCGCCTTGCGCAAGCGACATCGACAGACCGGCGAACAACCACAGGGAGACCTGCAACAAAGCAGGTTGGAATGAGAGGGGCATCGGTAAATACCGGAAAATTCCAGGCCACGGTTCCGGCGCTGCCGGCGTGTTCCTGTCGAAAGGAAAAGCCCGGCGCCCTGGTGGCCGCCGGGCTCGGCGGTCAGAGGTAGAACATGTCGAAGGTCACCGAGCCGTCGAGCGGGATCTCGTTGGCGATCGGCAAGTTGTTACTCGCGCCAATGATTGGCAGCAAGCTCATCGGGAAGCCGTGATGCCGAGCGGCAACAGGCCCCGTTGCGGCATTGATACCCCAGGAATACAGCGCAGGGGCATTGCTCACCAGCGAACTGGAAGGCACACGCCACGCTGGCGCTGCAAGAGTGCGGGTCAGCAGTGCGCGCCCTGTTCCGTCGGTCTCCGGCGTGCCATGACGTAAAGCGAATCCGCCAATCCGCGTGCCATTGATTGCGCCAAGCCCGAAGAACAGCACCGGATCAGTTTGACCGGTGCCATCGCTGATACCCGGCAATTTGGTCGCTGCACGGTTATCGCGAACCGATACCTCGACCGGGGCTGGAGCGTCGCAATTGATGTGCAGCGAGATGTCCCGTTCCGGCAGCAGAGTTTGCGTGGTTGCGTTAAGCGTGGACGCGGAAATCTTGCGCAGGTCTACCGTGCCGCCCCCGGCAAAGGCCGGGACGCAAGAGGTCGGGATAATGGTGCCGATGACGTTCAGGTCAACGCTTTCCGCCATAGCCAGCGAGGGTAGCAAGGCGGCAGCGAGAACGACGAGCCGGTGGATGTTTTTCATAAGCCGTATCTTCCATGTCATTAACAAAAAGCTTCCTACTGACTTCTCACGTAAGTAAGCAGGCGGATAATTGCGGCTTTTGGAGGACAAATCTGTAGGAAAAACCTTCGCTTGAATGGGGAAAAATCGACCCGACTCATAGGCGATTGATGCCGAGAAACTATTTCCTACTCCTTGGTGACAAAACAATGCGTGCTGATGCCTTGCAGCACCCACTGACTGAATTCAAGGCAGCGATGCCCATGCCATACTTCACCCTCCGTCATGACCCGAGACCGCCACGTGATTCCAGGACAAAAACTGATCGCTGCAGCGCTACTCGCTTTGCTCTTGGATGGCTGTGCCACGCTCGATGTGCCGCACGAGCCAAGCCAGGCCTTGCCGGCGGCGGACTCGGCTTTCGGCCGTTCGATCCAGGCTCAGGCCGCGCCCTACCAGGGGCAATCGGGGTTTCGCCTGTTGTCTGATAGCGGTGAAGCGTTTACCGCCCGCGCCGAGCTGATTCGCAACGCCCAGACCAGCCTCGACTTGCAGTACTACATCGTTCACGACGGCATCAGCACACGCATGCTGGTGGAGGAAGTGCTCAAGGCCGCCGACCGTGGCGTGCGCGTGCGCATTCTGCTCGACGACACCACCAGCGACGGCCTCGATCAGATCATCGCCACGCTGGCGGCGCATCCGCAGATCCAGATCCGCCTGTTCAACCCATTGCATCTGGGCCGCAGCACCGGCGTCACGCGTGCGGCGGGACGGCTCTTCAACCTGTCCGTGCAGCACCGGCGCATGCACAACAAGTTATGGCTGGCGGACAACAGCGCGGCCATCGTCGGCGGGCGCAATCTGGGCGATGAGTATTTCGATGCCGAACCCAACCTGAATTTCACTGACATCGACATGCTCAGCCTCGGCCCGGTCGCCGAGCAGCTCGGGCATAGTTTCGACCAATACTGGAACAGCGCGCTGAGCAAACCGATCGAGGAGTTTCTCTCGGCCAGACCGAGCGCCGCGGACCTGCAGAACACCCGCACGCGCCTGGAAGAATCGTTGGAAGAAACGCGCAAACAGAATCACGCGCTATATCAACAGTTGATGAAGTTCAAGACCGACCCGCGTATGGACATCTGGCGCAAAGAGCTGATCTGGGCGTGGAATCAGGCGTTGTGGGATGCACCGAGCAAGGTGCTGTCCAAGGGCGAGCCTGATCCGCACCTGCTGCTGACCACGCAGCTGGCGCCGGAACTGACCGGAGTGAGCAAAGAGCTGATCATGATTTCGGCGTATTTCGTGCCGGGTCAACCGGGGCTGGTCTACCTGACCGGGCGCGCCGACGCCGGGGTTTCGGTGAATCTGCTGACCAACTCGCTGGAGGCTACCGACGTGCCGGCGGTGCATGGCGGCTATGCGCCGTATCGCAAAGCTTTGCTGGAGCACGGCGTGAAATTGTATGAACTGCGGCGCCAGCCTGGGGATAACTACGGCAGTGGCCCGCGGCTGTTCTACAGCAAGTCGTATCGCGGCTCGGATTCCAGCCTGCACAGCAAGGCGATGATCTTTGATCGACGCAAATCGTTTATCGGCTCGTTCAACTTCGACCCGCGCTCGGTGCTATGGAACACCGAAGTCGGCGTACTGGTCGACAGCCCGGAACTGGCCGAGCATGTGCGCGCACTGGCGCTGCAAGGCATGGCGCCGAACCTGAGTTACCAGGCGAAACTGGAAAACGGCCAAGTCGTCTGGGTCACCGAGGACAACGGCCAGATGCACACGCTGACCAAGGAGCCGGGCAGTTGGTGGCGCCGCTTCAATGCGTGGTTCAGCACCAGCGTAGGCCTTGAGCGCATGCTCTGATCCCGACTGATGGTAATCCCCTGTGGGAGCGAGCCTGCTCGCGAAGGCGGTTTCACATCCCGCAGATTAGCTGACTGATACACCGCTTTCGCGAGCAGGCTCGCTCCACAAGGGGATGTGCTCAGGCAGCTTCTGCCGTTGTGCCAAACGCGCCCTGGCGCAACAGCAAGAGCACCAACCCGAAAGCGCCCGCCGCCATCAGCAGCGGCAACGCATGCCCATTGATCCACTGACTGCCTGCCCCCGCCGCCAAAGGCCCGACCAGACAACCGATCCCCCACAGCTGTGCAATATGCGCGTTGGCGCGCACCAGCGCATCGTCGCGATAACGCTCGCCGATCAGAATCAGTGACAGGGTGAACAGCCCGCCAGCACTGGCACCGAACAGTACCCACAACGGCCAGATCAGCAGCGTGTCGAGCAGCAGCGGAATCGCCAGACTCGAGAGCATCAACACCACCGCACAGCCGGCGAACAATGTGCGCCGCGACAGATAATCGGCCAAGGCGCCAATCGGCAACTGCAGCAGCGCATCGCCGACCACCACGGTGCTGACCATGGCCAAGGCAATTTCCGCAGTGAAACCCTGTTGCAGGCAATACACCGGCAGCAACGTCAGGATCATCGCCTCGAACGCGGCGAACAACGACACCGCCCAAGCGATCGCCGGCAGCTCGCGGGCGAAGCCCCACAGGTCGACGAAGGTCACGCTGCTCGCTTCACTGCCGGGCGCCCCACTGCGCCCGAGCAACAACAACGGCGAAACGCTCAGCAAGCCAACACCGACCCAGAAACCGTAGTCATGCTCGGTGCCGAGCGCACCCAACAGCAACGGCCCCGACAGTTGGCTCAGCGCATAACTGCTGCCATACAGCGCGACCAGCCGTCCGCGCCACTGTTCGACCACCAGTTGATTGATCCAGCTCTCGCCAAGGATGAACACGATGGTCAGAATCACCCCGATCAGCAGGCGCAGCAGCAGCCAGACCGGATAACTCGGCAGCAGCGCCAGCAAGCCGATCGACAAGGCTCCGGCCCACAGGCACAAGCGCATCAGGTTCGCCGTGCCGAAATACGCGGCGAGATGGCTGGAAACCTTCGCCCCCAGCAGCACACCAATCGCCGGCATAGCCGCCATCACGCCGATGGCGAAAGCGCCGTAGCCCCAACCTTCAAGACGCAGCGACACCAACGGCATGCTCACGCCAAGGGCCAAGCCGACACTCAAGACAGACGCCAACACGGCGAAATACGTCGCCCACCGCATGTTCCACGCTCCTGTGGATATTTTTATGTGCACCACAAAACCACTGTGGGAGCGAGCCTGCTCGCGAAAACGGTTTCACATTCAGCAGGTCTGCTGACTGATACACCGCTTTCGCGAGCAGGCTCGCTCCCACAGGGGATCTCTGTTTCGCCAGAGAGCCCGGAAAAACCGGGCTCGCGTTAACGGCTTACAGCTTGATCCAGGTCGCTTTCAGTTCGGTGTACTTGTCGAACGCATGCAGCGACTTGTCGCGGCCGTTGCCTGATTGCTTGAAGCCCCCGAACGGTGCGGTCATGTCGCCGCCGTCATACTGGTTGACCCACACGCTACCGGCGCGCAGGGCCTTGGCGGTCAGGTGTGCCTTGGATATGTCCTGCGTCCACACCGCCGCAGCCAAGCCGTATGGCGTGTCGTTGGCGATCTGGATAGCTTCTTCAGCGCTGTCGAAAGCGATCACCGACAGCACCGGGCCGAAGATTTCCTCCTGAGCAATCTTCATCGCATTGCTCACACCATCGAAAATCGTCGGCTCGACATACGTGCCACCGGTTTCCTGCAGGATGCGCTTGCCGCCAGCCACCAGTTTGGCGCCGTCGCTGTGGCCGGATTCGATGTACGACAGCACGGTGTTCATCTGCTGGGTATCGACCAGCGCGCCAACGTTGGTCGCCGGGTCCAGCGGGTTGCCCGGCTTCCAGGTTTTCAGCGCCTCGATCACCATCGGCAGGAACTTGTCCTTGATCGAACGCTCGACCAGCAGACGCGAACCGGCCGTGCAGACCTCGCCCTGGTTAAAGGCGATCGCACTGGCGGCGGATTCGGCAGCGGCTTGCAGGTCCGGCGCATCGGCAAAGACGATGTTCGGGCTCTTGCCGCCAGCTTCCAGCCAGACGCGCTTCATGTTCGATTCGCCGGAGTAGATCATCAGTTGCTTGGCGATCTTGGTCGAACCGGTGAACACCAGCGTGTCCACATCGTTGTGCAGGGCCAGCGCCTTGCCAACGGTATGGCCGTAGCCCGGCAGTACGTTGAGCACGCCTTTGGGAATACCGGCTTCGACAGCCAGCGCGGCGATGCGGATGGCGGTCAGCGGCGATTTTTCCGACGGTTTGAGGATCACCGAGTTTCCGGTCGACAGCGCCGGGCCGAGTTTCCAGCACGCCATCATCAGCGGGAAGTTCCACGGCACGATGGCGCCCACCACGCCGACCGGCTCGCGGGTTACCAGTCCCAGTTGATCGTGCGGCGTGGCGGCGACTTCGTCGTAGATCTTGTCGATCGCTTCGCCGCTCCAGCTCAGCGCCTGCGATGCGCCCGGCACGTCGATGTACAGCGAGTCGCTGATCGGCTTGCCCATGTCGAGGGTTTCGAGCAGGGCGAGTTCTTCAGCGTGCTGCTTGAGCAGGCTGGCAAAACGAATCATCGTGGCTTTGCGTTTGGTCGGCGCCAGGCGCGACCATACGCCGGAATTGAACGTGGCGCGGGCGTTTTCCACAGCGCGCTGGGCGTCGGCGGCGTCACAGCTGGCAATCTTGCCGAGCAGACGGCCATCGACCGGGCTGATGCATTCGAAGGTTTCGCCGGAAACGGCGTCGGTGTATTCGCCATTGAGGTAGGCGCGTCCTTCGATCTTCAGGTCGCGGGCGCGTTGTTCCCAGTCGGCACGAGTCAGGGTGGTCATTCGGGTGTCCTCCTCTTATTGAATACGAACGCCGCAAGCGCTGCGACGTTCATCAAGAATACTGCCCGGCCAGCCTGCATGTCGGCCCAAGGCACCCGCCACCCTAAACCAGCGGCCGGGTTTGTTTCAATATATTTGACATAAGCCGGCCATACGGCCTTGCAGTGTTCAATTTAATAAACATAGACTTTCGCCCATTCCAGTCCACGCGCCGTCATCACCGGAGAAAACAACAATGAACATCCAGAACGTCGTCGACATCAGCCTGACCGGCAGCGAAGCCGAACGCTATCGCCCGGACCCGGCCAAAGTGCTCAAGGGCGATCCTGAACAAGCCGTGTTCCATCAATACGAAAGTCCCTGTGGTCAGATGGGCGCGGGCGTTTGGGAAGGTGCGGTAGGCCAGTGGACGGTGAATTACACCGAGCATGAGTATTGCGAGATTCTGCAGGGCGTTTCGGTGCTGCGTGACAGCGAGGGCAATGCCAAGACCTTGCGGGTCGGCGATCGCTTTGTGATTCCAGCAGGATTTCGCGGGACCTGGGAAGTGCTGGAAGCCTGCCGCAAGATCTATGTGATCTTCGAGCAGAAGGCTTGAGTCTTTGCGCTGACCTTACCGACCCCTTCGCGAGCAGGCTCGCTCCCACATTCGAGCGCATTCCATTGTGGGAGCGAGCCTGCTCGCGAATAG
>Ga0307408_100002044_pt1 | contig 14526 bp, 10 predicted proteins | sample 322Cmetagenome_FD_202116 | JGI IMG/M metagenome (GOLD analysis project Ga0307408, IMG submission 202116) | Maize rhizosphere microbial communities from greenhouse at UC Davis, California, United States - 322HYB-C-3 | ecosystem: Host-associated > Plants > Roots > Rhizosphere > Soil | place...
TGGGACTTCCAAGCAGCGGCTCTTCCAGCAAGTGGTCAGAAACGACACAAGTCCGGATCGGGTCTGCGTCGTTCGTGACCACTTACGGATGGCGTCTGCCACGCCAGCAGGGGCTGATCTGGTAAGTGGTCAGAAACGACACAAACCCGGGTCGGGTCTGCGTCGTTCGCGACCACTCTCGGATTTTGGGCTGCTCTTTCGACACCATTCACGCCGCAATCAGCGGCGACCTGCCGGCCGGTCCGCGGCCCGTGGCAGCGGTGCCGCCCGTACAAGATCCGAATCGGCGAGACCTTGGCGGCCACGGCGGCCTCAAGCCTGACCGTCTGCAATGACTTGGCGGTGCCCGAGTTAGGCCCGGACGCCCTTGAGCAGCAACAGCGGAATGTGCGAATTCAGCCGCAATCCCGCATCGCATCGTCTTCGCACTTGTGCTGCGAAACGACCCCTCGAGAGCGCCGTCGGCCGGTCGTCTTCGCACTGTGCTGCGAAACGACCCCTCGAGAGCGCCGTCGGCCGGTCGTCTTCGCACTTGTGCTGCGAAACGACCCCTCGCTCGGCGATACAACCACCAGTCAGGCCGGGGCGCTAACCCGCCGTCAGCACTCAATGACGTTCACGGCGAGTCCGCCGCGCGACGTCTCCTTGTACTTGACCTTCATGTCGGCGCCGGTCTCGCGCATGGTCTTGATCGCTTTGTCGAGTGACACCTTGTGGCTGCCGTCGCCACGCAGCGCGATACGTGCGGCGTTGATGGCCTTGTTGCTGGCCATGGCGTTGCGTTCGATGCAGGGGATCTGCACCAAACCACCAACCGGATCACAGGTAAGGCCGAGGTTGTGCTCAATGCCAATCTCGGCGGCGTTCTCCACCTGCTCTGGCGTGCCCCCGAGAACCTCGCACAGGCCCCCGGCCGCCATAGCACAAGCCGACCCAACCTCGCCTTGGCACCCGACCTCGGCACCGGAGATCGACGCGTTCTCCTTGAACAAGATGCCCACGGCGGCCGCGGTCAGCAGAAATCGGACCACTCCGTCGTCGTTCGCTCCGGGAATGAACCTGTCGTAGTAGTGCAGCACCGCCGGCACAATCCCCGCGGCTCCGTTGGTCGGCGCGGTGACGATCCGGCCGCCCGAGGCGTTTTCCTCATTCACGGCCAACGCATAGAGATTGACCCAGTCCATCGCACGGAGCGGATCGGACTCGTCGTGGCTGGCCTCAAGAGCGGCCAGCAGCTTCGGAGCACGTCGCGGCACCCGGAGCCCGCCCGGTAGCACCTTCTCGGCGCGGGTGCAGCCCTTGTGCACACATTCCTTCATGACAGCCCAGATGTGGAGCAGTTCGGCGCGTAGCTCTTCCTCGGTACGCCAGGAGAGTTCGTTGGCGATCATGACATCGCTGACGCGCAATCCTTCGCGGCGGCAGATCTGCAACAGCTGAGCTCCGGTGGTGAAGGGATATCGGATCGGTGTCTCGTCTTCGACGATCCGGTCCAGGCCGGCCGCGTGCTCGTCGACGACGAAACCACCGCCAACCGAGTAATAGGTGCTCTCGCGCAGCACAGCTCCGCGGGGATCGAAGGCCCGGAAGATCATGCCGTTAGGGTGCGCGGGCAGACTACGCCGCCGGTGCATGGTGATGTCGTCGCGTCGGGAGAAGTCGATGCGGCGACCCCCCGGCAGGACAAGCCGGCCGGTCGATGAGGCTTCCGCCACCTTCTGCTCGGCGGCGTCGGTGTCAATCGCTTCGGGCCGATTGCCCTGCAAGCCGAGGATGACGGCCTTGTCCGAGCCGTGGCCGTGCCCCGTCGCACCGAGAGACCCGAACAGTTCGGCTTGGACGCGTACGACATCGTTCAACAGCCCGTCGGCTCGGAGCCGATCAGTAAACAAGCAGGCGGCCCGCATCGGGCCGACGGTATGCGAGGACGACGGCCCGATGCCGACGGTGAACATGTCCAGGGTGCTTAGCGCCATTATTAGGGAACCTCCGCCCCCTTGAATTCGGCCATGGCGTCCAGCAGCCACCGACCCAGGAAGTCGGCGAATGAGGACCGCGGGTGAATCCGGTACAGCTCATCGGTGACCTTCCACAAGATCACAGGAACCGATCCGATTAGCGTCAGGTACGCGGTGCCGACCTCGAAGGTACGCGGATGCAGGTCCAACGGACAGCCCTTCTCCAACACCTCCCGCGCCGCCGGCCCGCTCAGCTCGAACGTCGTACGGTTCGCAGAAAGGTCGGTCGCGGAGCCCGGCTCCGACTCGAGAGCTTCAACCAGCGCTGCGGTGAGCGGTGCAGGCTGCTGCTCGTCAGACACCACGAGGAACTCATCGGGCGATAGCCACAGCACTAAGACCCCGTCGCCGCTGGCAACGGCCCCACAGGCGGACGGCAACGACACCCCGAGACGTGCCTCGACCGGCCGGGCTGCGGCAGTGCCTGGCACGACCCGCACCCCCACCATCGTGAGGAACGGCACTTCCCGGATTCGGACCGCCCGCGGACCGCTGACCTCGGCGGCAGCGAACCGCTCAGCCAGATGGGCCGCGGGACTGACCGGTCGCAGACCGGCCACGCCCTTGGTCGCTGCTTCGATCACGGCTGACTCAACCATCACGGCGCTTCCCTTCGGGGTCGTCGAGAACAGTGTCACTGACGACGACGTCGATCAGATGATCACCGACCGCAGCCGTCAAGGTCTCGCCTATGAGATTGCGGCCGTTCTTGATCAACGCCAATGCGAACGACCGACCGAGCGCGGCGCTGTGGTAACTAGACGTCACGTGCCCCAGCATCGGCACCGGCTGTATGCCCGTGTTCACCGCCGGCGTGTGATCGATCAACTGAGTCCCCTCAGGCAGCCGCAACGTCGGATCGACCGGCAAGACCGACACCAAGTGTTTGCGGTCACCTCGTGCTGTGTCGGAACGGGTGAAGGACCGCTTGCCGATGAAGTCCTTGACCTTGGAGACGACCCACTCCATGCCGGCGTCCTGCGGCGTGACACTGCCGTCGGTGTCCTGGCCGACGATCACGTAGCCTTTCTCGGCGCGCAGCACGTGCATGGTCTCGGTGCCGTACGGGGTGATGTCGAACTCCTCGCCGGCGGCGTAGATGTTCTCCCAGACCTGCTGGCCGTACCAGCCGGAGACGTTGACCTCGAAGGCCAGCTCGCCTGAGAAGGAGATCCGGCAGATTCGGGCGGGAACGCCGGAAGCCAGCGTGGTCTCCCGGAAGGTCATGAAGGGAAAAGCGTCGTTGTCCAGATCCACCTCGGGCGCAACCTTCGCGACAACGGCGCGGGACTTCGGTCCGACCACTGCGATGGTGGTCCACTGCTCGGTAACCGAGGTCATGATTACGTCGAGCGTCGGCCACTCGGTCTGATGCCACTCCTCCAGCCAGTCGAGGACACCGGCGGCGTTACCGGTGGTCGTGGTCAGGAAGTAGCGGCGCTCGTCGAGGCGGAGCGTGACGCCGTCGTCGAAGATCATGCCGTCCGGGGTGCACATCACCCCGTAGCGTGCCGAGCCAGGGGCAAGCTTCTTGAACGCGTTGGTGTAGATCCGGTTCAAAAACTCACCGGCGTCGGTGCCCCAGATCTCAATCTTGCCGAGTGTGGTGGCGTCCATCATTGCCACCGAGGTCCCGGCCGCGGCACACTCCCGTAGTACGGCCTCGTCCAGCGACTCGCCGTCTCGCGGGTAGTACCACGGCCGCAGCCACTGCCCGACGTTCTCGAATTCGGCTCCATGGGCGACGTGCCAGGGATGGATGGAGGTGAGGCGCGCGGGATCGTATAGGTCTCCGCGGTCGCGTCCGGCGAGCGCAGCAAAGGCGACCGGCGCGTACGGCGCCCGGTACGTGGTGGTGCCGACCTCACCCAGTGTCGCGCCCCCTGACCCATCGACACCATTCAGCGCTGTCGCGATCAGTCCGATGGCATTGACCGCGGAGGTCTTGCCCTGATCGTTCGCCGTGCTGATGGAGGTGTAGCGCTTAATGTGCTCGACGCTACGCATGCCCGCACCAGTAGCGCGAAGCACGTCGGCCACGGTCTGATCCCGCTGCAGGTCCACGAAGTGGGTGTCGAGCCCGGCGAGGTCGCCGTCTCGTCCGCGGACCACCCATAGCGGCTGGGTGACGCCGGCCGGTCGTGGGTCCTCGGTCGGCGTCGACAGGGCGTCGGCGCCGTGCCTAGTGGGGGGACGCCCCCCCACACCCCCCGCTGGCCGGTCGTCGCTGGCGCTCCTCGCGTCCGCGTCTGTGACAAACCCGGCGTTGAACGAGGCGATAGCTCCCGCCCGGGAACCCTCGGCCAGGCACGCCTCGAGGGTGAAGCTGCCGCGCGCGGCACCGATGATCTGCTGGCCCTCGACGTCGTCGGCGGGTATGAACGCGACCAGCTCGTCGTCCCAGCGCAGCTTGCCCTGCCGCTGGCTGTGCAGGTGCACCACCGGGCTCCAGCCGCCCGAGACGGCCACAAGATCGCAAGCGACCTCGGCCGGTAGTCCGACCGGAATGCCGGCCTCGTCGATGACGCTGACCATTGCTGCACTGAGCCGTGGGCCACCGGCGGTGTCCACAACCGTCGCTGTCGGAACCACATTGACGCCAGCCGCCATCGCCGCGCGGGCTGCCGCGGACAGCGTGGGCCTGGCGTCAGCCACCACCGCGACCTCGACGCCTGCGGCGGCAAGCTCGGGCAACATCGCGTACGCGCTGTCGTTGGTGGTTGCGACAACGATCCGGGTGCCCGCCGCGACGCCGTATCGGTTGAGGTAACTGCGGACTGCGGAGGCAAGCATGACGCCGGGACGGTCGTTGTTGGCGAAGACCAGTGGGCGCTCATGTGCGCCGGTGGCGATGATCACCTGCTGGGCCCGGATGTGCCACAGCCGTTGCCGAGAGACCGCGGCGACGTCCGGTCCCGCACCAGCTGCGCCGAGGTGGTCAGTGCGATTCTGCAGAGCGAGGACGTAGTTCGCGTCGTAGTTGCCGAAGGCGCTCGTACGGGTGAGGATCGTCACCTCCCGGCACTCTCGCAGCTGCGACCCGATCCGGGTCAGCCACTCCGCGGCAGACAGCCCGTCGACTTCTGCGTCCGGCTCGGACAGCAGCGAGCCGCCCAGCTCGGGCTGATCGTCGATCAATATCACCCGTGCGCCAGTGGCCGCAGCCTCTCGGGCCGCGGTGAGACCAGCCGGGCCACCTCCGATGACGAGGACGTCGCTGTGGACGTACTTCTTGTCGTAGATCGAGGTGTCCTCGGCGGGATCGAGCTCGCCGATCCCGGAGACGTAGCTGGCCTCAAGACCGTCGACCAGTTCCAGGATGGTCGCCGGCACCATCGGCTCGACGACGTTCTGACCGGGACGTCGGACGTTGACGAGTGCGTTCGGCTCTTCGACGCCGGCGGCGAGGATGCCTCGCGGTCTGGTGCGGTAGATGGATGGGGCCGTCTCGATTACGCCCGCCGCCATTAGAGCGGAGGCCAGTGTGTCGCCGGGGTGTCCGACGTGGGACTGTCCGTCGACGGTGAAGGACAGGTCGGTGGAGCGGTCGATGCGGCCGCCCTGGCGAAGTCGACCAGGCTGAGTGCTCACGTGGTTTCTCCGGGCAGGTTCGGGCGGGGGTCGTCGAGTCGGTAGACGGTCTCAATGCGGTAGGTGGCGGTGTCGCGGAGCACGTTGAACCACTTGCGGCACCCGGCCGAGTGGACCCAGCGCTCGGCGAACAGGCCTTTCGGGTTCTGGCGATAGAAGAGGTAGCGACCCCACTCCTCGTCAGTGAGGGCGTGCGGGTCCTGCGGATAGGGCACGTGCGCCTCGCCGCCGTAGTGGTACTCGGTTTCGTCGCGGGGTCCGCAGTTCGGGCATTCGATCAAGATCACGGCCGGCTCCTCTCAGTGCGCAACGCCGGCGGCGCCGTGTTCGTCGATGAGGGCGCCGCTGACGAACCGCTCGAGGGAGAACGGTGCGTTGAGCGGGTGGGCCTGGCCGGTCGCGATGGTGTGTGCGAACGTCCAGCCTGCCCCGGGGGTGGCCTTAAAACCACCGGTCCCCCAGCCGCAGTTCACGAACATGTTGTCGACCGGTGTGCGGCTCACGATCGGGGACGCGTCGAGGGTGACGTCGACGATGCCGCCCCAGGTGCGCAGCAGGTGGGCGCGGGCGAAGATCGGGAACAACTCCACTGCCGCCGCCATTTGATGCTCGATGACGTGGAAGCCGCCGCGCTGTCCGTAGCCGTTGTACGCGTCGATGCCGGCGCCCATGACAAGCTCACCCTTGTGGGCTTGCGATACGTAGACGTGCACCTGGTTTGACATGACCACCGTGGGATGCACTGGCTCGTGCAGCTCGGACACAAGCGCTTGGAGCGGGTGGGACTGGATCGGCAGGTCGAAGCCAGCAAGCTTGGCCAGCACGCTTGAGTGCCCGGCGGCGGAGAGGCCCACCTTTTCGGTGGCGATGGTCCCGCGACTGGTCTTGACCCCGAGCACCCGGTCACCGTTTTCGACGAAACCGGTGACCTCGCAGTTCTGGATCAGATCGACACCCATCTCGTCGGCCTTGCGAGCGAACGCCCACGCGACGTGGTCGTGCTTGGCGATGCCGCCGCGCGGCTGGAACGTGGCGCCGAGGACGGGATAGCGGATCTTGGGGCTGATGTTGATGATCGGGCAGAGCTCTTTCACCTGCTTGGCATCCAGCCAGTCGGCATCGATGCCGTTGAGCTTGTTGGCATTGACGCGCCGAACCGAATCACGAACGTCCTGCAGGGTATGCGCGAGGTTCATTACGCCACGCTGGCTGAACAAGAAGTCGTACTCGAGTTCGGCAGGGAGGCCCTCCCAAAGTTTCAGCGAGTGCTCGAAGATCGCCGACGACTCGTCCCACAGATAGTTGGACCGGATGATCGCGGTGTTGCGCGCCATGTTCCCGCCGGCGAGCCAGCCGCGTTCCAGCACAGCGATGTTAGACAGGCCATGGTTCTTCGCCAAGTAGTACGCGGTGGCCAGACCATGTCCCCCGGCGCCGACGATGACGACGTCGTAGGAAGCCTTCGGTTCTGGGTTTCGCCACAGGAAATCCGGGTGGTCGGGCAGCGGCTCCGCCATTACTGCGCTCCGTTCGAGTCGCCTGGCATCAAAGGCGTCAAAACGTCAGGCACTTCGTCTCGCTCTGGATTAAGATTAGTATGTGACTAGTATATCAATCGCTGGAGACGAGTATGCTTCGCGGGATGACAGAATGTCAACCGCTATAGCGCGAGGGGCGGCGACGATGACGATCCAGGAGACGCAGGATCTGCGCGACGGGCTCGAACCTGCAATGTCCCTGGCCTCCATCGCCTATGAGCGCATCAAAATCAAGCTGATCATGCTCGACATTCGGCCGGGTAGCCCGATCAACGACGGTGCGCTCGCCGCCGAACTCGGGGTGGGCCGTACCCCTGTACGCGAGGCCCTGAAGCGACTTGAAACCGATCACCTAGTGGTCTCGTACTCTCGACGCGGCACTTTCGCCACCACCGTCGACGTCACCGAGCTCGGCGCGATCTCTGACATTCGGCAGCTTTTGGAGCCCCATGCGGCCCGACGGGCCGCTGAAAACGCGACTCCACCCCTGCGCGCCGAGCTACGCGATGCAGCCGAGAAGATCCGTCATCTGGAGATCGCCGACGGGGATCGGAACAATTTCCTACGCGAGGACATGAGCGTCCACCGTCTCATCTACCGCGCCAGCGGAAACGCTCATTTGGAAAACGTTCTGATCCGCTACGACAACCTGGCCACCCGGATCTGGTGCCTCGTGATCGACAAGCTGCCGGATCTGGTCGAGCACATCCGTGATCACGCTCCCCTGCTCGAAGCGATCGCCGACGGCGATGGCGACTCAGCTGCTCAGTTTGCGCTCGATCACGTAACCAGGTTTGACCAAGCTATCCGCCGATTTCTTTAGCCCCAGACAACACCGACAAGGGCGAGCAACCAGCCATAAGGAACTCCCGAGAGGCGACCGAGGTGTCTGAACACTTCAGCGAAAGCGAAAACCCAGTAATCCCCGCCCCGACTCGCAAGGCGACTCGGCCAATGTCGAATCGGGACTGGTGGCCGAATCAGCCGGACCTGCAGGTTCTTCACCAACACTCCCCACTGTCGGATCCGATGGGCGAGGACTTCGACTATGCGGAAGCGTTTCAGACCCTCGACGTAGAGGCGCTGAAGCGAGACATTTTCGAGCTGATGACAACGTCGCAAGACTGGTGGCCCGCCGACTACGGCCACTATGGGGGCCTCTTTATCCGGATGAGTTGGCACGCCGCTGGGACGTACCGCATCGCCGATGGTAGAGGCGGTGGCGGCAGCGGCGCTCAGCGCTTCGCCCCGCTCAACAGTTGGCCCGACAATGCGAGCCTCGACAAGGCGCGCCGGTTGCTCTGGCCGATCAAGCAGAAGTACGGCCGCAAGATCTCCTGGGCCGATTTGATCATCTTCGCCGGCAATTGCGCCTATGAGTCGATGGGCTTCAAGACGTTCGGCTTCGGCTTCGGGCGAGCGGACATCTGGGAGGCCGAAGAGATCTTCTGGGGCCCTGAGGACACCTGGCTCGGAGATGAGCGCTACAGCGGCGACCGGGAGCTCCATGGGCCTTTTGCCGCGGTTCAAATGGGCCTCATCTACGTGAACCCGGAGGGGCCGAACGGCAACCCTGACCCGCTCACCGCAGCTCGGGACATCCGAGAGACGTTCCGTCGTATGGCGATGAATGACGAGGAGACGGTTGCGCTCATTATCGGCGGCCACACAGTCGGCAAGACCCACGGTGCTGCCCCGGCGGAGTACATCGGTCCGGAACCCGAAGCTGCGCCCCTCGAAGAACAAGGCCTCGGCTGGAGGAACAGCTACGGCAGCGGCAAGGCCGGTGATGCGACAACCAGCGGACTCGAAGGCGCCTGGACCAACGACCCGACGAAGTGGGACAACGGATTCCTCGACAATCTGTACTCCTACGACTGGGACCTGACCAAGAGCCCTGCCGGTGCATGGCAGTGGGTTCCCAAGAACTCCGAGGCCCAGGACACCGTCCCCGACGCTCATGATCCGTCAAGGCGACACACCCCCGTAATGCTGACGACGGACCTCTCGCTGAAACTTGATCCGATCTACGGGCCGATTTCGAAGCGCTTCCATGAAAACCCGGATCAGCTGGAGGAAGCGTTCGGAAAGGCGTGGTACAAACTGCTGCACCGCGACATGGGACCGATCTCGCGCTACCTCGGCCCGTGGATTCCGGAGCCGCAGCTCTGGCAGGACCCCGTGCCGGATGCCGATTATGAGGTGATCATCGACGAGGACATTGCTGCCCTTAAGGACAAGGTCCTCGAGTCGGGATTGTCCATCTCCGAGCTGGTCTCCACCGCATGGGCCTCCGCGGCAAGCTTCCGCGGCACCGACAAGCGTGGTGGGGCCAACGGGGCGCGGATTCGGCTGGCGCCGCAAAAGGACTGGGAGGTCAACGACCCCGCCGAACTGGCCAAGGTGCTACAGGCCCTGGAACAGATCCAGAAGGACTTCAACAGCACACAGTCCGGAAGAAGGAAAGTCTCGCTCGCAGATCTGATCGTTCTAGGCGGATGCGCGGCCGTCGAGCAAGCAGCGAAGAACGCAGGGCACGATGTCACGGTCCCGTTTGCTCCGGGTCGTACCGACGCCTCACAGGAGCAAACCGACGTGGAGTCGTTTGCGGTGCTGGAACCGACCGCAGATGGGTTCCGCAACTACCTACAAGCCGGACACGAGTTGTCGCCGGAGACACTGCTAGTCGATCGGGCGTTCAAGTTAACACTGACTGCTCCCGAAATGACGGTCCTGATCGGCGGCATGCGGGTTCTAAACGCCAACTTCGGGCGAGCCCAACACGGGGTCTTCACCGAGCGGCCCGAGACGCTGACCAACGACTTCTTCATAAACCTGCTCGACATGGGCACGGAGTGGAAGGCCACCTCGGCCGAGAACGTGTACGAGGGTCGGGATCGCGCCACGGGCGACCCCAAATGGACCGCCACCGCCGCCGACCTCGTCTTCGGTTCGCACTCCGAGCTCCGAGCGATTTCGGAGGTATACGCGTGCGACGACGCGAAAGAGAAGTTCGTGCGTGACTTCGTGGCCGCGTGGAACAAGGTCATGAACCTTGATCGTTTCGACCTCGCCTGATGCCGATGTCAGTTCTTACCCGACCGTCCGGCCGGGTCGCGGGTCTTGTGCAAATGGTCGAGGTGATTCGACAACTCGGCAAACACTCCTGCTGTTGTGAGCGACTGTCGAAGGTACTCGTTGAGCCCACCAGGCGTCTCATACTCGCGCGGCAATTCAGGTAGGCGGTCACGTTCTGTGTGCATCGCCTCGGTAGCCAAACCGAGGAACAGGCCGGCCACATAATCCTTTGCTGTCTGCGCATCGAGGCCATGCTTGATCGCCCAATCGATGACGGTGTTCTCAAATGCGAGGAACGTCGACATCGTACCCGACGCACAACTCAACACGATGAGGTTTTCCTCCCGCTCTATGCTCACGATCTCGCCGCAACCCTCCAGCAGATACTCAAGCCGGCGTACTCGTGGGCAGATCACGACCGGGCCGGTATGCAAAGCGATCATCGGCAACGGGATCATCTGGCACACGGTCGCCGCTGGATCGACGTGTTTCGCGAGTAGCGATGGCGGCCAGCCCGCGGCGAGGCTGGCGACTACCTGATCTTCACGGAACGACAGCGATGAGCACACGGCTGCCATTTGATCGGGCAAGACCGCCAGGATGACGATCTCCGCGGCGTCGACTACGAATTGGTTATCCGGCGCGACACGGACTTGACGGTGCCGCGCCGCAAAGCTCGGCGCTTCTAGGCGCTGATCGGGGTGAGAGCACGACGTCGATCTCGTCAGCGTGTGGTCCGCTCATCAAGGCGTCGACAATTGCGGTGGCGATCGCACCGACGCCGACGAACCCCACACGCAAAATTTTTTTCGACATGGAACGCCCCTCATCCATGCGCCCTGCCCAACCAAATCTCTACGATCCACGTGCCGCACTATTGCGCGATGGTGTGGACTTTACGTCCCTCTCTTGGCCACCAAAGATCACCGCGGTGATCAAGAGCGTCTGCAGATACGACGGCATCCGTTCGGGAACCGGCAATACGTCCGGACGTTGTCCAAGCGCCGCCAGCACAATTGCCATGGCGGCCATGATCAAGATCGGCAGGCCAAGCGCGTACGCGTAAAGGCCAATTCCCACCCGCCAGCGAACGATGCTGCGCAGCCATTCACTTAGCGAGTCGCCCCCAGGTGGCGGATGATGATCGCCGCTGCCAGCATCGGCCCGAACGCGCCGACCACCAGCAGGACCGCGCCCATAGTCCCCCTGGCAAGGTGGGACAGCAGCCACAGGGGCCAGGAGATGGCGTAGGTCAGTGCGAAGTAGCTGGTCAGCCGGCGCCGGCGGATCCAGGATGAGCAGCCGCCGGCTCAAGGGCGTGGTGGGTTGAAATATCGTGTTGATCATGAGCGTCACGAAGTGAGGACATAGCGTCTCCTCATGTGATTCTTCAGAATTAAGTCTTCCTTACGAGCCACCCCCTCGTCAGAGGCAAATGGAGTCCCGGCTTGGGCCTTTGGGCCCGCCAAAGAAAATGCTGGAAAGTCGCATTGCTGAATCGATTAAGAGCTGTCATTTGCCCGCACTTTTCCAAGGCACCAGGACGACACATTGGTCGAGACGCCTAGCCGGCGGCCGTATTGGGTACGAAAAGGGGCATGTTCTTCAAGCAGTTCTATCTAGAAGGGCTGGGGCACGCCTCATACCTGGTGGGATCGGAGGACACCGGTGAGGCGCTGGTCTTCGACCCCCGGCGCGATGTGGACAGCTACCTCACAGCGGCGCGCGAGCAGGGCTTGCGGATCCAGTACGCGCTCGATTCGCACGGCCACAACGACTATCTGTCCGGGCTGACGGAGATCGTCGCTCGGACCGGCAGCCGCGTACTCGGGTCGGCTCAAGCGCAGCTTGGATACGACCACCGACCCATCCACGACGGAGAGCAGCTCGAGCTCGGTGACGTGGGCATCGAGGTGTTGCATACTCCCGGCCACACGCCGGAACACATCAGCCTGCTGGTGTATGACACCGCGGTGAGCTCGGACGAACCCGCGCTACTCCTATCCGGCGGGGCGCTGCTGGTTGGCGACCTGGCGCGTCCCGACCTGCTCGGCGGCCGTGCCGAGGCTGAGGAGTCCGCACGGGCCTTCTGCGCCACGATTCAGAAAAAGATCTTGAACCTGCCTGACCACGTCGAGGTCTTTCCAACCCACGTGGCCGGATCGCTGTGTGGCGGCAGTATCGGAAGCCGGCTGTCGACCACGGTCGGGTACGAGCGGCGCACCAACCCGATTCTGGCGGAGGTTGATGCCAAAGATCAGTTCGTCGAGGAGTGCCTGCGGCTCGACAACCTGCCTGCGGTGCCGCCGTACTGGCGCCGGATGCGTACGCAGAACCTCGACGGGGTGCGCCCGCTCGGGGTACTGGGCGAACCGCCGGCACTGACGGTCGAGGAGTTCAAGCACATTTCCAGCGAGGGCGCAGTGATAGTGGACGTCCGTTCCCCCGAGGCGTTCGGCGGCGCTCATGTGACCGGCGCACTCAACGTCGGCGCTAACGGCTCGTTCGCCACTTGGGCCGGCACTGTCTTGGCCGAGGACGCCCGTGTACTGCTGGTGCTCGACGGTCCCGATCAACTATTGCCGGTGACCTGGGACCTGCTGCGCATCGGCTACGAGCCTCCAGTCGGCTGGCTGGCCGGCGGCCTGGACGCCTGGCGTACCGCAGCCGAACCGCTGGAAGACCTTCCGCAGATCAGCGTGCCCGAGCTGCGCGACCGGCTGGAGGCTGGCGAGGTCAACTTGCTGGACGTACGCCAGCCGGCCGAGTGGGCCTCTGGGCGCGCCCCGGGCGCCCGGTTCATCACGTGCGCCGAGCTGCCCGAGCGACTCGACGAGATTCCCACCGACAAACCGCTGGCCGTCGCGTGCGGGTCCGGGTACCGGTCCTCGGTCGTCGCAAGCCTGATCGCCGCGAACGCACGCGTACCGGTGCTCAATGTGCTCGGCGGTATGGCGGCATGGAAGGCCGCTGACTATCCACTTCATAAGGAATGAGCCGATGACCGCCCTGCCACTGGTTTGCGCGACGAAACTGCTCCGCTGGTCCCGCGGTTGGCCCTGGTAGTGATCTTATCGCGCCGTGGGATTTGGCCGCTTTACGCCCGCCCCGACATTGCGGCAGCCCGGCGGCTGCCGACCGGTTCTCAGCTGAACGTGCCATGACTGCGGTGTACGCGATCGCGGACGCACCGCATCCGCACTCCGCATCAGTTACTGGGACTCCGCAGCAGCTCTACCTGATGCGAAGTCCCAGCAAGTGATGCGGAGTGGGATCGCGGAGCTGACCTTCGCCTGTGGTAACGCCCGGGTTGCAGTCGGAAGCTGGTATTGAGAGTGATGCGAGAGAGGTCAACCATGACCGCACTATCGAGTGTCGAGTCTTCCGGTGAGGTCATCCAACACGCCTGGCAGGGACAGCGGCTTCGCAGGTGGCTGCTTTTTGCCGGGATCGGGGCGGTGGCGGTCTACGCCGTTGGCGACCTGGTCTCCGGTCTGCTATATGACGGCTACAGCTTCCAGGATCAAGCGATCAGCGAGCTGTCCGCCTACGGCTCTCCGGTCCGCCCACTGGCATTGACCTGGCTCACTCTGCACGACCTTGCTGGTGATCGCGTTCGCTGTGGGCGTGTGGCTGTCGGCCGGCGGCAGCAGGGCGGCGCATCAGACCGAGGCCAAGGGGACCAATTACCGAATTGGCTGCCATCCCAAGGGCTAACGACACCAAGGCGATGGCCAGCCCGCGTTCCCGTCTGACGACGGAATCGGCACCCTCGGATGAGGCTTCGGCCGTGTTGAGTTTCGGCTGCACGCATCCATTGACGCACTCAGCGGTGGGTTGAAGCCACCGTCTTGGAACAACGCGGGCGAGTTCGCAACCTATAAACAAACCGCGTTGCTAGCGACTCTGTGGGCGTACCCGATCGAGCTGTACCCAGGTTCCTGACGCTGTACATGGCATCGCGCCATCTACAGCGTCAGAATCCCACGTAGCGTGGGATGTTTACATCCTGCGGAGCGATACACAACAGCTCAGAGGATGTGGTGGGCTAATGGCGTACGAGGGTGCGATATTCGACGTGGATGGGGTGCTCGTCGACTCACCGCACGAGCTGGCGTGGCAGGAATCCCTCAGGGAGCTGTTTGAGGGCGACTGGCGCGACATCCGGGACCGGACCAGCTGGACCGCCGAGCGATTTACGACCCAGGTGTACCAGCAACTCGTGGCCGGCAAACCGCGATTGGCAGGCGCCCGGGCCGCGCTTGAGTACTTCGGCGTGCCCGATGTGGACCACCGGACCG
>Ga0307408_100002045_pt1 | contig 14522 bp, 8 predicted proteins | sample 322Cmetagenome_FD_202116 | JGI IMG/M metagenome (GOLD analysis project Ga0307408, IMG submission 202116) | Maize rhizosphere microbial communities from greenhouse at UC Davis, California, United States - 322HYB-C-3 | ecosystem: Host-associated > Plants > Roots > Rhizosphere > Soil | place: USA...
CCAACGCCAACACCATCAAGGCCACCCTTGGCACCACCGAAGCGGTGATGAACAGTATCGGCAACGTGCTGCAGCGCGCCAAGGAATTGGCTGTCGGTGCCGGCAACGCCGGTTACACCGACGCCGACCGCCAGGCCAACGCTTCGGAGCTGGCGCAGATCGAAGAACAATTGCTGAGCCTGATGAACAGCAAGGATGAAAACGGCAAGTACATCTTCGCCGGTTCCAAGGGCGATACCATCCCATTCACCCGCAACACCGACGGCAGCTACAGCTACAACGGTGACCAGGTGACACTCGACCTGCCGGTCGGCGACACCATGTCGATGGCCACCAACAGCACCGGCTGGGAAGTGTTCCAGCAAGCCGTCAACACCAGCCGCAGCCAGGTCACCCGCACCGCGCCGCCGGTGGATGATGGACGCGTGGTCTTGTCCAACGGCCAAGTGTCGTCCAGTGTCAGCTACAACGCCAAGTTCCGCAGTGGCGAGCCTTACACCGTGGAGTTCACCAGCGGCACGCAACTGAGAATCACCGACGCGCTCGGCAATGACGTGACTGCCGAAGCCAGCCAGGGCGGCACGTTCGACCCGAACAGCAAGAGCGGCCAGGCGGTCCAGTTCCGTGGTGTGGAACTGACCCTGAACATCAATCTGCAAACCGGTGACGTCCCCGGCACTGTGTTGCCAGGCCATACCTTCACCCTGGCTGCCAAGCCCGACACCTTTGTACCGATGCGCAGTCCGGGCAACCCGACCGCAGTGCAGATCACCGGCAGCGAGATCACCGATCCGGTGGCATACCACGCCAGTTTCCCTACGGGGGCGGCCGTGTTGAAGTTCACCAGCGCCACCGATTTCGACCTTTACGCTGCGCCGCTGACAGCTAACAGCCAACCCGTGTCCAGCGGCACCCTGGCCGGTAACGTGGCCACTGCTTCGGGCGTGAGCTTCACCCTGGACGGCACGCCAGCCGCGGACGATCAGTTCAGTGTCGCGGTCAACACCCACGAAACCCAGAACATCCTGGACACTGTGAATCAGTTGAAAACCGCGTTGAGCACGCCGACCAACAACGATCCTATTGCGTTGCAGAAGCTGCAGGCTTCGCTGGCGTCCGGTATCGGCAACCTGGCGAGCGGCACTGATCAGTTATCCAGCGCCCTGAGTTCGGTAGGTGGTCGTGGCGCCGCTCTGGACACCCAGAGCGACACCAACCAGAGCTTGATCCTGGCCAACAACCACACCCAATCGTCAATCCGCGATTCGGATGCGGCCGAGGTGATGACCCGCCTGACGTTGCAACAGACCATGCTGCAAGCCTCACAATTGGCGTTCAGCAAGATCGCCCAGTTGGGTCTGTTCAACAAGATCTGAGCCGGTGTAGACCGAGCCGCCAACCGTCTTTTTTTAAGCGGTTCCGGGGCTCCGACCTGAAAAGGCCGGGGCCCGCCGCTCGAGAGTTTAAACCGTGAAGTCACTCCCCCTCGTCAGCATCGTCATTCCTGCCTACAACCCTCGGTTTTTTGACCAGGCACTGCTCAGCGCCTTGGCCCAGACCTACGAAAACGTTGAAATTATCGTTTGCGACGATTCGCCTGGCGATGAAATCCGCGACATAGTCGCGTCTTTCAAAGAGCCGGCACATCCGGTCCGCTATCTGAAAAACTCTCAACGGCTAGGACTGCAGGGCAACCTGTTGCGCTGTGTCGAAGAGGCGCAGGGCGAGTTCATCAAGGTGCTGTGCGATGACGACCGTCTTTTCGCACCGAGCATTGCGCTGCAGGCCCAGGCGTTGATGGACCATGCTGACGCGAGTGTGGTGTTCGCGCTGCGGCTGTTGTGCGATGCAGGCAACTTCATCTTGCCGCCCCGCGTGGACAATTGCCGTTTCTCGCCAAATGACGCCTTGCTCAAGGGCGACGACATGCTGGCGATTTTCGAGAGCACGCCAACCAACTTTGTTGGCAATTTCAGTTCGACCCTGATGCGCCGGGCTGATGTGCTGGAACTACTGCCTGCGCTTATTCAGGACGGTGCCGGTTTTGTTGCGGTGCTCGACTTCGCCTTGTTTGTCTGCCTGATGCGGCGCGGCAACCTGATTGCCTTGAATACCGTGTTAAGCATCGAGCGCCTCTACCCGGAGCGTTTGAGCAAGACCCCGGAAATGCTCAAGGCGGCGAAAACAGAGTGGGGATGGTTGGCGCAGATGCTGGTTGCGCGTAGCGGTGAAGCGGCTCCGGCTTCGGGTTGGGTGCGCTGCATCGATCTGGACAAAATCACCGATGAGCCTCATGCCTGGCAGGAACTCTGCGTAACCCGCGTATTGGGCAACCGCAATACTGTCGTGAATGGTCGAGTGGGGGCGCAGTGTGAGAGTTATGCGGACTTCTATCGCGAATGGCTGGCCATCCGCCGGTTCAGTGAAGTAGAGCGACGCGTCATGCCCGCACGCATCGATAGTTGGCCGTTTCGGCCGAACATCGTGCCATTGATCATCGATGCTGTCGGCGATGCGACATCGCTTGGGACGACGTTACGTAGCATTGAGGGCCAGCTGTATCCGGCCCAGGCCGTGGTGGTGCTCTCCGATGCTCATTGCGAAGCGGATGAGCGAGTGCTGCAACTGCCTTATCAGGCCGATTGGCCGCGTCAGCTCAATGCCATCGTTCCACAGCTGGAAGGCGCGCACTGGTTTTACGTGCTGCGAGCAGGCGATGTGCTGCGCGATTCGGCGTTGCTGATCCTGGCCGAGCGTGTTGCCGGAAGACAGGGCATTCTTTGCGTCTACAGTGATGAAGGCGCGTTGGTGGATGGGGAGTCCTTCGAGCCGGTGTTCAAGCCGGATTTCAACCTGGACTTGATGCGCGCCTATCCCTATGTTGGTCGGACCCTGGCTTTCGAACGTGAACGATTCATGGCCCTCGGTGGCTTTGAGCCGGCTCGCGGTGAACTGGCGCCCCACGATCTGCTCTGGCGCCTGGTGGAAGAGGCGGGCCCTCAGACCATCGAACACATCGCGGAAATCCAGGTCGAGTCAGTCCTCAGCTTCGCTCAATGGTTGTCGCTGCCCGAGGTCATCAAGGGCAACGCCCAGGTGGTTGGCGCGCACCTGGAGCGTATCGGCATCGATCATGAGATTTCTCCGGACACGTTGCCGTTGATCAACCGCATCAACTACCGACACGGCGATCGTCCACTGGTATCGATTATCGTGCGTGCCGGTGACTCGCTCGCCGCCTTGCAGCGTTGCGCCGAGAGCCTGATCGAGCGCACGGCCTACACCCATTACGAAATCCTGATCGTGGACAGCGGCGTCCGGGACCCGGCCATGCTTGATTGGCTGGAGAACATGGCGCAGCTGGGCGCGAGCATGTTGCGGGTGCTGCGTCATGTCGGCGAGGGCAATGATGCAGCGGTGCGTAATTTCGCAGCTGCTCAGGCCCGGGGCGAGTACCTGCTATTGCTGAATCCGCATCTGGTTGTTTGCGAGAATGACTGGCTGGACGAGATGGTCAATCATGCCCAGCGTCCTGAGGTGGCGGTGGTCGGTGCGAGGATACTCAGTCCTCAAGGCACGGTTGTTGGCGGCGGGCAAATTCTCGGGTTGGCTGGGCCTGTGGGCACGCCATTCCATGGTGAGGCAGCGGCTTCGCGCGGCTACATGCAGCGTTTGCATACGACCCAGAACTGGAGTTCGGTCAGCAGCGATTGTCTGATGGTGCGCAAGCAGGTTTTCGACGAGCTCGGCTGTCTGGACGATGCGTCTTTCACCGTCGGCCTCAGCGACGTCGACCTGTGCCTGCGCGCAGGCAAAAACGGCTATCTGGTGGTCTGGACGCCTTACGCCACGGTCGTGAAAGACGACCCGCAGCCGACCGCTGCCCAGCCTGAAGAAACCCCGTTGGCGGAGCGCGAGCGCGAAATCTTCTATCGCAAATGGCTGCCGCAGATCGCCCGGGATCCGGGCTACAACCCTGCACTGAGCCTGGGGGCCTCCAGCTTTAGCCTGGAGCCGTCGCTGCGCAACAACTGGAACCCGTTCTGCAGCCGCGCCCTGCCATTGATACTTGGCTTGCCGGTCAACGCCACCGCGGTCGGTCATTATCGGGTCACGGCCCCGTTGGCCGAGTTGGAGGCCGCCGGACGAGTAATCGCCCGGGTCGCCTACGAGTCGCCTTCGACCGTTGAGATCGAGCGCTTGTCGCCGGATACGATCGTATTGCAGGGGCGCTATAGCGAAGGGGCCGCCGGCGATATCCTCAGAATGAAGAAATATTCTGGTGCCTTGCGGATCTTCGAACTCGACGATTACGTCGTCCAGGCACCCAAGAAAAACACGCATGCACGCAACAAGCCGGCCAATATCGAACAGATGCTGCGCGAAGGAATTGGATTGTGTGATCGCGTGGTGGTGACGACACCTTCGCTCGCTGATGCTTTGTCCAGCATGCACAATGAAATTCGTATCGTGCCTAACATGTTGCCACCTGAGCCGTGGGCGAAGCTGACCAGCCGGCGCGGTACGTCCTCCAAGCCTCGGGTGGGCTGGGGGGGAGGGACCAGCCACAGTGGTGATCTGGAGATCATTGCAGACGTGGTTCGCGAGCTGGCCGATGAAGTGGAGTGGGTATTCTTCGGTATGTGCCCGGATGCATTGCGGCCCTATATCCATGAATTCCATGGCTCAATCGCCTTGACCCACTATCCGTTCAAATTGGCCAGCCTGAATCTTGACCTGGCCCTGGCCCCGCTGGAGTTCCATATCTTCAACGATTGCAAGAGCAACCTGCGCTTGCTGGAATACGGGGCATGTGGCTACCCGGTCATCTGCACCGACACCAAGGCCTACGACGGTTTCCTGCCCTGCACCAAGGTGCGCAGCAACAGCACCGAGGAATGGATCGCCGCAATACGCATGCACCTGGCAGACCCGGACGCCAGTTACCGCATGGGTGACGAACTGCGCGAGGCGGTGTTGCGGGACTACATGCTCAGCGGCAAGAACCTGCAGCATTGGTTGTGGGGGTGGTTGCCGGATTGAACGTTGCCTTATGCAGCGTTGGCTGTGGCGAGGGAGCAGGCCCTCTCGCCACAAAGGTCGGGTGCGGCCTTCTCTTTGACTTCTTTCCCCTGAAACCGCTCCCGCCGGAGCTGGCGCGTTTCCTGCAAGCCCCCCTCATATCGCCATAAAACGAGCGCTCGCAGCCTTATAGCAGCGCCCGGATCGGCATCGAAGGTGTAATCCCCGCGCCCGCAAAGCGAAACCACGCTTGGTCGAGCCCGGTGATGAACAAGAGGGGAGACGATGAAGGCAGTTATCTTGGCAGGTGGTCTCGGCACGCGGATCAGCGAGGAGTCGCACCTCAAGCCCAAGCCGATGATCGAGATCGGTGGCAAGCCAATTCTTTGGCACATCATGAAGCAGTATTCCGCCCATGGAATCCACGACTTCGTGATCTGCCTGGGCTACAAGGGCTACGCCATCAAGGACTTTTTCGCCAACTACTTCCTGCACACCTCCGATGTCACCTTCGACATGTGCAACAACCGCATGGACGTTCACCAGAACTACAGCGAGCCATGGCGCGTGACGCTGATCGACACGGGTGAAGAAACCATGACCGGCGGGCGTCTGCGTCGGGCGGCGCGTTACCTGGAAACTGAAGAGGCGTTCTGCTTCACCTACGGTGATGGCGTGTCGGACCTCAATATTGGCGCGCTCGTGGATTTCCATTTGTCCCACGGCAAGCTCGCCACCGTGACGGCGGTCCAACCTCCGGGGCGTTACGGTGCGCTGGAGCGCGACGGTGATGCTGTCCTGGGTTTCACCGAAAAACCACGGGGTGATGGCGGTTGGATCAATGGCGGGTTCTTTGTGCTCTCGCCGAAGGTCTTGCCTTATATCGCCGATGACCAGACGTCCTGGGAAGCCGAGCCGCTGGCGGCGCTGGCGACCGAGCAGCAGCTCCAGGCGTTCCAGCACGATGGTTTCTGGCATCCGATGGACACCCTGCGGGATAAAAACCACCTCGAAGCCCTGTGGCAAAGCGGCGAGGCCCCATGGAAGCAATGGTCATGAATCCGGAGTTCTGGCGTGGCAAGCGCGTACTGGTCACCGGCCATACCGGCTTCAAGGGCAGTTGGCTGACGCTGTGGCTGCAAAGCCTGGGGGCCAAGGTCAGTGGTTTTTCCCTTGACCCGGCCACCCAGCCAAACCTGTTCGAACTGGCCCGCGTGGGCGAGAGCATTGATGACCGACGCGGTGACCTGCGCGACCTCGGCGCCTTGTTGGAGTTGCTGGCCGACGTGCTGCCGGAGATCGTCCTGCATCTCGCGGCGCAGCCGTTGGTGCGCGAAGGTTATCGTGATCCGTTGGGCACCTATTCCAGCAACGTCATGGGCACGCTCAACTTGCTGGAATCGGTTCGCCAGGTGGGTGGCGTCAAGGCGTGTGTATTGGTCACTACGGACAAGGTCTACGCCAACCAGGAATGGTTATGGCCCTACCGCGAAAACGAGCCTTTAGGCGGTCACGATCCCTATAGCAGCAGCAAGGCCTGCTGCGAATTGCTGGCGCAGTCTTATGCCGCTTCTTTCTTTTCAGCCGAGCGCTATGCCGAGCATGGCTTGGCCCTGGCCACAGCACGGGCCGGCAACGTGCTGGGCGGCGGTGATTTCGCGCCTGAACGCCTGATTCCCGACGTGCTTAAAGCCTGGTCGGCAGACGAGCCGGTGACGCTGCGTTATCCACAAGCGGTTCGTCCTTGGCAGCACGCCCTGGAACCGTTGGCCGGTTATCTGCAATTGGCTGAGTGCCTGTATCAACAGGGGCCGGAGTTTGCCGGTGCCTGGAACTTCGGTCCAAGTGAAGCCGACATGTGCAGTGTCGGTGAAGTCGTCCAGCTGCTGGCCGAGCGCTGGCCGCAAGCGCCGGGCCTGCGCATCGAGCCGAGCGACTTGCACGAGGCCGGCCTGTTGCGCCTGGACAGCAGCCGCGCCCGGCAGCTGCTCGGCTGGCAGCCGCGTTGGTCGTTGCAACAATGCCTGGCCCAGACCCTCGATTGGCACTTGGCGTGGCAGAACGGTGATGACATGCGTCAAGTCACCCTCGGCCAATTGAACCTTTATCGAGGCGCGTTGTGAGCGAGTTTTCCTTGAAGGCATTGCCGCTGGCCGGTCTGTTCAGCGTCCAGCACAAACGCTTCGAAGACCAGCGCGGGCATTTCGCCCGGCTGTTCTGCGAAGGCAGCCTGAGTGCATTCGGCCAGCCGTTCCATATCCGCCAGATCAACCACTCCTGCACACGTGAGCGCGGTAGCGTGCGCGGGTTGCATTATCAGAATGCTGCGCAACCGGAAGCCAAGCTGATTACCTGCCTGCGTGGCGAGGTCTGGGATGTAGCCGTGGATTTGCGTCCCGATTCCGCGACATTTTTGCACTGGCATGCCGAGCACCTGAAGGCAGGCGATGGCCGCAGTCTGTTGATCCCGGCTGGGTTCGCCCATGGGTTCCAGACCCTGACCGACGACGCCGAGCTGCTTTACTTGCACAGTGCCGACTACGCCCCGGAACATGAGGGCGGCCTGTCGGTGAATGATCCGCGGCTGGCGATTGCCTGGCCGTTGCCTGTCAATAATCTGTCGAGCCGGGACAGCAACCATCCCTTGCTCGACGAGCGTTTCGCTGGAGTGCGTCTATGAACTGCCGAGGTTGCGGGACTGCCCTGGCTTTGTCTTTGATCGACCTTGGTACTTCGCCGCCGTCCAACGCTTATGTGCGGGCCGACCAATTGGATCAGACCGAGCAGTGGGTGCCGCTCAAAGTCGCGGTGTGCCAGCAATGCTGGTTGGTGCAGACCGAGGATTACACCAGTGCGGACGCGTTGTTCGACGCCGAGTACGCCTATTTCAGTTCGTTCTCCAGCACCTGGCTGGCCCACGCCGAGCGCTACGTTGCCGAGATGGTCGAGCGTTTCGACCTGAGTGCCGACAGTCGCGTGGTGGAAATTGCCGCCAACGATGGCTACCTGTTGCAGTACGTGGCCAAGCGCGGTATTCCCTGCCTGGGCGTCGAGCCGACTCGCAGCACCGCAGAGGCCGCCCGTGCCAAAGGCCTGGAGATCCGTGAGTTGTTCTTCGGTCGCGAAACGGCCACGCAGTTGAACAGCGAAGGCTGGGCAGCTGATTTGATGGCGGCCAACAACGTGCTGGCCCACGTGCCGGACATCAATGATTTCCTCGCCGGTTTTGCCACCCTGCTCAAGCCAACCGGCGTCGCTACTTTTGAATTTCCGCAACTGCTCACCTTGATGGCCGGGCAGCAGTTCGACACGCTGTACCACGAACATTTTTCCTATTTGTCGCTGACCTCCGTGCAAAGCCTGTGCGAGCGCAACGGACTTGAAGTCTTCGATGTCAGCCAACTGTCCACCCATGGCGGTTCGTTGCGAGTCTTCGTCCAGCGTGCTGACGGCGTTCGACGGCCCGTCGACGCTTCGGTGCAGCAACAGTTGCAGGCCGAGTTGGACGCAGGGGTGAAAACCTCCACTTATTACGCCACTCTGGCGCCGGCCGCCGAAGCCATCAAGCACGGCTTGCTGCGCTTCCTGCTGCAGGCCAAGGCCGATGGCAAGCGTGTGGTGGGCTATGGCGCGGCGGCCAAGGGCAACACCTTGCTCAACTACGCCGGGGTCAAGCCTGACTTGCTGGCGTGGGTGGCGGACGCCAATCCGCACAAGCAGGGTAAATATTTACCGGGCAGTCGGATTCCTATCGTGTCGCCTGAGCGTATCGCCATAGAGAAACCCGACTACGTGCTCGTCCTGCCCTGGAACTTGCTGAGCGAAGTCAGCCAGCAATTGGAAGCGGTGCGTGGGTGGGGCGGCCGATTCGTAGTCGCCGTACCTGAGTTGACGCTCCTATGAAGGTGCTGGTGACGGGGGCAACCGGATTTGTCGGTCGACATCTCGTCGAGGCTTTGCTCGCGCGTGGTTGTCGGGTCCGTGCCGTTGCGCGTCGGGTCGAGCCGGCCAAGGCGCTGCCCTGGTTCGACCGGGTTGAATTCGTCGCGGCCGATGTTCATGCAGAAGAGCTGGACGTCGCTGCATTGGTCGAGGGTGTCGATGCCTTGGCGCATCTGGCGTGGCCGGGACTGCCGAATTACCAGGCACTGTTTCATTTCGAACATAACCTGATGGCCGATTATCAGTTCATCAAACAAGCGGTCCTGGCCGGGGTGGGGCAGGTGTTGGTCACGGGTACCTGTTTCGAATATGGCCTGCAGAGCGGACCGCTCGACGAGCAAACTGCGCCACAACCGGCCAACCCTTACGGCTTGGCAAAAAATACCCTGCGCCTGTTTCTTGAACACCTGCAACGCGAGCACCCGTTTACGTTGCAGTGGGCACGTCTGTTCTATTTGCACGGCGACGGTCAGAACCCCAACAGCCTGCTCGCGGCGCTGGACCGGGCCATCGATGCCCAAGCGCCGGTATTCGATATGTCGGGTGGCGAGCAGTTGCGCGATTACCTGGCCATCGAAACAGCGAGTGCTTATCTGGCGGGTCTGCTGTCGCGGCGCGACTTCAATGGTGTCGTCAATTGCTCAAGTGGCGAACCGGTGTCGGTTCGCGCGCTGGTAGAAGCACGGCTGCGCGAGCGTGGCGCGGCCATTCGCCTGAATCTGGGCCATTATCCCTATCCGACTCACGAACCCATGGCGTTCTGGGGCGTGGCCGAACGTTTGCAAACCTTGTTGGGAGCCGAACATGACGCGTGAGCTGTACCGGGCCATTGGCCTTCCGGTTCTGCAGAACCGTACCTTCGCCGATGAGCAGTCGGCCAGAGCCTCGGCGAGTGCCGACATGGTGTTGGTCCAGGACGAAGTGAGCGGATTGGTTTTCAACCAGGCGTTCGATGCCGACAAGCTCAGCTATGACAGCGACTATCAGAATGAACAAGCCCATTCCGCTCAGTTCCAGAAGCATCTTGCAGACGTGGAGGGGATCATTTGCCGGCATTTCAGCGGCCAGGAATTGATCGAGGTCGGTTGCGGCAAAGGCTATTTCCTGGAACTGCTCAAGGAACGTGGTTACGCGATCACGGGTATCGACCCGGCCTATGAGGGCGACAACGCCGACGTGATCAAGGCGCCGTTTACCCGTGACCTCGGGCTGTCGGCCGATGCGGTCGTGCTGCGTCATGTGCTGGAGCATATCCAGGATCCGGTGGGCTTCCTGGCTGAAATCGCAGCGGCCAACCGCGGCGGACAGATCTACATCGAAGTGCCGTGCCTGGACTGGATCCTGGAACACCGGGCCTGGTTCGACCTGTTCTATGAACACGTCAACTATTTCCGCCTCGATGACCTGCGCCGGATGTTTGGCACGGTGCATGAGGCCGGGCACCTGTTCGGCGGTCAGTACCTGTACATCGTTGCCGATCTGGCCACGTTGCGCCTGAAGCCGGAACAGCCTGTTCAAGCCTTGCATCTGCCCGACAAATTCACCGCCAGCCTCGGCCGTGCCGTGCAGGTTGTCCAGTCTGCGCCGCAACAAGGCTCGGCAATTTGGGGGGCATCCTCCAAGGGCGTGATCTACTCGCTATTCCTGCAACGAGCCGGTGTTGCGGTGGACTGCGTGGTGGACATCAACCCGGCCAAGCAGGGGCGATATCTGCCGTTGTCGGGCGCCCGGGTGTCTTCGCCGCAAGAAGCCATGAATGTGCTGCCGGAAGGCGCCAACCTGTTCGTAATGAATTCCAATTACCTCGAAGAGATCAAGCGGATGACCGGTGGGCGCTACGTCTACCACGCCGTTGACAGCGCTTCGTTCCAATAACCGCGAGATTCGAAAAATGACCGACAACACTATCCATAAAGCTTTCGAAGCCCAATGCCAGACCGAAATCGCCGGGCAAGGCCAAGACCAGAAACTCGTCGGCTTGGCCAAGGAGTTTTTCAACGAGTCGGCCCGCCACAAGTACAGCTACCATTTTTCGTGGATGGGGCGGCCGATCATCCAACTGCCGCAAGACATGATGGCCATGCAGGAGTTGATCTGGCAGATCAAGCCTGACCTGATCATTGAATGCGGTATCGCCCACGGCGGTTCGATCATCTATTACGCTTCGTTGCTGGAGTTGCAAGGCCACGGTGAAGTACTGGGCATCGACCTGGATATCCGCCCGCACAATCGCGAAGCCATCGAGAGCCATCCGATGAGCAAGCGCATCTCGATGATCGAAGGTTCGAGCATCGATCCGGCCATTGCCGAGCAGGTGCATGCAGCAGCCGAAGGCAAGAAAGTCATCCTGGTACTCGATTCCAACCACACCCATGACCACGTGCTCGAAGAGCTGCGTCTGTACGCGCCGCTGGTTTCGGTGGGCAGCTATTGCGTGGTGATGGACACGGTGGTGGAAGACATGCCGGCGGACTTCTTCCCGGATCGCCCTTGGGGCCCGGGCGACAACCCGAAAACCGCGGTGTGGAAATACCTCGAGGAAAACGACGGTTTCGAAATCGACCAGCAACTGCAGAACAAGCTGCTGATCACCGTTGCACCGGATGGCTATCTGCGTCGGGTTCGTTGATCCATCCGTTTCAAGTCATTGGCGTCTGGCAGGTTGTGGGGACTAGGAAATATGCAGGTTCGAAATACGCTTCAAAACAACGTGGCACCGCTGGGCGAGCGGTTCACCGTGGTGGTCATCTCCCACAACCGCAGCGCATTCCTGCGCCGCACATTGCATTACTACAGCAGCTACCCGTGCTCGGTGCTGGTGTTGGATTCGTCAGTGGAGCGGGATGATCAGATCGCCGAGGATTTTCCATCGGTCGATTACCGCCACTTGCCTCAGTTCACCTACAAAGGGCTGCAGGAAAAATTGACCTATGGCGTCAACCAGGTCAAAACGCCTTATATGGTGTTCGCCGCCGATGACGACTTTCTGCTCCACGACGCCTTGACCGAGTCTGTGGAATTCCTTGAAGCCAATCCCGACTACGGCCTGTGCCACGGCTATGGGTTCATGTACGTGGCTTGTGCGACCGAAGTGAATTACTTCCGCCGCGATCGCAAGGTGCACGAGGACTACAACAGCGAGCTGGCCGAAGATCGGGTGATTCGTTTCATGGATCATTTCCTGCCCCCGTTCTATGCCGTGACCCGTACCGATCTGCTGCAGCAGTGGTATAGCTTGTTGCCCCCCGGGACCAGTTTCGAATGGCAGGAAATCGGACATACCTTTTATTTGCTGGCCTGTGCGAAGGCCCGGATCCTGCCGATCCCATTCGCCGTTCGCGAGCTCAATTACGGTGGTTCCGAGCACAACACCAACGTGTTGACGGTGCTGAGCTACAAGGACGCCAAGAGCGTGGCGGAGCGCGAGCAGTTCGCCGAGTTCCTGGCGTCGCTTCCAACACCGCTGCGCGAGCAGGCTCCGGGACGTGTCAAGCAGATCGCCCTGGACAGTTTTGCGGCCATGGCCGACTGCCTGCTACAGGGACGTTCACTCAAAGGTACACAGATCATCAATTCGGTCTGGACGCAGGCGGGGGGCGAACCGGTGCGTTCGTTCGGACCGCAGCAGTTTGTCGAAATGCCTTTCTATAATCAGCGGGTGTTCGATCTGCTGACTGAATTTGAATTTTTGTTGCATGCCATGCCGGCCGGGCGTCTTCAGCTTCAGCAATTGGAAGGTATCCTGGTGCGCCAGCATGAATTGATGCGTGTGCAACCCAACGATAACGAACGCACCCTACGCAGCCGTCTATGGGAAGCCCAAGGGCTGTATGCGTTCAACCGCACCGTGGTCAAGCGCCTGGCCGAGTCGTTGAAAAGCAGCGATGAGCCTGATGAGGCAGTGAAACTCCAGGCCTGGGCCGAGCGTCTTGACTCGGTGCCAGGCCAGCAGGATCGCCGGTTGCTGGAAAACATGCACTCCGGCCGTTTGTTGAGTTGGCTTGAGACGCGTAGTCCAGATGCGCAGCAGCTCAAGTCCATCGCGGCTCACCTGGCCGAGCATCAAGGCGGCCCGCGGTTCGGCATCCTGTTGTTGGACCTCGACGCTGACATGTTCAAGCTGCAGGCGACCTTCGACAGCCTGGTCAACGGCCACTGCAAGGCGTTCAACGTGGTGGTCTTCACCACCGGCGACCTGCCGGCGACCACGACCGTGCGCGACACGGTGCATTTCGTAAAAGTCAGCGTCACCAACTATGTCGAGCGCATCAACCAGATCATCGGGCAGTCCTCCGTCGACTGGATGGTGCTGGCCGAGGCCGGTGACCAGTTCACTCAAAACGGTCTGCTGCGCGCCAGTCTTGAACTGATCGGTGCCGACGGCGTGCGCGCCGTGGCCATGGATGAAATCCAGCGCAAGGCCGATGGCAGCCTGGTCGATGTGTTCCGCCCTGGCGTCAATCTCGACTTCCTGCAATCGGTGCCTTCGCTGATGGCGCGGCATTGGCTGATTCGTCGTGAGGTGCTGGTACAGGCGCGCGGATTCACGCCTGAATACACCCAGGCCCTGGAACTGGACGTGCTGTTGCGTCTGATCGAGGACGCCGGGCTTGCCGGCCTGGCGCACCTGTCCGAGCCGTTGCTGATCTGCAACGCCCCGGCGCAAGAGGAAAATGCCCAGGAGCGCCAAGTCCTGACGCGCCACCTGGCGGCCCGAGGCTATCGTGCCCAGGTCACTTCGGCGCAACCATTGACCTATCAAATCGACTACCAGCATGCCGAGCGGCCGTTGGTATCGATCATTCTCGAAAGTCGGGACAACTTCGAGCAGACCCAGCAGGCGTTGGTCAGCGTGCTGCAGCGCACCCGTTATCATCGCCATGAAATTCTGATCGCCGATAACCATAGCCAGTCCGAAGCAATAGCCCAGTGGCTCGACAGCCTGGAAGGCAAGGGCGACCGGATTCGTATCCTGCGCAGCGATCAGCGCTTGAGTGAATCGGCGTTGTATAACTGGGCGAGCGCCCAGGCCAAGGGTGAATACTTGGTGCTGTTGTCGGCCGAGGCTCAAGTGATCAACGCCAACTGGCTCGACAGCCTGCTCAACCAGGCCCAGCGTCCGGAGGTGGGGATCGTCGGCAGCAAGCAGATGGACATTCGCGGCATTACCACCCAGGCTGGCCTGGTGCTCAAGCCCGATGGCGAGGTGGCCTCGGTGTTTGTTGGCGAACGCAAGGACGCCAAGGGTTATCTCAACGGCCATCAGGCGGAACAGAACTACTCGGCGGTGTCAGGCGTGTGCCTGATGATCCGCAAAGACTTGTTCGAAGCCGTGGGCGGCCTGGATGAAGAGCATTTCGCCGAGGCGTTTGCCGATGTCGACCTTTGCTTGAAAGTCGCCGATGCAGGCTATCTCACAGTCTGGACACCCCAGGCGCAGATGCTCCACGCTGGTACGTTCCCCGATGCGCCGAAGGCGGTCGATGCCTTGCGCGACAAGTGGCAAGCACGCTTCGACCATGACGCGGCCCGTAACCCGAACCTGGCCTTGACCGGCA
>Ga0307408_100002046_pt1 | contig 14512 bp, 12 predicted proteins | sample 322Cmetagenome_FD_202116 | JGI IMG/M metagenome (GOLD analysis project Ga0307408, IMG submission 202116) | Maize rhizosphere microbial communities from greenhouse at UC Davis, California, United States - 322HYB-C-3 | ecosystem: Host-associated > Plants > Roots > Rhizosphere > Soil | place...
GTTAGCTTCCGAATCTATTGCGTCAAAAATTCGCCGCATCTGCGCGGGGAAACAACTAAAAGATCCAATTGACAACGGCGGAGTTAGTATCTCGGGGCAGGCTAGTCAAAGCAAAGTGCTGTTTGAGTTGTTCTCAGAGGTAGTATTTGGCCCTGGTCAAGCCCCCGGTAGCCATCTACAGTTTGGCGAGATCTTAGTACCCAAGGCCCAGCGTCAGCGTGTTTCCAAAGCACTTGAACTCCGGCGCAAAGTCTCGGCTCAAACAAAGTCAAAGGTGGTTGGCCGCCATCGGCTTCGGGCAAACCAACGCGACAGTGTCGAGCAAGAAACACATGTGACACAGCACTGGCATGCCCCTGATCGCTACCTGTTGATTCTGACGCCGGCGTGTGACCTTGTCCGATGCGTTCCGTCAAAGAATGTCTTATGTGTAGTTGGCGTTGGAACAAACGTAGACAACATTAAAGACCAAGTGTCGGACAAGTTATATGGCAAGTATAAATCTGGGCTTCGTCATCTATTGAATGCTAAAGGCCCAGGGGCTCCGGTATTGATAACGTGGCAAAAAGATCAAACTTTTATGCTACCTGTGCGGGAATTGATTAGTGGGTCGTATCGCAGAGTCGCCCAAATGAACGAGTTGTATGCTCATGAAGTAAAGGAGGAAGTACTGAGGCACCTTGGACGCATTGGTACTCAAATCGACCCACCGCCTCCATTTGCACTTCACGCTCAGCTCCGTTGGAAAGCTTCAAACAACAGTCCAAATCTGACCACTGCGCACACCGACAAAGACAGTTTCAATTCCGCAGTGTTGTCTTATGCAGAACAGGATGATGACAAATTCCCCGTCGTGATCCTCACCGAGGAATTTAGACAGTGGGCAAAAAATACCATTCTTGCTAGCCTCAATGGGCAGCAGCCTCACACAAAGTTACAGAATTGTCTCAATCAATTAGGAAATGCTTCAATCTTTACTCTTAAGAAGAACTTGGCGCACAAAGGTGATCTACAAGTTAGACTTATAGATGAAGGAACTGATAATCAGGGCAACTTTGTGGTTGATATTGCGTTGAGTCTCTAAGTGTCTCGAGTGGCTGGCGCGCCCACGGTGGATTGTACCCGCAGCTTGCAAGGAAAGCTTGTACCATACACTTGAGACGCGTGGATCCCGAACATATTAGATGCAGACATTAAGTCCGTCACGCGCCGCCGTTAGTTAGTCCGGTCTGAATAAATCAAAATTCAGAGCGACGTCTGTTCCATCTGAGCTGCCAGCGTATTACCAGGTTCAATGACGACATCAGGTCGGCGGAGATCGAGGCGAAAAGAAGCCGCAGCTTCTTGAGAATCATGCGCAGGTTGTGCTCACAGGCGCACAGCAGCGCATGGAATGCATCAGTGTCGGTGCCCTTCAATCAATTGCGTCGCAGGCGGCCGTCGTTCTTCATGTGCCCGATTGCTGCACTGTAGCAGGGATCCATAACCTGAGATTTTGATACGCAACTTCTTAAAGTTTCACCCAGAGCCCCGATTCCATAACTCGGCGCGCTCGAGTCCACTCAGATTCGATTAGAAGCCCGCGGATTTTGATTCGTGGGCTTTTTCTTGACCGTGCGGCTCGCGCAATTTGGCACTTTGATTCCTCTTCTTGGAGACGATAGCGCACTTTTTGCCAGTACAATTGGCGTCTCTCAAAATGAAACGTTTAGGGAAGATTACATGCGGGTCATGCCAACCGAGAAAAATATTCGTGAAGCCTTGCTCGCGCTGAAATCGTCACCGGGCAGGTTTCAAAGCTTTGCCGAAGATTTCATGCGGATCCAAGGCGGCGCAGCGTATCAGCACATCGTTCCACAAGGGCGCAATGCAAGCGGGCAACCGACCAAAGGCTACCCCGACGCTTACGCCCCACAAGCGAATGGAGACAAGTTTCTTATCGAAACGACCGTGGGAAAATGGCGCAATCACGTAACCGAGGAAGATATTCCCGGTATAAGTGCGCTGCGCGGGAAAGCGAAAGCCTTTTCCCTGTTCGTACTAGAAGATGGCCCGACCCTGATCCCACAAAAGAACGCGAATCCGGCCAAGGCTAAGCTGGGAATTGATCACTACCGGCTTCAACTACAGGCGCTGGGAATCCCTGCAGACCGGATCAATTTCTGGTTCCTCGACACGCTCGTTAAGGAGCTTTCCCGGCCAATTTACCTGGCTCTGATGTCAGACCTACACCTGCCAACCGATGTCGCTCCCTTTACTGAGATTCGTGACCTTCCCGCTGGTGCAGCGGGCACTCCAACGCATAGTGAATACGAAAACGGAACGGTAGTCGCAAGGAAACGCGTCAAGGAAGTGTTGGACAAATTGGACCGCTCTCCAATTGTGTTGATGACTGGGCGGGGTGGTGTTGGGAAATCGACACTAGCAAAGGCCGTTGCATATCAATGGGTCGCTAAAGGCAAGCGCACCGCGTTTTACATCGATGTGTTGGACCAATCGGTGGACACTTTGCAGCTGACCACGGCGATAGTCGCACGCCTAAAGGAATTTGGCAGCAGAAATACGCTCTTCGTCGTCGATGGGCAGCATCGTCTTGCCGCAAATTCTCTGTCGCAGATCGGCCGAGCCTTCATCGAGAAGGACAACCAGCCAAACTTGCTGTTTGTTGGTAAAAAATCGGGGGCCGAACAATTAAACGCGATTGCTACGAGCCGCGGCATTTTCGAGAGCCTTGAACTGAACATCGAGCCCGGCGATTTGAATGCGGTGTACGAACTTTATGCCCGCAGAGCGGCTTATTCGGAAAAATTTCTGAGGCCGAGATCGGAAGATCTCGGCAAGTGGCACGAACTGGCTCTCGACATGGTCATGTTCCGCCTTGCACTCGATTCACAGACAAAAGCCCTGAAAGCGGGCGACCTTCCTGATATACGTAGAGAGGTAGCAGCAGAATATTTCAAGGAGACTTATCTTAAGAATAGCCCTCCCGAAGAGCAGAAAGCGCTGGCGTGTATCGCGCTTTGTGCCCGTCATGAGATGCCTGCATCGCTCTCAAGCCTTGGCGGGATTAATCCGCAACATTTTGTTGAACGTGGCCTCGTCACAGAATCCGTCGCGAAAAAAGGGATGCAACGCCGCTTTAGGCTCGCGCACGATAACTTAGGTGGGCTCATTCTTGAGTGCCTTCGCGTCGACGAACTTTCCCTTTGGCAGGAACTTCTTGGTAGAGACCTTTTCCAAGCCTGCTTTATCATCCGGCGATTGCTGGACGATAATGCGAAGAACGAGGCCGCCGAACATCTACGCCAAATCGAGAACAAGCTTTGGCATTTTTCACCGCGATTCTCTTTGGGCTACGCCCCGATCATCGGCGCATTGTACAGAGAGACAGGCGTTGCCGAGACATTCTGGAATTATGTCGGCGAACGGGTTTCTACTTACATCGAAGAGAGCGATGAACCGCTGCAGGGTGTTGCCGCGTACCTAGCCTTCGCCAGTGGCTACCCTGCATTGATCGACAACTGTTGGCAACAGATCAAAAAGCTGGAAGCGGAGCGCTTCAGGAAAGCCTGTCGTTATCTTTCTCCCGGAGGAATTGTCGGTTTACTGGAAGCCGCTCAAGCCCACGGTGAATCGACCTTTACTTGGGTATCGCACTTGATCAATCACGGCGCCATCGCTCGTGCCATTGCCAATAACTTTGGAGACCTGGACCCAGACCACGCCGAAAGTTTGCTGAAAGCCTTTGCGCGACATACGCCCACGTTTTTCCACGACACCCTTTGCAAGACACTTGCTGACGGCAGGCAACTTGACAGCTATCGTATTGGCCTGCTCGAAGCAGGAGATTCCCGGACGCTGAAATGGCTGCGCTGCCGGCCCTATCTATTTGATCTGATATTGGACGACATCGGCCCCACACGCTTCGCGCAAGCCCTCACAGTCGACAAGCTCCGTAGCTTGGCCTTTGTTCTCGACAAACCGCACCCGTCTTCTGCAGCTAAGCTTGTGCCTGAAGTAATAAAAGCCCTGTACGCGGCGCCTCCACCTCCTTCCGGCTGCCGCAACGAGAACGCGCGGAGGCTCGAACTCATGTTCCGCCATGCGGGCAAATGCGACAAAAAACAGTTCAGACGATTCTTTGCCAAGTTGCTCAAAACGAATGTACTAGCCGAATCTTTAAAGGTCATGTCCAGCAAGACCCTCGCAACCTTGATATCTGACGCAAGCATCGAACACGGTGACTAGCCAAGCTTGAAGTCCAGCAGGCAGTGATGCCCATTGTCCAGGCGCGCATGTTGGCATATGCAATCCGCCCCCCGAGAGATCTCGTGGAAGTGCACGCGCTTCATGGGCTTTGCTCTCGAATCGGACTGCTATCGGGAATGCAAGCTGCAACTTGAAATTTTACTGCTCAACGAGCGCAAAAGCGCATCTAATTGAAATGGGAACGGGCGAAATAGAGACAGGGGTATGCTGGCTTTTTTGCAATTATCATAAGGCGCCCACTTTAGACGACAATGTTCTCGTCACATCTACAATCAGCGTGGTTATAAGTTCCGCCTAATGGCAATCGTTGGATATACGAGAAGCAGGCCGGAGGAGTGACAGAACAAATTTTAAAACGACTCTCCAATCATAAGAGTGTATGGGCATTCAAATGACTTCAATTGGTTACGACCTACAGATACAAGATGCATTATTTGAACACGAGATCTTCAACTCAAAGCAGGGCGGTAATGTTCGCTTTGGAACAGACTCTTTTCGAAGCTTGGAAGCAGCTTGGGGATACGAATTAGAAGAACTGCTCCCGTGTCTCGAAAGCATGCGTGGTCAAGGTTTGATTGACTTCGTAGAAGGTGGATACGTATCCACTAAGGCCGGTCGCGCGGCACGCGAGAGGCGCTGGCAAAAAAAGGGGCTCCGGCACCCGTCTCTCACCTTACGCTCAGCAGCGATCAAGGACGTTTTGGTTGCGCTGATTTTTAGCGGCGGTTATGAGTCCGAGGGGGAGTATAAAAACTCCTTAAACATGGATTCGCTCGAGATATTCCTTCCTGATGTGCCGCCTGGCAACGTAGAGCAGGCAGTACAAGCGCTAATTGATGAAGGTATCGTCCGTCGGGGACGCCACATCATGAGTAATGACATTATCGTTATAACTCTGAGCCCGGAGGGAAGGCGATTTTACGCCCACCAGGTAGTAGCGCGTTTAGGCATTAAGCCTCCTGCAACTATTCTTTCTGCAGTCGAGCCCGAGCGCCTTCTGTTTGATAGCCTAGGTTTTCCGCGCGAACTTGCGGATAACTTGCGCTATGGGTGGGAAGAGGCGGAGCGTTGCGAAGCTGCGCGCGCGTGGCTTGCATCCAACATTCTCTACGGATCTATTCTGGAAGCAGTTCTTCATGGATGGCTAGGGAGGATGCAACCGAAAGCATTTGCGGCCAAATCAGCCCCAACCAAATCTACTGCTAACGGCAAACAAAGTGTACCGTTCGCACAATGGACTCTGCGTGATTTGATATCGGTTGCGGTAGAGCTTGGGCTTATCGACTCTACATTAACTAGGCATGCGACTGCTTTGCGAGAGAATCGCAATCTTGTACATCCAGTCCGTCAACTGAAAGAGCGAAGCGAGCCGGACAGTATGCTAACCGCAATTTCGAAGCAAGTTGTGATAGCAGTGCTATCAACGATGGCTAGCTCCAAATGAACCCATAACGCTGTCCTATCTTCCGACTCCCGATCATGAAGGTCCATGGCTTCGCCGACGTTAAGACCACTGCCTATATGGCGAGCGGCAGGTCAAGTTTTGTTCCAATAGCTCAAAGTAAATTGCACAATTCACGGTCGTAATCTGTACCCAAGCCAATTAATGAAGACCCTGTGTTACGGTCTTCCTGCTCCCAGACAGCGAGTGTAGTTATGAAACCTGGTTCCTCTTTAGAAAATGATGTACAGCACGTCTATTCGTTTCTGCTCAACATGCGAGATGAAGGGGTGGTGGTTGGGACGCGCGTCTTCATGACGGGGAAGTCCGGTGCCCAACATGAAGTGGATGTCTTCTATGAATTCAATAAGGCAGGAATACGGCATCGCGTTGCCATTGAATGCAAAGATTGGGCATATCCTGTCACAAAGGGGCAGATTCAAGAATTCGAATCCAAACTGCGCGATATTGGAAATATCACTGGAGTGGTGGTTTCACGAAACGGCTACCAAAGTGGCGCAGACATCATCGCGAAACACTGCGACATTGTCCTGCTGCGCTTTGACGACCTCCCAACAATCAATATTTTGATTGCGGAACGCCTCAGAACCGTCGCACTTCCAAGCGAAGACTATAGAGGCGAGCCATTCTGGATCATTATGGAAATCAGAGACGGCAAAGTGACTGGCACGCATTTCGGCAGAAAAGATCCTGCTTCCGGAAGGACACAAATTCCATTGACATTGTCCAAACCTCACGCCGAGCGACTTTTCCTTGAAGCCGGGCTTGACGTTAATCGCTGGGCGGTTCGCGGTCTTCCTCGTTACGCATTTCGCGCGTTTCTCATTCAGCTTGAGCTCTATGAAAAGAAAAAAAATGCTTGCGCTCTGATTTGCTTTCTGCCGCCTGGCTCAAGACCAGATGCCCAGTTCATCGGCGTTCATGCCTCAAGAGAAGACCTCATCCGTGATTATTATGGCGAACCAGTTCCTTCCATCGAAGACGTGAATCCATAACTTTGTGTGTTGCCTGTCCGGTTACTTAAGCTAACCGATGGATCAACTCCAGTCAGCTGCAACGTGCTTATAAAGGCGCTGGCAGCAAGCCTAGACGGAGCCTCAATGCTAAGGCAAGATGAGTCGTCGATTAACCGATCAAAGATTTCCGCTTAACTTTAACGAAACTTGTTCCATATGAGTTGAGCGGACGTTCTGCAACTTGTTGTTTCATTAAAGATCTTCTGTCCGACTAACTTTATTGTTGTCCACGGACACGGGCTCGACCGCTGCGCAGTCGAGCCCGTGTCCGATTGCCAGACCTGACCCCGACTTTTTATTTGCGATACACCTGTTTGCCGCCGACCCAGGTTTCCAGAATGCCAATCTTGCCGATTTCTTCAGCCGGTACCTTGAACAGGTCGCGGTCGGTAATGATGAAGTCGGCCCACTTGCCCTTTTCCAGGGAGCCGAGCGACTGCTCCTGGTGCGCGGCCCAGGCGGCGTCCAGCGTGAAGCAGCGCAAGGCTTGGGCCAGCGTCATGGCCTGTTCCTTGTGCCAGCCGCCGCTGGGCGCGTCCTGCATGTCCTGGCGCGTGACGGCGGCGTGGATGCCCTGCAGCGGGTTGGGCGACTCGATCGGGAAGTCGGAGCCGCAGGCGATGCGGCTGCCCTGCCGCAGGAAGGTGTGCCAGGCGTAGGCGCCCTTGATGCGCTCGGGGCCGACGCGCTGCTCGGCCATGTTCTGGTCGGAGGTGGCGTGGGTCGGCTGCATCGACGGCACGATGGCCAGTTGCCAGAAGCGCGGGATGTCGGCCAGTTGCACCACCTGCGCGTGTTCAATGCGGTGGCGGCGCGCCGCCAGAGGGTACTGCTTGCCCAGCTGCTCGAAGCTGTCCAGGATCTGCTTGTTGCCGGCGTCGCCGATGGCGTGCACATTGACCTGGTAGCCGGCCTTCATGGCTTTTTCCATCTTGGCGCGGATGGCGGCGTCGCTGTTGAACAGCAGGCCGCGCGTGTGCGGCGCATCGCTGTAGGGATGGAGCAGCGCGGCGCCGCGGCTGCCCAGCGCGCCGTCGGAATACAGCTTGACGGCGGCCAGCGCGTAATGGCCGTCGGCGTACGACGGCAGCGGGCCGTTCTTCGACAACTGCTCGAAGTCGGGGCCGACGTCGCCGATCATGGCGTACACGCGGGTGGTCAGCTTGCCCTGGTCGGCGTATTCGCGGAACAGGCGGTCGGCGCCGACGTCGATGCCGGCGTCGTGCACGCTGGTCAGGCCGACGCTGGACAGCATGCCCAAGGCGCCGTCGAGCATGGCGCGCGCTTCGGCTTCGGTCGGCTTCGGCAGCACCTTGTAGACGAACTCCATCGCCGTGTCGACCAGGATGCCGGTGGCGTTGCCGTTGGCGTCGCGCTCGATCTTGCCGCCCTCCGGGTCCTTGGTGTCGCGCGTAATGCCGGCCGCCTCCAGCGCTTTGCTGTTGACCCACATGGCGTGGCCGTCGATACGCTCCATGGCGGCCGGACGGTCGTTCACCACCGCATCGAGTTCCGCCACGTTCGGGAAGCGGCCCAGCTTCCAGATTTCCTGGTTCCAGCCTTTGCCGATCACCCATTTGCGCTGCGGGTTGGCTTGTGCGAACTTGGCGACCGAGGCTTGTGCGGCCTGCAGCGATGTCGGGCTGTACAAATCGGCGCTGGTGGCCACCTCGCCCAGGCCGAACACGTGGCCGTGGGCGTCGATCAGGCCTGGCAGCACGGTCTTGCCCTGCACGTCGATGCGCTTGAAGCCCTTGGCCCGGGCCGCCACTTCGCGCTTGCTGCCGACGGCGACCAGCTTGCCGTTGTCATCAAAGGCCAGCGCCTGGAACTGCACCAGCTTGCCTTCCGCGTTGAGCGTGTAGCCGTTGGCGTTGTCGATCATGGTGCCGGCGCTGGCGGCAGTGGCGGCCAGCAGCGCGGCGGCGGCCAGCAGGGTGCGGCGGAAGTGCATGGGCGAGTCCTTTCGAATTCGATAGCAAGATTTTTTGACGTAGCAGAGTGTACCCGTTGACACAACCATTTACACGTGTAATCATTCACCATCAATTACACGCGTAATCAATCATGACCATCCAGATCAGTGAAGCCGAGGCGCAGGTGATGCAAGTGCTGTGGGAGCGCCACCCGCAAACGGCAGAAGAAGTATGCGAGGCCCTGTCCGGCCAGGGCTGGCAGGACGCCACCATCAAGACCCTGCTGAACCGCCTGTTGAACAAGGGCGCCGTCAGCGCCCAGAAGGAAGGCCGGCGCTACCTGTATGCGCCGGCGCTGGAACGCGAGCACTGGCTGGCCAGCGAAAGCCAGGGCTTCCTCGACCGCATGTTCAACGGCCGCCTGGCGCCGCTGGTGGCGCACTTCAGCCAGCACAAGGCCTTGAGCAAAGCCGATATCGCGGAACTGAAAAAACTGGTCAAGGAACTCGATGATGGCAAGTGAAATCCTGTTGCGGCTCTTGCTGGCCAGCGGCGCGGCCAGTGCGCTGGTGCTGTTGCTGCGCCAGCCCGTCCGGCGCCTGTGCGGGGCCGGCGCGGCCTACCTGTTGTGGCTGGCGGTGCCAGCCAGCGTGCTGGCGGCGCTGCTGCCGCGCGGCAGCGCGCCCCAGGTCGCGACGCTGCTGCCGGCGCCGGTCGCCGCTGCGGCCACGCAGTTGACGCAAACGGCAGCCAGCGCGGCCAGCACCGGCTGGGACACCGCCCTGTGCGCCGCCTGGCTGGCCGGCGCCGTCGTCTTGGCAGGCGCGATGGCCTGGCGCCAGTGGTCGTTCCAGCGTGGGCTGCGGTCCGGCGCCTGGCAGGGTGGCCCGTTGCTGCTGGGCGTGTGGCGGGCCCGCCTGGTGCTGCCGCACAGCTTCCGCCGCGATTACGAACCGGCCGAGCGCCGCCTGGTGCTGGCCCATGAACGCGTCCACGCCGAACGCGGCGACCTGCTGGCCAATGCGGCCTGCGCCTTGCTGCAATGCCTGGCCTGGTGCAATCCCCTGATCCACCTTGCTGCAGCACGCTTCCGGCTCGACCAGGAGCTGTCCTGCGATGAAACAGTCCTGCGCCGCCACGGGCAGGCAGGCACCTACGCCAACGCCATGCTGAAAACCCAGCTGGCGGCGCAGGGCCTTCCCCTGGCTTGCCAATGGCAGGCCGTCCACCCACTGAAGGAGAGAATCATGCAATTGAAGTTGTCCGTGTCCCCTGCCCGCCGCCTGGGCGGCAAATTGGTGGCTGCCGCGCTGGTGGCTGGCTGCGGCCTGGCCAGCATGGCAGTCCAGGCTGAACCTGCAGCGCCTAGGCATTACAACGTCTACCTCGAAATGGATGGCAGCCGGCCGCACCTGCTGGTGAAGGAAGGCGAGAACAGCGGGGTGGCAATCGGCGAGGGCGAGGAACAGTGGCGTGCGAACTTTGTCGTTGCACCGGCGGGCGGCGCAATCCAGGTCAAGGCCAAGGTCAGCCACGGTGGCAAGGATCTCAGCAACTTTACGCTGGAGGTAGCGGACAACGGCACCGGCAAGTTCAAGGTTTCCGATGCGGGCAAGGATTTCATCGTCAGCATGCGCGTGAGCGAAGTGCATTAAAAAGCAAGAAACGAAGTGTGGCGGGAACCGGCTACTGGTCCAATGTGGCTTTCCCTGTTGGAGTTCCGCCATGCTGACGCTTTACGATTACCTGCCTTCACAAAACGCTTACAAAGTCCGCTTGCTGCTGTCGCATCTTGGCTTGCCTTACCGTACCGAAATGGTCAGCATCTTTGAGGGCGCAGGTCAGGATCCTTCCTACCTCGCGGTTAATCCGACCGGTGCGGTGCCGGCTTTGCGCCTCGATGATGGTCGGGTGCTGGCGGAGTCGAATGCCATCCTCACCTATTTGGCTTCCGGCACGCAGTACCTCCCTGCCGATGCTTTTGCGGCGGCCAAGGTGCAGCAGTGGATGTCGTTTGAACAGGACTATGTGCTGAGCATCGCTTCCCTGCGCCATTGGTCCATGACGGGCAAGCTGGCGCGCCGGCCTGCCGCGCTGGTCGAGATGCGGCGCGCGGGTGGCTTGCGCGCACTGCAAATCCTTGAGCGCGAACTGGCGCTGCGACCTTTTATCACTGGCGATACTTATACCATTGCGGATATTGCGCTGTTTGCCTATACCCACCGGGCCGATGAAGCAGGCTTGCCTTTGCGTGAGTTCCCCCATGTTTGCGACTGGATAGAGCGCGTGCGGGCGCAGCCGGGTTTCCTCGACGAGCATTACCCTTATTCCATCGATCCGCATTCCTCTGGTGAACTGCCTTGAGCGCATTCGGAAAGGGTTTTCGATTCAGGGGCTTACACAAACCCTCTGAAAATTGCTCTGAAATGCTCTGAAACGCTCTGAAATGCTCTGAAACGCCTATTCGTCTGGGAGAACATCGGTGCGCCGCTCCATCTTGCCGGCGCGCCGCGTCGATGCTTTCTCGATCAAGACCAGCGCATTGCGCAGGCTTTGCGCCATGACAGGGGCGGTTGTAGAGTCGTGTGACCGGAACTGCGGCTGTGGTTCCGGACGCGGCTCGCGCAGTTGTTCTTGCCTTATGAACCTGCGCTCTTCCAGTATCGTTGGCCAGGCAAGCGCAACCACAAGACTTCCCATGCATTGCGCGCAGTGCCCGCAACCTCGGCCGCAAATTGATTCGGCGTGGTCGGCTGTCCCTGGTAGACGACAGAATCGCCAACGACCTTTGCGAATGCATTTAGGCCGCGATAACTCATCTTTAATTCTGTGCCTTCCGGCAGGAACAAGCGCTTCCACTGATAGCCTCGTACTTCAGCCTCTGGCGCGTCGCCCCTGGCGACGCAAAGCCATGAGGCCAGCGCGGATTCAACGACCTCAGCCGGATCGCGCTCGTCACCGAATTCCTGAAGATAGTTCGCCAGTTCCAGAAACAGTTCGCTCGAAATTTGCACCGATACAAGTTTGCGGCTCATGATGGCCTCCTTTAATTCGCATTAAGCTTGGACACGCCAGCGAACTTAAAGTTCAGAGGATTTCAGAGCCTTTCAGAGCATTTCAGAGCATTTCAGAGCAATTTTCAGAGGGTTTGTGTAAGCCCCACAATCAAAACCCCACGCCCACCGGACGCTAATCAGCATCGTGGAAAATGATGCCCAGCGTATGGCGGTGGCCTGCATGCAGGCGGCTGACGCCATGGCGCATATTGACGCGGTAGCTGCCGCGCGCGCCCGCCACCGGCCGATGAAAGACCGGAAAGATCACGCAATCGCCCTGCTGCAAAGGCACGACTTCCACGCGCGACTGCATGCGCGGGCGCTGCTCGGTGAGCACGAATTCACCGCCCTCGAAATCGCGGCCCGGCTGCGACAGCAGGAAGGCCGCCTGCAGCGGAAACACATGCTCGCCATACAGGTCCTGGTGCAGGCAGTTGTAATCGCCCACCCCATACTGCAGCAGCAAGGGCGTCGGCCGCGCCTGCCCCGCCGCATGGCAGCGCGCGACGAAGTCCGCGTGCGCCGCAGGAAAGCGCGGCTCCAGCCCCATGGCCGCATACCAGCGGTTGGCGATGGACGCCAGCGGCGGATACATGGACGAGCGCAACTCGGCGACCAGATCCGGCAAGGGATAACGGAAATATTGGTATTCCCCCTTGCCAAACCCATGCCGCTGCATGACGACCCGGCTGCGATAGAGTTCCGGCCGGCTGTAGCCCGCCCCCAGCCCCGCGCACTCGGCAGGCGACAAGACACCCCGCACCAGCGCACAGCCAAATTCATCCAGGTCGCCAGCAATGCGCGGCCAATCGAAAGCCGCGCGCGCCCCGGCCGCCGCAGCCAGCGGCGGCGCAAACAGGTCGCCCATCATGCCGCAGCCTCGGTCGCCGCCTCCGCCTCGCGTTCCAGCAAGGCCGCCTTGCGTTCCACGCCCCAGCGATAGCCCGAGATCGAGCCATCGTTGCGCACCACCCGATGGCAGGGAATCGCCACCGCAAGCGCATTGGCCGCGCAAGCGCCCGCCACCGCGCGCGCCCCGTTCGGCGCCCCGACCCGCTCCGCCAGTTCGGCATAGCTGACCGTCGCGCCGGCCGGAATCTCGCGCAAGGCTTGCCACACGCGCTGCTGGAAGGCCGTGCCGCGCACGTCGAGCGGCAGGTCGAGCCCGATCTGCGGCGCCTCGACGAAGGCAATCACGCGCGCCACCACCTGTTCGTAATCGGTCTCGGCCCCGCGCAACTCGGCCTGCGGGAAGCGGTCCTGCAGGTCGTGCGCCAGCGCCTGCGGATCGTCGCCCAGCAGGATGCCGCAGATGCCCCGCTCGGTGCTGGCCACCAGGATCGCCCCCAGCGAGCACTGGGCGATGGCAAAGCGGATCACCGCCCCGCGCCCGCCCGCGCGCCAGGCCGACGGCGTCATGCCCAGCGCGCCCGGGGTGGCCGCATAAAAGCGCCCGCTGGAATTGAAGCCGGCCGCGTAAATGGCATCGGTCACGGAAGCCTGGTCGGCCAGTCCCTGCTGCATGCGCCGCGCGCGCGCCGCCGTTGCATAGGCTTTCGGCGTCAGCCCGGTCTGGGCCTTGAACACGCGGTGGAAGTGGAAGCGGCTCATGCCGCCGGCAGTGGCCAGCGCGTCAAGGTCGGGCGCCACGTCGGCAGCATCGATCAGGCGGCACACCTCGGCCACCATGGCCGCATGGCGCTCGGCCAACGGCGGCTGGTCCGGCTTGCAGCGCTTGCAGGGGCGGAAGCCGGCCGCCTCGGCCGCCGCGATCGAGGCATGGAAGGCCACGTTTTCGCGCAGGGCCGGCCGGGCGCCGCAGGACGGGCGGCAGAACACGCCGGTGGTGCGCACGGAATAATAGAACTGGCCATCGGCCGCGCTGTCGCGCGCCTGCACGGCGGCCCAGCGCTCGTTGTCGGTCAGGAAACGGGAAGTCGGCTTCATCGGGGTCATCGCAAGCTCCAGTCGGTAGTATGCCACCATGGTAGGCAGGGCGCCGGCCGCCGGCACTCCGCCGCTTGCTATTGAATTCCCGGATGCTACAATCGCCGCACTCATCCGGAGGACGGCTTGGAAGAACACCAACAACACGACACCCCCATCTTTCAACGCATCAAGGATTTCCTGCTGGCGCAAATTGCCGCCGGAGCCTGGACGGAAGGCCAGGTGATTCCTTCCGAGCAAGCCCTGGTCAAGCAGTTCGGCGTCTCGCGCATGACCGTCAACCGCGCCGTGCGCGAACTGACGGCGGAAGGGGTGCTGACGCGGCGCCAGGGCGCCGGCACTTATGTCGCGCCGCAAAAAGTCCAGGCCACCCTGCTCGAGATCAAGAGCATTGCCGACGAAGTGCGGGCGCGCGGCCACGCCCACCGCAGCGCGCTGCAGCTGCTCGAGCGCGGCAAGGCCAGCGACTTGCTGGGCAAGGCGTTCGACTTGCCGCCCGGCCACGAGCTGTACCATTCGGTCATCGTGCACTTTGAAAACGGGGTGCCGATCCAGGTGGAAGACCGCTGGGTCAACCCGCTCTGCGCGCCCGACTACATGGCGCAGGACTTCACCCACACCACGCCCAACGAATACCTGGTGCGGGCGGCGCCGCTGCAGGCCGCCACTTACAGCATAGAAGCCTTGGCGCCGCCGCGCGAGATTGCCGAGATGCTGGCCATGGATGCGCGCCAGCCCTGCCTGGTGCTGAAGCGCCAGACCCAGTCGGCCGGCCGCGTCGCCTCGCTGGCCACCATGTGGCATCCGGGCCATCGCTACCAATTTGGCGGCAGCGTCCCCGCCTGA
>Ga0307408_100002048_pt1 | contig 14511 bp, 10 predicted proteins | sample 322Cmetagenome_FD_202116 | JGI IMG/M metagenome (GOLD analysis project Ga0307408, IMG submission 202116) | Maize rhizosphere microbial communities from greenhouse at UC Davis, California, United States - 322HYB-C-3 | ecosystem: Host-associated > Plants > Roots > Rhizosphere > Soil | place...
ACCGCAACGCCATTGCCAAACTGGAGATTGCGCGCTACTCGTCCCCGGCAAGCTAAGCTATCATCATCCTGCAGTCACTCTTCCGAAAGGATGTGCCGTGCAGGACCAATCCAGCAAGCCCTTGCCGCCGTTGCGGTCGCAGATTGCGCTGCTGGCCGCGGCCTGCGCCGCGCCGGCCTTGCTGGCGCTGGCCCTGCTGCTGGTGTACTTCCAGCAGCGCGACCTGGGCCGCGCGGAATTGCAGGCCCAGCGCATCGAGCGCGCGGCGGCCGCCATCGTGGACCGCCAGCTATTGGCGGCGGAAGCAGCGGCGCTCTCCCTGGCCAGCAGTCCCAGTGCCCGCAGCGGCGACCTGGTGGCGCTGCGCAGCCAGGCCGGCGGCGCCCTGCCGCCGACCTTGCCCTACCACTCGCACATCCTCCTGACCGAAAGCGGGACGGCGCAAGTGCTTGCCGGCAGTGCCCTGCCGATCGACCGCGCCGCCAACACGGCCCGCATCAAATTCGCGCCGAACGCGCGCTCCGCCGTCAGCCTGCTGCGCGCCAATGGCAAGGAGCCGGCCCACCTCGCTGTCGACGTGCCAATCCAGCGCCCGGGCAAGGCGACCGCCGCCCTCAGCGTACTGCTGCCCGGCGATGCGCTGGACAAGGTGGCCGAGGAAATGCAACTGCCATCCGACGCCGTGATCGCTGTGCTGGCCCCCGACGGCAAGCTGGTTGGGCGCAGCCACGACGATGGGCGCGCCAGCGGTCAGCCCGCAAATGATGCCCTGCACGGCTTGCCGCTGCAGGTCAGCTACCTGCGCGGGGCCGACAGCCCCTGGAGCGTAGCCGTCGCAGCACCGGCGCCGGGAGCGCTGGTGGCTTTCGACGGCCTGTTTTTTGGGCTGTCCGCCGTGCTGGCGGCACTGGTACTGGCCGGTTTCGCGGCAGCGGCGCTGGCCGCACGCCGCATCGCCAGCTCGATCGATGCCCTGCACGCACCGGCCCAGGCCCTGGCCAGCGGCGCCGCCATCGAGGCGCCCCGCGTCTCCTTCCAGGAGGCGCGCCAGATCGGCGACACCCTGCTGCGTCTCGACCGCGACCTGACCCGCCATCGGCAAGACCTGGAACGGGTAGTCGAAGAACGCACCCAGCAGCTGGAAAACTCCAACGCCCTGCTGGAAACGATTTACGCCACGGCGCCGGTCGGCCTGAGTTTTGTCGACACCCGCCTGCGCATCCTGATGATCAACGATTACCTGGCCTCGATGAACGGCATGCCGGTCAACGAGCATATCGGGCGCCGCTTCGATGAAGTGATCAGCGACCGCAGCCTGATTGCGCAGGTCAACCAGGCGTACCGCCGTGTGCTGGCGACCGGCGAAGCAGTGCCCAATGCCGAGATCACCGGCGAAACCGCTTCACGGCCGGGCCGCAGCAGCCATTTCATCACCGGCTATTACCCGGTCTTTGGCGCCGATGGCGCGATGGTCGGCATTACGACCTTGCTGCTGGATATAACCCAGCAAAAAGAGACGGAAGCGGCACTGCGCCAGTCCAAGGCCCTGTTCAAGTCGGTACTGGAAAACATGCCGGCCATGGTGTTCGTCAAAGACGCGCAGCACCTGCGCTTCGAACTGCTGAACCGCCAGGGCGAACTGCTGCTTGGACGGCCGCGCGAAGACCTGCTTGGCAAAAGCGACCGCGATTTCTTCCCGCCCGAGCAGGCGGCGGCTTTCCAGGAATCGGACCGCAAGGTCCTTGCCTCGGACCAGGTCATGGAGATCCCGGAGGAAGCGGTCCGCATCGCGGCCGGCGAAATGCGCTACCTGACCACCCGCAAGGTGGCGCTGCGCGACGAACAGGGCGTTGCTACCCACCTGCTCGGGATCTCGCTTGACATCACGGACCGCAAGCGCGCCGACGAAGCCTTGCAGCAGACTTCCCTGAGCCTGGCGCGCAGCACCAGCTTCCTGCACACGGTGACGGAGAACCTGCCCGGGCTGGTGGCTTATTGGGATGCCGGACTGCGCTGCCACTTCGCCAACAAGTACTTCCTGGCCTGGTTCGGCAAGACGCTGGAACAGGCCATGGGCGAGCCGATCGACCGCGTGCTGCCGGCAGCGCTGCTGGAGCAGATCCGGCCGCACATCAATGCCGTGCTGGATGGAAGCCCGCAGCACTTCCTGCGCGAACTGGAGCTGCCGTCCGGCGAGCCGCGCTACACGTGGATTAACTTCATTCCCGACCGCGGCGAATCGGGCGCTGTACGCGGCTTTTATGCCCTAGGCTCCGATGTCACTGAACTCAAGCGCAGCGAACTCAAATTGCAGGAATTGAACGAACAACTGATGCGGGCACGGGACCGCGCCGAAGCTGCCAGCCGGGCCAAGAGCGAATTCGTGGCGAATATGAGCCACGAGATCCGCACCCCGATGAATGCCATCACCGGGCTGGCGCGCCTGCTCGAAGAAGCGCCCCTGGAGCGGCGCGAGCGCAGCTATGTCAGCAAGATCCAGCTCGCCACGCAAAGCCTGCTCGGCGTGGTCAACGACGTGCTGGATTTTTCCAAGATCGAAGCAGGCCAGCTCCAGCTCGAACAGGCGCGCTTCAACCTCGAACACATGCTGGCCGGGACGGCGGTGCTGGTGGCAAACAGCGCCTGGGACAAGGGCGTCGAGACGGTCTTCGACATCGCTCCCAACCTCCCGGCCGAAGTACTGGGCGACGCGATGCGCCTGCAGCAGGTGCTGCTCAACCTCCTGGGCAATGCCATCAAATTCACGGAACGCGGCGAAGTGGTGCTGACAGTGCGCGAAACCCAGGGCAGCGCCAATTCCCTGACGCTGGAATTCGCGGTGCGCGACACCGGCATCGGCATCCCGGCCGAGCTGCAGCAGCATATGTTCGACGCTTTCTCGCAGGGCGACAGCAGCACCAGCCGGCGCTACGGCGGCACGGGCCTGGGCCTGGCCATTGCGCGGCGCCTGTCGGACCTGATGGGTGGCGTCATCAGTGTCGACAGCACGCTGGGCCGGGGTTCGACTTTCCGCTTCACCTGCCCCTTGCAACGCGTCGCCGGCGGCACGCCGCTGCAGGCGCCGGCCGGGCTCGCTGTGCTGGCCGTCGACGACAATGCCTCCGTGCGCCAGGCGCTGCAGCGGGCCGCCAAAGCCTGGCAATGGACGATGACCGCCGTCGCCAGCGCCGCCGAGGGCTTGCAGGCGTTGCGCAAGCAGCGCTTCGAGCTGCTGTTGCTGGACAGCGCCATGCCGCGCACCGACGGCATCGCGATGCTGGTGCAAGCGCGCGACGAAGGCGTTGCTGTACCCAAAGTCGTGATGATGGCGCCGGAACGCTCCAGCGACGACCTGCAGCAACTTGCCGATAGCCTGCAAATCGACGCCGTGCTGGCCAAGCCCTTTACGCCTTCCCAACTGCGCGACGCGGCCGGCGCCGCGCTGACCGGCGCCAACCAGCCGGAACATCGCAGCAGCCACGCCCCGCTATCGGGCAGCCTGGCCGGGATGCACGTGCTCCTGGTGGAGGACAACGAGATCAACCAGGAAATGGCGCGCTACATCCTGCTCCACTGCGGCGCGCTGGTGGAAGTGGCGTCCAACGGTGAAATCACGCTGGACATGCTGCGCGACGACCCGCAGCGCTTCGACGCGGTGCTGATGGACCTTCAGATGCCCGTGATGGACGGCTACCGCGCCACCGAATCGATCCGCTCCATGGGCCTGCGCACCTTGCCCATCATCGCGATGACGGCCAATGTCATGCCGGAAGACCGCATTCGCGCCATCGAAGCCGGCGTCGATGCGCATATCGCCAAGCCGATCGACGTCGATGAAATGATCGCCACCCTGACCCGCCTCGCGCCCCTGCACCCGGGATCGGCCAACGTGCAACCGGGCCTGGCGCGCGGCGAGCAGCGCGGCGACGGCTGCCCGGCCATGGTGCCCGGCATCGACCTGGAGGCTGCGCTGCGCAGGGTGGCAGGAAACTATGCCGCCTTCGCCGGCCTGCTCAAACGTTTCGAAAACTCGCAAGGCGACGCCGTGCAGGAAGTGCGCGATTGCCTGGCGCAGGACAAGCGCTACGCGGCCACGCGCGTGCTGCACCGCCTGAAGGGCGTAGCGGCCAACCTTGGCGCGACCGAAGTCGCCCGCCTCAGCGCCCAGGCCGAAGCCGCCGTCGCGGAAGGCCAGGACAGTTCCGCTGCCGCCCTGCTGCTGTCGCTGGAGGAAGCGCTGGCCGTGGTGATCAACGCCGCGCGCGAGTTGCCGGTCCCCGTGCCGGCCGCCGCCAGCGGTACGGTCGTGTCCAACCTGCCGCAAGCACTGGGCGATTTGCAGATGCTGCTCAGGAACAGCAATATGCGCGCGCTGGCCGCCTTCAAGGCGCTCAGCCCTGTGCTCGAACAACGTTGTCCAGACCTGCTCCCCGGCCTGGCCAATGCCATCGAAACCCTTGATTTCGCCAGCGCCGAACAGCGCCTGCAGGAAATCATGAAACGGGAGGAAACCGCATGACGTGGACCGACCAGGCGCGCAATGGACGCCTGCTGATTGTCGATGACGCAATGGAGAATATCCAGATCCTCAACCACGTGCTGGGCGAGGAGCATGAAGTGCTGTTTGCCATGAACGGCGAAAAGGCCCTGGAGCTGGCGCACCAGCACCAGCCCGACCTGATCCTGCTGGACGCGGTCATGCCGGGGATGGACGGCTACGAAGTCTGCGCCGCCCTGCGCGCCTCGTCCGATGTGCGCGACATTCCGATTATCTTCGTCACCGCCCTGACCACGCCCGAGGACGAGACCCGGGCGCTGGAAGCGGGCGCGGTCGACTTCATCACCAAGCCATTCAATGTCGCCGTCGTGCGCGCCCGCGTGCGCACCCACCTTACGCTCAAGCGCCAGTCCGACGCCATGCGCGAAATGACGCTGACCGATGCACTGACCGGCGTTGCCAACCGGCGCAGCTTCAACGACGCGATCCAGAACGAATGGCGGCGCTGCGCCCGTTCCGTCACGCTGCTGTCGGTCGTCATGATCGACATCGACCACTTCAAGCTCTATAACGACGCGTATGGACACCAGGCCGGCGACGCCTGCCTGAAACAGGTGGCCGGCGCCATGCTGCAATGCGCCGGCCGTTCGCCGGACCTGCTGGCGCGCTACGGCGGGGAGGAGTTCGTCATCCTGCTGCCGCAGGTCGACGCGCAGGGCGCGGCAACGGTGGCCGAGCGTATACTCGAGAGCGTGCGCGCGCTGGCCATCCCCCACCGCATGTCATCGGTCGGGGACACGGTGACCGTCAGTATCGGCGTGGCCACACTCCTGCCGGACATGGGCAGCGATCCGGGAATGCTGGTCAGCTGCGCCGACGATGCCCTGTACCGGGCCAAGGAGGAAGGCCGCAACCGTTTCTGCGTTGACGATTGCGATCAGGAATAGCGGCGCATCAGGAATTCCGCCACGCAGGCCGGCTTTTCGCTGCCCTCGCATTCGACTGTCACCTCCCACGCCAGTTGGTGGCCGCCCGCCACCGGCGTGATACTGCGCAGGACCACATGACCGCGCACGCGGCTGCCGACCGGCACCGGCGCCGGAAAGCGCACCTTGTCCAGGCCGTAGTTGACGCCCATGCGCATGTCTTCCATCAATACCGCGTCCTGCAGCAGGCCCGGCAACAGCGACAGCGTCAGGAACCCGTGCGCCACCGTCCCACCATAGGGCGATTCCGCGGCGGCGCGCACCGGGTCGGTGTGGATCCACTGCTGGTCATTGGTCGAAGCGCCGAATATATTGACACGTTCCTGCGTGATGTCGACCCAGTCCGAAACGCCGACCTCTTGTCCCACCAATGCTTCCAGTTCTGCTACGTTGCGGACCAAACGCGCCATTAAGCTGCCTCCTTGAATCCTGGCTGCGCGATGAAGCGCTCCAGGTGATGATCTGCATCGCCCAGCGTGACCTCGATCATCGCCAGGCGCTTGAAATAATGGGCGGCCGGCAGCTCGTCCGTCACGCCCATGCCGCCGTGCAGTTGCACCGCCTGCTGCCCAATGAAGCGCGCCGCCTGGCCAACCCGCACCTTGGCGGCGGAAACCACGCGGCGGCGCTCTTCACCGTCGCCCGAGCCGACCTTGACCGCGGCCAGCATGGCCATCGAACGGGCCTGCTCCAGGTGGATGAACATGTCGGCCATGCGGTGCTGCAGGGCCTGGAACTTCCCGATTGGCGCACCGAACTGCTGGCGGGTTTTCAGGTATTCGAGCGTGGCGGCGAAAATGGCATCCATGGCGCCGATCGCTTCCGCGCACAGCAGCGCTGCGCCGTAATCGCTTGCCGCTTCCAGTATCGGCCAGCCCTTGCCCTGTTCGCCGAGCAGCGTGCCCTGGACGTTGTTGAATTCAATCGTTGCGGCACGCTGGCCGTCAATGGTTCGATAGTCCGTGACCTGCACACCCACGGCGTCATGCGGGACCACATACAGCGAAATACCTCCGGTATCGCGCTGGCCGCCGCTGCTGCGTGCCGAGACGATAAACGCCCCCGCCTGGCCGCCGTGCAGGACGACCGTCTTGCGGCCTGAAAGCCGCCCGGCGCCGGCGTTGTCGGTGACCAGCACGTCATTAATCGCGTGGCGGGACTGCTGCTCGCCCAGCGCGCATGCCAGCTTCAATTCGCCCGCCGCAACGCGCTCCAGCAAGCCCTCCTGGCCTCCGGCGAGCTTGAGGAATTGCACCCCGAGCACCGTGGCGAAGTAAGGTTCGACCACCAGGCCGCGTCCCAGTTCCTGCATCACGACCATCATGTCGACCGCGCTGCCGTTGAAGCCGCCCTGCTCCTCCGGCACCGGCAGCGCCAGCATGCCCAGCTCCACCAGCGTCGCCCAGGCCTCACCGGAAACACCGGTCTCCGAATGGATGATCCTCTTGCGTGCTTCGAAGCTGTAGTCCTTGTCGACCCAGCGGCGCAGTGCATCGGCGAATTGCTGCTGCTCTTCCTTGAATGCGAAGTCCATGCCGCCTCCTTACAGTCCCAGGATCATCTGGGTGATGATGTTCTTCTGGATTTCGTTCGAACCGCCGTAGATCGAGGTCTTGCGGAAATTGAAGTAATAGCCTGCCAACGGAGCCGCGTCGTCGTCACCGGCCAGGGCGTGCACACGCTCGCCGTCCAGGTAAGCGGGATCAAACGGCAGGGCTTGCGGGCCCAGCGCCTCCACCATCAATTCGGTCAACTGCTGCTGGATCTCCGAACCGCGCACCTTCAGCACCGAAGCCTGCGGGCCCGGGCCGTGCGCTTCCTGCGCGATGGTGCGCAGCACGGTCACCTCCAGCGCCATCAACTCGATTTCCAGGTTCGCGACGCGGGCAGCAAACAGCGGATCTTCCAGCAAGGGCTTGCCGTTCTTCTGCTGCTGGTTCGCGATCTTCTTCAGGAACTGCAGTTCGCGCTTGGAGCGCCCCGCCGCCGCAATGCCGGTGCGCTCGTGGCCAAGCAGGTACTTGGCGTAGGTCCATCCCTTGTTTTCCTTGCCAACCAGGTTCGCGACCGGGACACGCACGTTATCGAAGAAGACTTCGTTTACCTCGTGCTCTTCATCCAGCATGATGATGGGCCGGACGGTGATGCCGGGCGTTTTCATGTCGATCAGCAGGAAGGAAATGCCCTCCTGCTTGCGCACGTTCTGGTCCGTGCGCACCAGGCAAAAGATCATGTCGGCGTACTGGCCCAGCGTGGTCCAGGTTTTTTGCCCGTTAACGATGTAGTGATCGCCCTCGCGTACCGCCGTGGTCTTCAGCGAAGCCAGGTCGGAGCCGGCGCCGGGCTCGGAATAGCCCTGGCACCACCAGTCGGTGCAATCGAGGATGCGCGGGAGGTAGTAGGCTTTTTGTTCGGGACTGCCGAAGGCCATGATGACCGGCGCCACCATATTGACGCCGAACGGAAGGATGGGCGGGGTGCCGGCAAGGGCGCACTCCTCTTCCCAGATATGGCGCTGTGTGGCATCCCAGCCCGGGCCGCCGAATTCGCTTGGCCATGCCGGCGCAGCCCAGCCCTGTTTGGCGACGATTTTATGCCAGCGCACATAGTCTTCGCGCTTCAGGCGCAGGTGCTTGCGGACTTTGGATTGCAGGTCGGCCGGCAGGCTGGCTGCCAGGAACGCCCGCACTTCAGTGCGGAAGGCCACATCCCTGGCAGAGTAGTTCAAGTCCATGCTGTCTCCTTGATTTGGTCGCGCCAGCAAAAATAGCACGACCGTTTCAAAGAGTCTACAGCGCTTTGCGCCTCCGCGCCACAAAGCCAATCAGCCCCAGGCCGGCGAGCAGCATGGCATATTCGCCAGGTTCGGGCGCCGGCGAGGTCACGCCGTCCATCTCGCGACCGAAAATGGTCAGGTTGGAGAAGCCGGGATAGGCCTCGTTATTGCCGGTGAACCATTCGATATTCCAGGTGCCGCTCAGGGTCTGGCCCGCACTGATAGTCTGGTTATCGAACAGGAAGGCTGCGGCACCGTTTGCAGCCTTTAGCGAAAGCACCAGGTCCAGCGACACGTTCGCGCTTGCGCTGGTATTGGTGATGGTCCAGGTGCCGGTCTTGCCGTCGCCAACGTCGAAGTTGAAGTCCAGCGTATTGAATAGGCTGAAGCCTGTGCCGGAGCCACCTTCGTGTTTGCCCAGCAAGGTCCAGTCGCCGCTACCGTAGCTGTTGAAAGTGCTACCCATGCCGCTGGTATTGCCGCTCAGGCCTGCTTGCGGATTCCAGCCCGAGGTGAAGACGAAGGCGTCGGCACTTTGGGCGTCGAGCGTAACGTCGTCTGCAGAGGTATTACCGATGGTTGTAGCGCCAAAGGCGCTTGCCGCCAGGAGCATACTACTGGCGGCCAATGCAAACTTCTTTGCAATTGGTTCCATTCCGATTCCCCTTGTTGAAGTGAAGACTGCCACTTCACTTTAGCGGGTTAGCGACCTCGACGGCGTTCATTACCTTTCCGAAATAAAGTCACTCCGGATTGCGCCTGCACGCAAGCAAGCCAAACACGCCAAGGCCTGCCAGCAGCATCCCGTATTCGCCAGGCTCAGGGACGGCGGACACATCGCGCGCAAACAAAACGCGATTCGAAAAGTCAGGGTAGGCATTGTTACTCCCCGTGAACCACCGTATTGTGTACGGACCAGGTGCCTGTCGTGCCGCTGTTCATCGCAAAGCCGAACTGTAGTACGCCCGAATGATGTAGTCCCTCCCTGTGAAAAAACGGATCCTTTCAACAGCTTAGGTAGCCCAGCGGTTTTGGACTTTGTGCGGGCACAAGCTTGGGGAGGCGGAAAAAGCACGGCCATGCAAAAGAAACGCCGCAGATGGCCTATCCACGGCGTAAACAAGGGGTATATAACTAGATTGTTCTCAGCAGCGGTGCTGCCGGGCCGGCGGAACGCCGACACTTTCATATTATCAATTTTTACAACTCAGTACTCAATTTCTGCAATTCGTCGCATTCCCGCCATATACGCGCGCGATGCCCGATAGGATGTATGCATCTCTCCTGGCATGCACAATAAGGACACAACCATGCGCACCAAACTCACCCTCGCAGCCCTGCTCTCCCTCAGCTTGGCCGGCTGCGTCGTCGTACTGAATGACAGCAGCGATTACGTCAAGGGCAATGGAACGACTACCACTGAAACCCGCAGCATTGCCAGCGCCACCGGGCTGCGCGTAGAGAATCGCCATCGAGTGGACATGGACGTCGAAGTGAAGGTAGGTGGCGCTCCATCGCTGGTGATCGAAGGTGACAGCAACCTGGTGCCCCTGGTGCATACCGAAGTGCGTGGCGACACGCTGCGCGTGTGGACCGAGGAACGCATTGACAGCCGCAAGCCGATCCACGTGCGCTACACGGTGCAGCGCCTGGACACCCTGGAATCGACCGGCTCCGTGCACACCGAGGTACATGGCCTGGCTGGCGGTCCGTTCACGGTATCGCACACCGGCTCCGGCTACCTTGAATTGCGTGGCCAGGTGGACCGGCTTGACATGCGCCACACCGGCTCGGGCCAGTTGTACGCTGACGGACTCGATAGCAAATCGGCCGTCGTGGACATGGTGGGTTCCGGCCGCGTGAACATCGGCTCGGTGCGCGGCGACTTCCTGCGCGTGTCGTCATCCGGCTCCGGCAGTTTCTATGCGCGCGGCATCGTCCGTATGCTCGACGTGCAGACGCAGGGCTCGGGCAGCGCCCAGTTGAACGACCTGCGCGCCGACGAAGCCAATATCACCAGCAACGGTTCCGGCGGAGTGCAAGCCTGGGTGCAGCACAAAGTCGAAGCCCGCGCCAACGGATCGGGCCGTATCGCCGTCACCGGCAACCCTTCCCAACGCAGCCTGTACGGCCGCAACACTTCGATTCAATAATAAAAGTCGGGGTCAGGTCTGGCAATCGGACAATCGCTGCGCGAATGTCCGATTGCCAGACCTGACCCCGACTTTCAACATGCACTAGTCATCGCGAAGCTTGCAGTCAGCCATTCCGACACTGCCTTGATGCGCCCGATGCCGATGGCGTCGCGATGGCTCAGCAGCCAGACTTCGCGCGTCACTTCTACTCCGCCCAGCCGTACCAAGCCGGGCATCTTCTCCATCATGCAGGGCAACAGCGCCAGGCCGACGCCGGCGCGGCAGACTTGCACCATGCTGCCCAGGCCATTCACGCGCAGTGCCACCTGGCTGCGCGGTACCACACGGTCCAGCCAGCGCGTTTCGGGCAGGCGGGCCAGCGTGGCGTCATAGCCGATCCACGGCTGAGCGCACCAGTTAGCGCTATCTGTGCCGGCATATTGCGGCGCCCCGAACACGGCCATTGGCAACTCGCCCAGCTTGCGCATGACCAGCGCCGCGTCTTCCACCGGCCGGGCAAGGCGCAGGGCGAAGTCGGTTTCGCCGCGCGCAAACGAGACATTGCTATTGTCGGCCAGAAGGTGCAGTTCCAGGCCCGGATGCTCCGCGCGCAGCGCCGTCACGTGCTCCGCCAGCCAGAAGTCGAACAGGAAGTCGATGGCGCTGATGCGCACCACGCCGACTGCCGCCTGCGATTCCCGCGATGAGGCCAGCAGCATCGCCTGCACATTGCCCGCCACGGTATGGCCATATTCGACGAACGTGCGGCCGGCCGCCGTCAGCTGGTAGCCGGTGCTATCGCGCAGGAACAGCCTGAGGTCCAGTTCCTTTTCGGCCGCAGCGACACGCCGGCTGATGGTCGAAGCATCCACGCCAAGCTCGCGCGCCGCCGCGCTCATGCTGCCGCAACGGGCCAGCGCCAGGATCAAAGGTATGTCATTCCAGTCGAAAGAGTTCACATTGTCCCCATCCATGCAGAACTGCAAAGCGGCTTTGCAAACTTGTGCGTTCCCTAACACGCCATGTCTGCCTAACATGGCTTCCATCACCAACCACTCTCGAAAGAGGAAACGCCATGACGCTCACCATCCAGGTCGCCGACGGAAGCTTCAACTGCCATGTTGCGCGGCCAGCCGCGCCGGGCCCGCACCCCGTCGTGGTCGTTCTGCAGGAAATCTTCGGCGTCAACGCCGGCATCCGCAGTATCGCTGCCGACTATGCGGCCAAGGGCTTCATCGCGGTTTGCCCTGACCTGTTCTGGCGCGCCGAACCCGGGCTGGACATGTCGGAGGCCAAGGAAGGCGATTGGGCCAAGGGCTTCGCACTCTACAGCGCATACGACCGCGACAAAGGCGTACAGGACATCGCAGCCACCGTTGCCGCTGCTCGCAGCATGCCGGGCGCAAACGGCAAGGTTGGCGTCACCGGCTATTGCCTGGGCGGCCTGCTGACCTTCCTGGCCGCCGCGCGCAGCGACGCCGATGCCTTTGTCGCCTACTACGGCGGCGGCACCGACCAGTATGTCGACGAGGCAGTGAACATCAAGCGCCCGATGATCTACCACCAGGCCAACGAGGACGAATACATCGACAAGGTGGCGCAAGCCAAAATCAATGAGGCGCTATCCGCCAATCCGAACATCCAGGTGTTCAACTACCCCGGCCGCAACCATGCATTCGCACGCCCTGGCGGCCACCATTTCCATGCCGGCGACGCCGCACTCGCCAATGGCCGCACCGATGCCTTCTTCACCCAGCAACTTGCAATGTAACATACCCTGAAAGGACTACAGCCATGAAAGACTTCGATTCTTCCCGCCGTTCCGCCCTGGTTGGCAGCGCAAGCCTTGCTGCCGCCGCTGCAGCCGCCGCCCTGCCCGCCGCCGGCGCCACCGCCGCTCCCGGCGCCAGCATGAAAAAGACCGCTGCCTTCATCACCACCCGCGACGGCGTGGACATCTATTACAAGGATTGGGGCCCGCGCAACGGTCAGCCCATTGTGTTCAGCCACGGCTGGCCACTGAGCTCGGATAGCTGGGAATCGCAGATGTTTTTCCTGGCCAGCCAGGGTTACCGCGTGATTGCGCATGACCGCCGCGGGCATGGCCGCTCCAGCCAGCCCTGGGAGGGCAACGACATGGACCACTACGCCGATGACCTGGCCCAGGTGATCGAGGCGCTGGACCTGAAGAATGCGGTGCTGATCGGCTTTTCAACCGGCGGCGGCGAGGTGGCGCGCTATGTGGGACGCCATGGCACCAAACGGGTGGCCAAGCTGGCCCTGGTTTCGGCGGTGCCTCCAATTATGGTGAAAACCGCCGACAACCCTGGCGGCTTGCCGCTGGAAGTATTCGACGGCATCCGTGCCGGCTCGGTCAAGGATCGTTCGCAGCTGTACTTCGATATCGCTTCAGGCCCGTTCTACGGCTACAACCGCCCTGGCGCCAAGCCTTCGCAGGGCATCATCAACTCTTGGTGGATGCAGGGCATGATGGGCGGCCACAAGAACACCTACGATTCGATCAAGGCCTTCTCGGAAACGGACTTCCGCGCCGATTTGACGAAGTTCGACAAGCCGACCCTGATCATCCACGGCGACGACGACCAGATCGTGCCGATCGATGCCGCCGGACGTGCCTCGGCACGCATCGTCAAGCAGGCCAAACTCCTGGTCTATCCGGGCGCGCCGCATGGCCTGACCGACACCCACAAGGACAAGGTGAACGCCGACCTGCTGGCCTTCATCAAGTCCTGAAGGTAAATTGATCCTCAGTTGATCGTCAGTGCGAGATCGCGGCCGGCGGTGGCGGTGTTGCCCGCATAGTCGGCCGCGTAAATGCGCAAGGTGTAGTCGCCCGGCGCCAGTTCGCTGACCTGCCAGCGGCCGGGAACGGCTTCGCCTTGCGACAGCTTGCTTAACAGCGAATAGGTGAAACGCGTGGACTTGCTGCCGTAGACCGTAATCCCGCTGTCGGCGGAGTACACCACCTTCACCGCCTCACGCTGTTTCGGCAACTGGTCATAGGTCTGCATGATGCGGGGCTGTTCGTAACCCGCGACCGGACTGCCGTCGGCTTGCAGCAATTGATAGCCCAGCTTGTACAGCCCCAGGCGGCGCCGTGCGAGGTTGCCATCCATCTGGTCGAAGGCATCGACCACTATGTTCACCTCTCCCAGGCTGCGCGGCACTTCCAGGCGCTTTCCTTTCTTGCCCGGCAGGCGCTTGTCGCTGGCGTCATACAGCGCGATACCCTGGATGACTGGTGCGATGGTATCGCGAAGGCCCGGGAATGGCAGTGCGAGCGGATTCACCACACGGCCACGGTCGTACAGGTTCAGGTGCACGTGGGCCATCTGGTTCACCACGCCCAACTGTTCGCCGACGTAGAACCGCGCGCCACGGCGAACGCGGACACGTTCCGGCTTGCCTTTGTCGTTCAGCAGCAACTGGAAGCGGTCGTCCAGCGCCCGGTTCTTCTTGTCGCGGCCGACCTTCATATGGATGTAGCTGGTCGTGCCGAGGTTGATGCCTTCGCCGAGAGAGGCAAACGCCCAGTTCGGGAGCGGGTCGCTGACTTTGGCTTTTTCGACCACGTGCACCGAGCTGCCGACATCGGCCTGCACGTCGAGTCCGGCGTGGAAATGGTGGCGGCTGTCGCCGTCGTAACTCCCCCTGACCTCGCCCATCAGCCCGACCACTTCGTGCGGCTGGTTTTGCGGCAGCACGGGCCAGGGCATCTGGCCCTGGGTACGCTGCGCCATGATCTCGCTTGCTGCCACGGCAGGCGGCACCTGCTCCGCCGCGTTTGCGGTGCCGATCAAATGGCCTTGCGCCGACTGGGCAGCGTGGACGGGCGGCTGCGCGCTGGCTACGCCAGCACCAGCGCGCACAACGCGGTGCAGGCGCTGCGCGGAGCCATCGGACAGGATCAAGGCGCCATTCGGCGCCAGCGCCAGGCTGCGGGGCCCATAGACCTGGATATTGCCATCGACGCCCGTGACGGGATCGGCCGGCCGCGCCGCGTCGGGCATTCCGGCCAGGCTGCCATCCGGCGCCAGCTGCAACAGGCGCCCACGCGAAGACACGGCGATGTAGACGAATCCATCATGCGTTACC
>Ga0307408_100002049_pt1 | contig 14510 bp, 16 predicted proteins | sample 322Cmetagenome_FD_202116 | JGI IMG/M metagenome (GOLD analysis project Ga0307408, IMG submission 202116) | Maize rhizosphere microbial communities from greenhouse at UC Davis, California, United States - 322HYB-C-3 | ecosystem: Host-associated > Plants > Roots > Rhizosphere > Soil | place...
ACTGGACGGCCCCAATGCCCGTAGGCGACCACTGAGCCAGCGGCACCGATTGCTGGTGACCATAGATCGACGCTGCGACGCCTCATGGGACATCCTTCGTGGACGTGGCGACAGACATGTAGCACTACATCACTAATTTGGGATCGTCTGGAACCGACGTTCCCGCGGGAACGCCTCCGTATCGAAGTTCAAGCAAGAAGCGCTGGGAGATCGATGACGGCACGGGCGATCCCGAAGTCAACCTCGGTCGGTTCGGTCGTAATGGTGTTGACGAGGTGGAAGATCCGATTGTCGCGGACGAAGACGTCCATTGTGTTGGCGTTCGTGTCGATGACCCAGTAGTGATCGACTCTGAGCTCGGGTGTCCTCTGGAAGGGCGGCGTATTCCTCCCATGACATCGGGATGCGGTCGAGGACCGCCGGTAAACCCATCGCGCCCTCCTCTTCTGTTTGCTCAGTATAGGAAGTGGACTGCCACGTCGCCTCTGCCGAACGGGACCGGGCTCGTACGGGGTACCGTCGCTCCGTGACACCCGAGTCACCGGTGATCAAGGACGAGGTCCGCACGGCGGAGGTGATCGGTGCGCTGTCCTTGGCGACCGACCTTGGCATGGGGCTCCCGTTCGAGCACGGCTTGCAGAGCACTGTCTTCGCCATGCGACTCGCCGACAGTCTCGGGGTCGACGACGAGACAGCGGCGCAGGTCTATTATGGATGCCAGCTGTGCTACGTCGGCTGCACAGCCGATGCAGAAACGAGCGCCGAACTCTTCGCCGATGGCGCGCTGTTGACTCATTTCAACCCCGTGATGTTCGGAAGCCAGGCGCAAACTCTTGCTGGCATCATCCGCGCCCTGGCCACGTCGGGCAGGACGCCAACGGGAAAAGCCCTTCGGGTTGCGACCACACTGCCCAAGGCTGTGCTTGGGCATCGCAGCCACGTCACCGCGTTGTGCGAAGTCGGCCAGCTGCTGAGCGAGCGGCTCGGCACCCCGCGAGCCGTGAGCAACTTGTTCGTTTACTTCGTTGAGCGGTGGGATGGCAAGGGTCAGCCGGATGGGCTGAGGCAACAGGCGATTCCGCTCCCCGTGCGGATCATTCACGTGGCTCGCGACGCGGCACTGCAGCGCATGATCGGCGGGGAGCAGTACGCCGCGCGAGTGGTGCAGGAACGTGCCGGAGGCGCGTTCGATCCGGCGATCGCGGCGCGCCTCGTCCAGAATGCTGCTGACATCCTGGCGCTCGATGAGGAGCGATCAGCCTGGGACGAGGTCCTTGCGGCAGAGCCTGCTGCACCCTTGATGCTGCGCGGCGAGGCTATTGATCAGGCGCTCGCCACCATGGCGGACTTCGCAGATCTCCTGTCGAAGTACTTCGTCGGTCATTCTTCGGGCGTCGCGCAGCTGGCGGATGCGGCCGCGCAGCGGCGTGGCTTCCAGGCCGCTGAAGTCGCCGCGATACGGCGGGCTGGGTTCGTACACGACGTGGGCCGGGTCGGGATCTCGGTGCGCATCTGGGACAAGGCGACAGGGTTGACGGCGGACGAGTGGGAACAGATTCGGTTGCACGCCTATCACACCGAGCGTGTCCTCAGCCGTTCGGATTTTCTCGCTCGACTCGTGCCGATTGCTACGTTTCACCACGAACGGCTGGACGGTACCGGTTACCACAGGGGCGTGGCGGCGCCCTCCCACTCGCCGGCGGCCCGCCTGCTCGCGGCTGCCGACGCGTACCACACGAAAACCGAACCACGGCCGTATCGGGAGGCGCTGTCGCCCGCGCAGGCAGCCGACATCCTCGGTCAGGAGGCTCAGGCCGGTCGGCTTGATGCCGACTGTGTCGCCGCGGTTCTAGAGGCGGCAGGTCAACGCCCGCGACGCCTAGCCCGACCCGCCGGGTTGACCGAGCGGGAGACCCAGGTCCTCGGTCTGCTGGCCAGGGGTTTGCAAACCAAGCAAATCGCGCGGGTGTTGGCGATCTCGGCGAAGACCGCCGACCGCCATGTGCAAAACGTGTACGCCAAGATCGGCGTCTCCAGCCGGGCGGCGGCCACCGTCTTCGCCATGCAAAACGGCTTTATTTGATTGCTCCACTCGCCAGCTCGCTCCGCGCGATCCGGCGTGGGGAGAATTCCCGATGGTTGGTTCCCGAGCTCACTCCTAACGTAACCGGTAGAGATCCCCTGCAGGTGGGGTCCACTGCGAAGGGAGAGGGCAATGAGCGATAGCCAGGCCGTGCAGGTACCCGGTCATCACTCGGTCAGCGAGAGTTCAGGAGGGCAATTGCCCGCCTGGGTTTCGTGGACGGCCTGGGCCGGCATCATCGGTCCGCTGCTGTTCACGGCAGTCTTCTTGGCCCAGGAAGCGTTTCGTCGCGGCGAGTACGACCCGTTGGCCGAGCCGGTCAGTGCGCTGGAGGCGGGACCGAACGGCTGGATTCAGCAGGTCAACTTCGTGGTGTTCGGTGTGTTCACCCTCGCCTTCGCGGTCGGGCTGAATCGTGGCCTGCGGGCGAGGCGGGCAGGCATCGCGGGTCCGGCGCTCCTATTCCTTAGCGGTATCGGTTTGTTATTGGGTGCGGCCTTCCCGCTGCGTGAGGATGCGGCAGGCGCCACGTACGACCCGGGCGGTCATCTGATCGCGGGTATGACGTTCTTCTTAAGCAGCGCACTTGGCCTCATTGTGGTGTCCCGGCGGTTGGCGCGCGACCCGCGCTGGCAAAGCATCGCCACCTACACACTCGCGGCGGGGCTGGTTGCGCTTCTGGGCTTCGCCGTCGGAGGCGCCCTGCTGGCGCCGGACGCCGCTCCGCTGCACGACTGGGTTGGTCTCTATCAGCGCTTGGTGGTCCTTGCAGTGATCTTTCCCTGTCGCCTCGTGCTGTCGGTCAGGTTGCTGCAGGTTGCGCGCGGACGCCATTGATGTCCGATCCAGCAACTGTGAGCGATGGTGGAGAATGCGGCCATGGCCGAACTTGAACAGCGCCGCATCCTCAAGACCGAGATCCCGGGCCCGCGCTCACTGGAGCTTATGGCCCGCAAGACCGGCGCCGTAGCTAAAGGCGTCGGAACCACAATGCCGGTCTTTGCTGTGGCAGCCGGCGGCGGTGTGGTGGTCGATGTGGACGGCAACAGTCTGATCGATTTGGGCTCCGGGATCGCTGTGACCACGATCGGCAACAGTGCGCCTCGCGTGGTAGCGGCTGTTCAAGATCAGGTGGAGCAGTTCACCCACACCTGTTTCATGATCACCCCGTACGAGGGATACGTTGCGGTCTGCGAGCAGCTCAACCAACTGACACCGGGCGATTACGAGAAACGCAGCGCCTTGTTCAACTCCGGCGCCGAGGCTGTGGAAAACGCAGTCAAGATCGCCAGGGCGTACACGAAGAAGCAGGCGGTGGTCGCTTTTGATCATGCCTACCACGGCCGTACCAATCTCGCGATGGCGCTGACCGCCAAGAGCATGCCGTACAAGCACGGCTTCGGGCCATTCGCTCCCGAGATCTATCGCGCTCCGTTGTCCTATCCCTATCGCGACGACAAACTGATCGACGGCGAGCTCGCCGCTCGACGCGCAATTGATCTGATCGAGACGCATGTTGGCACCGGCAACTTGGCCGCCGTGATCATCGAGCCGATCCAGGGCGAGGGCGGGTTCATCGTCCCGGCTGAAGGCTTTCTGCCGGCATTGGTGAACTGGTGCCAGGCCAACGGCGTGGTGTTCATAGCCGACGAGATTCAAACCGGCTTCGCGCGTACGGGCGCAATGTTTGCCTGCGAATTGTTCGATGTGGTGCCCGATCTAATCACGACAGCGAAAGGGATTGCCGGTGGGCTGCCACTTTCCGCCGTGACTGGGCGAGCCGAAATCATGGGATCGGTTCATGTCGGTGGCCTTGGCGGGACGTACGGCGGCAACCCCGTCGCCTGTGCCGCCGCGCTTGCGGCAATCGAGACGATCCAGGCCAACAACCTCGTGTCCCGGGCGGGCGAGATTGAGCGGATCACGCTGACTCGGCTGCACCGCATGCAAGCCGATGACAACCGCATTGGTGATGTACGCGGTCGCGGAGCGATGATCGCGATTGAGCTGGTACATCCAGACAGCTCGGATCCAGATCCCGGCTTCACCACCGCCGTTGCCACGGCTGCCCGGCAACAGGGTGTCATCGTGTTGACCTGTGGGACCTTCGGAAACGTCCTGCGCTTCCTGCCGCCACTCACGATTAGCGATGAACTCCTTAACGAAGGGCTCGATGTCTTGGCCGAAGCCGTCGCGACTTCGTGATCGAGAGCCTCAGCGCTTCAGAGGAGCTCGCACGGAAGGTCTATGGCGCGCAGTTTCCTCTCATAAATAGATATGTCGACATTCTTGCTTCCACAGGCATCGAGTGGGGATTGATCGGCCCTCGGGAGAGCGAGCGGCTGTGGGATCGGCACATTCTCAATAGCGCGGCGCTGAGCGGGCTGATCGCTGATGAACACTCAGTTGCAGACGTTGGCAGTGGCGCCGGACTGCCCGGCATTCCGCTGGCAACTCTGCGACCTGACCTCCGCCTGACGCTGATCGAGCCCTTGCTCCGGCGCTTCACGTTTCTGGCCCAGACCGTCGAAGAACTCGGCATCGCGAACCGCGTGGAAGTGATCCGATCACGAGCCGAGGACCACCGCGGTATGTACGACGTTGTCGTCGCAAGAGCCCTCGCTCCCCTCGACCGGCTGATCGACTGGTGCAATCCACTACGGGCGCCCCGCGGCGTGATCCTAGCCGTTAAGGGCCGATCGGCCGCCGACGAGGTCAAAGCAGCCTCGCGACAGCTGATGGCCGCGCGGCTGGACGCAGAAGTCGTCACAGTCCGAGCCCACACAGACGCGGCGCCAGCGACGGTCGTGCGCCTGAGCACTCAACTGACGCTGGAGCGGTGACGGCTGGCTGGCCGGCCGTAACAACCTAAGATGCTTGAAACCTGGGCCACGACCAAGCCCCTCGTGCCGCCAGAGGACGACCACCACGTTGTCTAGGCCGGCCAGCCAGCCGTCACCGTACACCCTTCATGGTTCGGAATTTGGGCGCGGCGCCCGGTGGATCGGTCTCTGGATTGCTACGTTGTCGCGGAGGGGTGAGGAATGGGTTCGACGATCGCACCGCCGCGCGCGGAGTATCGAGTTACACGCGGACTGGGTTGGCCGCTCGACGTCGAGGTCGATCCCCGAATCGGTTGGCCGAATGTTCCACGTGAAACGCTGGATTGGCCGGAGCGCGCAACGGCACGAGTGATACAGACCGGGCCGACTCCCACCACGACAACAAACCCCACAATCGAGGTTCCGCCTGGCCCACGACGCGCCCGTTTCGACGAGGATGAGTTCGCGTCTTCTCCTCCCGAGGAAGACCCGCCAGCGCCTGCAACCGCCGAACGCGTAACGACTGCTGCCCTGCCCGCACCTCCTGAGACCCGCATCTTCGTCGTCGCAAATCAGAAGGGCGGCGTTGGCAAGACCACGACAAGTGTGAACCTTGCCGCCGCCCTTGCCCTTGGCGGTCTCACGGTGCTGGTCGTCGACTTGGATCCCCAGGGTAACGCCACGACGGCGCTCGGAGTCGACCATCCACCTGGGACGCCGGGGACGTATGAGGTGATGATGGCCGGCGCCAGCCTGGCCGATCATGTGGTCGACTCCCCCGAGGCACCCAAGCTTAAGGTCCTGCCAGCCACCATCGATCTTGCTGGAGCCGAAATTGAACTCGTCTCCATCGTCGCCCGGGAAAGCCGGCTGCTCCGTGCGCTCAAGGCCTATCTCAAAGATCACCACGCCGACTACGTCTTCCTCGACTGCCCGCCTTCACTCGGTCTGCTGACGCTCAACGCACTGGTCGCTGCCAACGAAATCCTGGTTCCCATCCAATGCGAGTACTACGCCCTAGAGGGCGTTACGCAGCTAATGCGAACCATCGATCTGGTCAAGGGCGAGCTCAACAGCGACCTGCGGCTCAGCACCGTCATCCTCACAATGTTCGACGGCCGAACCAAGCTCGCCGCCCAAGTCGCCGACGAAGTACGCCAGCACTTCGCGGCCGAGACCATCGCAACGGTGGTTCCGCGCTCGGTCCGCATCTCAGAGGCGCCTAGTTATGGCCAAACCGTCCTGACGTACCAGCCCAACTCGGCAGGGGCTATCTCATACCTGGAAGCTGCACAAGAAATCGCCCGACGGGGCGTGGAGGAGAGCACATGAACATCCGTACGGAGCGCCGCGGCCTGGGACGCGGCTTGGGCGAGCTGTTCCAGCGAACCGATTCGCAGCCGATGCCAACCCCGACCAATGGCGATAACCAGGCGGAGCCACTGGCTCCCGTCCCCGATGGCTCCTATTTCACCGAGCTTCCGCTGGATGCCATCACGCCCAACTCACGCCAGCCCCGAACGGCTTTCGACGAGGAGGCGATGAATGAGCTCGTCGAGTCCGTACGCGAAGTCGGCATGCTGCAGCCGATCGTCGTCAGGCCGCTGGGCGGCGCCAGCTTCGAACTCGTCATGGGCGAACGCCGCTGGCGGGCGGCCCAGCAGGCCGGCCTCGACACAATCCCGGCGATTGTGCGCGAGACCGCCGATCACGCACTACTCCGCGATGCGCTGCTCGAAAACCTGCATCGCGTACAGCTCAATCCGCTAGAAGAAGCCGCGGCATACCAACAAATGCTCGAAGACTTCGGCTGCACCCAAGAGGAGCTCGCCAGCCGCATCAAACGGTCGCGGCCGCAAATCTCCAACACCATTCGACTGCTCAAGCTGCCGCCCACGGTGCAGCGGCGGATCGCAGCAGGCATTATCAGCGCCGGGCACGCGAAAGCCCTGCTCGCCATCGAGGATCCGGACAGGCAGGAGCGTTTGGCCCAGCGAGTGGTAGCAGAAGGCCTATCGGTACGCGCCGTTGAGGAGCTCGTGACGCTGGGGGATCACCAGGACAAGCCGACGCGGCAACGGCGTCAGGCCAAGCTGGTTGCGCCCAAAGCCAAGGATCTCGCCGACCGGCTATCTGACCACTTCGAGACTCGGGTAAAGGTCGAGCTCGGCCGGACCAAGGGCAAGATCATCATCGAATTCGCCACGGTTGACGATCTGGAGCGCATCGTCGCACTGATCGACACTCCGCCGCGGGCGAACAACGAATATCGACAAATCGACACTCAAGAGGAGGTAGGAGCTGGCTCCGCGGCTTTGGCCTGAGCTGCGAGCTTCTTTCTCACGTCCTTGGTCGCGGACCGCTCCGCCACAAAGGACAAGAACGGCACTGTGCCCGCGAGCGCGATCAGAATCAGCCGCTTCCAGCTCCACTTTGCCCGAATCCCCAGGTCAACAGCGGTGATCAGCAAGATCATGTAGAGATACCCGTGGGGGATAGCGGTCCATAGCACGACCGTGTCGTCGCCACCGATGTACTTCAGCGGCAATCCGATGCAGACCAAGACGACAAGCAGCGTGCCGACGAGCCAGGCCATGATCCGATAGCGGATCCACGCGTTGCGCATGGGCTGCAGCCTATGTCGACTCCACGGGTCGCTCGTCTGCGGCCTCAGCCACCTCTGCTTCACGAATTCCGAGATCGCGTGCCATCCGGGAAGCCATAAAGAGCGTGAACGCAGCGAAGAGCCACCACTGCCCGACGTAGGCCACATTGCGCAACCGCCCCTGCCCCTCAGGCAGGTGCAAAGGAGCAGGGGCTAAGTTCTGACCGGCGGAATCGGAGCTCGAGAGTGTCACAAACCCATCAATGAGCGGCCCGGGCCATTGCTGTGCCAGCGCCGGCAGCCGTACAGATGCAATCTGACCGCTCGGCAGATCGGTCTCGGGCACATGCTCCTCGGTCGGCAGCAGCACGCCGACTTGATGCACCAGATCGGTTGGCGGCGGGGGAGCGTTCGGAGTCGATACGACCCCGCGTACCACTGCCACCACGCTGCCATCAGCTTGCCGTAGTCCGGTGAGCACCCGGAACTGACCTGATGCGTCCTCCGACGGCACCAGCAACTGCAAGTCCTGGTCGTACATGCCATCGAACGCCACCGATCGTCCGTACCCCTCGATGGCCGACGTTCCTGGGCGAGCCACGGAGCTGAGCGCAACCGGCGGCGCCGCGGCTCGTTGCGCTGCCGCCGCCGCTCCTTGGCGCTGAAAAACCTCCAACTGCCAGAACCCAAGCACCACCATGACCGCCGCCAGGCCGATGCCGAGGGCGATAACCAGGGCCTGTTTCAACCGGGTCAACGTCACTCTTTAAGGCGCCGCCAGCGAGATTGCAATTGTTCTCTGCTCGCGCGGCGCCCCGGGAAGCTGGTGCCGTCGTCGCTCTTCGCGAGACGACAGTGTTTGATTTGCTCGCTCCGCTCCCGAGCGCGTCTCGCTCATCGCTCCTCCGATCACCAGCGGGCGCCTATCGACGCTCGCAGAGGATTGCTGCGCCCTCCCCGCGCCGCAGCAGCGTGGACCAGATCCGCGCACATCTTGCCGAGACTCCAGCCGGCGGTCTCGATCGCAAGCGGCACGGCCGACGTCTCGGTCATCCCGGGCGCGACATTGACCTCCAAAAACACCGGCTCGCCCGCCGGGGTGATGATGATGTCGGTACGCGACAGGTCCCGAAGCCCGAGCACGGCATGCACCTGTAGCGCCAAATCGGCGCAGGCGTTCGTGACAGAGTCGATGACCTCAGCGGGGCAGAGGAACCGCGTCGCGCCGGCGGTGTACCGGGCGGTGTAGTCGTAAACACCAGAATCCGGCCGGATCTCCACCGCAGGAAGTGCGATGGGACCATCGCCGCGATCTACGACAGCCACGGTCACCTCGGTTCCCTCAACAAACTCCTCGATTACCGCCACCGAACCGTACGCGTACGCCCCGACCATGGCCGCCGGAAGCTCCTTGGCACGGGTGACCTTGCTGCATCCCAGGGCCGATCCACAGCGTGACGGCTTGATCATCATCGGAAAACCGATTTGATCACCAAGGGCCTTGACGAGGACCCCGGCGCCCAGCTCCTGGAACGTCTCGTACGGCAGCGCGACCTGAGTCGGCGTGCGGATGTCGGCGGCACCGACGACCGTGGTGGCAATCGATTTATCGAACGCCACCCGGCAGGCCGAACCGACCGAGCCAACGAAGGGTACGCCCATCAGCTCGAAGACCTCGCGTAGCGCGCCATCCTCACCGGCTTCTCCATGCAGCAAAGGAAAAACGACCGAGCCGGTGAGCTCGGTGAGCCGAGATAGCAGCGTGGAGTCAACATCAGACTCGACAACCTCGATCCCCCGGGAGCGCAGCGCCTGGCTCACCCGACGCCCAGAACGCAGCGAGACGTCCCGTTCATGTGAGAGGCCTCCGGAAAGCACGATCACCGTTTGCAGGTATCCGTTATCGGCCACCCATTCCTTCTTTCATGATCATCACCTTATGATCGACTTCGATCAAGATCAACTTGTGCGAGGTAGATCCATGATCATTAAGGTTGATCAGGACCTGGTGCCTCACGTGGGCCGAGTGCGCGGCGGTCGCTCTCTGGCTCGTCGGCAGTACCGAAGATCTCAAGCATTCTCGCCTCGTACTCCAGCACCTCACCGAGCCGGCGGGTGCCTTCGATGATGCGCTCTGGCGTGGGGAAACAGTACGACAATCGCATATGTCGGCTGCCAAATCCATCGGCATAAAATGCGGTCCCCGGCACATAGGCGACCCGAGCCGTCACCGCCCGCGGCAGCATGGCATGCGAATCAATGCCGGGCGGCAGCGTCAGCCAGACAAAGAAGCCGCCCTGGGGGTAGGTCCAGGTCGTACCGGCCGGCATGTGACTGCTGAGCCCGGTAATCATGGCATCGCGACGCTCGCGGTACATCTCCCGAAAGACCTTGATCTGCCCGCGCCAGTCATGGTTGGCCAGGTACGCAGCCACGGCAGACTGCGAGAACACCGGTGGACACAGCGTCGCCGCTTCCTGGGCGAGCACAAGCTTCTCGCGTACGGCATGTGGCGCCAGCACCCAACCGACCCGGAATCCGGGTGCGAACGTCTTGGAGAACGAGCCGAGATAGATGACCTGCCGCTCATTGAGCGAGCGCAGCGCGGGGATCGGTTCGCCCTCAAAACCAAGCAGTCCGTACGGGTTGTCCTCGACCACCAGCAAATCCGCCCGTTCGGCAAGATGCAGCAGCTCAAGTCGACGATCCAGGGATTGAGTGACGCCGGCGGGGTTGTGGTGGTTCGGGATGGTGTAGAGGAATTTGACCGTACGCCCGGCCCGGCGCAGCGCCCGCAGAGCGTCGGCGAGCGCACTCGGGTTTAGGCCCTGCTCATCCATCGCGACGTGAACCACCTCGCACTGGTAGGAGCGGAACACGCCTAGCGCGCCGACATAGCTGGGCGCCTCACAGATCACCACGTCGCCCGGATTGCAAAAGATGCGGGTGAGAAGGTCCAGGCCCTGCTGCGATCCGACCGAGACCATCACGTCGTCAGGATGAGCGGAGATGTTCTCCAGCCGCATTACCTCACAAATTGCCTCGCGAATCATTGGCTCGCCCTGACCCGAGCCATACTGCATCGCGCGGCGTCCATCGGCGAGCACGAGATCGTTGAGGACCGAACCGACCACATCCAGCGGCAGATCCGTGATGTTTGGCATGCCGCCGGCGAGTGAGACGACCTCGGGACGATTGGCCACCGCAAAAAGAGCCCGGATTGCCGATGCCGTCATGCCGTGCGCACGAGCCGCATACCGGTCGATGTAGTGATCGAGACGAGTGTCTTGACGCCTTAACCGCTCCAGCCCCGGTTCCTCCGGCTCAGGGGAAGTCACACTCACAGCCTCAAGCCTGCCTTACCCATCTGATTTTTAGCCAATGACCTAGCCGCCTAACATAAGTCCATGGCTAGAGCCAATAACAATTCGGTGCGGTGGGTGCTCTGGCTCGCGGCCGGAATACTTTTCGGTCTAGTGCTTGGCTTTATGTTCGGACTAGCCAGGCCCCGCGCCCGAAAGTAACTGCCATGGGATCCCGCCGCGTGCGTCCGATGACAGCCGCCGATCTGCCGCTGCTACCGGAATCCTGCGCGCGCTGCAACTTCTGGGAGACCAGTCTCATTGACCTGGCGACGCCATCTGATCATGTGGATCGGAGTGGGGTTAAGGCGGAGTGGGCTGAAGCTGTGACCCGGCATTGGGGCTACTGCGGAGTGATCGCGTTCGCTGGTGAAGAGCCGATTGGTCACCTATCTCTTGCACCTGCGATGTATGTGCCGCGGCTCGGCGCCTTTGCGACCACTCCGGTTGGCGCGGATGCCGCCGTCGTGATGTCGGCCCACGTGAATGCCGAGGTACGCGGCAAGGGCCTCGGCAAGCAGCTGGTCCAATCAGCGGCCAGCCTGGTGGCGCGGCGTGACATTCGGGCTCTAGAGGCGGTCGGTACCTACCACGACGGTCCTTCCTGCATGCTGCCGGTCGGTTGGCTGGAGGCGGTTGGATTTGAGGTCGTACGCCCGCACCCGATCACTCCCCGATTACGGATGGATCTGCAGAGCGCTGTGCGCTGGCGCCCAGATCTGGTCGCGGCGTGGAGTCGGCTGAGGAGCCTGGTGCGCCAGCCAGAATCACCCGAGCCGGCTACCTACACCCATCACGAGGCCGCTTCGTAGAGGTCCGGCTGCTCGCCAACTCTTGGATGTTTCTGAAAGCCGACCGACCCTAAATCGCGAACCTAGATCTGAGCGGCGCGACGCGCGGCCATCTCGATCTGGGCCGCACCCAAGACGCGCACAATCGCGGCGATGGTGGCGGTGAGCTTTCTGGGATTGGTCACAGTTGGCCGCTGTGGCCACTTGATCAATATCGCGTCAGGGGTGTCGGGTCGCTGGATTAGCTCGACCACGAGTCGATCGGATTGCGTAATCTCCCCGACCGCCAAGAACCGATCTGCGTGTCTCGCAGCTGAGTCGTCCATGGATCTGACGTTCCCCAAAACGCCAATCCCACACAACAAATCTTCTTCTTTACTGACTGATGGCGGAGTTGGTAGAAGACACAAGTCTGGGAGAGTTAGGCGCATGAGTGGTGATTCGCATCGTTCGGTGAAACTCTCACGGCTTAGCCGCCAACATTTTCAGGCCGAAAACTCCCATGGGGGAACGCTGTCGTTTGGCAACGCTCGATGGGGAGAGTTCACTCCCGTGGAGTTGCTGCTCGTGGCGATCGCCGGATGCACCGCGATGGATGTCGACGCAATCACCGTCAAACGATCAGATCCGACACGCTTCCAGTTGAACTGCTCGGGCCACTACACCAGAAGCGTGCACGGTAACCACGTCACCGATATCGCGGTGGACTTCGACGTCGAATTCTCCGATAGCGAGGCCGGGCGTGCCGCCGCGGAGGTGCTCGAGACGGCGATTCGAAAGTCTCATGATCGACTCTGCACTGTGACACGTACCGTCGAGCTCGGCACGCCCGTCGACGCCCGGCTACGGGGTGAGTCGCTGCTCACGGCCGACTTGCCAGCCTGATGCCCGGTACAACCAGCGGGCGCGCGACTCCGCCGCACCTTGCTCACCGTGACTTGGTCTATGCGAGGCCGGACCAAGCCGACGAATTCTTTGCGGCGGTGCTGCGCGGCTTCCATGACGATTATGTCGCAGAGCAATGGGAGCCCAATCACAAGGTGTTCGAGCCAGAGCGCAGCTTTGGCTTTCAGGTGGACCGACGATGGATCTCCACCTGCGGCGCGTACAGCAGAATCCTGACGGTTCCCGGTGGGTCGGTTCCCGCCGCGGCCGTCACCGTTGTCACGGTGCAGCCCTCCTACCGTCGTCGGGGTCTGCTCACCGAGATGATGCAGCACCAGTTACGCGACATGCATGAGCGTGGCAACGAACCGATTGCCTTGCTGTGGGCTTCAGAAGCCGCGATCTATGGGCGCTATGGCTACGGCCAGGCGACCCCGCAACTGCATCTGACAGGCAAGACGAAGACAACTGCCTTTCTGCCGGATGTCGATCTTGGTACCGGTTCGGTCGGCGAGGTGGAACGCGACGAGGCCATTCCGATCATCAAGCAGATCCATCAGACCTTGTTGCCGAATCGTCCTGGCGCCCTGAATCGCGACGACAACTGGTGGGCGGTGCGATGGCATGATCCGCAAGCGTTGCGACATGGCGCGTCGGCGTACCGATTCGCTTTGCATTACGACCATCGAGGCCGGCCAGACGGATATCTGGCATTTCGGGTAAAGAACAACTGGGAAGAGTCCGAATCTGCTGCCGAAGTGATCATTTCTGAGCTCGATGCGATCGCCGGCCCCGGACGTGCGGGGCTGTGGCGATTCGTTCTTGATCTTGATCTAGTACGCAGGTTCCGCACTCACGGTGCGCCGCTAGACGAACCGCTGCGTTACTTGGTTCATGATCTTCGTTCGGTGAAGGCCGAGCTTTCCGATGGCACGTACGCGCGCCTAGTTGATGTGTCCCGCGCGCTGGAGGCGCGTCGTTACCTCACAGATCTCGACGTGATCATCGGTCTTGAGGATTCGCTGCTGGCCCACAACAATGGCTCGATCCGGCTGCAGGCCGGACCCGATGGCGCCTCGGTGAGCAGGACTCGTCGCAGGCCAGACCTGATCATGAACGTACGCGAACTCAGCGCCATCTACCTTGGCGGAACCTCGCTCGCCGCACTCGCCCGAGCCGGCCTGGTCACGGAGCGAACCAAGGGCGCCGCTCAGGCGACCGCCGCGGCGTTCGCGTGGTCCCAACCACCGTTCTGTCCTGATTTCTTCTAGCCGGCTTCGAAGCGGAAGCGCGTCGCGTCGATGTGCAGCTGATTCCAGGCCAGAACCTTCAGCGGCTGAAACCGCCACACTCCTGCGAGATAAGAGGCGGCCGACTGCGAATAGCCATACTTGGCCCTGGCCGCCGCGGCGAGTCGCTTTGCATCGGTCTTCGACGGGGTCATCCACTCAGCAACACCTTCAACAATCACCGCCGCCTCCCCATCCTCTAGATGGAGCGCCGCACGGCCATCGCGGCGGAGATTGCGGATGTGTACCGTCGCGGGATCACCGCCGAAGTAACAACCCCCGTCGAGCCAGGTGCCGTCCACGGGCACCACATGCGGATTGCCGTCCCGGCGTACGGAGGCGAGCCAGTAGCGCGGCGATTCAATCAGCCGCTGCTCAACCGATGGCCAGTCCAGGAGCCGGTTAGGCGAGCCATAGCTGCTGGGCAGGCTCAGCTGTTCCGCGATCGGCAGCATGTCAGCTGGGTCGGGTTAGAGATATTCCTCGATGGCCCCGAGCAGCACTGACTTCGACTTTGCGCCCTTGAAGGCCTTCACCAACTCGCCACCGACGTACACCTGGATTGTCGGGAGGCCGAGCACGTGGTTGTTGGCCGGCGTCACCGGATTGGTGTTGGTGTCCATCTTGACGAAGCGCACCTTGTCACCGTGAACCCGAGCCAGCTCCTCGATGA
>Ga0307408_100002050_pt1 | contig 14505 bp, 7 predicted proteins | sample 322Cmetagenome_FD_202116 | JGI IMG/M metagenome (GOLD analysis project Ga0307408, IMG submission 202116) | Maize rhizosphere microbial communities from greenhouse at UC Davis, California, United States - 322HYB-C-3 | ecosystem: Host-associated > Plants > Roots > Rhizosphere > Soil | place: USA...
TAGTAGAACCTTTAGCAAGAACATTTAAAAACAATACATTTAAATTAAGGGTTGAATTAGGAAATCCCGCTGGTAGCGGTGGTGGTGGAGGAACGGCACCCGGAAATCCACCCGGCCTACCCGGAACTGGTGGAGGAACTGGAACGGGTTGCCAAACAGGATATCATAAAGTAAATGGTGTATGTATTCCTGATACAGTTCCCCCTATTACTGGTGGTGGAGGAGAAAATATTCTATGGCAATCTACCGCATGGTCTAATGGTCATGATAGAACATTAACATCATCAGGTCAAAGAGATCCAGATGATCCTACATTATCTTTTGGTGCTGGTGAAAACAGACAATTAATTATTAAAGGTGCGTCAGATCCCGGATTTGTTAGTCATACAGGGCCTAGAACCCGTATATATGTAGATCAGAATGGAAATGTTGCTAATAATTATAATGCTTCATTAGAGATTCAGAAGTTTTATCCCAACAGTTCATTAGATAATTTATCACTTAGACTACGTTCCAGACATAATGAGTCTGGAGATGGATCAAATAGATTTGGTGGATATGGAATGGCTTTACACCATGATTCTGTTGAAGCCGCTAGAGAAGACTTTCATAATGAGCACACTGATATGACTCCGGCTAATACTAATTTACCTCATGCTCTGATTGATGGTACGGAGTATGGGGTTAGATTTTCTGTACGTGATATAACTGGAGGAAAAGTTGAAGCTAAACTAGAACTTAAAGGTGGGGCATATGGTTCTTCCTATGTTGTAGTCGCTACAGCAGTAGATAACAATCCAGCAAGTTATATGCTTGATAAACAACTTTATCTTAATAATCGTTCTTATTTCTGGATAAGGACTAACGGAGATTCTCCAGAGAATGTACGTTATGGCTTTGTTGTTCTTAGAGATTTAGATAAAAGTAGTGTTACAACATGTCCTGCTGGGTATACGCTTAAAAATGGAATTTGTGTTGCTGATACACTTCCTCCCCCCGGTACAGGTGGCGGAGGAACACAACCTCCTCCTTCAGGTGGTGGAGGGGCTACAATTGCTGATTATACAGCTACAACAGTTGGTGATACTACTTGTGGTAGTACAGCACAAACTATAACTAGCAGAATTATAGCACGAAATCCTAATTTTCACATGCCTTTAGGTGATTATACATATACAGGTTCTACTGGTTGTTGGATCTCTATGATGGCTCCACTTAAGTCTAAAATTTTTAATTGTACTATTGGAAATCATGATGATGAAGAGGATGAAAGTAATTCATTAAGATCACAATATTTAGCCAATTATAATCTATCTCAACCATATCATGCATTTACGTTTAGGAATACATTTGTACTTACCCTTTATACTTATGCTCCGTTTGGGTTTGGTAGTGGTTCAGCTCAATTCCAATTTGCACAACAGCAACTAGCAGCAGCAAGAGCTAATTCTGCTATTGATTGGATTATTGTTTGTTTTCATAAGCCAATTTATACTGCCGCATCTAATCATTCTGGTTATACAGCGTTTCGTGATGTTTATCATCCATTATTTGATCAATATAAAGTTGATATATGTTTAAGTGGGCACGTTCACAACTACCAAAGAACTAAACCCCTAAAATATACTGGAACAGGAACAGGTAATAGTATTGCAAATAATGAAGTTACCAACTATATAAACCTTGTGAATCCAATTTTCCTTATTGTTGGATGTGGAGGAAGGGAAATTTCAGGAATAGATTCTCAACCTTCATATAATGCTGCTCAACGTGAAGGATATGGATATTTACTTATGTCATGGTCAAACAATGGTAAAAGACTCACATGTAGACATTATGATCAAACAGATACTTTACGTGATGAATGGACAATGGACAAAACTGCGGTTAGTCAACCCCCACCACCCCCCAGCGGAGGAGGTGGAACTACGCCCCCACCCAGTACAGGAGGTCAAATAGATAGTTTCGGTATTAAATGGTTATTAGCAACAGGTCAACAATCAGTAATTCCTCAGAGTAGAGAAAATGCAGGAGATTTCCGTTGGTCAGAAGTTTATCCTAATTTACGAGATAATGGATATGAAGCTACATTATATGGTACATTTGAAGGAGTAAGTTCAGATGGTCACTGTGCATTAAAACATTGGGGTGGAAATCACTCAGGGGATTGTCAATATGAAGAAAGTGGGAGCTGTTGTTGTTGGTACGACACGGGTATTCGTTCCGATGGTTCGATACAATTGCAGATCGAGCGACCTCATCCCAATAATGACGACTTTAATGCTAGTACAACTATGAATAATATTGGAATGGGTATGGATGGTAACACAATTGGCCTTAAATGGATAATATATCCAATTCAACAAGGTGGAGATGTTGATCGTGGTGGAGTAAAGTTGAAAATGTATGTAGATACTGCTCCATTCGTAAGCGGTAAACCTCAAGGTCAATGGCGTCAGGTATATGATATTACTGATACAGGTCAAATTCTAGGTGATTATCCAGCTCCTTCAGAACAGGAAATTGAAGTTAGGAATTCCGATACTGATGATACAACTATGTATGGAGGTGGAATTCACTGGAGAAGATTAAGTAGAACAGATATTAATAATGGTGGTACAACCGGTGGAGGTGGTGGCACTCCTGCTCCTTCGCCTGCACAACCTCCTACAAATGTTCAGTATTTTTATGATTCAACTACTACACAAAATACACCACAAACTATTGATGAAGAAGAATATGATACTACAGAAGGAATAATTGCTGTTTCAGAACAATATAATCCGGGCAATGCAGTTATTTCAGGTGGTTATATAAATATTAAATCCGGCCCTAGTGGTGTAGGTGGAGCTGGAAGTATATTTGTTGATTATTGGAAGAAACCAAGATTTAATACAGATGATTTACCCGGTTTTAATACGGTCATTTCATATGAATTTGTTTACGAAGGACAGGTCAGTACTTCAATAGCATTTGGAAATGAGGTAACACTAACAAACTGGGATAACTTAGATACAATATTTACAGGATTTACTGTATTTTTCAGTAGTCCAATTGTAGGAAGTTCTGGATATTCTAATGAAGCAAGTATTCACACTAGGTATTTCGAAAATCTTAGTTCTCCTGATCCAGATTTTGATGATGCGTTTGGAGGACGTAATAGTCCTAGAACTCCTGTAGGTCAATATCCATACCCATCAGGGAAAGAATTTGAAGATGGAAATACATATAAAGTATTTGTTACGTGTAGAACAAATAGAGAAGACCAAACTGTTGTTATTAATGCATGGTTAGATTTCGTAGATGGAAGTGGTTGGAGAAAGATAATTAGTGACCATGAAATAGATAGAATTTCTTGGCTTCCGGGTAGTGTTCCTCAAGGTTATGATGATACAGAACAAATTGAACAAGGCCCAGATCTAATTAAAAGACATAGAGTATCTATACGTAATAATAATTTAAGTCAACCTTCTGGACTTCCTCTAAAAGTTAAAAACATCAAAATAGGTACAATGCCATATTTACCAGATCCTGTAATACCCGGCGGTGGAGGGGGTGGAGGAACTAATCCTCCTCCAGATGATCCAGATCCTCCTTCTGGAACTTCTGGTAATGATGCAAATGGAATAAAGATGATTTATCCAACTAAGGCAAGTGGAGATACATTTTTATGGGATTTAAGTGGAAGTAATTCCCGAATTGCTGGGCAAAATGTAACTTCCGTTAGAAGTACAGCAGGTGGCCCATGGGCATTTAGTAAGAATTCCACTAATCCAATAAGATTATTTATATATACAAAAGAGAATAGTATTAGTAATATAAATGTTACCCAACTTTCTACCGTTCCCCCCATAAGTACATTCAATCATAATTCACTAGCAACTTTAGGATATTTCTATCAAGCTAGAGACTGGAAGAATATTGAATTTACAATTTATATGTCTATTGCAACCTCAATTGGAGATGTTGCAGTAAATAATCAAACAAGTTATGTAAGTTTAATTGCTAGATCTGCTAATCATACTATTACTAATGGTGGATGTGGAGGTTCATCATATCATGCAGATTTTAACTTTGTAACTGGAGGAGTTAGATTTAAGAAAGAACAATATCATGCTGCATATGTAATGGATAACTTTACTGCTACAAACGTTGGATCTGCTGAAGGAAGATGGATTGGTTTGAAATTTGTAGTATGGAATAGATCATCTGATGGAAAAGTTGAAATGGAATTATTTATTGATAAAGATGCAACAAATAGTTGGGTAAAATACTTGGGAAAAATAGATGCTGACGATTGGGGAACTGGAGCGGCTCAATGTGCTGGAACACCTCCCGGCAAAAAGATTACTTGGGGATCACCTGTTACAATGTTAAAAATGGATGTAGCTCAAGCAACACTGTTTATATCATATATGTCTGTTAGAGAGATTACTCCTCCAAGTTAAATATAAACTGTGCAAGCAAGATCATAAGTAAGATCTTCTACATAATGTGAACTTGGATTAGGTTCTCTTCGTACTAAACAAGTTCTTGCCCCGTCATAAGGATCTGATTGATTTATTCCTACTTTCAAATATGTTTGAGCTGATCCTTCAGTATAAACTAGTACTAATCTATCATCTTTTGACATACGATGAGAGTTGTTTAAATCTTCAAAATATACTACTGTATCACCTTGAGGTAGTGTGGTGACATCAATTGAACCAAAAGTTGTGACTATATCATTTCCTGAATTCTTCTTAATATATAAAGTTGCCGTTCCTATAGCTCCTCCATATTTTGACATAATCATATCAACACGTCGAATTTTCTTTCCAATAAGTTGAGATTTATCATTTACATTATTATTCTGTACGGAATTATCGTGAGCGATTAAACCTACATGATCCCTGTTGTGATCAAGTGTTATATCATGAGTTTTTGGAACAGTAAATAGCACCTGTAAGGGTGGAACATCAACAAGTAATCCTGAACAACCATCGGATTCATTAAAGTTAATATTATATACTCCAATAAGGTTTGCAAAAACTGCTCCCGTAATCGGTTCTTCTACTGGTGGTGGGTCAGTTGATCCCGGTGGTGGATCAGGATCTGGATCAGGGTCAGGATCTGGATTACTTCCCCCAAGTAAAGCTATATCAATTTCTCTAATACTTAATTTCTTGAATATTACATCACCGTTACCTCCTTCCCATTTGTAAAATATATATGGCCCTCCGTGAATTCCTATATAATCCGGCCCTCCATCAGCGGAATTGGTTCCAGTAGTTTTTTGGCATGCTCCAGCTTGTGATCCCCATCCTCCAGAATCAACGAATTCATCCACTTTGACCCATGTATTAGTTTCATTTGCGTCGATGTAAGTTTCTCCTCTAACATTAGTATTAGAATTAATATTAAAAATTACAAATTTAAAGCCTACCCATTTATCCTTAGGAGCAGTTACTGCTGTAGCCTTTTCAGGAGTTGATGATTGATTAACATGATATTGTTCTTTGACAAATCTTACCTTTCCCGTTTTAAGGTTAAATGTTGATTTATAACTAAATCCTTCACATTTTCTATCTGAGAAGTGTCTAGCAGTTCTTGTATAAAGGGCTAAAACAGTATCGGAAGTTCCATCATATTTGAAATAGATTGTAATTTCAACATTTTTCCAATCCTTTTCTGACATGTAAAACCCACGTTCCTTAAGAGTGTTGTGATTCGTAGTTACATCAGTTTGTGAAAATCCCGCACTGGTAGTTATTCCTATACGAACATTATCATTTTGAGAGATTTTATAATCTTCGGTAGCACTTCTATAGGTGATTGTACCTCCATCACCATAAATATCTACACGGCCATCTGACATTGGAGCTGTATCAATTATCCAGCTTTCACCATTAATTTTTGAAGGATAAATCATTTGAACACCAAGTTGGTCATTAGCCATAAGATCTGAGCTTAGTTATTGCTATTTATGACAACTAAGTTTACCTTATTTCAGTTTCAATAGTTGTTTTGTTTGATTTATTTGGAGGTTTTCATATGAAATTACAGAAAGGAACAATTCTATCAAAGAATAATGCAAATTACATTACCTGTGTGAAGTGCGGCAGAGAGTTAAATATCTTTAATGAGTACGATTACTATGATCTGAACGGATCATTCATTAAAGAATGCTGCGGAAAGATTCACACGCTTACTCAACATACTTATATTTTCCAATATAACTAAGGAAAAACCTTAGTTCTCTTTTTTATCTTTCCTTATAATTTCTCCATATGACTAAGAATAAAGAGCTAAAGAAGCTCGGAGATCAAATTGACGAACTTGAAGAAGGAGAAATCAAAAAACAATTAAGTATCAATTATCGTAATATTTTGCACAACAACGGTGAACTACCTTGTGATGGTATTTGGAATGCAGCAAGGGGCGAATGCGAAGAATTCGATGAAACAAGTATCCCTCCAAAAGTATCAGCAGGAAGAAACAGAACAGTAGACGTAGGTGAATCGGTTACTCTATCAGGAGAAATTAAAGACTTTAAAAATTATCTAGTATATAAAGGATGGAATCAAATAACTCATCCATCAGTTCCATTAGTACAACAAGCAGGTTCAGCAGATGGTTCAACTCTTACAATTCATCCAATCAAAGAAGGAGAATATACATATCAATTTACTGCAACAGATGTAAAAGGCCAAAGCGGTTCTGATACAATAGTTATAACAGTAAAATCAAAGGAAAGCCGAAAAGCAGAGAAGGAAGCTAAAGAAAAGAAAGAAGCCCAAGAAAAGGAACAAGCAGAGAAAGAAGCTAAAGAGAAAGCAGAGAAAGAATCAAAGGAGAAAGTTCAAGAGAAACCTAAACCAATTGAAGAAAAAAAGCAAAACTTTCAAGGCTTTTCACTGAAAGCTGAAGAGGAATTTAAACCAAAAGAATTCAATAGAGGTAAGTAATTAATGTATAAAAACACTGTAATTGTTGCGGCAATAGTGTTTATAACCCTATTTACTGCTTCAGTTACAACTTTTTCTCAAGAAGAGAAAGTAAAACAAATTATTTTAACTGATTTCATTAAACAATATAGTGATTATGGTCAACATGACGACCCAGCTTATAGAGAAACCTATAATGTATTAAATTTATTTGATAATCAAGTAAATACAACTTATTCATTCTGGTCACAACTTGGTGACGCAGGATTTGTAGCAGACTTGAAAGGCCCAATGGATCAACAAGTTTGTAGTGCTGAATTATATGTTTTTAATCCTCAAAATTCTCCATTTGTTTTGAGATTTGGGGAAAGAGAAATCACAGGATCTTTAGATTCTACAGTTAAAAAAATAGACATTCCTAGTTGTGTTAAACAAGTAGATGAAATTTCTTTTGATGTCGATGGTAGTACTTCCACTGATTTAGAAAGTGCGAAATGGACAACAATAGAAGAAATTAAACTTTTCACAAAAGATATTATACCTCCAGTATGTCCTCCAAACACAAAATGGGATCCAAATACACAAAAATGTGTTCCAATTGACCCACCACCAGTTAATAACGGTACAAATATTACAAATTCAACATTAACCTTCAATGTATCTGGTTCAACAATTACAATAAATGCTGATGAGACAAGTAAAGTCATCATTCCACAAAAACAATCTATAATTCCAGAAAATGATGAGAAAGATGACAAGAAAGACAAAAAGGAGAAGAAGAATAAGAATTGACTAAAATAGTATTCTTTGGAGATCCTGACGTAAAATCCGATGGAGATCAAATATATGCTGCGGGATTAAAAGAACAGAATGTTGATTTATATGTAAATCTAGGTGATAATGGTTATAGCGGAGCTGACCCAGTAAAACTATTAGTAAAACATTTCCCAAAAAATAGTGAACAATATAAAAAACTTATTTTAGTTTTGGGTAATCATGATGATGGTGAATCCGAAGATGAAGAAACAGAGGAAAAATGTGGAGCATATCTACCTGAACAATATAAATCAAAACCAGAATTTGATTCTACGGATCAATCATGGCAAAATACCAGATGGTTAACCTCTCGACATGTAGGAGATATTTACTTCATTGGTATGAATTCTCAGGATATGGATATTGAATTCAAGAGAAACCAATATAATTGGGTAATTAAAGAACTTGAAACAGCTAAATCCTTAAAACAACAAGGTAAAGTTACATGGATAATCAATGCAAGTCATAAACCTTGGTTTACATTAAAATCATCTCACAGTCCTTATACAGCAGTTCGAGAAATTTATTCTAAAGCATTCCAAGATGCCGGAGTCAATCAAAATTGGCACGGACATAACCACAATGATCAAGCATGGTGGTCAATGATTGCAATCAATCAAAGTGGTAATGCAGCAGGTGAACAATTACAATCATTTTTACCTGACGGTAAGACAATTGATCATACAAAGCCACATGGATGGACAACAAATATAAATGGGCATTCAGGTCATGAACACAATGCGTTCAAAGAAAATGCTACTGCAAATAAAAATGTTCAATGGGCTAATGATAAAACATTTAGCTATGCTGTAGTAGAATCCAATCCAACTACCAAAATCCTAAATACCAAATGGAAAGACAAAGCTGGAACTGTATTATATGAATATAATATTAGTATGGCCGGTGGAACACCAACTGGTAATGCACCTATCGCTAACTTTACCTATTCTCCATTAACAGTAAGAGATAATGATACTGTTTCTCTTGATGCAACATCATCTAGTGATTCTGATGGTAATATAGTATCATATAAATGGACGCTTTCAGATCAATTAGTTGTAGATAAACCTAATGAATCAAGAGCAACATTTAATATAGGCACTAAGGCAAATGTGAGTGTAACTCTTACAGTTACAGATAACAACGGATTAACAGGAACAAAAACTATAACTATACAAAAAGCACCCTCTGAAGGATGCCCAAGTGGACAATGCAAAGATCCAGTGACCCAACAATGTAGACCTATCGGGCCTAATGAAACAATTGAAAATGGATTCTGTAAAACAATTCCACCCGTGGGATGTCCAACTGGTCAATGTAAAGATCCAAATACCTTACAATGTAGATTCCCAACAGCCGATGAAACAATCGAAAATGGATTCTGTAAAAAGAAAGTTGTAACACCACCTCCAGCAGGAAAACTTACACCTATCAGCGTAGCAGCTTCAGGTCAAGATTTAGGTAAAGAAGCCTCAAAAGCAATAGACGGAGACTTTGAATCAAGATGGTCTTGTAATGGTGATGGAGCATGGATAGAATTTAAATTTGATAAATCATATCCAATTACAAAAGTCAAGTTAACTGGTTATCATTACGATAAAACTTACTTCTTTGAAATTAATGGAAAGAAATTCGAAAATCCCGCAGGTAGACCAATAAATTCATTAGTAGAATATGATTTAACAGATCTTAAAATTAATAGTGATACAATAAGGATTATCGGACATGGAAATAATTTAACAACATACAATTCATTTAGGGAAATTGAATTCTATACTGGAACAGATCCTAGACATTGTCCTCCTAACTGGCATTATGACGAGACATTAAAGAAATGTATTCCTGATTTAGAACCTAGACCAAATACAGGTTCAAATAAGGTTCCAATTGCAAATGCAGGACAAGATCAAACTGTAGCACCAAAAACAACTGTAACTCTTAACGGATTAGCAAGTTCTGACCAAGATGGAACAATAACTTCATATTCTTGGAGTCAGATAAGCGGCCCAACAGTAAGTATTAATAACTCAAATTCGGCTGTCGCTACATTTATAGCTCCTGAAATAGGTACTAATCCTAATGGCCCAGTAGCACAATTTACTTATTCACCTACAAATCCAACAGACAATCAACAGGTAACACTTAATTCAATAAATTCAACAGGAACAAATATAACTAGAAAATGGTCAATCACTGATCAATTAGTAATCAGTAATCCAACAGGAGTAATAACTACTTTCAATATTGGAACTAAACGAACTGTGGATGTTACATTACTCGTTACAGATATTAACGGGCTTACATCAACAAAAACACTAACTATAACTAATTCCTCAATTCCATCCACTGAACTAGATGCAGAAGCAGAAGCACTTATATTAGCCAAGGTTGGTGAAACAATTTTACTGAAAGATAATGGTTCTAAAGGAGCAATTACACGTCATGAATGGCTAAAAGAAACACCTGATGCACAAGCAATTCAATTAATTGCTGATTCAAGTGCAAAATTTGGAGCTAAATTTATTGCTACAAGTGATATGGTAAATAAAGACATTAGATTTAAATTAAGGGTTTTCGACGCTCAAAATAACTTTAATGATGATATAACTGGTACTAAAGTATCAATTACTACGGGTACTCCAAGCGGAGGATTCGGTGAAGATGCATTTGGAATGAAAATGTTATTCAAACCAACTGGCAAAAAAGTCGCAATGCAACATGGTTCAGAGCATGAAAATGGAAAACGTTACAATGTCAATCATGAATTCCACAATTATATAATGCAAGGTTATTTCAAACTAGGAAAAGGTCAAGAAAAAATTAATCATAAAGGTGATGGGCCAAATCATGGAGGATGCTCCGATAAAAAGATTTGTGCATGGTATGAATTAGATTACACTTTAGCCACAGGAAAAGGAGAATTACAGTTAGAAAATCCACATCCTACAAATAATGATGTTCCAGATTCTTCATGTGAATTCGTAAAGACATTAGCAAAAGCACAAGAAGGACAATGGATAGGATGGGCAACAGCTTACTTCTGGGGGCCTGATGGAAAACGTCACATACGAGCCTATGTAGACCTTAAACCATTTGCTGATATTATGGCAGGAACAGGTAAACCACTAAATAATTGGCAAGAATTAGTATTTGCGATAGAAAAAGGACAAATATTCAAAGGAATTACTCATCCACGAAATATGCAAGAAGTCATAGATCATGAGGCTGGCCTAGAAAGTGAAATCCGTATGCATCGTGCTACCCAAAAGGACACAAAAATGAATAATGTATTCGTATTTGAAATAGATCCAAAAGCACAACCATTACAATCAATGATTAAAGAAAATATTAATTGGGAAATAATCCCAGATAAAGGCAATAGAGCCAAGAAATTACAAGATGAAGAACGAGATAGAGAATTAAATCTAGACTGTGATAAACCTAAAGTTAAATCCGTAATAGCGGCAACATCCGATGTAGCGGCAGCAGCGGTTTCACAAGATTTAATATTCCAACTCAGAGTAACAGATAATAAGGGGGCTAGTAGCACAGATACAGTAAGAATTACCGTATCTGATGGTTCAACACCAACCAATCAACCACCAATAGCAAATGCAGGACAAGATCAAACAGTAGGATCAAATGCAATTGTAACATTGAATGGAAGCTTATCTTCAGACCCTGATGGAACAATTGTATCTTATAAATGGGTTCAAACAGGTGGGCCACCAGTAACATTAAACAATGCTAATAGTGCAATTGCAACTTTTAAAGCACCTGACTTATTTGCAACAGAACCAGCTAAGAATTATAAATATACATATTCTCACAAATGGGGAAGTAATGGTACAGGAAATGGTCAATTTAGACAACTAGAAGGTATTGCAGTTGACAAGGATAATAACATATACGTTGGCGATTGGGTAAGACATGATATACAAAAGTTTACACCAAATGGAACATTTATTCGTAGATTTGGAGGAGTCGTAGGACAACCAAGTTCTAAAAACGGCGAATTTAATACTCCATTCTCAATACGATTTGATCCAGAAGATGGTCATATGTGGGTAGCAGATCAATTTAACCACAGATTGCAGAAAATAAATCGTGATACAGGTGCATATATGCGTCAAATAGGGCCTACAATAGCTGGTGCAAATCCACCAAATCTTAATGAACCTGAAGATGTTGACTTTGATCCTATTGATTATAGTATATACATTAATGATCAACATAATTCAAGAATTATCAAAGTAGATACAACTGGTAAATTTATAACTCAATGGCAACCATTCGATGAAACATATCCCGACGAGTATCCAGAAGGAATTAGTGTAAATCCAACCACTAGGAATTTGTATGTTACTGCATACTTTACTCCAAAAGTGTCTGTATTCTCTCCATCAGGAAAATTAGCTTTTGATATAACCCTACCAGAAGGAACAGGGCCGGGTCAGTTTACTCTACCTTTGGAACGTAATTACTTCCATAAAGACGGAACATTTTACCAACTTAACGGTAACTCCAAACCTAAGGTATACGTCTTTAATACTGCGGGTACTCTTCTTACAGAATTTGGAACAGGGCCGGGTTCGGGTAATGGACAGTTGGATGATGCGGAACAGGTGGCAGTAGATAGTAATCACAACGTCTACGTTATAGACCAAAACAATTACCGGATTTCAGTATTTAAAGCGGAGGAGATTTAAAATGGATCACTTAAATCAAAAATTAACATTCACATTAACTGTTACCGATAATAAGGGAGCAACATCAACTGACTCCGTAGAAATACTCGTAGCAGAAGATCCATCACTTGAACATATTCATATTAACCTTGCTCAACCATTATCAAATATAAAACCCGGAGATACATTCGTAATTGATGGTTCAAAATCAAAAGGAAATATTATATCATGGAGTATTACCCAAAACGAAGGCCCAACAGTTCAATTAATGGATAATCCTAAGAGGTTTTCGAAACAGTTTATTATGCCTAGTGCAAGGGTTGGATTTACATTAACTGTTAAAAGTATTACAGAAACACAGTCAGCTTCGATAATTGTAAATCCTGATGGTGTTCAACCTCCACCAGATAATGTAGATGCTAAATTCCCAGAATTACTAGCAAAAGCAAAACCCGGAAATGTATTCGTCTTAGATGGATCAGCTTCAAGTGGAAATATAGTAAATTGGTCTATTACTCAAACTGAAGGCCCAACAGTAAGCTTAATTGATAATCCAAAGAAATGTTCAAAACAGTTTATTATGCCTAACGCAAAGGTTTCATTTACCTTAAACGTTAACAGTCCTACAAAATCAGATTCAGATTCAATAACCATAAATCCTGATAATGATCAACCAACAGGAGATGTGTTATGGGATAGCAATATTCACCTTAAAACAGGTCAGGCATACAAGATTACAAGTACATATGGAGATCAGAAACCTGATGGTAAAGGTGTATTTATGGCTGCCTCAGGAAATCCAAGATTATTAGTAGATGCAGATGGAACTTTCCATTTGGAAGCTGACGCAGGGCATGGTCGTGTCTACATTAAAGCTAGAAATTACAACGCAAGAATGGAAGGGGAATTGATGTTTGAAGATAATAAAATACGAAATACAACGTTAAGACTCAGATCTCGTCATAATATGGGCGGAGATTGTTTAAACAGATTTGGAGGCTTCGGGGTTACTGTAGAACGAGAAGAACAATTAGCTGAAACAAGCACTGAACGATGTCATAACGAACATTCTAATACAGTGAAAAAACCATTAGCAAAACATATTGAAGTAGGAAAATGGCTTAAATTTAAATATTCATGTTGGAGTAGTGCAGATAAAAAATCAATAAACCAAAAATTAGAATATGATTATAATGATGGTCAGGGATTCAAAACAGTATTAAACGAGTCATTCACAAATGTAGAACCTCATATGATGGATGAAGCGAAAATGATGGAAGAGAGCTATGCGTGGCTTAGAGTGAACAACGAATCAACAGGTAAAGTAGCCTATAGAAACGTTAGAATAGTCAAAATCTAACAACAATCTTTTTAATAACTCTCATTAGTATTAATTCTAATTTTTCTTTTATGAAATTTGCTTTAATAATTGTTATTTTAAGTTTTCTTATAGGTGCTGCTTATTTAGGGCACGCAAATCATGTTCTTGTAAAATCACATATCGCAATCGATGCAGAAAAATACATATATTATCATATTCAAACTGAGTATATTAAATTTATGATATTCTTACCTGTTGCTATATTTTATTTTGTAATGGCCATTATTATTTTTAGTCTTCCTCATAAACCTTTTCCTTATTTGGTATTTATGGGATTTACGGCGGTGTTTCTAATAATAACAGCAATAAATATGTTTATTGGTAATCCATATCCACAATTAAATATGACAACTAAATACGGACAGTATATTGATTTTCCTCTAGTAAAAACTTTTCAAACTGCATCCATGTTAGTAGCATTATATGTATATTATAGGAAATTCTGTACTAAAGTTGTGTAGTTCTTAATAATATAATTATTATATTATCTTCCACATACAAAAATGATATTCGCTTCACTCGAAACGGGGATCATAGCATTAATCGTAGGAATTGCACTAATTATATTTGCTAACAGGGTTCCAATTGAACCAATAGTGAACAATATACTATATGTTATTGGAGCTATATTAGCTATATTAGGAGTAATTGCACTATTGCTATTTTTCGTGGGTATAGTAGTTTAGTATCCACA
>Ga0307408_100002051_pt1 | contig 14501 bp, 8 predicted proteins | sample 322Cmetagenome_FD_202116 | JGI IMG/M metagenome (GOLD analysis project Ga0307408, IMG submission 202116) | Maize rhizosphere microbial communities from greenhouse at UC Davis, California, United States - 322HYB-C-3 | ecosystem: Host-associated > Plants > Roots > Rhizosphere > Soil | place: USA...
CCGCTCAGGCCGGTGAAGTTGTGAACTTCCACATTGTGGGTGTTTTTAGTGGTGGCGAAGTTGAGGTAAGACGCTGTGGTGTCCAGACCCCATGTACCGGCAGTATTCGCAACGGATGAGCTGCTCGCCTTGCTGCTGGAAGCCGGCACACTGGAGGTCGGCGTACTTGATGCAGGCTTGGAGGATGCGGCAGCAGAAGATACGGCTGCACTACTGGTGGCAGCGCTGTCACAGGCGGCACCGTTAATGACCGGTATTTCCGCTGCCGCTGCACCTTTAGTTCCCTGTACGCCGAATTCGATCGACTGGTTAGGCTGGATAGTGCGGTTCCAGCTAAGGTTGGTGGCCGTGTAGGGGTTGGTGCCGCCGAGGGTGGCGTTCCAACTGCTGGTGATGCGATTGTCGCCAGCGTATTGCCAATTGACGTTCCAGCCGTTGATAGCACTGGTGCTGGTGTTGGTTATTTTTATGGTGGCGGTAAATCCATTATTCCACTGGCTGGCGACCAAATACTGGCATCCGGCGTAGGCCTGGGTGGAGAGAGCGGATATCGCCAGAGAAAACCCTGCTGCATAGAGAGTGCGGGTTAGCGCGCTCGCTGTGCGAGGGTGAATCGCAGAGGCTTTAAAGCTACTCATAGTGTCTTCCTCAGAGAAAAATACCGAATGAATTCGGCGGTGGTCATCAACAATCGTTATGGTTAAAAATGGTCGAACTCGGCTAACAAAAAAATCTTTCAACAGCTATTTTGTGAAAAAGTAGAAAAATTCACTCCATTTTTCGCACTGTGCGCAGTTGTACTTTTTCGGTGAGCAAGGGCGGTTCAGGCGCGCGCATCATGCGCAGCACTTCACCGGCAGCGATAATGGCCGCGATTAGTAATCCGGCGTAAATGAACATGACGTAACTGTAACCAGCGGTGTAATTCCACGGGCGTGCGATGCCGAGATAACATGCAAACAGCCAAGAGGTAGATGATATGGCGCCTGTGAGTGTCACCAATATTTGTTCAATAGTGGGCAAGCCCAGTAAGCCGCGGCGCGAGGTGACACGCGGAAAACTAAAATAGTGCAGCGCAATTCCGTTGAGCGTTAATACCGACACTACAGTAAATTTCGCCCAGAGTTTTTCGTTCATTAAATACTGTTGCGGATTTTCCAAATAACCGAGCAGCACCAGCGCAAGTCCGGTAACCCAGAGCACGACCAATGCGACAAAAATGACTTCTGCTGATTTGGTGAGATCGTTAATGGCGCTAGCGGACAAAGTTTTACCGCGCGATTTAGCCATCGCTAAATCCTGAATGAGCAAAATCCCGATCGCGACACAGGCTGCAAGTAAATGTGCATAAACGAGGAGAGTTTTCATAGCACTTCCATGGTATCAATAGTTGATTTTGGTTTTTTTAGCGCGAACAAAAGCCGTCTCATATCCAGTCAGCTGTTGGTTCGCGAATCAACGGCACTGGTGAGATGTGTTGCTACAACAATTTTTTTTGACCGAAAATCTCAGGGGGAAGTCGACCCTGGCTTTGCGTGATGTTATTGCCGAGTGTTTTTTAATTGGATTTTTTTGTTTTTATAATGACAGTTACGCAAATGGCGTCTGTCTTTACCGCACTATAGTGGCGACTCAGTATGACAGTTGTCTGTATGGTCAAGCTCTGCAATCTGCTATCTGGCACACATTGAGTGTGACAGGTTTCGCATCTGTGCCACCCTGCAGCATTGCGCTAGTGGATTCGCTTGGCGATCAGTCTCTGGCTAACGGTTGCTAATTTACGCGGACTGCCAATGGCGTTCCAATCATTAGTTCTCATTTCTATCAAAAATCTGATTTATTCGAATAAGAAGATTGGTGGAAAGTGGGTGCAGGCAAATCAATGGGGGGATATAAAAGCCTACAAATCCATCTCACCTGTAGTAATACCCTCTATAGATGAGATTCTGCGACGATAAGTTATCGTGCGAATAAGATATGAAAAAATTCTCTTGTAGAACAAAACCTACATTGTTCATGACGATAGCACCGTGTTATAAACCTTTCCACCCTGTAGCTAATAGCGACTATTTTTAGCAATTTACTGTTATGTATAAGGAGATGATGATGCTAACTGATAAATGTAATGCTTGGTTTAATCAAAACTTGGTTATTCCTGTCGCAACGTTAATTGTCTTTTCCTTGTTTTTTCAAACCCTGCCAGCGCCATCATAATTGAAGGTAAAGTCAAAGGGGTTATTACTGATGTATTCACTGAGGGCAACAGATCTGACGGTGCCTTTTTTGATGTCGCTGTTGAGGGACAGTCTTACCATGCGGATTTTTGGTATGAGTTTGATGAAAATAATTTCCCTCCTACTTATTCTGAAGACTCCTTCCGGGAATACGATTTTGGTTTGTCTGCTATGGGAATCGTTGTGCATGTGGGTGGTGAGAGTTATAGCTCTACCACTTCCAGCGAGTTTCCGTTGACGCATTTCAGAAATATGATCAGTATTTTTCGCGGTGATAATTTCAGTTATTTTAATATGACGACTTATAATTTATATAGCGCTGTTAATCCGCGCTCCGAAAACCGATTAATCGATATCAATTTTAATTCCGCCACTATGGACTATTTTTCTAATTTGGACTTGGTGCAAGATATTTCCGTTGTGGCAACAAATGGATCTTCATTGGGTGAAATGCAGATTTTTGATTATGGTACCCGCGATAGTGACAGATATCCCGGAGATTTTTATACATACGATGCCCATCTATATGGAAATATTACCAGTTTCGACTTTCACGTACGCAGTTCTGTGGTAGATGAACCCGGATCGCTCGGGTTAATAGCGTTCGCGCTACTACTGATGGGCTGGCGTTATCGTTGCCATATCAAGCCCATAAATTAAAGTAAAAAAATAAAGGTTAAAAATAATGGTTGAAAAGAAATACACCGCATTGCTCGCGGTGTTGCAATCCCGCTTTGAAAAAAACATGCATCGCCATAAAGGCCTTGATTGGACTAAAGTGGAAGCAAAGCTGGAGGCTGATGCTAAAAAGTTAGCGTCGCTGAATGAAATGGAGGCGACCGGTGGTGAACCGGATGTGGTCGGTTTTGATAAAAAAACCGGAGAATTTATTTTTTACGATTGCTCGGCAGAAACACCCAAAGGCCGCCGAAGTGTATGTTATGACCGCGATGGTTTGGAATCGCGCAAAGAACATAAACCAGAAAATAATGCGCTGGATATGGCGGCCGCTATGGGCATCGAGTTGTTAACAGAGGTGCAATATCGCGAGCTGCAGACTTTGGGTGAGTTTGATTTAAAAACATCGAGCTGGATACAAACGCCTGCGGCAATTAGAAAGTTGGGTGGCGCGCTCTTTGCGGATCGCCGTTACGATTGTGTTTTTGTCTACCACAATGGTGCGCAATCTTATTATGCTGTGCGCGGTTTTCGCGGTTCGCTGCGGGTTTAAATGTTCAGGCAATAAAAAAAGCGAATCCCGCCGGTATTCGCTTGCTAAGTTTCATTTGCTGCTTACATCCCTGCTGTTGATTTTTACTAAGAATAAAAAACTATTCAAACTTTTGCGAGCTATTCAGTGAAGCCTGTTCAGTTAATAGGGGCGGTTCATCGCGGCGCATTGAGCGCAGCACTTCGCCGGCAACAATAAAGGCGCAGGTTATCAGCCCGACATAAATGAACATCACATAGCTGTAATCCACCGTGTAATTCCACGGGCGCGCAATACCGAGGTAGCAGGCGAACAGCCAGGACACAGACGATATTGCACCGGTCAGCGCCACCAAAATTTGTTCAAAACCCGGTACTGACAAGAATCCGCGCGCGCAAGTGACGCGCGGAAAACTGAAATAGTGCAATGCAATTCCGTTGAGTGTTAATACCGATACCACGGTAAATTTTGCCCAGAGTTTCTCATTCATTAAATACTGCGCCGGATTGTCCAAATAGCCGAGCAGTACCAATGCCAATCCACTAATCCATAACACGATCAATGCTATAAACATGATGTCGGCTGATTTGGTCAGGTCTTTGATCGCCGCTGCTGAAAGTGCTTTCCCGCGCGTTTTAGCCAAGGCTAAATCCTGTATCAATAAAATGCCGATAGCGACGCAGGCGGCAAGTAAATGAGCGTAGACGATTAAAGTTTTCATGATGGAAACCGCTTTCAATGTGTTATCTGATTGTTGTTTTTTGTTTTGTACTAACTAACGACGGCGGTGTGGTGCGCTGTGAAAAAACCCGGTTTGCACCGGGTTTTTTTACGCGGTTAACACCGGTTACGCGAACAAACCTGCAATGGTGGTCGATTGCCAGTTTCTAAACGCTGCACCGTTTGGTCCCTGGTCTGCACGCAATCTGAGACCAACAGTTTGGAACAGGGATGTTTGCGTAAGGCCGCCCACATCCAACACACCGCCGCGCACACCACCACCTGCTACGAGGAAGGGTGTGTTTTGGCCGCTGTGCGCATCCACGTTACCCATGTCAGAAACCTGGGCGACGACGGTGGAACTGAGCAAACCTTTTGCCTCTAGCTTGTCGAGCAATTGCTTGGTGAGCGACATGTAGTAGGCAACGTCTTCGTCATAAAAACCGGCGTAGTTGGGGTTGCCCTGGTTGTGATGCGAATCGTGCGACGCGCGCGGTTTGGCGACAGCATCGAGGAAGTGAAGATGCTCATCCGTACCAAAGGCGATGGACACCGACGCTGACAGATTGCAGTTCAAGGCCAGTACTGCAATGTCGCTCATCAATTTCGAGGTTGCATCGAAACCGGTGACGGCGGTGTTTGGCGGTGCAGGGCAGGTACCGGGATTATTGGTAGTGATTGCATCTTCGATTTCGCGAATTGCGGTGAAGTGGCTATCCAGTTTGATTTTCTCGTGCTGGCCCAATTTATTTTTCAGGTCATTGACTGCGGCATAGTGTGCATCCACCAGTGATTTGCGCGGCGACACGCTACCACCGCCGCCTCCACCACCGCCTGCGAACAAAATATCCAGCGCGGTTTGCGGGCTGGTGATCGCCGGAATCTGCGCATTACCTTCACGTGAGAGTTCTGTCACTGGAGTTGTCCCCAGGTTCAGGCATTTCACCGGAAAGTTGGCGCCAATGGTTTTGCCGAGGTTCACGTCAAAACTTTGTTTGCCCCAGGGGTTTGGGTCATTGAAGCGAGTGAACATTACGCCGTGTCCACCTTGCATCATGGTGGCGTTTTTCAACAGGGCGACACGGCCAGCGTTGTAATGCGCTTGCAATGGCTGGGTCTGGATGGGCAGGGTGCTGCCAGTGGGGAAAAACTTGGCAGGGGTACAACCGCCCGGCATAAATACCGAGACACATTTGGTTGGGCCGGTCTGCGCCTCCGCCGCACGGGCGAGCATCACACCACCGATCATGGCGGAAGCTTGCAGTGCACCAGCAGAAATACCCGCGTGCTTTACGATACGCAGAAAATCTCTGCGCTCTTTATCGAAGCAGTCTTTATAGCTCATTTTTTTACTCCAATTCATTAACAGGGCAAAAGGGAAGCGGGCGCATTAGCGCGCCCACTCCTGCCGATAGATCACTGAATTCAATGCGGGAAGTTCTTCCAGCATTGCGCGTGGACCACGGGTGTTTAACACGCTGGTCAGGTTGTTAATTTCACAGCGATAACCGGTTTTTTCTGCCGCTGGGATCTCGACACTGCCCACCAAACGGCTTGGATCTTTATCGATCAGGAACAGGGAATTGATCCCGCTGCTGTAGCTCACAAACTGGGTCGCCAGACAGGTTTGCGCCTGCTGTGATACCAGCGGATGTTCAGCAATGGTGCGGGCGAGATCTTTAGCGCCGCTGAAGCTGATTGCCGGTGAGTGGATCACGCGATCCGGATCGTTGAGGAACTGCAGTTGTTGATAGGGCGAGAAGAAAGTCGCGCTGGTCACAACCGGGTTGCCCTTCAGGTCCACGCTGCGAATACGGCCAGCTGCATCGAAGTTCTCCATGCCGCCGCCGAGCGGGTTGATAATTTCCGCGTGGCAGTTAGAGCAGGTAGTACCGGCGGTGATGCGGTCGGCAATCATGCGCTGGGTGGTTTTAGGATCGTTGAAGAACACCGCATCGCGTTTTGCCAGGGCTTCACGGTCGAGCGATACACCAGCAGGCGGTTCTGGGATGTCCTGACACAAGAGCTTGCGGCGAACCGCTACGGCACGGGTGATCAGGTTTGAATCAGCCGGAGTTGCATAGCGCGACATAAATGCACCCGAGGCCAAAATACCGCCGCGGTCACTGGTGTTGGCGCGTACAAATCCATCCGCATCCTGAGTACCGGTAAATGCTAAGCCGTAGTGAGTCGCCAGGCGTTGGTTGATGTTGGTGTAAGTCGGGTTGTAGATAGTCGCGAAGGTAGCGGTGCTATCCAACATGGCCGTGGAGAAGTTTTTGCCCAATTCCAATTCCATATCCTTCGCCAACTGTGCAAAGTTGGCGATGCCATCTTTGGATTGGGTCGGTAAGGATTCGGTCGCCAACCAGCGGTTTACAAAATCGCTCAACAGGAGTTTGGTGTTGGCCGCATTGAGCAGGGTCGCTGCTTGCTGGCGAATACCCGCTACTGTGTTCAGGTTTCCATTCGCTGCCGCCGTTAACAGTGCCGCACTCGGGGTACTGCCGGTCAGGGTGTAGCTGAGGTAGGTCGCCATTTCGTAGCCATCGAGCTTGTACACGTTGCCACTGGAAAGCGTGCCCACTTCCGAGCGGTATAGGAATTGTGGTGAAGACAGCATTACCGCAACCGCCAGTTCCATCCCTTCTGCCTGGGTGCGTGAACCCGTAGTGCCGCGTGCGAGGCCGGTGTAGGTGGTGACTTCCGTTGGCGTTAATGGACGACGGAATACTTTCGGCGCCAGGTCGCTGACCAGTTTGTCGGCACAGGTGGTGTTGGCGGTGCTTGGTGTACAGCCCAATACCGCGCTCCAGCGGGTAGCGACGTTAGCGGCAATACGCTCGGCGTTGGAGATGTAGCTGGAGTAGCGGCTCTTATCGATCTGCACGGTATTGTTGTTGACGAAGGCGCCCGAGATAAAGTCATCCGGCAGGCTGGCGAGCAGGTCAGGTTGATAGTTCACCAGATCGCGCACCGAGCGTTGATACTCCAGTTTGGTCAGCAAACGCAGGGTGCGCTGGCCATAGCTAGGTGCGGTCGATGGGCAAGAGAATGCGGTAGCAGGCTTATCGGGTACGCCATCGCTCGGTCTGCGCCAGGTGAACAGGTAGGCTTCGAGGTCGGCCGCACATTGGCCGGTGCAGGATCCTTCGTTGCCCAGTGGCATCCAGGTGGCGATAAAGTCGCGCAGCGCCAGGTCGCGGTTGTCATTGGTATGGCGATAGACAGAGCGATTCGGGTTCAGCGGATTGAGTACCACCGTCCCGTTGGCATTCTTTTCGCCATCGACACCATGGCAACCTACGCAGCCACGTTGAGTCCAGAGCGTTGCACCATTGGTGGCGTTGCCAACCAGTGGGCCAGCACTGCTGGAACTGCCCGAGCTTACTGAAGTTGCACTCTTGCTTGATGAGCTTACCGACGTTGTAGACGTACTGGAGGCACTGCTGGCTGATGAACCGAGACCTTCATAAATCACGGTGATTGGCGCAGTCGCCGCTGCCGGGATACTGTCGGTGTAGCTGATGACCTTGTAGTCATAGCTGCCAACAGAAGTCAGATTATCGGTGTAACTAACGGTGTTGGCGGCGTTGTTATTGGCGGTAGCCCAACGTCCATCTACACCTTTACGGCGTACCAAAAAGCCGGTTTCGTTGGCACTGACATCCGCCCAATTAAGGTTGGCTGCACCGGTAGCATTGCTCACCGTACCACTCAATCCCGTAGCGGCGTTTGGTGCTGCTGCCAAGCTGATCGCTGGCACATTGGTCGGGTTATCGCGGCTAAGTAACAGTTTGAAGTAAACCGGTACTTTCTCGCCAACGGTTGATAGGCCAGCCACCGCGCGCAGGGCTTCCACACCGGCATTCAGATCGAAATCAATCGAGTTGATTACGATAGGTTTGCGCGGCGAGAAGCTCACCTTGTTATTAGCGTGCTTAACGACTAATGCATCAAACACCACGGACTTGACGATACCGTGCAACACCAGGTTACCGGTCACGCTTTGGACGCGGGTGCTGCCAGCGGCCATAGCATCAATCGCGGTCAAATCGAGTTGGGTGGTGAAGTGCAAGCTGGGCAGATAAGACGATTCAAACAGCAAACTCTGCATGCGGGTGTTGCGGATATCCACGCCGGTGCTGATGCTCGCCAGTGGAATGGTCAAGGTCGCTTGGCCATTGGTTGCAACGGTTCCCTGCAATTGGGTGAAGGTCATGTTCTCCGGTGTTTCTACCCCCGCAGCACTTTTCTTCACGGTGGTGAAGTGGAGCGTCGAGTTGGTGCTATCCAGCAACCAGCGCGCGGCTACCGCAGGTGTGCTACTGCTGCTACTGCTAATTGAGGAGATGCTGCTTTGGCTGCTGCTCGATACGCTGCTTGGGGCACTGCTAGTTCCCCCACAGCTTGCACCGTTCAAGGTAAAGGCCGTTGGTACAGCGCCAGGGTTAGTGGCGATCAGGCCGAAGGTGACCGATCCGTTGGTGGCCAAGTTGCCGTTGTAGCCAACATTTTTCACCAGTACATTTTTCCCGGTCTGGGTATAAGTCCCTTCCCATAAACTGGAAATGGTTTCATTGCCAGCGTAAGTCCAACCCAGCTCCCAAGTGGTTTTAGCTGCACCTGTGTTGGTGAGGGTTACTTTGTATTGGGCGCCAGCGCCCCAGTTGTTTTCAGTTTGGAAATTCACACTACAGGCGTCTTGCGCCAGAGCAGTGCCAGAGGCCATGAACCCAAAGGCAAGCCCGGTGGACAGCAGCGACAGTTGCAATAATTTTTTCATAATAATTTCTCTCTATGCTTCATCCAATTAACGGGCGTCAAAGACGAGCGCAAAGTCCACCGGAACGGCGGCACTAATCGAGGCAATTCCCACTGCCGCGCGGAGGGCTTCCACACCGTTGGTGAGCGAGTAATCGCCAGCTTTGACCAGCACTGGCGCGAGGCTTTGCACGAGAATGCGTGAGGCAGATAGCTTCTGTACCGATACTTTGGTGGTAATCGCACCGGTCACACCGTGCAGGTTGAGGCTGGCTGAAATGTCAGTCGCGGCCAGTTGGCCGACCGCCAGGTTGCTGATCAGGTTGGCTGGTATGGCGAGGGTCACAGTGGCCGTGGGATAGGTGGCTGTTTCAAACAGCAGATCGCGCATCCGCTGATCGCGCAATGCAACACCGGTATTCACTGTGTTCAGGTCGATGTTCAAGGTCGCCACACCAGCGCCGTTGATATCGCCACTGATCGCCGTGAAGTTATGCACTTCCAGGTTGTGGGTATTTTTGGTGGTGGCGAAGTTGAGATAAGAATCGGTGGTATTCAATGTCCAGGCTGGCGCCGCTATCGATGACGATGAAGAAGACACTGAGCTGCTGCTTGGGGCAATAGAACTGGAACTGCTCGGGACAATAGAACTGGAGCTACTGGAGCGCGAAGAGCTGCTTACCGATGAGGGGGTAGAGCTGGTAGATGACGCAGTCACGGCACCGCACAGGTTGCCAGTCAGTGCTGGAACTTCAGCGGCTGCCGCGCCCTTGGTCCCTTGGAAACCAAAGGTTAGGCTCTGGTTGGGCTGGAGGGTGCCGTTCCAACCGGCGTTTTTAACGGTGTAAGGGTTAGTGCCACTAAATACCGCGTCATAGCCGCCAGTGATGCGGTTGTCGCCCGCATACTGCCAGGCGAGATTCCAACTGGTGACGGCAGCAGTTGTATCGTTAGTGACTTTGACAGTGGCGGTAAATCCATTGCCCCATTGGCCGGTGACCTGGTATTGGCAGGCGGCCTGGGTCTGGATAGACGCTGTGGCGAAAGCGAGTGACAACCCGATCGCGCAGAGGGAGCGTGTTAGCGCACCTGCTGGGCGAGGGTCCTTCGCTGAGGTGTTAAAGCTACTCATAGTTCTTCCTCAAAGATGAGCGCCGATGGAATCGGCAGCTTTGTAACGGTGGGTCGCAAGGCACTGGAAATGACAATCCCCGGAAATGCATGCCGCCAGGCGTTATTGTTAATTAAGCCTTGGCGTGAAAACCCATGTTAAGAAAGCGTGTTATTGGAGGTGATCCTGAATGCATGGGGCAGCCATAAGCACTATCGGAATAGGCATGGCTATCGACGCAAAAGAATCGGGTTTGGCGAGTTCCTGGAAATAGATTTAACGGCCATCTCGGCGTGGCATTGTTATTTTTTATCTTATATTTATAGGATAAATCTATTTCATTAGAGGCGTAACGTGGTTGCTAACATCTTGTTTTATATAGTGATGTTTGCGCGGAGGTTATTCGTTTCGAAGGAAAAAAGTAATCGCAAAAAAGGTGCAAAGAAGTGTTTTGTGACGTATGCACGGAATTAGTGCGCACGCATCTTAAAGTCGAACCAGCGCACCAGACGAAGAGAATTTTCGAACGAGGTAAGAAAGATTTTCGTACCTGGTGCGGCCGGTTTCCGTACCTTGCCGACGCAGTTCTTGAATGGGGAAAGGGCAATTTTTGTGCTGGTGTTGGCCAATTTTTGCGCTGGGAGGCCTAGCTTTCCATATTGAAGTCGTAGGTCATACCCTGGCTTGGCTCCTGCAAATAATGCCCCTGGATGTAATGGGCTCCCGCTTGCCAGAGGGTGGAAAGGACGCTCGCATTCTCTACAAAAGGCACCAGGGTAATCTTGCTTTCGCCATTGAGTTTCTCGATCAACTGGATCAGCGTCTCGGGGCTTTCATTATTGTTTTGGATATCGGTGGTGAATGAGCCATCGATTTTGATCATGTTCGCCGGGACATGGGAAAGCGTATTGAACGGGTTCAACGAGCAGCCAAAGTTGCTGATCGCAAAACTGGTTTTGAGTTTTTCCAATCCCTCAGCAAAATTCTTCGCCGCATTCAAATGGTTGGTGACATCAATTTCTTGCGCTTGAAACACAATGGAATCTGCGCTGAGCTTTGCTGCTTTGAAGGCGACGGCAAGCCATGGGATCAGCGATTCATCACACAGGGATTGGCGGCCAATATTGACGATCAGCTTGGTCTTGTTGCCCTTGGCGCGATGCTGCGAGAGCATTTTGATCGATTCCAGAATCACCCAGCGGTCAATTTTGGTAGCGGCGCTCATGGTGGATGCAGCCTCCAAAAAGTGGTTGGGTGATATCTCGTTGCCGTTTTCATCCACCATGCGCAAGTAGACTTCGTAGTACTCCTCATCGGAACCGCGCAGGCTGATAATAGGCTGGAATAGCAGGCGGAAGCGGTCATTGGCCAGCGCTTGTTGGATGGCGGTGGCGATATCAATCTTGATTTCGCTTTTGGGTGTCTCTGGCTCAAACAGGATGGCGCTATTGCCGTCTTTGGCCTGCACCTTATCCATCGCGCTGCGCGCTTGTTCGATCACGGTATTGGTGCTGGTGGTGGTTTCGTTGATCAACGAAATACCGATGCTGCAGGTGATTTGCAGGGTTTTATGATCGATCTCGATGATATGCGCTTCCAAGTCCTTGCAGAGTTGCAGGGCGCGGTTAACGGCGGCGTCGGCTTTAACATTGGGCGCAATAATCGCGAAGGTGGAATCGCCGAGGCGCGCAATGGTATCGCTGGTGTTGGCTTTGGCGCGCAGCAGGGTCGCAATGTCGATCAAGGCCAGGTCGGCACCGGCGACACCAAAGGTATTTTTCACCCGCTCGCTGAATTTATCCAGCTCGATATAAAAGAGGCAGTAATACTGCTTTTCATCGACTGTATCGATGATGTGGTCGAGCTGGTTGAGCAAATATTGGCGGTTGTAAACACCGGTGACCAGATCCTGCCATTTGATTTGTTTGAGCTGGGCTTCCAGTTCCTCGTTGTTGGCATGTGCGATAGACGCTGTGGCTGCGCGAGCAAGGAATTGGATGCAGGGTTCTTCGTCGTAGGTAACCAGTGATACTTCCAAATCTATTTGGGCTTCTTTTCCGTCTTGGGTAATACCGGTAAACCCGAGGCTGCTGGATTCGGCTTCATCACCTTTGAAGGTGAAATCTTTCAGGAAGTTTTTCAGGCGCGCCTGATCTTTATCGCTCACCATATCCATAATCGGCATGGCTTCAATATCGTCCCTGTTTTGGTAGCCGAACAGCTCGGCAAAGGATTCGTTGGCGTAAAGGTAGAGGCCGTCCTGGATAAAGGCGATGGCGTCGCGCGAGCTATCGAGCAATTGTTGGCTGCGGCGCTCGGCTTCGCGGAAGCGGCGGTCGGTATTGCGACGCGCCTGGCGCTGTTCGCGGTTGCCCAGTTCACGGTCAATAACCAGTAGCAAATGCTGGTCATCATCCAGATCCACCACATCGGTAGCGCCCATACGCAGGCCTTCGACTACGGCAAAAGGGCTGTCGTCTTCATCTACTTCGTACAGCAGGATTACCGGCACATCTTTATTAAGGCGGCGGATTTGTTTGATTGCGGCTTGCGGGGTAGGTGCGGTGGTATCGTTGTTGCCAATCAGAAGATCCCAACTTTGCTCTTGCAGGAGTTTGACGAGGGCTTCCTCGCTCTCGACATGTTGTGCGCGGCAAGGGTGGCCCGAGGCGTGCAGCATACTGATCAGGCGTTCGGCTTCTGAGCGCTGATTATTCAGAATCAGGAGTCGGATAGTATCGGTAGTGGTCATATATCTTCTATCTAGTCAGGCGATGGTCAGGGCTTCGCTCGTTTTTGACTATAGCGCGTTTTTTGGCGCACGAGTTCGTTTGAGTGCTTGTTGTATCGAACCCTGGTTTTTTTGTGCCGTTTTGCATAATGCTGGCTTACCAGTAAGTCCAAAAACTCTACCTTGTGTCGCCAAATGCTTGCCTTGGCGCGGGATGCTTGCCGCAGAAGGTTCCTTGTTGAGGCTATATTACTGAATTCAGTGGGTCGCTCAACTTGTCATGCTATTTATGCGATCTGGTCGTGGCTTTTGTGGATTGGTTCGCAGTTGCCTGGGTAAAGTCTGGGCGATTTATTCCCAGACTGAATCGAAATCATCCTTGCTGGTTTTGGCTTCGGGCTTAGCGGTGACCAGCTCGCGAAAACCAAACTGGCTAAATGCGCCGGTGGCAAACAACCGCTGGGTGAGCTGGATGGATTTATCGCCCTCATTACTGACACCAGCCTGGCTTTGGGTATAGAGGCGCGCCTTGCTGTATTCGTGAAATGAAATGGCATTAGTAATCAAACTGGGTGGCTGGTTGACGGCGCGCAACTCGGGAATTTGTAGCGCGCGCAGATATTCGGCAAAGCCACCGGTTTTGTGGACAGCGGCCAAGCCCACCGGAATGGCGTGTGGAGCAATAATCTGGATACCCAGTTGGGTTGCCCCTTTAATCTGGTGCGCCCAGCGCACCACACCAATTGACCATTTATTGCGCCCATATTCGCGCAGGCCGAGCAGTTCCCCAGCGCGCACCTGCACCGGAATCTCGTTGCGCCACTCCAAACCATAGCCGCCGGGGCTGCGATCCATCAATGGCACCGTATAAATCGGGTGCTGCCCCTGATAATTCACCTTCTCCTGCGACTTGATACTCTTTTCAATATTAAAGGTGGGCAATGCGCGGCCATCAAATGCGGTACCGGTGATATCAAAAGCATCGCCCCAAGGGTCATCTTCTTTTTTGGTTTTATCATCTTTAAGGAGGATGCCGCGCTTTTGGTAGATAGCGCCTTTCTCGGGCGCACCCGCCACGGCACTGCTTTGGTTTAAAAACAGGTTAAATGGCTGCTCGTCGGCAAGATAAAAGTGGATATTGGTAAGGCCGACGGTCACTTCAATTTCGGCACTGACATCTTGCCGCTCAAAGCTGCGCAGCGCCAAATGGCTCCAGGCCTGCGCCAGGTGTTTGGTCAATGCTGCCGATAAGTTCAGCTGGTTGCGCTGGCTGACGCTGGCATCAACCCCTTCATTACCTACCTTCTGCTGCTCCTGGAGTTTATTCACCAGCTGGCTGGTGCGTATTTCCAGCGGCGGCTCTACGCCCGGGTTGCTGGCAGGGCGCCAATGGGATTTATAAAAAGGTGGGCGGTTGCTATTGGTGAGCACAACAAACAGGTTTTCCTTGCCCGCCGGATTATAGGTATCCAGCTCGGCGATAGGTGCCAGCACTTCCAGCAGGTTGTAGGTGCTCTCGATCTCATCCTGTCGCAGTTGATTAGGGCGCGCGGTAGCGAGTAACAATATGCGCAAGTAGGTGTTGTGGATGTTTTTTAGCCCTTGGTGATGCGGCAGTTTGTCCTCAACCGACACTTGGTCCAGCTGCAGTACGCAAGCCAATTGGTAGAGTGCATGCACCTCGCCCCAAAGTTGGCCTGCAATGGGCAGGTAGAGTTGGTAAGAGCGCAG
>Ga0307408_100002052_pt1 | contig 14494 bp, 15 predicted proteins | sample 322Cmetagenome_FD_202116 | JGI IMG/M metagenome (GOLD analysis project Ga0307408, IMG submission 202116) | Maize rhizosphere microbial communities from greenhouse at UC Davis, California, United States - 322HYB-C-3 | ecosystem: Host-associated > Plants > Roots > Rhizosphere > Soil | place...
GATGGTGGGTTCGTGCGACAGCGCCTTGGCGATCAGCACGCGGCGTTTCATGCCGCCCGAGAGCGCCATGATCTTGCTGTCCTTCTTGTCCCACAGCGAAAGGTCGCGCAGCACCTTCTCGATATAAGCCGGGTTGGGCGGCTTGCCGTAGAGGCCGCGGCTGAAGCTCACGGTGGACCACACGGTCTCAAACGCGTCGGTTGAAAGCTCCTGCGGCACCAGGCCTATCTTGGCGCGGGCGGCCCGGTAGTCGCGAACGATGTCGTGCCCATCGGCCGTCACCGTGCCCGAGCCGGGCCTCACGATGCCGCAGACGATGCTGATCAGGGTGGTCTTGCCCGCGCCGTTAGGGCCCAGCAGCGCGAAAATCTCGCCGCGCCGTATGTCCAGGTTCACGGACTTGAGCGCATGAAAGCCCGAGGCGTAGGTCTTGCTCAGCTGCTGGATGGAAATGATGGAGTTGGCTTGCACGCGGCATCCTGATGAGAAGGTGCGGCGCCAGATGCGGCGCCGGAAGTAAGCCCGGAAGAGGCACGAATCATTCTATAGAGAGCACGGAAAAATGCAGGAGACAGGGCTTTCAGGGAAGTGGCCTGAACGCGCCAGGAGAAAGTTCAAATCGAAGTTGGCGCCGCTGCCACCGTGGGTTCAGACCGCCTTCGTGAGCCGGTTCTGCAGGACGCCAGCATCAGGGCCGGCGAAACGAAACCGACTGCCGGGCCCAGTAGGCAGAACGCAAGGAATCCAGCCGCACCACGCCCCCGGTGGAAGGCGCATGCACAAAGCGGTTTTCACCGACATAGATGCCGGCGTGGCTGGCCACGCCTCCTTGCACAAACACCACCAGGTCACCGGTGCGCACCGATCCCGCAGGCACAGGCTGGCCCCAGTCCACCAGTTTGGCCACGGTGCGCGGCGACGCGATGTGGGCCCGCGAACGGTAGACGTGGCCGATCAAACCGCTGCAGTCAAAGCCGGACTCCGGTGTGTTGCCGCCGTAGCGATACGGCGTGCCCACCAGGCTGATGGCATACAGCGTGACATCGTTCGCCTCATCGGCAGACAGGCGCGGCGCTGCGGCGGGCTGGACGGAAGAAGGCGCGGACGGCAGGCTGCCGCAGCCGCCAAGCGCCATCAGGGTGGCAGTTGCAAACAGGGCCGCCAAAGCCGCCCGGGGAAAGGTTCGGGATCGAGGTGCGCATGCGGCGTAGGGCATCGCCGCATTGTGTCAGCCGCAATGTGCAAGGGCAACGGGGCGATGCGGCCGCATCGTACCGCTGCCTGCCTTGTTGTTTTCATGCGGCGCACTTCAGGCGGCCACCGATGGCGGGAATGGCTCGCGCCAGGCCGGCAATTGTTGCAGCCGCTCGTGCCAGCGCCGGATAGTCGGGAAGCCGTGCAGCGGCATGCCTGTGCTGTCGGCGTAGGGCAGCGTGATGGCCACCGCGAAGTCGGCCACCGTCAAGGCATGGCCGACAAGGTAGTCGCGCCCTTGCAGGTGCGATTCCAGCACCGCGGCGTAGCGCTCGAAATCAGGCGTCACCCTCGCAATCTCGGCCGGGTCGGCCTCGCTTCGAAGAAAGCGCGGCTTGATGATGTGCTCGAAGTAAAAGGTGCTTGCGGCCGGTGCGAACTCGGTCGCGTCCCACATCAGCCAGCGCAGCACTTCGGTGCGGCGCGCGTCGCGCGGCCACAGGTCCGAGCCGGCTTTCTCCGCCAGGTGGCACATGATGGCGTTCGACTCCCACAGCACCAGCTCGCCATCGACCAGCACCGGCACCTTGGCATTCGGGTTCATCGCGCGGAACTCGGGCGTGCGGTGCTCGCCTTTGTCCAGCGTGACGTAGATGAATTCCACCGGCAGCGCCAGGTGCCTGGCAACGGCGCAGGCCTTGCGCGGATTGAGCGTGTCCGAGTAATAAAGCTTCATGGGCTGCGGCCTCAAGGCATGGGCTTGGGATTGATCACCATCCACGACACGCCGAAACGGTCTTCCACCATGCCGAAGGCCGAGGCGAAGAAGGTCTGGGTCATGGGCATTTCAACCTTGCCGCCCTCGCCCAGCGCCTTAAAGAGGCGCTCGGCCTCCGCATCGCTGGCCGCCGTCAGCGACAGCGAGAAGCCCTTGAACTCGGGCTTGCCGGTGCCCATGCCGTCGGAGGCCATCACCTCGGTCTCGCCGATCTTGAAGCTCGCGTGCATGATGTTCTCGCCGGGGATGGCGCCGCCGTCAGGGCCGCAACCTTCGCTCGGGGGTTCGGGGTTTTCCTTGAAGCGCATCTTCATCGTCACTTGCGCGCCAAGCGCCTTTTGGTAGAAGGCGATGGCCTCTTCGCAGCGGCCGTTGAAAAAGAGGTAAGACTGGACAAGCATGGTTGGCTCCTTGGTGGTTGGGGGTGGATAAAGGGTGATGGATAAGCGCCCGCGGCGGGGTTGGGCCTTCTGCGCGGCGTCTTCAGGCCCTGTCGTAGGCTTCCTGCAGTTCCTTGATATTGATCTTGCGCATCTTGAGCATGGCGCCCATCGCGGCGCCGGCCTTGGCCGGGTTCTTGTCACCGAGCATCTCGCCCAGCGCGCTCGGAATGATCTGCCAGGACAGGCCGAATTTGTCCTGCACCCAGCCGCACTGGTTGGGCGCGCCGCCTGCCGAGAGCTTGTCCCAGAGCTCGTCCACCTCGGCCTGCGTCTTGCAGTCCACAAACAGCGAGATCGCCGGCGTGAAGCTGAAATGCGGGCCGCCGTTGAGCGCCATGAATTCCTGGCCCTCCAGCTGGAAGTTGCCGGTCATGACCGAGCCCTCGGGCCCCGGGCCTTCCTTGCCGTAGCGCCTGAGCATGGTGATCTTCGAGTTCTTGAAGATGGAGACATAGAAGTTCATGGCCTCCTCGGCCTGGTCGTTGAACCACAAGAAAGGGGTGATTTTTTGCATGCTCGGCGTCCTTGTAAGAGCGGTTTCAGAGGGGAAATCCACGGTACGGGGTCTTGTGCGGTGGCCCAATCAGCTATATTGTGTACACCGTCCACAAAAGAATAACAAAGATAATGAACGCTGTCCACATAAATAAGTAACAAGCCATGTCGAGCGCGCCCCCAACACCGCCACCCCGCAGCACCTACCGCCATGGGGACTTGCGGCGCGCCTTGCTGGAAGCCGGTGTGGAGCTGGCGCGCGCGGGTGGGCCCGAGGCCGTGGTCTTGCGCGAGGCCACGCGCCGCGCGGGTGTTGCACCCAATGCGGCTTACCGCCATTTCGAGAACCGCCAGGCTTTGCTTTATGCGGTGCGCTCCGTCGCGCTGGCGGCTGTGGCCCGCGCCATGGAGGCCGAGCTGGCGGCCGTGCCGCCCGATCTGCCGCCGGCTGAATTTGCCCGCGACAACCTGCGCGCGGTCGGCACCGGCTACCTGCGTTTTGCGCAGGCCGAGAGCGGGCTGTTCCGCACGGCCTTCGGCCCCTCCGATGACCTCACGAAAAGAGGCGAGGGCACGCCCGGCGATAGCGAGCGCAAAGGCCAAAGCGGGCTGGACCCTTTTGAGCTGCTGGGCTCCGCCATCGACAAACTGGTGGATGCGGGTGTGATGTCACCCGAGCGCCGCCCCGGCGCCGAGTTCCTCGCCTGGTCGGCGGTGCATGGCCTGGCCATGCTGGTCATCGACGGCCCGCTGGGCCCCATCCTGGGCCCGCAGATGCAGCAGATCGGCCAGCGGCTGATCGATATGGTGGAAAAAGGCCTGTGCGAGAAACAGGCCGTGTGAGACTTCCGGGTCCCCGGATTCAGAAGTTGTGCTGGATGCCGACGCCGTAAACGCGGATCACGTCATTGGCCACGCGGTTGTTCGGGTCCTGGCGGTCATAAAAGGCGTAGAGCGAGGTGCGGTTGCTCATCTTGTAGGAGTAGCCCGCCTGGAAACGCTTGAGCTTGGCGGCCGGATCGCTCTGCACATCCTTGCGGATGTAGTTGGCCATGACCTTGCTGGTGGGCGTGAGGTCCCAAGAGGCCCCGATCATCTGCGCATCGACCTTGCTGCGTGACAGCGGGCCGCCCGCGAAATTGTCGCGGTTGTACACCGCCCAGGCACGGACCCCGCCGAAGTCGTAGGAGCCGATCAGCATCCACTTGTTCTTGAAGTCGTTGAGCAGGGCGCCGCCGCGCTTGCTGTCCCGGCCGTAGCCGATGCCCAGGCCCAGCGGGCCGCCGCCTTCGCCATAGCTCAGCGAGACATCGGTCTGCTTGTAGTCGCTTTCAAAGCGGATCGGGCCCGCCGCGGTTTCCGGCAACCCTTCACCGTTGAGGTAATGGCCGGCGCGGAACACAAAGTTGTTGATCACCGGGCTCGCATAGCCGATGGCGTTCGACACGCGTGTGCGCGCATTGAAGATGGAGGTGCCGATGGCGGTGGCGCCCGCGTCGTGGATCACGTACTCCACGTTGCGGCTGAGGATCGCGTAGATCGGCGTGCGGCTCGGCGCGGCGGAATCGATGCGGCCGATATTGACGACGCCGAAGTCGCCGCTCACCCCCACGTAGGAGTTGCGGTACATCGGCGTGCTCGCTGCGCCGGTGTCGGAGGAAATTCCCATCTCCAGCCCGAAGAGCACCTTGAGCCCGCCGTCCAGGTCTTCCACGCCCTTGAAGCCGAGCCGGGACGCATTGCCCGTGATCAGCGTCTGCGAGATGGAGCCGGTCTTCGAATTTTCAAAGCTCGTGTCCATACGCCCATAGATGGTCACCGAACTCTGCGCCAGTGCGGCCATGGGTGTGATGGCGCCGGCGGTCAACGCGGCCATTGCGGCCAGGCGGGCCATCTTGTAGTTCATGCAGTTCATTCCTCACTCCTCAAAAGTTTTTTGTCGATGGCGGGGTCCATCACCGCCGCAGGGTATTCACGGGCAAAGTTCGCCCAAGCCTGCGAAGACGCCGTCTTCAGCAGGGCAGCAAATTCACAGATGGATAAGTGCGCGTCAGCCGTCTGGCTTTCGCATGGCGGTGGGCGGTGCCGGGCCTGAACCGGTGCGGCGGATGAAGTGCATGTTGTCTCCTGTGCATAACCCGGATCTGCGTCCGGGCGGGCGAACTTTACGTGTTCGTTTCATTCAGCACCATGCGGTTTCACTCTGCGGTCCGTGGGCCACTGTGCGCAACACACAAGCTGCCCTTCTCCTTCCCTCTCTCCACTGAGCTTCATGCACGGCTAGTCCAGAACAATCTTGTTGGCCTGCGCCACGTTCTTGAAGAACTGGATGCGCTGTATGACTTCCTGCCGGTACTCCGCCGGCCGCACGTTCTCGGGCAGCATCGCGCCGCGCTTGCGCCAGGCTTCCTGCGTGTCCTTGTCGCGAAGAATGGTGCGCACCGCTTCGTAAATTTTCTGGATGATGGGTTCAGGCGTTTTCGCCGGCGCCGCCAGCCCTGTCCACGAAGTAAGGTTCAGCTCGGGCAGCTTGAGCTCGTCGAAAGTGGGCACGTCGGGCAGCTGTTGCACGCGCAGCGGCGCCGCGACGGCCAGCGCGCGCAGGCTGCCGTTCTGCAGCATGGCCAGGTTGGTCGACAGGTTGTTCCAGGTCAGCTGCACCTGGCCCGACAGCAGGTCGGTCAGGGCAGGCCCCGCGCCCCGGTAGGGGATGTGCGTGATGAACAGGCCCAGCTTCGATTTGAGCAGCTCCATGCTCAGGTGCGCCACCGAGCCGTTGCCCGACGAGGCGTAGTTCAGCTTGCCGGGATTGGATTTTGCGTAGCGCACAAACTCGGCAAAGGTCTTGACCGGCAGCTTGCCGCTGCCGACCAGCACATTGGGCAGCCTGTCGACCAGCGTGATGTACGAGAAATCGTTCACCGCGTCGTAAGGCAGGTTGGGAGACACCGCAGGGTTCACCACATGGGTGCTTTGCGAGGTGAGGGTCAGTGTGTAGCCGTCGGGCGCGGCCTTGGCGCCCATGCCGCTGCCGATGGCGCCGCCCGCGCCGGCTTTGTTGTCAATCACAACCGGCTGGCCGAGCTGCTTGCCCAGTTTGTCGGCGATGGCGCGCGCCGAGATGTCCGCCGAGCCGCCCGGTGGAAAGGGCACGATCAGGGTGATGGGGCGGCTGGGGTAGGCGGGCTGACCGAAGGCCGGGCAGGCAAGCGCGCCCGCCGCGCCGGCCGCGATGCCCAGGAAACCCCGGCGGTTGCGGATGTGGTTCATGCTGTGTCCTTGTTGAGATGGCCTTCGTGGTGGGCCGTTTCTTCCCTGATGTAGTCCGCGATGGCCTGCAGCACCAGCTGGATGCGTTTCCTCATTTCCTGAAACTGCCGCTTGGGTTCGCGTGTTTTTTCGTTGAGGTAGAGGGCCCGGTTGATCTCCACCTGCAGGCTGTGCTGCCCGCGCGCGGGCCGGCCCAGGCTGCGCACCAGGTCCTGGCCCGCATAGGGATCATTCAGCGCCACGGTGTAGCCCTGTCGCCGGAACTCCGCCGCCACAAGATTCGTGAAAGCCGTGCTGCAGCTTGCGCCATGCAGGTCGCCCAGCACGATGTCGGCCAGCGGCTTGTCCGGCAGCCCAAGGCGCTCGTACGCGTTGCTGGGCATGGAATGCAAATTCAGGTGCCACCATCCGCCGTGCCGGGCCTCGGCTTGGGCCAGGGCATCCGCCAGCGCGCGGCGATACGGCCGCCAGCAGCTTTCGATCCGGTGCGCGATTTCGCTCGCATGGAGCTTGCGGCTGTAGATCGGCTCCAGCGCCGGCGTCTTGCTGAACACCAGGCCATTGCCCAAGCGCAAGCAGCGGTCCGACGGCGCGACCGGCCCGGTCCATTCGCCGTCCAGCATGGCCAGGTCGATGTCGTCCTCCGCGCGGTTGGTGTCGATATAGCTGCGCGGAAACGTCGCATGCACCAGCGTCGCGCCCACCAGCGGCGCCGTGTCCCATAGCTGCTCGACCAGTGTGTCCTCGCATTTGCGAAGCTGCTCCAGCGCGATGCTGAAGTCGAAATCCTGCGGGTAGTAAGTGCCGCTGTGCGGCGAGTCGCACACCAGCGCGATCGGTTCGCAGGTGGGGCGGACGGTGTGGACGGGCGTGGTCTTGCTCATGGCCCGCAGTGTGCAATCGCGCCTGCGCCAGGGCAAACGACAATTTCAAAGCGGGTGATTAGATGATCTAATGGCACCATGAAATTCAAGTCACCCTCGCTGGCCGAGCTGCACGCCTTTCTCGGCGTCTGCCAGCTCGGCAGCTTTCGCCGCGCGGCCGAGGTGCTGTCCGTCACCCAGGGCGCCGTCAGCCAGGCCATCCTGCGGCTGGAGCAGCGGCTGGGCTGCAGCCTGTTCGACCGGCAGGCCACCGGCGTCGTGCCCACCGCGCGCGGGCGTGAGTTCCAGAAACTGGTGGAGGTGCATGTGGCCGGGCTGGAGTCGGCGGTCACGCGCTTTGGCGGCGCCGCTTCGCAGCACAAGGTCCGGGTCAGTGTCCTGCCGACATTGGGAACGCGATGGCTGGTTCCCCGGCTGGCGGGCTTTCAGTCCCTGCACCCCGACATCGAAGTGGAATTGCGGCAGTACCGCTTTGACGAAGATTTCAAGCGTGACGACGTGGACCTGTGGATCGCGCTCAAACTGCCCGGCAGGAAGTGGCCGCGCGGCATCCAGGGGCGCTACCTGCTCGGCCGGGAAATCATGCCGGCCTGTACGCCCGCGCTGGCGCGCAACCTCCAGCAGCCGGCGGACCTGGCCACGCGCCCCCTGCTCCATCACATCAACTACCCGGCCAACTGGGCCGTGTGGATGGCGGGCGCTGGTGTGAAACAGCCCCTGCCGCCGCTGGGCCCCGGCTTTGACCTGGGCAACAACCTCATCGTCGCGGCCACCGCCGGCATGGGCGCCATCGTCCTCCAGCCCTGCCTCATCGAAAGCGAGCTGCGCAGCGGCCAGCTGGTCCTGCCTTTCGATATTCGCGTCGGCACCGGCCGCAGCTACTACATCTGCCAAAGGGCGGCCACTGCCCACAGCAGCCGCGCGGTGGACACCTTCGCCGCATGGCTGCAGGAACAGGCCCGCGGCACGGCCGGCGCCTAGCCCGGCGGCTCGGGCCGTGAAGGCAGGCCCATGCCGGGGGGCAGCCCTTCGCGCAGCGCCTCCACAAAGCGCCGCAGCTTGGCCGGGTAAAAGCTTGAGTAGGGATAGATCAGGTACACCGGCAGCGGCGTGGCGCACCACTGCGGCGCCAGGTGCAACAGCCGGCCTTCGGCCACGTCATCGCCCACCAGCCAGGACGAGGCAATGCTCGCGCCCAGGCCCAGCAGCGTGGCATTGCGCAGCGCGAACAGGCTGTCCGTGCCCAGGCGCGGCCGTATCGGGAAACGGAATTCCTCGCTGTCGCGGCCGGCATGGCGGCGGGTCAGCGTCACTTCGTTGCGGTAAAAAGTCTGCAGCGCCAGCCAGGGCAAGGCCTGCAGCTCGGCCGGCTGCAGCGGCGGAGGCTTGCCCTGCAGCAGCGAAGGCGCGGCCACCACGATGCGCCGGATCTCGGCGATCTTCACCGCCACCAGCGAAGGGTCTTCCACCGCGCCCACGTGCACCGCGCAGTCGATGCCCTGCGCGATGAAGTCTGGCGTGCCGTCGTGCAGCAGCCATTCCACCGTGACACGCTCATGGCGCCGCAAATAGTCGACCATGGGCCCCACCAGCTGTTGCTGGCCCAGGGCATGCGGCACCACCACGCGCAGCGTGCCCTCCGGCACCTCCTGCGTGCCGCGCAGGTCGGCCTCCAGGGCTTCCCAGTTGCCCAGCAATTCCTTGGCGCGGCTGTAACAGCGCTCGCCATCCTCGGTCAGCTTCATCGCGTGCGTGGAGCGCTGCAGCAGCTTCAGCCCCAGTGACCGTTCAAGGGCTTGCAGGCGCCGGCTCACCGTGGGCTGCGTGGCGTTCATCTGCGCGGCGGCGGCTGAAAGACTGCCCGCTTCCACGATGCGCACAAAGGTCTGCATCAGTTCAATCCGGTCCGGCGGTGTTTTCATGGGGCTGTGTTTGCATGCGTTTGGCGTATGACCATTGTGCCCAAAAGCCGCCTTCACAGCGCCCCAACAGCCCTTGCATACTCGCGTCCTACCCTTGACCAAGGGTGTTCACCAGGATTTTCGATATGACTTCCAACACCAATACGCATGACCAAGCCGAAGCTGGCCTGCCCTTCTCCCTGATACTCCTGCTCGCCACCGGCGCCGGCCTGGCTGCAGCCTCGCTCTATTACAGCCAGCCCATGCTGGCTTTGCTGCTGGCCGAATTCAAGGCCACGCCCGCCGCCATCGGCCTGGTGCCCACGCTCACCACACTCGGCTACGCGCTGGGTATCGGACTGCTCGCACCGCTGGGCGACCGCTATGACCGCCGCCGCATCATCCTGGGCAAGGCCGCCGCCCTGGTGCTGGCGCTGCTGCTGGCGGCCGCCGCGCCCTCGGTGGCGGTGCTTGCGCTGGCCAGCCTGGCCGTCGGCCTGGCCGCCACGCTGGCGCAGGACATCGTGCCGGCCGCTGCCACCCTCGCGCCCGAAGCCCGGCGCGGCAAAACCGTGGGCACCGTGATGACCGGCCTGCTGCTGGGCATATTGCTGTCGCGCGTGGTGGCCGGCGTGGTCGCCGAACAATTCGGCTGGCGCAGCATGTTCGTGGCTGCGGCATTCAGCATCGCGCTGCTGGGCCTGGCCGTGTGGCGGCGGCTGCCGCGCTTTGAGCCGACCACGCAACTGCCCTACCTGGCGCTGCTCGGCTCACTCGCCACGCTGTGGAGGCGCCATGGCGCGCTGCGCCGCGCGGCCGTTGCACAAGGCCTCATCAGCATCGGCTTCAGCGCCTTCTGGTCCACCCTGGCCATCATGCTGCACGCCGCGCCTTTCAACCTGGGCAGCGGCGCGGCCGGCGCTTTCGGCCTGGCGGGCGCCGCCGGCGCCCTGGCCGCGCCGCTGGCAGGCCGCCTTGCCGACACCAAGGGCCCCGAACTCGTGACGCGCCTCGGTGCGGCGCTGGTGGCCGCCGCCTTTATCGCCATGGCTCTGGGCCCCAGCCAGCTGTGGCTCATCGCCCTGGGTGCGGTGGTGTTCGACCTGGGCGCGCAGGCCACGTTGATCGCCCACCAGACCCTCATCTACAGCATTGAGCCCGCCGCGCGCAGCCGCCTCAATGCCGTGCTGTTTATCGGCATGTTCAGCGGCATGGCCAGCGGCGCCTGGCTGGGCAGCGTCGTGCTCGCGCAGGCCGGCTGGCAAGGCGTGTGCCTGATGGCCGCGGTATCCGGCGTGGGCGCCCTGGCGGTGCGGATGTGGCCTCCGAAAAAGCTCGTGCCTTGCGCGGCTTGAGCCCCGTCCTCACAAAAAAAAGGGCCTCTCATGAGGCCCTTTTTGATTGAAACACCGCCGCTCACGCCGCCAGCGCTTCCTTGGGGAAATCCGTCGAAGCGGCCAGCGTTCGCCAGTCCTTCAGTTCCTTCTCCACAAAGGCATGCTTGTCTGCAATGGTCTGCAGCGTGTCGGTGCCCATCGGCAGGCGCAGCGGTGGCGCCTTGGCGTCCACCAGTGCGAGCATGGCCTGCGCCAGGCGCGACGGGTCGCCCGGTTGGTTGAGGCTGATCTGCGTGGCGGCCACGCGCACCTTGCCCGCGGTGGCGGCGTAGTCATCCAGCATGCGCGGCGACACCGCCAGCGAGTTGTTTTCCAGGAATTCGGTGCGGAAATAACCCGGCTCCACCACCGTCACATGGATGCCCAGCGGCGCGAGCTCGCCGTGCAGTGCCTCGCTCAGGCCCTCTACCGCAAACTTGGTCGAGCAGTACACGCCAAAGCCCGGGCCCGACTGGTAGCCGCCCAGCGACGAGATATTGATGACATGGCCGCTGCGGCGTGCGCGCATGGACGGCAGCACGGCGCGCGTCACATTGAGCAGGCCGAACACATTGGTGTCGTACAGGCGCTGCACTTCGTCCGCAGTGGCCTCTTCCACCGCGCCCAGCAGGCCGTAGCCGGCGTTGTTGACCAGCACGTCGATGCGGCCGAAGCGCGCCAGCGCCGCCTGCACCGCGGCGGCGGCCTGGACCTCATCGGTCACGTCCAGCGCCAGCGCCAGCAAGGCATCGCTTTCAGGAAAGTGCTTGCGTACCGAAGCGGCGTCACGCGAAGTCGCCACCACCGCCTCGCCACGGGCCAGCGCTGCTTCGGCGATGCGCGCGCCTATGCCGCGCGCCGCGCCGGTGATCATCCACACACGCTTGAAAACGGTCTTTGTGGTTTCTGCATTCATGGTCTTGCCCTTCGAAAAAATGTTGTCGAGGAGGGCAATGTAGGTCCTCGATTGAATGTTGAATAGACCCCGATCCTTGGGTTCATAATCAATCAAATCATGACAATCGGGGCTGTCCCCACTGAACAAGCAAGGAGCCGTGATGGCCTTTAATGAATTGCGCGCCGTTGCGACCTTCGTCAAGGCGGCTGAACTTGGCAGCCTGCGCCAGGCCGCCGCCGCGCAGGCCATCACGCCGCAAGCGGCCAGCCAGGCGCTGGTGCAGCTTGAGAAGCACCTGGGCGTGCGCCTTTTTCACCGCACCACGCGCAGCCTGAGCCTGACCGAGGAGGGCGAGCAATTCCTGCAGGCCGCGCAGCCGGGGCTGGCCACGCTGCAGCGCGCGCTGCACGGCGCGCGGCGCGGCCGCGAGGACATCGCCGGGCCGCTGCGCATCGCGGTGCCGCGCTCCATCATGCTGGAGGTGCTGTGGCCCGTGGTCGAGGAATACTGCCGCCGTTATCCGCAGGTGGATCCCGATATCCACATGGACGACCGCATCGGCAACTGGGTCGAAGACCGTGTCGACGTCGGCTTTCGCGCCGGCTCGCCGCCCGAGGGCGGCGTCATCTCGCGGCGTATCCTGCCGCTGCAACTGGTGGTGTGCGCCTCGCCCGCCTACATCGCGCGGCACGGCGCGCCGCAGAGCATCGACGAACTCGCCAACCACCGCTGCAGCGGCTTCAGGCACGCCGGCACCGGCAAGGCGATGCCCTGGGAATTCAAGGTCGGTGAAGAAGTCGTGGGCCGCCACATCGCGGCTTCATTCCTGTGCAACGACATAGACCTTGAAGCGCGTGCCGTGCTGGCCGGGCAGGTGATTGGGCAACTGGTCGGCATCACGGCTGCGCCGCTGGTGCGCGCAGGCAAGCTGACACCCCTGCTCACGCAACATGTCACCGAGCATCTCGGCCTGTACGTGTATTACGGCAACCGCAGTGCACAGCCCGCGCGTGCACGGGCTTTTATCGATCTTGCGGTGGAGCGCCTGGCGGGCAACAAGGCTTTTTTCCTTGAGCCGCATGAACTGGCGCCGGCCGTCGCAAAAGGCCGGCGCCGCAAATAGCCAAAGAATCCGGTCAGGACTTGGCCGGCGGCAGCTGCTTGGCCATATCGAGGTGATGCTCCACGGTAGGCAGCATCTTGCCGGCCAGGGCCTTGAGGTCGCTGTCCTTGCCGTCCTTCTGGATTTTCTGCAGCAGCTTCACCGTGTTTTCATGGTCGCCCACGCCCGCGCGTTTGGCGTATTCCTTGTCGAAGAGGTTGCCCGACATGGCTTTGAGTGCGGTGGCCTTGGTCTTGGCCACAGGGCCCGGGCCGTCCGGCAGGGTGACATTCTTGGCCGTCGCCAGGGCCTGCACTTCACCCAGCGCCTTGGTGTGCTCGTCCACCATATGCTGCGCGAATTTCTTCACTTCGGCGTTCTGCGATTTTTCCAGCGCCAGCTTGCCGGTGTCGATCTCGGCCAAATTCGCCTGGGCCAGGTCTTCGATCATCTGGCGGTCGCCGCGGTCCAGCTTGGAAGCATCCGCCTTGTTGGCGTCGGCGCGCGCATCGGCCCTTGCCGCGCCGCCGGCGCTGGTGCTTCCCGAGGCGGATCCGGTGGCGCCGGTTGAGCCCGAATTTCCGCTTTGTGCCCATGCGCCTGGCGCGGCGGCCAGTGCCAATGCGGCAGCTGCCGCGGCCAGCGTCATGCGGGGAAGAGTGATTGGTGCCATGGTGAACTCCTTGAAGGTGTGAATGGATGCAGGGGCCCGCGATGCGAAGCCATGCCTGCCGACACTCAAAGATCGCGCCCGCCGCGTGTGTTGAACGCGGGGCTTTTACCGCAGTGCATGTAGTCCATTCCTTAGAGCCCTGTTCACGGTCCAAACGGGCCGCGTGTTCCTACAGCCGTGTCAGCCAGAAGCTGACAGCCGCGCAGCCTCCTGCGGTCTAGATTGCGCTTAGGGCCGCTTGCGTTGCCACACATGCTTGCGCAGCCTCCAACAACAAAAATGCATTACCGCGCCGCTCCCCTCCCGCGCACGCCATGGGTCACAGGCCTTGTCCTGGTCGTGCTCGGCGTGCCTCTTCTCCTGGCCGGCGCGTGGCTGGGCATGCTCGGCGACACCTGGTACTACCTGCTCGCGGGCCTGGGCTTTGTGCTGTCGGGCGTGCTGCTGATGCGGCGCAGCCCCGCCGCGCTCTGGGTGTTCGCCGCCGTGGTGGGCGGCACGCTGGCCTGGGCGCTGTGGGAGACCGGACTGGACTGGTGGCCCATGGCCGCGCGCGGCGGTGTGGTGTTTGTCATCGGGCTGTTTCTGGCCCTGCCCTGGATTGCCCGCAGCTGGCCCCCCAGCGCGACCGACCATGATGCCGGCCATGTGGGCGGCTGGATGGCGCGCAGCGGACGCTGGGCGCTGGGCTCGGCGCTGGGCGTGTTTCTGGTCGCGGCCATCGTCACCTGGTTCCACGACGACAACCGCGTGGTGGGCATGCTGCCGCTGCCGCCCATGGGCGCGAGCGCCGCGTCGCCCGCGGCCGATGCCGTGCCGGCCGGTGAATGGCATGCCTACGGCCGCACCGGCCACGGCCAGCGCTACTCGCCGCTGGCGCAGATCACACCCGACAACGTCAAGCAGCTCGAGATGGTCTGGCAATACCGCACCGGCGACATGCGCGGGCGGCCGGGCGACCCCCAGGAGACCACCTTCGAGGTGACGCCGCTCAAGGTCGGCAACCGCTTGTTCTTCTGCACGCCGCACCAGTCGGTGATCGCGCTCGACGCCACCACCGGCGCCGAGGCCTGGCGCTTCAACCCCGAGATCCAGGACAAGCTCGCGCTGCAGCACCTCACCCAGCGCCTTGGTGTGCTCGTCCACCATGTGCTGCGCGAATTTCTTCACCTCGGCGTTTTGCGATTTCTCCAACGCCAGCTTGCCGGTGTCGATCTCGGCCAAATTCGCCTGGGCCAGGTCTTCGATCATCTGGCGGTCGCCGCGGTCCAGCTTGGAGGCGTCCGCCTTGTTGGCGTCGGCGCGCGCATCGGCCCTTGCCGCACCGCCTGCGCTGGTGGATCCGGCTGCGCCGCTTGAGCCCGACGTGCCGCTCTGCGCCCAGGCGCCTGGCGCTGCCGCCAGTGCAAATGCCGTGGCCGCAGCGGCCAGCGCCGTTCGGTGAAAGAGGCTTGTGTTGGTTGGCATGGTCAACTCCTTG
>Ga0307408_100002053_pt1 | contig 14491 bp, 13 predicted proteins | sample 322Cmetagenome_FD_202116 | JGI IMG/M metagenome (GOLD analysis project Ga0307408, IMG submission 202116) | Maize rhizosphere microbial communities from greenhouse at UC Davis, California, United States - 322HYB-C-3 | ecosystem: Host-associated > Plants > Roots > Rhizosphere > Soil | place...
ACGGGGAGGAGTCATCATCCTTCGAACGTCCGATCCGGCTGTAGACCGGCACCAGCGAGATGCATGCGATCACCGCCAGCGATCCCGCCAACATCGCCGCCGGGCCGCCGTGAATCGCCGCGCGGACATTCTGCGAGGCCGCCATCGCTACGATCACCGGAATGTAAATGGAACTCCAGAACAGTACGCCCGCTTCGGACGGCTCCCGGAACTTGTCTTCTTTCTTCAGCCGATCAGTCACCACGACTAACAAGAGCATCGCGATGCCAACGCCGCCGACGTTGGCGTCCATGCCGAGCATCCAGCCCAGCACTTTGCCGACGAGCAAGCCGGCGAGCAGGCACAGCGATAACAAAGCCGTTCCGTAGATGGCCATTGGGCGGGTTCAGGTTTTCAGCGAGCATGCAGGGCACTAAATTTTTGTATACAAAATAAATGGCGTTTGGATGCTCCGCCTTTAGTCGCTAGTCTCCGTCGCCATGGCGAGCCGCAGTGCCGATGAAATTCGCGAAATCCTCGAGCAACGCATCGTGGAAGGTGAGTTCACGGACGGGGAGCGCCTTGACGAAGTAACGCTCGCGGCCCGATTTGGCGTTTCGCGCACGCCGTTACGCGAAGCACTCCGAATGCTGGCAGGCTCCGGATTGGTCGAGCTGATCCCGCGGCGTGGCGCTTTCGTTCGCCACCCCGGCGTGGTCGAGCTCGTGGAGATGTTCGAGGTGATGGCGGAGCTGGAGGCGATGTGCGGTCGCAATGCCGCCCGGCGGATTTCAACGGGAGCGCTAGCCGAGTTGTCCGTGGCCGCAAGGGCCTGCGAGCAGGCGATGGAAAAGCAGGATCCGGATGGCTACTACCATCGCAACGAGGAGTTCCATCAACTCATCTACAAGGCGGCGGGGAACAGCTTCCTGGCCACCGAGGCACAGCGCTTGCAGAAGCGGCTGCGGCCGTTCCGCCGCATGCAGCTCCATGCCCGTGGCCGGATGCAGCAGTCGATGCGCGAGCACGCTGGCATTTTGAAAGCCCTTGAAGCGGGCGACCCAGAAGTGGCGGCCGCCGCGCTGCGCAGCCATGTGGCGGTGCAGGGAGAGAGGTTCCACGACCTGCTTTCCGCTTACGAGAAGTCCGGGGTGTAGGCCGCAGGCGGCGTTATTTCAGCGCCTTCTCGATAGCCTCGGTCACTTCGGTGCTGTCCGGCTTGGTTTGTGGTTCGAAGCGCGCAAGCGGCTTGCCGTCCTTGCCGATGAGGAATTTGCCAAAGTTCCATTTCACGTCGCCCGGGAAGGCTCCGTCCTTGCCGGTCAGCGCGGCGTAGAGGGGATGTTGCTCCTCGCCCTTCACATGGACCTTGTCCATCAGCGGGAAACTGACGTCGTACTTCGCTTTGCAGAATTTCCCGATCTCCTCCACCGTGCCAGGCTCTTGGCCATTGAAGTCATTGCAGGGAAAGCCGAGCACCACGAAGTCCTTCCTACGATACTTGTCGTAGATCGCCTCCAGCGCCTCGTACTGCGGTGTGAGTCCGCACTTCGAGGCGGTGTTCACGACTAGCACCACCTTGCCCTTGTAGTCGGCCAGGGTCTTGTCCTTGCCGTCGATGGTCTTGAACGGAATGGCGGCCAGATCCGCGGCGGTGGCCGTGGCAAGAAGGACGAGCGAGGCAAGGAGCGATCTCATGGTGCCTCCAACGTCTCCCGTCCCTGGCGACGGCTCAATGATAAACCCTGACCACCCGCGGGGTGATACCGGTGAGGATTTCCCACGCAATGGTGCCGGCCTTCGCCGCGACTTCATCGACGCGGATGTTCGGGCCGAACATTTCCACCTCATCGCCCTCGGCCACGTCGCTATCGGTAACGTCGACCATGAGCTGGTCCATGGTCACGCGGCCAAGCAGGGGAAAGCGTTTCCCGCGGATGAAAGCTTCGGCGCCATGACCGGAAACCGCGCGGGGATAGCCGTCGCCGTAGCCGATGCCGACGGTCGCGACGCGCGTCGGACGGGTGGTCACGAAGGCGCGGCCATACGACACGCCGTGGCCGGCGGGCAACGTGCGGACGAGCGTGACGCGCGACTTCAGGCTCATCACATTCCGCAGCTTTTCCTCATGGCCGGGCAGTGGTGAGATGCCGTAGAGCATCAGTCCCGGGCGGGCGAGGTTGCAGCACTCGCGATCGTAGCCGAGCAGGCCGGCACTATTGGAAAGGTGCCGCCAGCGGAACCGTTCCGGTCCGCCGAGCGAGTCGATGATGCCGACATAGCGGGCGATTTGGGAACGGGTGAATTCCTCATCCTCATCGGCGGACGGGAGGTGCGAGCCGATGCCTTCGATTTCCAAGTTCGGCAGCTTCTCAAGCTCGGCCAGAATCTCCGGCAATCCCTCCGCGACAAAACCGCCACGGCCCATGCCAGAGTCCACGGCGAGGTGGACCTTCAAGCGGCTGCCATGAGCGCGCGCCAAGGCATCGAATTCCCGGGCTTCCTCAAGCGAGGAAAGACAGGGCGTCCAGCCGCGCCCGACGATCTCCGCACGCTCCTGCGACCAGGTGGCACCGAGCAAATAGATCCGCGTGGTCACGCCTGCATCGGCGATGCGACGTGCTTCGCCAACATTCGCGACACCGAAGAAGACGATGTTTTCCTCCGCCACCGCGCGTGCCACGTCCTCAAGCCCGTGCCCATAGGCACCGGCCTTGACCACCGCCATCACGTCGCAGCCGGCGACCTCGCTGGCGGTGCGGAGATTCTGGCGCAGGGCGGAAAGATCGATCTCCGCCCAGGATCGGGGCGGTGAAGGCGGCGGGTTCACGCGGGGAGGAAAGCGGCGAAGCGGCGGGCCGGCAAGTGCTCCCTTTTGAACACACCAGCGTAGACAACGGCTAGGGCGCGTCTCGGCCGTAAGTCAAATAGGCCACAAGCATGCCTATCAAAGGGGCGACGAATATCTGAGTGAGGATGAAGGCAATTGTGAACTCCAGCACCCGTAGGCTGAATTGCTTACGCCCCGTTTTTCCAGCGTGGATATACGCCGCGAAGCCGCCGCAACCCAGCAACACTGCTGCGATAAATCCTAGAAGGGCGATTGAATACCAAGCGGGTCCTGCCTCGAAGAGTTTCCAAAACCATTGAAAGTATGCCGCCATGGATAGCCCTGTGGCGACACCGGGTGTGAACCAGCAGAGCCACATCATGATCACCTCACCACGGGTGTAGGAAGCGGCCCTGCCGGGCTGGATTTCCTCCGGCGCGCTCAAGGCAAGGGCACCCGCGGCGTCGGCTTCACTGCATTCCGCGCCGCGCCGAGGCACAGCTCCGCATGCACGGCCTGCCGCGCCATCTGGCGGCTCTGCTCGCAATGCGAGTCCCACACCTTCTGTTCATTGGCCGGGATCCCGGGGTGGCGATGGAACGGCACGCCGAGGCCAAGAAGCGCGGCCAACCACGCCTCAAGCCCGACCACGCCGGGCCATGCAGGGATGCAGGCTTCCAGGATCGGCGAGGGGCCGATGCTCTGATAGAGGTTCACGAGTTCGGCGTGGACCAGCGGCTTCGTTTCGCGGGCTGCTTGCCAGAAGGCGGATTGGCTTGCCGTGTTGAAGCGGTAGTGGATGGCGTGGAAATCGCGCGTTTCATCCCATGATTGCGCGGCCACGCGGTTGTAGAGCTCGCGGCTGCGTTCACCGGGCATGCCGTCGTTTTCCACCAGGATGCGGATCAGCCATTGGACGTGGCGGATCAGGTGGACGAGTCGCAGTGAGGAAAGGGGCTCGAGGAAGCCATTCGCGTCGCCCACAGCGACGATATTGCCGGTCCAGGGCGCGGTGCGATGCCCGCAATTCCACGTCTGCACCTGCGGGACCAGCGATGAATCGCCGGCCTTGGCGACGAGTTCGGCACAGGCTTCATCGTCGCTGGTGAACTCCGGATTCCAAGCGGTGCCAACACCTACCGAATCATCGTGTTCCACGCGCCAGCGCCAGCCGCTGTCGAGCGTTTCGAGCGTGGTGAAGGGGCGGATCGGCTCGCTGCCGCGGCGGCGCAGCACGGTGGCCGCGCGAGTGCAGGGCAGGTCGTAGCCGGTCCACGCCGTATTGCCGGCAGAGGTGGAAACCTGCGCATCGCAGCCGGTGGCATCGAGATAGAGATCGGCGGTGATCGAGCCGCCGCCTTCGAGCTGCAGTGTATCGGGGTTGTGAGTGAAGCCGGTGACCTTGCCATCGCGAATCACCACGCCGGCGACGCGGCAGGCGCGCAGCAGCATGGCATTGAGAGACTCGGTCTTGAAGGTGAGACCGGTGATGTGCTCCAGCGGCTTGAAGGCGTTCGCGCCGTCGCGCGGGAAAAGCTTTCCGGCTGCCATCAGCGCGGCCCCGGGCGAGGAGGCATCGAGGCCCTTCTCCGCGGCGAGGAAACCGGGCGTCGTCTGGAATCCAGACAAGCCGCTGGCAAACGGCGCATCGAAGGCACGGAAAAACGAACCGCGCGCGCCCCACAGGCACTTGAAGCCGAGAGTCCACACCGGACGTCCCTGCAAGTGAACTTCAGGCCCCTGCAGGCCGACGGCATTTACCAGGTGCTGAAGTACGGAAGGCACCGTACTTTCCCCGGCGGGATCACTGGCAGTTGCCTGCGGATCACGCACCAGGATCACGGGCAAGTTCGGCAGCGCACGCTTGATCGTGGCGGCTGCAAGCAATGCATCGGTGCCGGAACCGGCGACTACGAGATTACGGAGAGGGTTCATCGGGAAAATCGGATGGGTTCAAGTCCACTGCCAGCCGGGCTTGCGGATGGCATCGAGCGCTTCGCGAACGGACACGCCACCCTTGGCGGCGGTCGCGAGTTTCTGGCGATGCTTGTCGAAGGCCATGTGCTCTTCCGGCGCGGCGAGGTGTACCCGTTGAAAGGGCACCTGCATGCCCACAAGCATGGCGATGAAGCCCTCCACGCCATAGACGTTCGGTCGGTTCGGGATGGCGTGGACCAGCAGCGTCGGGCTTGGCCCGACCTCGCGATAGAGGCGGTAGAGGTCCTCATAGTTGCCGAGGCTGGTCTCGCTCCGGCAGTGGGTCCAGAACGGCGTGGAAAGGCGGGTATTGAACTTGTAGTGGAAGGCGAGGAAGTCGCGGATCTCATCCCAAGCCACGCCGACGATGCGGTTGTAGCTGGCCTTCATCCCCTCGTCCGGACTGCCGCCGGTGAGATGCAGTGATTCCACCAGCCAGCGTGCCTCGTAGACGATCTGGGCGAGCGCGGTGGCTTCCAGCGGCTCGACGAAGCCGGAGGCATTACCCACGGCCACCACATTGCCGACCCAGTTACGCTCATAGCGGCCGCTGCGGAATTTCACGACGCGCGGCTCCGCGGTGATCTTCGGATTCTTGGCGAGCAGCTCGGCCTTCGCATCCTCGTCGGAGACGAAATCGCTGCCGTAGACGTAGCCGCGGTTGATGAAATTCTCGTGTTCGATCTGCCAGCACCAGCCGTTGTCCATCGTCTCGGCGGTGGTATAGGGCAGGATGGGCTCGTCGGTGCGTTCCCAGCCCGCGATCACCGCGCGGTCGCAGAAAAGGCTGCCGGCGAAGCTCTTGAAGGGCTCATTGAGCGCCTTGCCGATCAGTTCGGCCGCGAAGCCGGAGGCATCGATGTAGAGGTCGGCGGTGCGATTCCCGCTGTTCTTGAAATGGAGGGACGCTACCTCGCCATTGGCCACTTCAACGCGGTCGAGCGTGTCGTCCTCGATCGTCACGCCGCTGCGTGCCGCGATTGCTTCGAGGCAGGAGACCAGCCGGTGATTCTCGATGTGGAAGGCATACTGGCCCTTGATCACCGGGCGATTGAGTGGCCCGGTGGTGAAGGCATTCCCATGGTTCATCAGCGCCGACGCCTGCGACAGGTCACGGCAGTCACCCGCGGTGTAGAAGCCCGTCGCCTTCCGCGTGCCGGGGAACTGCTGGTCGTACTGGAACTCGAAGTCGTAGAAGAACTCCTCACGCGGTCCCCACAAAAGGCGGATCCCTTGTTTCCAAGTCGGCTGTGCCTCCTGATAAAACTCCTCCTTGGAGATCCCGAGCGTGTTGAAGAGGTGGGCGGGGAAGACCGCGGTGGTTCCTTCTCCCACGCCGATCACGCCGATCTCAGTGCTGCGCACCAGCGTGACTTCCAAAGCCGGCATCAGTCGCTTCAGCGTGAGCGCCGAGATCAGACCGGCACTGCCGCCGCCGAGCACCAGCACGCGACGGATCGCCGCCGGGGCACTTCCTTCAGTTTCAGAAAACGAGACCATGGTCAGAACACCATGCCAGCGAATGCGGGGCGGGGTGGCAAGGGGGAAGGTGAGGGCCTACCTCACCCAGACATCCACCAGATGGCGAAACTCCTCGTCAATCTCGGCAGGATCTGCCGTGGCAGCGATTTCGTCGCGGATCTTTTGGCGGAATTTCTGACGCAGCCGGTGAATGGCCACCTTCAGGGCCGTCGGGGAAATCTGCAGGGCAGTCGCGGCCTCCGCGGCATCGCCCTGAAGCCCGCCATCCAGCCACGGCAGCAGGATGCGGAAATGTTCACTTTTTCCCACCGCCTCGCTTTCCGCCTCCAGCGAGTCGAGCGCGCGGCGGATCAGTGCTAGTGCCCAGGCGCGGTCGAATTCCGCCTCCCAGTCGGTGGAAATCCCGCAGTGCCCGGCGTCATCAAGCGTGACGAGGTCGACTCCGCCGCCCCGCTTGGCCGCGGATTCCTTGTCACGCCGGTGAGAGAGGTAGTGCTTGGTCGCCGCCAGCAGGTAGCTGCGGAAGCGGCCTTTCGTCGGATCCGCCGCGCCCAGGCTCTCGCGGCCTAACAGGTCCTCGAAGAATCCATGGGCCAGGTCCTTCGCCCGGTCCTCATTGCCACACCAGCGGCGGGCGAACTGAAGTACGGGCTCATAGTAGATGGTGCACAGCTCGGACAGTGCCGTCCGAGCCTCCTCGCCCCGGCCCTGCGCGCGACGAACGAGAGTCCAGCGGGTGGAGTGGAAGGAGGCGGGATTCATCGGTCAATACTCAGACTTGAAGCAGGGATGGGCGGTACGGTCCCGCAGATAATCGAACTGGCGGACGATGCCGGTGACCTTCCACTCACCTCGATGCATCTTGATCAAGGTCAGGGAGAATCCCTCATGCATGCGTGGCCTGGTCGGATATCGCTGGCTCCAGAACGTGAGATCGAATTTGACCGAGGAGTCGGGAGAATCTCCGGGTTCCGGTGCTTTGTCTCGGGTGCAGATGGCGAAGAATGGCATGAGTTCGAGAAGGCGGGCGCGGTGGTCCGCGTCCAGTTCGTCGGACTGGAATGCGTTCAGGAATGTCGGGGCGTTCTTCAGCGCCGCCGCCTTGATCAGGGTGTCCAAGGCCGCCGCCGGTGCTCCGAAATCCTCGTCATAAAGCGGAAGCTCGGGGAGTGGCGACTGGTCTCCCAGCGCCGGCGGAAGGATGGACGGGGTCGGCCAAGCCGGGAGGGCGTTGAGAATGACGGCGGCGACCGTCCCAAGCGTCAGGCTGATCGGGAAGGCTCGTCGTCCCGCAAAGATGATGAGAAGCGTTCCGGTGCCCATCAGGGCTGTCAGCGCGATTGTGAAGTTTCGCTGCATCTTGCCGTGCAGGTTGTTTACCTCGTTGGCATGGATTGCCTCGCCGCGGCGCTCGATGCCGATGCGGGCGGGCAAGAACGCGCGGAAGCGTTGCTCGAAGGACTCGATATGCTTTTCGGCCCGCTCTGCCGACCACGGACCGGCGCTGCTGAAATCGATGCTCATGGCATCAGGGCGATGCGGTGAGAACTCGATGCGGTAGAAACCGGCGTTCTCGCCAGCGGCTTTGAGGGCTGCGGTGCTTGCCAAGGCGGCATCCGTTTCGCGAAGGAGCCCGCCGGTCGCCGCCTCGCGGAGTTGGAAGGAGAAGCTGCGATACTTGGAAAGCAGTCCGATTTGCTCATTGAGGTGCTTGCCGGCGACCACGCTGAGAAGAAGTGCGGCGGTGCCAACCACGGGGGCCCCGCGCTTGAAGTGGCGGAGGACGGACGGGGTTTCGCCGGTCGCCGGAAGGCTAACAAGTCTCCAAAGCAGCTTTCCGAGGATTACCGCGACCGCGAACGGGATCAGAATCAAAAGCAGCGCCCACGGTTCAGCCGCATAGCCTATCCCCGTGAAGCTTCTGAGCGGGCGAGCACTCAAAATCCCGATCAGGGTGGGGAAGAAGGTCACGCCCAGCAGCAGCTTGCGCTGCACCGGTTGATAGCGGCCGGATTTCATCCCGATCAGCAGCCACCAGCAGCCGAACATGCCGAAGATGAAGGCCACGGCTCCGCAGCCGAGAATGACCTGACTGGTGACAAGACCGACCAAAGCGGCGACAAGCCCTCCACCTAACAGACCCAATGACCACGCGATGATTCGCTTCTGCTGATCCGCTGGAGCTTCCGGGCGAGTGGGTGCCGCGGTGGGCTTGTAGCTTGACGCATCGTTGAGCCCGGAACGCACGGCATCGGCGCTCTGGTAGCGTCGTTCGCGTTCCTTTTCCAACGCGCGCATCACCACATCATCGATGCCCGCGGAAGCAGTGCTCTTCTCGCTCGGCAATGGAAAGCGTCCCAATGGCAAGCCGCCGGTAAGCATTTCATAGAAAACGACGCCAAGGCTGTAATGTCCGCGCGATGGTCGATCTCACCGCTGGCCTCGATCTGTTCGGGAGCCATATAGGCGGCGGAACCCAGAGCCGAGCCAGTGGCCGTGAGCGTGAGATGGCTCGGGCCTTCACTGAGCAACTGCGCGATGCCGAAGTCGGCGATCCTCACCCGGCCACGGGTATCGATGAGAATGTTCTCCGGCTTGATGTCCCGATGCAGCACGCCGTGGTCGTGCGCGAATTGAAGGGCAGTGCAGAGATCGGGAATCAAGGCGAGCGCTTGCTCCGGCGTGAAAAAAACGCGCCGCTCGCATCGCTTGGCGCAGGTTGACGCCATCGACGTATTCCATGAGGAGGAAGCAGAACTCACCGCGCTGGCCGTAGTCGTGGATGCCGACGATGTGAGGGTGGCTTAGCTTCGCAAGAGTCAGCGCTTCCCGTGAGAAACGTTCGGCGAAGTCGGGATCCACGCTGAGCTCGGGGGCGAGGATCTTCAATGCGACGAAACGGTCGAGACGCGGCTGGCGGGCCTTGTAGACGATGCCCATGCCGCCGCGGCCGATGCACTCGAGCACCTCAAGCTCGGGAAAGGCGGCTCGGATTTCTTCCAACGGCGGCACGCCGGCAGGTGCGGCTTGATTCCTCGCGCCGAGCAGCGCACAGACGGGACACAGCAGCGCGTCCGGAGGCAGCGGACGATGGCAGGTGGGGCAAGTTTTCTCAGTCACGTCCTTTCCTGACGATTCCCGTGGCTGCGGTTACACCGTGCCCTCCATTTCCTTCAATGCCGCCGCTGGGTCATCATGAACTCGTTCCCCTCGGTATCGACGCACATCGCCAGATGGAGGGGATCTTCCGGCGTATCCTCCGGCTCGCGGGTCAAGGTGCCGCCGCACTCTGTGAGCCGGGCAATACCCTCGCGCAGGTCATCGAGCTGGAAGGAGAGTCCCGTCCACGTGCGCTTGCCTTCCCCGCCGCCATGAATGCCGAGGGTGGCGCCTGCGACGACGATTTCGCTCCAGACCTCGGATTCGAAGCTGACGACCCCGCCGAAGAGTTCGCGATAGAAATTCAGGCAACGCTGCCAGTCGGCGGCCCACAGGACGTACTTCACTTTTTCGACCTTCACGACGCGAGCATTGGGCAAGGCTGGTCTCTCGTCCACTCCGCTCATCTTGGGCTCGTCAATTGTCTGCCTTCCGCCTATCACCCGCGCGTGGCTTTTCCCTCCCGAAGCCGGATCATTCCCATGGCGGCGATGCTTTCGCTCGCCCTCATCCCGACGTCCGGCGCTCTCCTGATCCGGAATTACAAGCCACGGGTGAACGACTGGATCATCCGGACTGGAGACCAGGCTTTGCTCAATCCTGCTTTCAAGCCATCCGTGTCCCGATTCAGCGGAGTCGGTTTCCCGGATCATGCCGGGGCATCGGAGCGCCACGTGACTCTTGTTTCACCGCTTCATTTCCTGTGCGCCAGCCATCATCCGCCCGAGATTGGTTGGCGGATCCAGTTCATCGCTGCCGACGGCCGCCACTTTTTCGGCACGGTCGCCGCGGCGGTGCCGGTGCCAAACGCCGCCGGGCAGCCGACCGATCTGATGCTGGGTACCTTTGCCGAGGAGATTGATCCCGCCATCGAGCCCTTTCCAGTGCTGGTCCTCGCAAATGAAGCCCGCTATCGTGGACGCTCCATTATCGTCTTCGGCCAAGCCGGCCAAGCGGCCAAGACCCACTTGCAGGGATTCACGACGCTGGAGAATGACCCGGGCTTCGACACCACGCGGTTTGCTTGGTTCGATTTCGGGAAACGGGGGACCTGCAATTACGAAAGCGGCGACTCCGGGTGTCCGGTCTTCATCCTTTTCGGCGGCGAGCCCGCGCTGGTGGGTGCCGCGAGTGGGCAGGATCTCGTACCAGACGGCACCTCGCGCAATTACTGCAACTTTATCCCGGCCTACCTCAGTTCGTTGGACACGATGATGACACCGACCGGTTACCGCATCCGGCGCGTCCCCGAGCTGTAATTCCCAACCCGGGAGGCACGGACGCATTGCATCAGGCAATGTTTGTCTTGCCCCTTTTGCACGCTGGAGAGTTATTTTCCAGCAGCGCAATTCACCGCAGAACACTGACCGGCAATGGCTCCCGACGGGAAACCGGGAGTGGCCGGAAAAATGCGATGAATAGGCTTCTGGGACGGCACGTCTGCCCCAGTAACCCTTACTTAGAGGAGGAGACACCAATGAAACCAAAATACTTTCCGATGCTCGGCAGCCTGCTCGCCTTTACGGCGGCAGGACCGTTGCTGGTGCCCTTGCCGGCATCTGCGCAGACGGAACAAGCCGAAGCGAACGAGGACGTCGAAGTGCTAACCCGCGGCCCTGTGCACGAGGCATTTGCGGAGACCGTCAGCTACGAGGCAGAGGCCGGGCTAACCGTCAAATCCGCGCCGCCGGCAGCGATTGAAGAGCTTCCGCCCGACCAGCGACCCGACGGCGACAACGTCACGTGGATCCCCGGCTATTGGGCGTGGGATGATGACAAGAATGACTTCCTGTGGATCAGCGGCATTTGGCGCAATATCCCGCCCGACCGCCAATGGGTTCCGGGCTATTGGAACGATCTCGGTGACACGAGCTTCCAGTGGATCTCGGGCTATTGGGCCGACACCACGACCGACGAGGTCGAGTATGTAGAAGCCGCTCCACCGAAGAGCATCGACAGCGGCCCGAACATCGCCGCTCCGTCGGACGACCAGACGTGGGTGCCCGGCAACTGGATGTGGAACGAGAGCCGCTATGTGTGGCGTCCCGGTTACTGGCTGCCACTCCGCCCGAATTGGACCTGGGTGCCGGCCCGCTATAACTACAGCCCGCGCGGTTACGTTTTCGTCGATGGCTATTGGGACTACGCGGTGGCGAGCCGTGGGGTGTTGTTCGCCCCGGTCTACTACCGCCGTCACGTGTGGAGCGATCCGGGCTACTACTACACGCCTAGTATTGTGGTCAGCCTGAACTTGTTCACCGACCACCTGTTCATTCGTCCGCGTTGCGGCCACTACTACTTCGGCGACTACTACGCTCCGCGTTATGCCGATCTTGGCTTCTACTCGGGCTTCAGCTGGCACCGCCATCATCGCGGCTATGACCCCATCTGGGCCTACAACCGCTGGGATCACCGGCATGACCGCGATTGGGAGCGCCGCTACGAAGATAACTACAACTTCTTCCGCACCAATGATCGCTTCCGTCCACCGCACACCTGGGCTGCCATGCGCGCTCTCGGCGACGAACGATTGGAAGGCGGCCGCACTCGTAACTTTGCCCGCAGCTTTGATAGCCTGGTGAAGGATCCGGATCGCGTGCAGCAATTCCGCCCGGTGGACAAGGATCGCCGTGAGAAGCTCGTGGCCCAGCGCCAGGAAATGCGGGAATTCAGCCGCCAGCGCCGCGAGATGGAGGCAAAGCCCGTTGCCGCGATTGCGGATCGGAGTGCCCAAGCGGGGGAAGGCGAGAAGGTGAAGAAAGGTGGCGCTTTCCGCGAAAAGCTCCGCCGTTCGCCGGTGGTAAGCCGTGAAGCAGGCCAGCTTGCTGCGAAGGAAAATCCGCCCAAGCGCCCTGAGGGTCGTGGCAACAAGGCACTCAAAGATGCCGCCGCTGCCGCCGCAGCCACTGGAGATGACAACACTGCGGGACGTGGCAAGGGCCGCGAGGGCCGCGACATGGTTCAACGCCAAACCGAAGGCGATAGCGTGAAGCCTGACCGTGGCCCCGCCGGCCAAGGCAAAGGCAAAGGTAAGGCCGATGGCACTGACGAACCGAAGGTCACGCAAAATGACCGCGAGCGCCGGGTTCCCGGTAAGGATACCGACGGCAAGCCTGAGCGTCAGGTTCAGCCGAAGCCGGAACGCGAGAAAGCCACGCCCGAGCGTGAGGTCCAGCCCAAGCCGGAACGCGAAAAGGCCAAGCCAGAACGCCAAGTCCAGCCGAAGCCCGAGCGTGAAAAGGCTGCGCCCGAGCGTCAGGTCCAGCCGAAGCCACAACGCGAGAAGGCAGCTCCCGAACGTCAGGTTCAGCCGAAGCCGCAACCGGTCCAACCGAAGCGCCAAGTCGTTCCCGAGCGGAAGGCCCAGCCTGAGCGCCAAGCCCAACCCCGCCAACCTCAGGTGAAGCCCGAGAAGAAGCAGGGGAAGGACAAGGATAGCGCCAGCGTCGCTCCACAACGTCGCCCGGAATCCAGCGTCCAGAGGGTGGCTCAGCCGAAGCCTCAGGTTCGTCGCCAAGCTCAACCGCAGCAACAGCAGGCCCAGCCGAAGCCCCAGCAGCGTCAGGTGCAACCGCGCCAACAGCAGGCCCAACCAAAGCCACAGCAACGCCAAGTCCAGCCGCGCCAACAGCAGGCCCAACCGAAGCCACAGCAACGCCAGGCCCAGCCGCGCCAACAGCAGGCCCAGCCGAAGCCGCAGCAACGCCAGGTGCAACCTCAGCAGCAGAAGGCCCAGCCGCAGCAACGGCAGAACAAGAAGGACCGCGACAAGAAGGACGACGCTTGATCCGCTCCTGACTCACTCACGCCGCGCAAGGGTTCGCCCTTGCGCGGCTTTTTGTTTCTCGAAGAGGCTGCCGCTTTAGCCGCGCCGCTTTTTCATCAGGTGCTTTGCCAGATCCATCACCCCGGCGCTGGGCAGCGCGGGATCGACGTAGGCGTGGAGCACGTGAAACAGGAAGTAGTAGAACCGGCAAGCCGCCCACAGGCAGATGCCTAACAGGACCGCTCGATGAAGTGCGGGAAACTCGACGAAGACGATCAGCACTCCCGATAACGCGGCGAGCAGCGCGAAGAGAATGCCCTTCGCGACGATCCAGCGTTTCGAGGTGAGATCGGGACCCATGCGTGCGATGCCAGATTCATCGTTTGGCGTGGCTTGGCAAGGTTCCAGCCAGCGCCGCCGCCAGGAATGGCGCGGTGCGGGACTGCTTCGACTTCGCCACCGTTTCCGGCGCGCCTTGGGCAATGATCTTGCCGCCGTGGTCGCCGGCTTCAGGGCCCAGATCGAGGATCCAGTCGGCCTCCGCGGCGACTGCCATGTGGTGCTCGATGACGACGACCGTGTGGCCTTCGTCAACCAGGCGGTGCAAGACATCGATCAGGCGCTTCACGTCTTCCAGATGAAGACCGACCGTCGGCTCCTCGATCAGGTAGAGGTTGGTGCGGTTGAGCGTCTTGAGGTTCTTTGCAGAGACGCGGCCCTTGGTGAGCTCAGTGACCAACTTGATCCGCTGCGCCTCGCCACCGGAAAGCGTCGGCGAAGGCTGGCCGAGCTGGAGATAGCCAAGGCCGGTATCGGCCAGCAATTTCAGAGGAGCGGCGATGCGCGGCTGTGATTCGAAGAATTCGGCAGCCTGTTCGATGGTCTTCCGCAGCACCTCGCCGATGTTCTTTTCGCGGAAGCGGACTTCGAGCGTGGCGGGATTGTAGCGCATTTCGTTGCAGGCCTCGCATGGCACCCAGGTGCTGGGCAGGAAGTCCATCTCCAGCTTCACGCGGCCATTGCCCTCGCAGACCGCGCAGCGGCCGTCGCCGGTATTGAAGGAGAAGCGGGATGCTTCATAGCCGCGGACGCGCGAGTCAGGAAGCTGGGCGAAGAGTTTCCGGATATCGTCAAAGACCTTCACATAGGTTGCCGGACACGAGCGTGAGGTCTTGCCGATCGGCGACTGATCCACTTCGTAGACCGACTGCAGCTTCTCGAAGCCGGTGGCCTTGGTGAAGGGAGCATTCTTGGCTTTCTTGCTCTTGCCCCCCGCCAAAGTCGCGGCCACCGCGAGA
>Ga0307408_100002054_pt1 | contig 14488 bp, 14 predicted proteins | sample 322Cmetagenome_FD_202116 | JGI IMG/M metagenome (GOLD analysis project Ga0307408, IMG submission 202116) | Maize rhizosphere microbial communities from greenhouse at UC Davis, California, United States - 322HYB-C-3 | ecosystem: Host-associated > Plants > Roots > Rhizosphere > Soil | place...
ATTCGATAATTTCTTAGTGGCTTATCCCGAGAGCGAGCCGGGCTTGCTGCGCGTGCTTTCGGCGTATGCCTCGACGGGTTCGTCGCTCTATCTCGGCAACAGCCTGCCGATCCGTGAGTGGAACCTCTTCGCCCAACGCGAGAAGCCGGTGACCGATGTTCGCGCGAATCGCGGGGCCAATGGGATCGATGGCCAGCTTTCGACCTGGCTTGGCTGGACGGCCGACGTGGAGGACTCGTGGTGCCTCGTGGGCGATCTAACCGCCCTCTACGATCTCGCGGCCCCTGCGTGGCTCGGACAGATCGAAACGAAGGGCCGGGTCTTCGTCGTCATCAATAACGGAGGCGGCCAGATCTTCTCCCGCCTGCCGCGATTGGAGGCGATGAGCGAGCGTGCGAAGGACCTCATGCTGAACCCGCACGACGTCCGCCTCGACGGCTGGGCGGCGATGTGGGGCATGCGCTATTTGAAGATCACCAACGAAGACGGCTTTGATGCCTTGGAGCCGGGCGAAGTGCCGTTGCTGGTGGAGGTGATCCCCGATGCGGAAGAATCCAAGGCGTTTTGGAACGCTTGGGATGCCTTGAAGTAAGGCTACATCACCTCGCTTACGAAGAGTGAAGGGTCATCGAGCGAGTCACCCATGCGCAGACCGAGCAGCCGCTGATAGAGCGCACTCGCCGGTGTGAGCAGCGTGATTTCCCGCCCTTCCCATTCGAGTGAAACGCCACCGGCGGCGGGGACGAGCAAGAACCACTGGCTCTCGCCATCAAGGTCGACTTCGACTAGGGCACCGGCATCGATTGGATCATCGGTGCCGAATTCCGGCAGCCGCAGCGAGTCGAAGGAAGCCACGTCCCGCGCCAGATCCTCGACTTGTTTGGCCTGGCCGGCGGCAAGATAGGACGCCTCCAAACTACGGGTGTCGTACTTGCTCTCCGCCTTGCTGCCGGGGTCGGTCGCGGCGGCATGGCTGTCGCGGGCCGCTTGGCTCAAGCGGTCGAAGTTCGCGCGGAGTTCGGCGCGGATGGCGTCGAGGAGTTGGTCTTTCATCGGGCGGGCGTGCAGCCTTGCGCGCCGGGGCGGCTGAGGCAAGATCGCGGCATGTTGACCGTGTATGCCTATCAGGGCTGCGATACCTGCCGGAAGGCGCTCAAGTGGTTGAAGGCGGAGGGGATTTCCCACGAGGTGAAGGCGATTCGCGAGACCCCGCCGTCTCCCGCCGAGCTCAAAACGGCCGTGAAGGCGCTGGGTGGCGGGTTGAGGCCGCTGTTCAATACCGCCGGCGGCGATTACCGCGAACTGGGCCTGAAGGACAAGCTGCCGACCATGAGCGAAGCGGACGCGATCGCGCTGCTGTCGAAAAACGGCAATCTGGTGAAGCGCCCGTTTGTGCTGGGCGACGGCGTCATGCTCGTCGGTTTCAAGGAGGACGAATGGCGGAAAGCGCTGGGCTAGCAGGTGAGCCCTTGCAAGGAGCCCCGGAATCTGCCTAATGTCAGGGTGCCCTTGAATCGGGCACCCCGGCGATGCCCTCGACCGAATACTGGCCCTTCGCTCTTTACGCGGCTCTCGTCGCGGTGGTCGCCGCGGGGATGCTAGGCGTTTCCGCGCTGCTCGGCCAGCGGCACAAGGATCGTGCGACCGGCGAGCCGTATGAGTCCGGTGTGCTCGCCACGGGTACCGGGCGGCTGCGGATGTCGATCCGCTTCTACCTCGTCGCGATCCTGTTCGTGATCTTCGACTTGGAGGTGATCTACATCTTCGCTTGGGCGGTCTCGATCCGCGAACTCGGCTGGAGCGGCTACGGCGGGGTGCTGGTTTTTATCGGCATCCTGGTCGCCGCGCTGATCTACGAGTGGCGGATGGGCGCGCTCGATTGGAGCCGGCCGCGCTCGCCGGGAGCGCGGGTTTCGGGAAAGGGGGAAGAGCCGTGAACGTCCATTTTTCCAGACCTGGTGAAGCCCAGCCGGTAGGCGAGCGGCCCTTCGATGAAGTCGTGGGAAAGGTTCTCGCGCTGGCCCGCTTGCAAGACCTGTTGGCGTGGGGGCGCAGCAATTCGCTGTGGCCGTTTCACTTCGGGCTCTCGTGCTGCTTCGTCGAGATGGCCACCAGCCTGACCAGCAAGTACGACATCGCCCGCTTCGGCGCGGAGGTGATGCGCGGTTCGCCGCGTGAGGCGGACGTCATGGTCGTGGCCGGCACCGTCTTCATGAAGATGGCTCCGGTGGTGAAGCGGCTCTACGAGCAGATGATGGAACCGCGCTGGGTGATCTCAATGGGCTCCTGCGCCAATTCCGGCGGGATGTACGACATTTATAGTGTCGTGCAGGGCGTGGACAAATTCCTGCCCGTGGATGTTTACGTGCCCGGCTGTCCGCCGCGCCCGGATGCCTTCATGCAGGGGCTGCTGCTGTTGCACGATGCGGTGGGAAAGGAGAAGCGTCCGCTGAGCTGGGTCGTCGGCCCGCAAGATGTGGAGAAGCCCGGCCGCGTCTGCCAGCGCGACTTGAAGCACGATGGGCGCATGGCGATGACCCGCATCACATCGCCGGATGAGGCTTGAAGACGCAAGACTTCGAGACACAAGACGCAAGGCTTGTGCCTAGGGGCTGGCGAACGTCACCGGTTGCCTCCAAGTCTTGTGTCTTCAAGTCTTGGGTCTTGCGTCTCTTCATACCAGCGGCCGGAACTTGCCCACGGTGTCTTGAAGAGCGCGGGTGATCTGGCCGAGCGAACACACTTCGACCGTGTACAGCAGTTCGGTGAAGACATTACCACCATCGCGGACAACCCGGGCGAGCCGTTCGAGCGCGGCGGGAGCGGTGCCGGCATTCCTCTGTTTGAAGTTCTTGAGCCGGTCCACTTGCTGTTGCTTCCTGGAATCGGGAATTCTCATCAGGCTCGGCTCCGGCGGGGCGGTCTCACTGCGGTAGCGATTGACGCCGATCAGGGGACGGGTGCCGTCGAGGATCTGCCGTTCGTAGCGATGCCCGGCGGCTTGGATGCAGGAGCGTTGGTAGCGCTGCTCCATCGCCTCAAGCACGCCGCCGAGCCGCGCGATGGTTTCGAACTCGGTGAGGATCGCGTCTTCCACGGCGCGCTCGACGTGCTTCATGCCCGGCGAGCCCGCGAGCAGGTTCATGGTGTGGCGGAAGAGGCCGCTTTCCTCCAACAGGATCGATTGGGCATGCGACGCCAGCCGCGCATACTCTTCACCGGGCGTGGTGAAGGGCTCGTCGGCGCTGTTGCTGTGGCATGAGTTGGTGCCGTTCATGCAGGCCAGCAGCAGCTCGATGGCGGTGCGAGAGAGGTTGTTCTTGAACTCCGCGGAAACCAGCGAGCGGCCGCTGGTCTGGGTGTGCAGTTTGAAAAGTTGGCTGCGGGGCGAGGCACCGAAGACATCGCGCATGCCGATCGCCCACAACTTCCGGCAGACCCGGGCAAGCGCGAGGAATTCGACGTCGAGCGAGCAATCGAGGAAGAACGACAGCCGCGGCGCGAACTCATCGACTGCCAGCCCGCGCTCGCGGAGCATGGCGACGTAGGCGAAGCCATTCGACAGGGTGAAGGCCGCCTGCTGCACCGGCGTGGCACCGGCCTGGGAGATGTGGTAGCCGCTGATGGAGACCGGATACCACCGTGGCATCCGCTCGACGCAGTGGACGCACATGTCGAGGAGGAAGCGCAGCGAGTCTTCCACCGGGAACAGCACCTCATTCTGCGCCTGGACTTCCTTCAAGATGTCCGCCTGCACGGTGCCGCGCAGGTGGGTCGCCGTGTCGGGACCGAAGCGCCGCTTCGCCGCCGCCACGAACATCGCGAGGATTGCCGGTGCGGGACCATTGATGGTCATCGAGACGGATGTGGAGCGAGCGGTAAGGTCGAAGCCCGCGTAGAGCTTTTCCATATCCTCCACGGTGTCGATGGCGACGCCGCCTTCACCGACCTTGCCGAAGACGCCGGGCTCATCGCTGTCCATGCCGTAAAGCGTGGGCCCGTCAAAGGCGGTGCTCATCCGGTGTGAACGCTGGTGATGGGTGAGCAGGTGAAAGCGCTCGTTAGTGTCTTCCGCGAGGCCAAGTCCGGCGAAGAGACGGGTAGGCTCCTCGGCCTCGTGGCGATCCAGATAGAGCTCGGGGTAGGCGGAGGAAAGGTAGGGAAACTCGCCGGGCATCCCCTCTCCATAAAGGAAGCGGGCGATGGCTCCCGGCTCATCGAGTTCGGGCAAAGCGAGCCGTGGCAGCGAGAGGCCGGTCGGGGTCTCGACGCGGGGAACGTTTCCACGGATTTCACGCCAGCGAGCGAGCAAGGCTTCGCCGGTCGCCGGATCGCGGCGCGCTTCGGTGACGCGTTGCTCCACCCCGGCGTTGAAGTCGCGGGCCGCCTTCACGATGTCGTCGAGCGCGTTCATGGCGAAAGGAACTCCAGCAGCCGCGTCACGCCGGCATCGGCATGGCGGCTGGCGATTGTGGGGATGAGTGGCTTGTCCGGCGCGAAGCCATCGAGATGTCGGCGGATCTCCGCCTCGGCCGTCGCTCTGCCGGGTCGATCGTGCTTGTTGGCGACTACCACGTCGGCTGCTTCCAGCATCAGGATTTTCTGAAGCTGAAGGCGTGCACCGTAGTCGGTGTTCATGACCAGGACGCGCCGGTCCACCATGCCGTTGGGAAAGGGCAGCGCTTCCTGACCGATGCCAACCGTTTCGACCAGCACGAGGTCGAATCCGGCCGCAGTCATCCACGCAAGCGCCGGCACGGTGGCGGGAGAAAGTCCCCCCTGCTGCCCGCGGGTGGCCATGCTGCGGAGGAACACCCGGTCGTCCTGCGCATAGACCATGGTCGCCCGGTCGCCGAGCAACGCTCCCGCCTGCAGTGTGCTCGGATCGTGGGAAAGGATGCCGATGCGGTGGTTGGGATTTCGCTCCAAATACTGGCGAGCCAGTTCATCGATCAGCGTGGTCTTGCCTGCTCCACCGGGGCCCGTGATTCCCACGACGGGAACCTTTTCTCGCGGCGGTGGGGTCAATGCCGCGCCATCTTCCAAGCAGGTGATTCGGCGCGCGAGCGCGAGCCAGTCGTCGGGCGGTGCCTCGGCGGATGGCTCCGCGACGTTCCTCGCATAGCGGCTGCGGACGTAGCCTATCATCTCATCGAAGGTGGAACCGGGCAGGAAGATCCTGTCGGTGCCTTCGTCGTGCATCCGTGCGGCATCCGTGGGCGTGATTGTGCCACCGCCGCCGCCGAAGAGACCGATTTCCGGACGTCCGGCACTCCGAAAACCCTGCGCGACTTCGCGGAAAAACTCGATGTGGCCGCCATTGTAACTCGATAGGCCGACCGCGGCGACGTCCTCCTGTACTGCCGCGCGCACGATATCGGCGACCGACCGGTGGTAGCCGAGATAGACGACCTCGATGCCTTGGCGGATGAACTCTAGGTTGATCGTCGTGATCGCACTGTCATGGCCGTCGCACAGTGGCACGGCGGTCAGCACGCGGACGGGAGCCCCGGTCATGGGTCAAGATAGCAGCAATTGGCAGCGGTGCGCGAGAACTTGGCTTCGCTTCTCGCGAAGGGATTCCACAAAGCGGACCTTGCATTATCCGGGGAGTCGCTGCTAGGGTGTTAGCCCCTGACTCGGCGACATGCCATGAGAAGGACCTTCCATCGGAAAGGGTGGTGGTGGACACGGCGGCTTTTCCCCAGAGCCGCACCGCGGAAGGGAGGGTGTGTGCCATGAGCGCGGTCCTGAATGCCCCGGCGGACGCGCTTTCCGAACAGCTAGGGGAGCGGCTCGTCGCGCGCCAAGCTACCGCTGATGGCATTCCGACCGCCTGGGTGGCACCCGGTGACGCGCCCGCCGTGCTGGCCGATTTGAAGAAGGCCGGCTACGCGATGCTCTACGACCTGACCGCGATCGATGAGCGCCACCGCAAGCATCGGGACGGTCAGCCGCCGGCGGATTTTGCGGTCGTCTATCACTTGCTGTCAGTCCGGGACAATGCCGACGTCCGCATCAAGGTGGCACTGCAAGGCGAGCACCCGACATTGCCCACGGTCACCGGCGTCTGGACCACGGCTAACTGGTACGAGCGCGAGGTCTGGGACCTCTTCGGCATCCGCTTCGATGGCCACCCGTGCCTGCGCCGCATCCTGATGCCGCAGACGTGGAAAGGGCACCCGCTGCGCAAGGAGCATCCCGCCCGCGCCACCGAGATGGGGCCTTTCCAGCTCACGGACGAAAAGCAGGATGCCGAGCAGGAGGCGATGCACTTCAAGCCCGAGGACTGGGGGCTCGCGAGCCAAGGCGAGGACAGCGAGTTCATGTTCCTCAACATCGGCCCGCAACATCCCGGCACCCATGGCGTGCTGCGGCTCATCCTCCAACTCGATGGCGAGGAGATCGTCGATGTGGTTCCCGACATCGGCTTCCATCACCGCGGCGCGGAGAAGATGGGCGAGCGCCAGTCGTGGCACACCTACATCCCGTACACCGATCGTGTCGATTACCTGGGCGGCGTGATGAACAACCTGCCGTATTTGCTCGCGGTTGAAAAGCTCGCCGGGATCGAGGTGCCGGATCGCGCGAAGGTGATCCGCATCATGCTGTGCGAGCTGTTCCGCATCTCGAGCCACCTCGTATGGTATGGCACCTATGCCCAGGACGTCGGCCAGATGTCGCCGGTGTTTTACATGTTCAATGACCGCGAGCGTCTGCTGGGGATCATCGAATCGGTCTGCGGAGCGCGCATGCATCCAAATTGGTTCCGCATCGGTGGCGTCGCTCAGGACTTGCCGCGCGGTTGGGACACGCTGGTGCGCGAGTTCCTCGACTACATGCCGCCGCGGTTGAAGGAGTACGATACGATGGTGATGGCGAACTCGCTGTTCAAGCACCGCACCGTCGGCATCGGCGCCTACAACACCGCGGAGGCCATCGACTGGGGCGTCACCGGTCCCGGCTTGCGCGCCACCGGTTGCGAGTGGGATCTGCGGAAGAAGCGGCCCTACGGTGGCTATGATCAGTTCGAGTTCGACATCCCCACCGCCAGCCGTGGCGATTGCTACGACCGCGGCGTGGTTCGCGTGGAGGAGATGCGCCAGAGCCTGCGCATCATCCGGCAGTGTCTGGAGAACATGCCATCGGGGCCCTACAAGGCCGATCATCCGCTCACCTGCCCGCCGCCGAAGGACCGGACAATGCACGACATCGAAACCCTGATCACCCATTTCCTCAACGTGAGCTGGGGACCGGTGATCCCGGCGGGCGAAGCGATCGCCAGCGTCGAGGCCACCAAGGGCATGAACGGCTACTACCTCATCAGCGACAAGGACTCCATTTCCTACCGCACCCGCATCCGGACACCTTCGTTTGCCAACATGCAGGTCGTCCCGACCATCAGCCGGGGTCACATGATCCCGGATCTCCTCGCGATCCTCGGCAGCGTCGACTACGTGCTCGCCGATATCGACCGCTAGAGTTTCCCCTCCAACCCAAGAAGCCCATGCTCAGCGAATCCGAACAGCGGGAGATCGAGGAAGAGCTGTCGCGCTATCCGGACAAGCAGGCGGTCTGCGTGGATGCGTTGAAGATCGTCCAGCGCCATCGTGGCTGGGTGTCGGATGAGGCGGTGAAGGATGTCGCCTCTTTGCTGGAGATGTCGCCGCATGAGGTCGATGGCGTCGCAACCTTCTATAACCTGATCTACCGCAAGCCGGTTGGCCGCCACGTCATTCACGTGTGCGACAGCGTGAGCTGTTGGGTGATGGGCTGCGATGCGATCTGCGGGCGCTTGAAAGAACGCCTCGGGATCAGGATGGGCGACACCACGTCGGACGGACGTTTCACGCTGCTGCCGATCGTGTGCCTCGGTGTCTGCGAATTGGCCCCGGCGATGATGATCGACGGCGCGACCCACGGGAATCTCACGGAGGAGCAACTCGAACGGATCCTCGAAACCCACCCCTGACCATGGAACGCCCGCTCACCGCTCACCTGCGAGCCGATCGCCAGCCGCTCGACTTCGAGGACTACACGAAGACCGGCGGCTACGAGGCAGCCCGCAGGGCGTGGCGCGAGATGACGCCCGCCGAGGTGATCGACGTGGTGAAGGCCTCGAACCTCCGCGGCCGGGGTGGCGCGGGCTTTGTCACCGGCTTGAAGTGGAGCCTCGTGCCCCAGGGAGAGGGAGCGCCGCGACCGCGCTACCTCGTCTGCAACGCGGACGAGATGGAGCCCGGCACCTTCAAGGACCGCCACCTGATGGAGGGAAATCCGCACCAGTTGCTCGAAGGCATGATGATCGCCGCCCATGCGATCGGAGCGGAGACCGCCTACATTTTCCTGCGAGCCGAGTATGCAGTGGCGGAGCGGGCCCTGCGGCAGGCGATCACCGTGGCAACGACCCGTGGCTTGTTAGGGAAGGATGCGTTTGGCACCGGTCGCTCGTTGGAGATCCACATTCACAGCAGCGCCGGCCGCTACATCTGCGGTGAGGAAACCGCGCTGCTCAATGCCCTCGAAGGCAAGCGCGCCGTGCCGCGGGCCAAGCCGCCGTTTCCGCCCCAGGTCGGCCTGTGGGGCAAGCCGACGATCGTCCAGAACGTCGAGACACTGTGCAATGTGCCGCACATCATCGCCCGCGGCGCGGAGTGGTTCCAAGGGCTGAGCAAGTCGAAGGACGGCGGCACCAAGCTCTACGGTGTGAGCGGCCGTGTGAAGCGCCCCGGCCTGTGGGAACTGCCGATGGGAACCACGATGCGCGAGATCATCGAGGAGCACGCCGGTGGCATGCGCGACGGCTATCGTTTTCGCGGGGTCATTCCCGGCGGCGCTTCCACGGACTTTCTTGTGGAGGAACACCTCGATCTGCCGCTCGATTTCGACTCGGTGGCCAAGGCCGGCAGCCGGCTAGGCACCGCTACCATGGTGGTCCTCGACGATCGCACTTGTCCGGTGGGCATGGTGCACAATCTCGAGATGTTCTTCGCCCGGGAGTCGTGCGGCTGGTGCACGCCATGCCGCGACGGCTTGCCATGGGTGGAAAAGATCCTGCGCGCGATCGAAGCCGGGGAAGGGGAGGACGGCGATCTCGAGCAGCTCCGCCGTCATGCCAAGCTGTTGGGCCCGGGCCGCACCTTCTGTGCCTTCGCGCCGGGGGCCGTCGAGCCGCTGCAAAGCGCGCTGAAATACTTCGCCGCCGACTTCGAGCGGCACCTCACGGAGAAACGTTGTCCTTGGAAAGCGTCATGATCCACATCGACAGCCAGACCTTTGCAGCGGATTCCACGCGGAATCTGTTGGAGGTCGCGTTGTCACTCGGCTTCGACCTGCCGTACTTCTGCTGGCATCCCGCGCTCGGTTCGGTCGGGGCGTGTCGCCAGTGCGCGGTGAAACAGTTCAAGGACGAGAATGACACCCGCGGCACGATCGTGATGGCCTGCATGGTGCCGGCGACCGATGGCGTCCGCATTTCCATCGACGATCCTGAGGCCAAGGAGTTTCGCGAGAGCGTGATCGAGTGGCTGATGACGAATCACCCGCACGATTGCCCGGTCTGCGATGAGGGCGGCGAGTGTCACTTGCAGGACATGACGGTGATGGCCGGTCACTCGACCCGGCGTTATCGCTTCAAGAAGCGCACCTATCGCAACCAGCAGCTCGGGCCCTTCATCCAGCACGAGATGAACCGCTGCATCCAGTGCTACCGCTGCGTGCGCTATTACAAGGGCCACGCCGGGGGAAAGGATCTCGATGCCTTCGCCGCTCACAACCACGTCTATTTCGGCCGTCACGAGGACGGGGTGTTGGAGAGCGAGTTCAGCGGCAATCTCGTGGAGGTTTGCCCGACCGGGGTCTTCACCGACAAGACGCTCAAGCACCACTTCACCCGGAAGTGGGACTTGGTTTCGGCACCGTCGGTCTGCGTCCACTGCGGCGTCGGCTGCAACACGATCGCCAGTGAGCGCTACGGCAAGTTGAGGCGCATCCTCAATCGCTACCATCATGACCTTAACGGCTACTTCCTCTGTGACCGCGGGCGCTTCGGTTACGACTACGTCAATCATTCGCAACGGATTCGCCTGCCGCGCTGGGAGAACGAAACCCTAACCAAGGAGGCCATCTTGGCACGGCTCGCGCCCTTGGTGGCCGAGCGGGGAAAGATGGCGGGCATCGGTTCGCCGCGTGCCTCGCTGGAGGCGAATCACGCGCTACGGACGCTCGTCGGGGAGGATCACTTCTCGAATGGCATGAGCCCCGCAGAGTCGGACATCGCGGCCGAGATCGTGAAGGTGCTGCGCGGGAATCGCGCGGCGACAATCCGCGACATCGAGGAAGCCGATGCCGTGCTGGTTCTCGGCGAGGACCTGACCAATACCGCGCCGCGCCTTGCCCTGGCACTGCGCCAGTCGGTACGAAATGCGCCGCTCGATTTGGTGGACGCGCTGAAGATCCCGCGCTGGAACGACCGGGCAGTGCGGGATATCATCCAGCATCGTTGCGGGCCGTTGTATTTGACGGTGCTCGCGCCGACGAAGCTGGACGAGATTGCCACCTGCACGCATTTCGCCGCGCCGGACGACCTTGCGCGCATAGGCTTTGCAATCGCGCATGAACTCGATCCTGCGGCTCCCTCCGTCACGGGACTTTCCTCCGTCCAACAGGACTTCGTGCGCAAGGCAGCCGCGGATCTCCGTGCGGCGAAGCGGCCGCTGGTGATCGCGGGGGCGAGCCTGGGTAGCATCGACTTGGTGAAGGCCGCGGCGAATATCGCACGGGCTCTTTGCCCGGGCGGCGACAAGCCGGTGCTCAGTCTCGTGGTTCCCGAGGCGAACACAGTGGGTGTGTCCTTGTTAAAAGGCGTGCCGCTCTCCGGGCTCCGTGACGCGGAAACGATCATTGTGCTGGAGAATGACCTGTTCCGACGGCTCCCAAGTGACGAGGTGAAGACTCTTCTCAATGTCGCGAAGCACGTTATTGCGCTGGATGGTTTGGAAAATCCGACGACCCGTGTGGCGCACACTGCCCTGCCAGCGGGAACCTTTGCCGAGTCCGATGGCACCTTCATCAATCAGGAAGGACGGGCGCAGCGATACTTCCAAGTGATCGCTCCGTCCGGTGAAGTTCAGGAAAGCTGGCGCTGGTTGCGCGACCTGATGATCGCCGGCGGGCAGCTTCCCTCGGGGTCGTGGATCGAGCTCGATGATGTGATCGCCGATCTCGCAGTCGAACATTCGACGCTTGCTGCTGTGGAGAAGGCAGCGCCATCGGCGGAAGATGGCAAGTGGGCCCGTGCGTCGCGGCGATTTAGCGGGCGGACTTCGATCCTTGCCAATCTCAGCGTCCATGAACCCAAGCCGCCGGATGATCCCGACGCGCCGCTTTCCTTCACCATGGAAGGCTGCGCGGAAAGCGCGCCGCCGGCATTGCTCAATCGCTACTGGTCTCCGGGCTGGAACTCGGTGCAGGCGCTCAACCAATTTCAACAGGAGGTCGGCGGGCCATTGCGCGGCGGTGATCCTGGGATTCGCCTGCTCGATGGCAATGGCCCGCTTGCGTGGTTCGAAAGCATCCCATCTGCCTACACACCGGCTGTCAACGGACTGTTGGCGGTGCCCATGCATCACATCTTTGGCTCGGAAGAGCTGAGCCGTTTCGCGCCCGCGATCGCGGAGCGAATCCCAGCGCCCTATTTGGCGTTGAATGCCGCCGAAGCGGCCAAGCACGGCCTCAATGGGGAGGCCTCCTTCACGCTCGGGACGACGCACTATCGTCTCCCGCTGCGCATCGTGCCGGAACTCCCCGATGGAGTCGCCGGCTTCTCCGCTGGCTTCCCGGAAACGGCAGGCATCGAGCCCAACCGGCTGCTTTCAATCTAACAGATCAGTCTCCCATGCCGCCGGTCGTCCAGAAGCTGCTCGTCGTCTTCCTCGTCCTGTTCTGCATGCTGAACATGGCGGCGCTGATGATTTGGATCGAGCGGCGGCTGCTGGCTTTGTTCCAGGATCGCGTCGGACCGAATCGCGCAGGGCCGTTCGGCCTGCTGATCATCGCCGCGGACATGATCAAGATCTTCACCAAGGAAGACTGGATCCCGCCCTTCGCGGACAAGGTGCTGTTTGTCATCGCGCCCGCCATTATCCTCGCGACCACGCTGCTCAGCTTCGCGGTGGTGCCGTTCGCGCCGGGCATTTCAGTGCTCGATCTCAATGTCGGGCTGCTGTTCTTCCTCGCGATGTCCTCGATGGGCATCTACAGCCTGGTGCTGGCCGGCTGGGCGTCCAACAGCAAGTACCCGCTGCTGGGCGGTCTGCGAATGTCGGCGCAGATGTTCAGCTACGAGGTCTTCATGGGCCTGTCCTTGATGGGCGTGGTCGCGATGGCCGGCAGCTTCAACCTGCGCGAGATCGTGGAGGCGCAGCGCGACCTGTGGTTCGTGGTCCCACAGTTTCTCGGCTTCGCGATCTTCATGATCGTCGGCCTCGCGGAGACTCACCGCACGCCCTTCGACATGCCGGAAGCCGAGAGCGAATTGGTGGCCGGCTACCACGCGGAGTACTCGGGCATGAAGTTCGGCATGTTCTTCGTCGGCGAATACATCGGCATCGTCCTCGTCTCCGCGCTGATGGTGGTGTTGTTCTTCGGCGGCTGGCACGGCCCGTGGCTGCCGCCCCTCGTGTGGTTCGCGTTGAAGACCGGTGCGTTCCTCTTCCTCTTCATCCTGTTCCGCGCCGCGCTGCCGCGGCCGCGCTACGACCAATTCATGGCCTGGGGCTGGAAGGTCCTGCTGCCGCTCACCCTGCTGAACATAGTCGTCACCGGTGCGCTGGTGCTCGCTTCTAACAAATAACCGCCATGCTCAGTCACGTCCGCAGCCTGTTCCTGGTCTTCCGGCACCTGTTCCGGAAAAGCGTGACCATCCAGTATCCGGAGGAGAAGGCCCGGCTGGCTCCGCGTTACCGCGGCCGCATCGTGCTGACCCGCGATCCCGATGGCGGCGAACGCTGCGTCGCTTGTTACCTGTGCGCAGTGGCGTGCCCGGTCGATTGCATCGCGCTGCAGGCGACCGAGGACAAGACGGCCCGGCGCTATCCGGAGTTCTTCCGCATCAATTTCTCCCGCTGCATCTATTGCGGCTTCTGCGAGGAGGCGTGCCCGACCTATGCCATCCAACTCGTGCCCGATGTCGAAATGGCTGAGTACGACCGCCAGAAGATGGTGTACGAAAAGGAGGACCTCCAGATCGCGGGCGAGGGGAAATACCACGGCTACAATTTTTATCGGGTCGCCGGTCTGGCCATCGGCGGCAAGGACAAGGGCGAGGCGGAGAATGAATCGCCACCGGTCGATCCCAAGGACCTGATGCCATGACCACGCTCTTCTACATTGCGGGCTGTGTCGCGGTGCTGGCCACCTTGCTGGCGATCACGCGCAGCAATGCGGTGCACGCGTTGCTTTACCTGATCGTCTCGCTGCTCGCGGTGGCGCTGGTGTTCTTCGCGCTCGGTGCGCCCTTCGTCGCGGCCTTGGAAGTCATCATCTATGCCGGGGCGATCCTCGTGCTGTTCCTGTTCGTAGTGATGATGTTGAACCTCGGCCACGACGCCGAGAACGTCGAACGAAGCTGGCAGCCGCTTCGCGCTTGGGGAGGGCCGGCTTTGCTGGCGGGCCTGCTGTTCTTGCTGCTGCTATCGGCCATCGGACGGGACCGGGAGCCCGTCGCGGGCACGGTGGAGATCGATCCGAAGGCGGTCGGAATGCAGTTGTTCGGGCCCTACATGGTGGCTGCGGAACTGGCCGCCTTTCTCCTGCTCGCCGGCGTCGTCGGTGCGTCGCACCTGCGGCGTCGCGAATACCAACACGAAATGAAAGACGAGCCATGAGCACGGTGCCCCTCGATCATGTCCTGACGCTGGCCGCGATCCTGTTCGCGATCGGCCTGACGGGGCTGGTCGCGCGGCGGAACCTGATCTTCATGCTGGTCTCGGTGGAGGTAATGCTCAACGCCTCCGGCCTTGCCTTCGTCGCCGCCGGGTCCCGGTGGGGACAGGCAGATGGCCAGGTGATGTTCCTTTTCATCCTGACGATGGCCGCCGCCGAGGTGGCGGTGGGCCTTGCCCTCATCCTCCATGTGCATTGGCGGAAACGAACGCTGGATTCCGATGCGGTGAACGAAATGAAAGGCTGATCGACCATGCTGAACCTGCTCTGGCTCGTGCCGGCGCTCCCGTTTGCCGGCTTCCTGATCCTCGCCCTGCGCGGATCGCGGCTGCCGCGCCCACTGGTATCGTTGGTTGGCTGTGGGTCGGTGGGAATGGCGGCGTTGCTCGCTCTGGGCATCGCGGGTGCGTTTCTTGCGGGCGATGGCGAACCCTTCCGCCAGCGGCTGTGGACGTGGTTCGATGTGGGCGGACTCAGGGTCGATTTCGGGCTTCATCTCGATGGCTTGTCGTTGCTGATGATGCTGGTGGTCACCGGCGTGGCC